>Ga0316575_10000330_pt1 | contig 13374 bp, 9 predicted proteins | sample J5NA_FD_203072 | JGI IMG/M metagenome (GOLD analysis project Ga0316575, IMG submission 203072) | Rhizosphere microbial communities from salt marsh grasses in Alabama, United States - J5-7_050615r2r3 | ecosystem: Host-associated > Plants > Roots > Rhizosphere | place: USA: Alabama | collected...
AAAGGCAAAACCAACATCGGCTATGGCACCCAGGATCATTTCAAGTTCACCGACAAAGCTGAAACCGTCGACTTTCAAGCCTACAAGGCCTTTCTGGAAGATTACACGCCGGAAAAGGTTGAAAAATTGTCCGGGGTTCCGGCTAAAGACATCAAATACCTGGCTGCACTGTACGGAGATCCGGACAAAAAGGTGGTCTCCTACTGGTGCATGGGCATGAACCAGCATACCCGGGGAACCTGGATCAACAACTTAGTTTATAACATTCATTTGCTGGTGGGTAAAATCTCTCAGCCGGGTAACGGTCCCTTTTCTCTGACCGGGCAACCCAGCGCCTGCGGGACAGTGCGCGAAGTCGGCACCCTGACGCACAAGCTGCCGCACGGAGTCGTCATGAAGGAAGGCGCCCGCAAGATGGCTGCCAAAATCTGGGACGTTCCGGTAGAAAATATTGATCCCAAACCCACCTATCATACCGTTGAAATGTTCCGGGCGCTGGATCGCGGCGATATCCGCTTCATGTGGATTCAGGTCACAAACCCCATGGTCACCATGCCCAACTTGAACCGCTACCGGGACGGCGCCAACAAAGACGGACGCTTCATTGTCGTATCTGAAATATATCCCACTCCCACCTACGATGTGGCCGATGTCGTGTTGCCGTCCGCCCTGTGGATCGAGCGTGAAGGTTTTTTCGGCAACTCCGAGCGGCGCACCCAGCACAATGAGCAGATTGTCCCTATGCCCGGCGATTGCATGAGCAATACCTGGCAGATCATCGAGGTGGCCCGGCGCATGGGCTTTGAAAAGCAGTTTCCCTGGCCCGAAGAGACCTATATCGAAAACATCTGGAATGAATACGGCCGATTCCACGACAACCCCAAACACCGCATGGCGCCCTACAAAGATCTTAAAGCCAACTCCGGGCTGCAATGGCCCTATGTCAACGGGCTGGAGACCAAATGGCGTTACAACCCTAAATACGACCCGGCCGCAGAGGGCGAAGACTTTGATTTCTACGGCAAGCCTGATCGCAGGGCCTGGATATGGCTAAGACCATACGAACCGGCCGCAGAGTCGCCTGACAGTGAATACCCCTTCTGGCTCAATACCGGCCGAATTCTGGAGCACTGGCATACCGGATCCATGACCCGACGTGTGCCGATCCTGCACCGCGCGGTTCCAGAATCCTATGTGGAAATCAACCCCGACGATGCTGCGCGCATGGGAATTACCAACGGAAATAAGGTCAAAATCTCCTCCCGCCGCGGATCGGTGACAATGAAAGCCAGCATCAACGGCCGGGGGCGCCCGCCCCGGGGAATGGTTTTCGTTCCCTTCTTTGATGAAAGCTATTTAATCAATGAGGCCACCCTGGATGCGTTTTGCCCCATATCCAAACAGCCGGATTATAAAAAATGTGCGGTTAAACTGGAGAAAGTATAATGGAAAAATCAGACCGGAAAGTGGGAAAGGTTTTCCTGATATTTGCCGGGATCTGCATCGTGGCGCTGCCGTTGATCGTATTTTCGGCCTTTTCATCCGAGCCGCAGGAAATACAAATGACAGCCACCGTTACGGAAACCCGAAACATGGACTTCGACAATAACGGAAAAGCCATCTTTGTAAACTACGACCAGATTTCTGAAGACTATCTGAAAGGCACTTCCACCGGGCGAACGCTCAGTGAATATTACTCCCGCAGACAGTATCCCGGCTCTCCGCCGTTTATTCCACACAAAGTCGAGGAGCCGGATTTAGCGCAGGTCGAGTGTCTGGCCTGTCACGCCCGGGGCGGCTGGAGCGAAGAGTTGAAAAAAAATACGCCCATTACCCCGCACCCCGAGCAGGAGGCCTGCCGCCAGTGTCATGTCACCACAAGCGAGGCTAAACTGTTTGTCGAGACGAACTGGATGAGCGTGGCACCGCCCCGCCTTGGACGGGCCGCCCTGCCGGGGGCGCCGCTGCCCATTCCCCATGATATTCAGATGCGCGGCAACTGCATCGCCTGTCATGTGGGGCCGGGAACTGTTGCGGCCATAAGGGTGGAGCATCCGTCACGGGGTAATTGCCGGCAGTGTCATGTGCCGCAAAACAATGTGCCGCCATGGCAGAGACAATCCAAATCCGGTTAAACACGAGCACGCTGGATTTTAATTCTCTGTGCTTTGGTTTGTAAGTCAAATTCGAAATCCGAAGCACGAAACTCGAAACAAATTCTAAATCCGACTGTTCCAATGGCAAAAATATTAAAAAAAAACACAGGCCCAGCTCAATTATGGAACCGTTTTGGTCATTTGAATTTTGGTAATTTGCAATTGTTTCGGATTTCGATATTCGACATTCGGATTTAATTGTTCCAGAAGAAATCTATTTAGGATTGAAATGAAGACCCAAATATCTAAAACTTGTCTCCGAGGTTTGCTGCCGGTATTGCTGCTGATTTTTGCGGCAGGCCCTGCATATTCTGCAGAGGGCGGCGTCGTTCAGATCTATAAGCATGCAACAGCTCCCTTTGACAATGAAAAGCAGGTCGATGCGGCCCTTTCACTGCCGATAAAATTTGTTCAGGTAACGGAGAGCTACCAGGGGGGGCGTTTCTGGACCGAAACCCGTAAAGATAAGATACAGCGTTTTAAATGCAGTCAATGTCATAATAACAAACCGGTTAGCGTCGCGCAGGCGGCTGAAATCGCCCATGGTCAAATTGCCCTTGATCATGGCAGCGAGGCACGGCCGCTGTCCTGTTACAGCTGTCACAACAAAGCGGAACGCGATTTTCTGGAGACCGAACAGGGCATGAAAGTGGATATGGATCATACCTATCAGCTCTGCGGACAATGCCACTTCCGGCAGAAAAAAGACTGGGTCGGTGGTGCCCACGGCAAGCGCATCTCTTACTGGGCCGGCCAGCGGGTGGTTAAAAACTGCACCAGCTGTCACGATCCCCATTCGCCGCGTTTTAAGAAGCGCTGGCCGGCAATATACTCACCTCCTTTAAGCAAAGGCAAATAGGAAAATCGCATGGATCCCCGGAAAAATAAGATCTGTCAGAAACCAGCGGAAAAGAACTGCCGGCAGAGCCGAGCGGACGGGCGACGGGAATTTTTGAAAGCCGCTGCCAGAGTCGCTGCCTTCGGCGGTGCGGCGATGCTCTCCGGATGCGGCGGCGGCATGCTGGGCTCCAAAGAAGAGCTTTCGTTGCGCTGGAAGGAATACTTCAAGAAAAATTACCGCCTGATGACCCAGGCGGAAAAAGATGAGACGGTGCGGCGCCTGGAACGGCTGGCCAAACTTAATAATAACGTAAACGTCCAGATGAGCTCTGCGCCTCCGATCGATGGCGTCCTCTACGGTTATGCCTTTAGCGTCACGCGCTGTAAGGGTTACATGGAGTGTGTGGCCGCCTGTGTAAAGGAAAACAACCTCGACCGCAAATCCAACATGCAATACATCCGTATTTTCGAAATGGAACACGGTCAGATGAGCCCGGAGGTCGGCAACGCCAAATTCTATCACCCGGTACCGGTTGAAGATCACTTCTACATGGGGGTGCAATGCAACCATTGCCAGAATCCCCCCTGTGTCAAGGCGTGTCCCGTCAAGGCCACCTGGCAGGAACCGGACGGAATCGTGGTGGTAGACTATGACTGGTGCATCGGCTGCCGTTATTGTATTGCCGCCTGCCCCTATTACGGCCGCCGATTCAACTGGAACGAAGCGGTAGTGCCCAAAGAAGAAATGACCAAAAAGCAGCATTATCTGGGCAACCGCTTGCGCCATCGGGGAAAGACGGAAAAATGTACCTTCTGTATTCAAAGAACCAGAGCCGGCCGCCTGCCCGCCTGTGCCGAAGCCTGCCCCACCGGCGCCCGCGTGTTCGGAAATCTTCTGGACCCTGACAGTGAAATCCGGTTTGTCCTTAAGAACAAGAAAGTTTTCAGGTGGAAGGAGGATCTGGGAACGGATCCCAAGTTCTGGTATTTTATCGACTAAACCCGCAGAGGCCCTATGGAAACAACGCAAAATCATATACGAACGCACCTAACGGCGATTATTGGAGATACAGCCGCCTTTGTCAAAGATGTCATCACCTGGAGCCTGTCCGGCGGGCTGGCATATCAGATCTATCTGTGCATCCTGGCCGCCTTGATGGTGCTGGGGGTCTATGCTTATTTTGTCCAGATAAGCGAAGGTCTTTCCGCCACGAACATGTCAGATATCGTCAGCTGGGGATTTTATATCGCCAATTTTACGTTTCTGGTGGGCGTGGCCGCCGCCGCCGTGATGATCATTTTACCGTCCTACATCTTCAAAGACAAAGACCTGCACAAGGTGGTGATCATCGGTGAAGTCGTGGCAATCGGCGCGCTGCTGATGTGCCTGATGTTTGTTTTTGTGGACATGGGCGCCCCCTGGAATGCCTGGCACTTGATACCGGGAATCGGGCTGTTCAATTGGCCGACATCGCTGCTGACCTGGGACGTGCTGGTGTTAAACGGTTACCTGGTTTTGAACCTGCTTGTGCCGGCCTATATCCTGTACTGTCATTATTACCACCGCAAGCCCAATGAAAAATTATACCTGCCCTTTGTTTTTATCTCCATCTTCTGGGCTTTCGGCATCCACCTGGTGACGGCTTTCCTGTATCAGGGACTGCCGGCCAGGCCTTTCTGGAACAATCCCCTGATGGGCCCCCGCTTTCTGGCATCGGCTTTTGCCGCCGGCCCGGCATTGATCATTATCGTGCTGGTTATTATTCAGACGACCACTTCATTTCGCGTTGAAGACGCGGTCTTTAATAAAATCCGCCGAATCAGCGTGGTGGCCGCCATCATCAACCTGATCATGCTCTTTTCCGAGGTGTTCAAGGAATTCTACCTGCCCACCCATCACAGCCTGCCGGCCATCTATCTTTATTTCGGTCTCAAGGGTAATACGGCTCTGGTTCCGTGGATCTGGACCGCAATCGTCATGAATCTCATCGGCACCCTGATCCTGGCCTTTAACCCGGGCAAAAACAATCCTCGGGTGCTGGTACCCGCTTGTGCGCTGCTTTTTTTGGGTATCTGGCTCGAAAAAGGCATGGGCTTGATTGTGCCCGGACTGGTGCCTTCACCTTTAGGAGAGGTGGTCAATTACGCGCCCAGCTGGGTGGAGGTCTGCATCACCCTGGGCGTCATGTCTCTGGGCATCTTTGTGGTTTCGCTGCTGCTCAAACCGGCGCTGACGATCGAGCAGAACTACGAAGCGGGACAACAAACATAGTTCAGATCCATTAGACAGATTTTTATCGATTCTACCTGCGATTCAATATTTCAAGGTCCCGGAGCACAATTCATCCGCTTAAATTTCCAATCATAACGAAATTGACTTACCATCTGATTTTCTCTATGCTCTCTCATAGAAAATTATTTGATTATCCGAATCCCGTAAAAAGCATCAAGGAGAGTTTGCCATGGAAATAAGCGCCACCACCAAAATCGACGATTTGTTGAAAGAATATCCTTTTTTAGAAGATTTTTTGGTCAGGCTGTCACCCAAATTTAAGGGCCTCAAAAATCCGATCATGCGCAAAACCATCGGCAAGGTCGCTACCCTCAGTAAGGTCGCCGGTATCGGCGGTCTGGATCTGGAAAATTTTTTGGCATCCCTCAAAAAGGAAATAAACCGGCACACCGGCAAAGGTGCAACTCCGGACAAGTCAACTCCCGCCGGTTCCGGAGGCGATATCAACGACCCTGAGGAAAAGCAGGCGGCCCTTAAAGAAATCATCAAGGCCCTGCACGCCGGCGAAGACATGGCGGTTCTCAAGCAAAGATTCAGCGAATTGGTCAAAGGTGTAGAGGCCACAGAAATCGCCAAAATGGAACAGGCCCTGATGGATGAGGGCCTGCCCGCCGAAGAGATCAAGCGCTTGTGCGACGTCCACGTTGAAATATTTAAGGAAGCCTTGGAAGAAAAGGACCGGCCGGAGCCGCCAATGGGACATCCCATCCACACCTTTATGAAGGAGAACCGGGCTTCTGAAAAGATCATGAGTGAGACCAGCATGCTCATGGGCCGCATCGGACACCCCCTCCGGCCTGAGTCCTTTCAGGAGAACCGCCAGGCGCTGGGCGCCCTTGTCGAACGTTTATCCGATATCGATATTCACTACACCCGCAAGGAGAATCAGCTTTTTCCAATGCTGGAAGCGCACCATTTCACCGGCCCTTCCCAGGTGATGTGGTCCATCCACGACGATATCCGCGCCGGTCTCAAGCAGGCCCGGGAGGCCATTGCGGGATCCGATCCGGAGGGCGCCATAACGCCCTTGAAAGAAGCCATCCGTGCGATCCGGGACATGATCTACAAAGAAGAGCACATCCTTTATCCCGCCAGCCTGGATATGTTAACCGATGCGGAATGGATCAAGGTCAAGAAAGGTGAGGCGGACATCGGTTTTGCCTGGGTCGTCCCGGATACAGGCTGGCCCGAAGACATCATCATGGAACAGGAACCCGAGGACGTGCCCCCCGAACCGGCGAAGGTCGTACAAGAGGTCGCCGGGGCCCTGGGCCTGGATACGGGCCGCATGACTTTAAAGCAGATCAACCTGATGCTCACCCACCTGCCGGTGGACTTAACCTTCGTGGATGAAAACGACCGGGTGGCATATTACTCCGAAGGGCCCGAGCGCATTTTCCCGCGCAGTTCCGCGATCATCGGCCGGGAGGTTCGCAACTGCCATCCGCCCAAAAGTGTCCATCTCGTCAACCAGATCCTGGACGCCTTCAAGTCCGGCTCGCGGGACAGTGCCGAATTCTGGATCGAGCTGGGCGGCAAATTCATCTACATTCGCTATTTTGCAGTGCGCGATGCCGACGGATACTACCGGGGCTGCCTGGAGGTCAGTCAGGACCTGACCCAAATCCGCAAGCTGGAAGGCCAACAACGGCTGCTGGACTGGGAATAGCCGGCACACTATTCAGGAACCAGTTCCACATCATGCTGCAGAACACGGTAAGTCTGAATGGGATAGTGGAACCCTTTAACCTCAATGGTGCCGACTTCCTCGCAAGGTATCTCATCATTAACCAGGGCCCACGTCGTATGCGATAGATATATCTCACCCGGTTGACAGGCCTGTTCCAGGCGAGAAGCAAGATTTGTGTTCAGCCCGATGGCTGAATATTCCATAAATCCTTCGGAACCATAATTGCCCACATTGGCCATACCCGTATGAATGCCGCATCGAATTTCGAAGGGAAATTGGACCCCCTGGTTCCACCATTTCTCGCGAAGGGTTTTCATCTGCATTTGCATTTCCAACGCCATACGTAAACAAGCCAAAGCATCTCCTCGCTCCCCCTTTGAATCCGGTGCCCCAAAGATTGCAAAAATGCTATCGCCCGTAAACTGCGGGATGGTTCCACCCCAGGTGCGGACGATCTGAGCCATCTCCCCTAAATATTCATTGAGCAACTTTGCCACATCTTCAGGATCAGAAGCGTCGGTAAATTGGGTGAAATCCTTGATATCGCAAAAGAAAATCGTCAACTTGGTTCGCATGTGAGACAGTTCTGCTGAAAATTCACCCTTGAATATTTTTTCAGTCACATTCGGATCAAGGTACTTTGAGATTTGTTCCTGGGCTTTTTTGAGTCTCTTGTTGGTTTCTTCCAAAGCGTTCGATTTTGTGGTGAGCTCCTCTTCGCGCTTCTTCAGGTCCGTAATGTCGGAGTATATGGCCACAGTTCCGCCATCTCCGGTCTTGCGTTCAGTGATCAGAATCCACTGTCCACCACTGCGTTTCTGGATCCGTGGTTCGGCCGGATTACGATGAAACGCAAGACGGTCTGAAACCCACTCGTCTAAACGGCCCTCTGCGTCAACAATTTGTCCATTCTCGGCAGCTCCCCGAATGATCGTTTCAAACGCTGTTCCCGGTTCAAGGTCGATGTCCGCATGAGGGTAAAGCAATTCCTTATACCGGGTGTTACAAAGCACTAAACGGTCATCAGGATCGTAAAACGCGAAGCCTTCAGATGAATTTTCAATGGCATCGATGAGCCTTCGACGCGCCTCTTCAATGTCGCGCAAATTGTTTTCTTCAACTTCGATCGCCGTATCACGAAAAACAACCAGCGATTCTACCATGCGGCCGATCTCATCACCACTGCCGGGTTCCGGCAAAGGTGCTCTGAGGTTGCCTCCGGCAATGGCGAGCATGCTATTGCTGAGTGCGGTTAGTCGGGCAATTAGATTGCGCCCGACATAGAGCCACACAATGAGGACGGAGCTCACGAGGCTCAGCGCAACGATGCTGATCAAAATTTTTCGGTTGAGCGCCTGGATCGCTGCAGCTTGAAGGTTTGCTTTTTCTATATCGGATTTGGCGCGATTTACCAAAAAGTCTACTCTGTTGGTCAGAAATTTTGACAGTCGCACATTGTCAGCCAAGAGCGCTTCAGCCTGTGCGATGACAGCCAATTCTTTCTTTCTGATTTGTGAGAGGCTGTTCGGGCCCTGTGTTAGGCCATCAAGTGCCGCAACTTGTTTCGCGAGACGCCTTTTGGCGCGCTTTGAAACGACCAAAGAGACCTCATAAAGTTCCTGAAGAGATTTTTGTAAAGGAAATTTCAAGACATCGATCTGTTCAGCGCTATCGGCATCTGTGATTTTCAGAAGGTCGTTGTGAATTGAGTCAACCAGAAGCGCGGCCCTTTGTTGCGGAATCAGGCTGATTATCGAATTCACAAGATCCAACTCTTCGTTTGGCAACTGGTTGGCTTCGGCTGTTTTCTGAATCCTTTTCCAATCCGCCATCTGGGCATCGAGGATGCGCTCACCAGGCGAAAGCATTCGCTGGGCGATACTATTGGCCCTGGATAGGTCGCGAATCCGTTTTTCTTCGAGCGCAACTATGGAAAGTCTTTTTTGCACAAGCACATTCAGACTCGCGAGATTCACGGACATGTCGCCGAACAGGTCGAAGACTCTGGCTGTTGCTGTCTTTTCAGCTTCTGTCTCATAACTTCTGCTGGTCCTCAGAAAAGGCTTAAGTTGTGATATTTGCGATTCGATTTCGTTCGAGACTTTGCTCCGATCTTCATCGGTGGTTACAACCAATAAGGCTGGTGCTGCACGTACGAGGCTTTCAACACGCCTTGACAGCTCCAGCCAGGACAGCGCTTCGGGCACGCGTTGCGCGGTGATTTTGTTGAGCGCGCCGCCAACCTGCGACAGAGAATACAAACCAGAGGCTGCAGCAACCAGTGAGAACATAGAAATTCCTAAAAACGCAAGCATCAGCCGCCCGCGAACGCCCATCGAGGCAGATTTGTTCGGCTCATTCATTCGTCATCAATTCCTGTAGCCTGCGTCTTGACGCGTCACTGCACCTAGATGAAACCGGGTGAGACACCGGTCAATACGCTCATTCGACAAGTGAGTAATCTTCCTTACCGAAGACATACCAGACGAAGGTATCAATACCCGTCACGTCGCCCTTCTCATCAAAGCCAATCTTACCTATCACGGTGTCAAAACTGCCTTGTCTCAGGGCTTTGATGACAGCCTTCGGTTTCAAGGAACCCGCCTGTTCAACGGCCTGAGCCCAGGCTTGCACAGCGCCGTAGGCGTACAAGGTGTAACCGTCTGGTTCGTAGGCATCCTCTTCGCGAATGGCAGCAACGACTTTTGCGGCCTCGGGCTTTAGGCGCATATCAGGGACAAAGGTAAAATAGGTGCCTTGGCCTGCTTCACCGGCAATGAACAGGTACCGGACGTTCACCAGCGAATCACCGGAATACAGGCGAAGATCGGGCAGCTCCTTTTTGGCCTGACGCGCAATAATTCCAATATCGGCCAGGTAGCCGCCGACATAGAGAACATCTATTTTTTTATTGACGAGTTTGTTTACAAGCGGTTTGTAGTCCTGTTTATCCGGGGTGTAACTGGCGAACATAAGCTCTGTAACACCGCGTTTGTTCAGCTGACGTTTGGTAAACTCTGCTAGGCCCAGGGCATAGGCACTACCGTCGTGAATAATCGCAATCCTCCTGTCGCTGAAATGGTCTGCTAAGTAATTGCCGGCGATCGTGCCTTGCTGGTCATCGCGGCCGATCAGCCGAAATACATTGGGACCCCCTTCATCAGTGACCTTGGGATTGGTCGAGCCTGGTGAGATCATGATGATCCCGGCCTCCTCATAGATTTTGCCGACGGCAAGGGAACAGTCGGAACAAATGTGTCCGACAACGAAAACAACGCCCTCGCTCACCAGTTGCCGCGCCACCGCCTCGGCCTGGCGCGCCTCGCACGCATCGTCTAATGAAATGGCGAATAGCTTCTGGCCAAGGACGCCGCCTTTGTTGTTCAGATCGACGATCGCCCTTTGTGCACCGACTTCCTGCTGTTCGCCAGTATCGGCCGCTTTGCCGGACAAAGGCCCGGCGATACCAACCTTGATCTCGGCCTGAGCCGCCGTAATGCCGCAAAACATCGATATGAATGCGCCGATTAGGATTCCAAGAATTGTCGTTTTCATAATTGCCTCCGCTTTTTCATATAACTATTTATTATTAATAATAATATTATAGCTACAGCTGAACATGAGCACTGAGGATGGCACCGAATTTCTGTTCAAATCTAGGGCTGCAAACAGTGGACACCGGTATTCGAATTAATCACTGAAGCGCGAAAAATCGGATGAGAAACAGGATACGCTTTCTTGGATGAGGAACCGCCTCTGGTCAGGTCGAATAGGAGAATCAGATATAGCTTACTTGCTTTTATAGTCAAATCAATGGGGTTTAGTCAATCACAAATAAAGGAAGAACCGGCTAAGCTGGCTTGTCGGCCGTCGGTTTTAGATATTCAAACCGCAGCATGCCCACCATGGCCAGACACTCCATGTCCAGATAATTTTCAGCCCGCCTTTCAAAGAGCACCGCACACTGGGCGTGAAACTCCTCATCGGCATCGTTGAAAAGCATCAGAACCGGAATTTTCGGCAGCGCAGTGAACTGCATGCATAGGTCATAGGAAAAGGTTGCGGCAGGTGAATGACCCTATTTTTTGTATGGGCGACCGCTATTACAAAGTTATAATTCTATGGATGTCCCCAATATTCCCCGCAGCTGCACTTCTTCCGTTACTTTTTTCAGACATTTTCACTGAAAAATTTAGTCAACTTATCTCTAACTGATATTCTCCTTTGACACACAAGGAGATTTCCCATATGCTTTTGGCTACTCCGACCCGCCAAAAAGGGATATTTATCAATCAATTGACCGTGGAGGCCTGTGATGGACTATATTCGATATATCGAAAAAACGCATGAATACTACCGCAGCCTGGGCTATGAGAAGACCTATAACTACGCCTACAACGAGGATTTTCCCTTCACCCCGTTAAAAAAGCCGCTCTCGGAATCCCGAGTGTCGCTCGTGACCACCGCTTCTTTCGTGCTGTTGGACGAGGCAGGCAATTCGCTGGAAGAGCCGGGTATGATCGGCACCAATGAATTGGAGGTGTTCACGGTGCCGAGCGTCTGGCCCACTGATCGCATCCTGTGCACCAGTAGGGATCACGACCGCTACCAGACGGACATGGAGGACGTTGATGCCTTTTTCCCCACCACACGCATGCAAGAGTTTCTCAAAGAAGGGACGTTCGGCAGCCTGAGCAAGAACTACTACCGCACCCTGCCCAATTACAGCCATCGCAAGACGACGGAAGTGGACGGGCCGGAAATCCTGCGACAATGCCGGGAGGACAATGTCGATGTGGCCTTGCTGACCCCTGTCTGACCGGTCTGTCACCAGACCGTGAGTCTGGTTGCCCGGGTTCTGGAAGCAGGCGGTATTTCTACGGTAACTTATACCAATGCGCGGGACATCGCAGCCAGTGCCGGCAACCCGCGGCAGATTTTCCTCAACTATCCCCTGGGCAACCCGGCGGGGCGGCCTAATGACGCAGAAAATCAGCGCGACGTGCTGCGTGCTGGACTGAAACTATTGGAGGAGGCCGACAAGCCGGGGATCATCATCGATCTGCCCTATGTTTGGACCGAAAGTAAGGCATGGATGGAAAAATTCATGACCGATGAGCAGCCTTTCATTTCCGAAGAAGCGGAAGCCAGGCGGCAGGAATTGCTGCAAAAAGCACGGGAACAGAAAGCCAAACAGGCGCAGTAGCAGAGCCCTGTTGTGCCTTGAAAAGCCAGCTCGTGGGGCGCGCAACAGCGTAGTTTAGGATGGTGTGGTGCCGTGCGGTTATATCTCGTGTCACACCCATGCTGCCCCCATGGGTAGATGGCAGCGGCTTCCGGTCAACAAAAACACAAGGATGCAATTATGAGGGAACAGAAAATCACAATGTTTTCGCAACCGCTTTGAGGTCCCTGTACAGCACTGGCAGAGTATCTGACCAGCAAAGGGGTGGAATTCGCCATAAAAGACGTCATGATCGACGAAGAAGCCCGAGAAGAGCTGTTCGACTTGGGCGTTCGCTCCGCACCTGCATTGGTTGTGGACGGCAAGGTGGTGATCGGATTTGACAAGGCACGCATCAATGCGTTGCTGGACCTCTGATCTCGGCAGAGCTGAGGCCCTGTAAAACAACAGGGTAAGGGGGTGAATTCCTTTGAGTTGGTTGATAAAAATTCACTTTTAAGAAAATAGTTACAAAATGTTGGGGTTTATTTTTTGCTGAGGATAAACCGGCTATGCCAGCTTATCGACTGCCCGTTTTAAACATTCAAACAGCAGCATGCCCACCATGGCCAGGCACTCCATGTCCAGATAATTTTCAGCGCGCCTTTCAAATAGCACCGCACACTGGGCTGGAAACTCCTCATCGGCATCGTTAAATAGCATCAGAACCGGAATTTTCGGCAGCGCAGTGAACTGCATGCACAGGTCATAAGAGAACGTGGTAGCGGGAGGATGACCCTGGATTCTCCGGCAGGCGGCCTCCAGATCTTTCAGGCGCCCTGAAAAATATTTGGCCAGCGGGATTTCGGTGTAATTGAAAAAGGCAGCAGCAAAAGGTGCCGAATCCTTGAAATCCTTAAAGCTTACCCAGTCATTTCCAGTCGGATCATGGTCGGGGCACAGCAGCAGGTATTTAAAGAGAACCACGCATACTGAAAAATTCGGTCTGCCGCCGGACGGCTCGCTGATCCCGGTAGTGGATACCCGTATGGGTTTCCCGAAAAAAGGGATAATCAATTCCTCCCCGACCATCTCCGCCCCGAGCCGATCGGCAATTTTTTTAAAATCCAGCCCGCCAATCTGGGCCCGGTAGTTCGTGTAGGTTTCTTCAAATACGGATGATTTGTCCATGCCTGATTTAAATTTCCTCACGCAAAGCCGCAAAGGCTTT
>Ga0316575_10000331_pt1 | contig 13321 bp, 10 predicted proteins | sample J5NA_FD_203072 | JGI IMG/M metagenome (GOLD analysis project Ga0316575, IMG submission 203072) | Rhizosphere microbial communities from salt marsh grasses in Alabama, United States - J5-7_050615r2r3 | ecosystem: Host-associated > Plants > Roots > Rhizosphere | place: USA: Alabama | collected...
GCCACAGCGCGCGGGTGTCGATCAGCGGGCGAATGGCGTAGTCATCCCACAACAGGGCCTTGGTCTCGGCGCTGTCCAGCCCCCGATCGGCGCTGAAGTCTCGACAGCGGGCGGCCAGCTCCGGGGTCTCGCTGAAGGTGGCGCGGATCATCGCGCGCAGGGTGGGCTGTTCGGACACCGAGGCGCGCGTCACCGTAAACGCCACGGGGATTTCGTAGCGGGTATCGGCGATCAGATGCAGCCCGTAGCCGAACCAGCGCTTGAGCTTCTTCCAGGCCTTGCTGGTGCGGGCATCGATGCCGTGGGTCTCGTGATAACCGCAATCGGCATCGGGGTCGGAGGTCTCGCCGCTGGTGCGCGCCTGCTGCCCGGTGCTGTGACTGGCGATGTCGGTGCCGTCGAAGCCAAGGTGCTCGTCATCCCGGTCATGTACGGCGTCTTCTCGGGCCGCGCGCTCAGCCTGCCACGGGATAGCCGTTCCGACCATCCAGAGATGGTGTCCCCCTGAGGCCTGACGATCTGACTGAAAGCCTCCATCCCATGCCCGCGCACGGATGGTCATGCGGGCGGTGGTCCCCGACACCGGCTGCAAGCGCCGGTCTACTGAGTCCGGAGGCCGGTTGCGTGGGACGACATTCCCCCGACCGGCTAGGGCATCGTTAAGCAGCGCCTAATCCCCCCACATCGGGACAAAAAGGTTCGCACGGGCACCCGATGATGCGCGTAGGGGCAACGAGTGTGTCGTCGATATCGGCGACACCCCTCTCGTCAGCCTGGTCTCGGCGACCGGCTGGCCGGCGCTGCCTGGTAACCCTTGCTGACGGGCACCGTCGCCTGGGACGCGCCGACCTGGGCAAAGACCATCTTGGCGCGGACGGTGAGGTCGCTCACGAACTCGAACTGGTAGCGGCTATCGATGGGGTAGGCCTTCACTTGGTAGTGCGTGCCCCAGGGCTCCTCAACAACGACGACGGTAATCGAGCGTTCGAGATTGACGTAGGGGCTGCTTACCGCCAGGTCGGCGAGACCTTGACGCACCGCGGCGGCATCGTGATCGGGGTGGAGATAGAAGTCGGCGACACACATCAGGTCGCGCTTGCCCGTATTGGCATTGGAGACATTGCTGTCCCAGAGCCGGGCGTGGGGGATAAAGACGACGCTGTCGTCCGGGGTCACGAGCGACAGGCTGCGCAGTCCAACCGATCGTACCTCCCCATAGGCGTCGTCGATCCGAACCCAGTCGCCGGGCCGGTAGGCGCGTTCGATGATCGCGGCGACACCGCCGATGACATTGCTCAGATAGTCCTTAAACGCGAAGCCGATCGCCAACCCGACGGCACCCAGGATGACGACCATGTTCTCCAGCGTCGGGCGGATCACAATGGGGATGATCGTGCCGATGGCCGCCAGCAAGATCAGGAAACGCAGAACCGGTATCCAGGGCAGAATCTTCATGCGTCCGGATGGACGCAGCCGGTCGGCAAGCCAGGGGAGGCCCACGCGGACAATCAGCGTCAGAAGCCAGGCCCCCGCGACGACGGCGGCGATCTCCGCTGCACTCGTCCAGTCGAGATGGCGGACGATGTGGACGAGCTTGGCCTCGCTGTCGTTCATCGAAGACCTCCGCTATACCCAGTCAACCAGCAGTCCCTCACTCTCGAGCGCGGCGCGGGCGGCGGGATAGCCCAGGGGCGTTACCTGCCATCGCCCCTGATGCTCCTCGACGATGCCGTGTACCGCCAAGCTTCGCAGCACCGCGGGTGCCCGCGCGCCGAGCGCGGCAAGGACCATACAGAGCGCACCCGCAGGGAGGCCGCCATGGATGAGCAGCGCGTGAAGCACCAACAACGCGTCGAGATCCGCATCGGCGGGTAAGGCCGGGTGGTGGATCTGCGACCACGGGCGGACCCAGATCACGCGGTCATCTGCCACCGCAACGGACTTGGTTTGCTGGACCGCCGCATCCTCGTCCAGTGCGGCTTCCAGTGATTGCCGCCAGACCGCCCAAGCGACCCCGGCAATGCCGCGGCTATAGCCGGCGAGGCGTGCGAGAAAGTCCGATCGTTTGTCGGGTCTCTCGACATCGGCCTGATCTGCAGAGCCCTTGCTGCTGCTCGATAGCACATGTGCCCCATCGTTGGCTTGGCGAAACAAGACAGGCCCGTCACAACGGACGAGCTGGCCAAACCACCGCGTCAGGCGGTCGGCGTCGAAGGCCTGCAGCGTGACGGGAGCCGCCATGCCATCGCCAAGTTCCATGGTCGCGGCGAGATACGCCCAGGTCCAACTGTTGGTTGCGATCAGGCAGGGTCGGCGAGATGCCCGCAGCCGCTCGAGCAGTCGGCGCAAAAACGCGAGACCGAACGGATGGCGCAGCATGCAGTGTTCCAGCTCCGCGATCACGAGCGGCGGGCCACCATCACCCGCGATCGCATCCAGCCAGGTCTCGTCCTGGGCGAGGATACGTTCCGGGGTCGGTGGCGCAACGATTGGCCATTGGCGTTGCTCGGCCCAACGTCGGACGCTTTCCCGGGTGCCGCTGTAGGGCGCGCCGACAACAGTTTGGATTCGGCGCGGCCCCGCGGCTCGGCTTGTGAAATCGGACAGCGTCTGCTCCAGCGCTGGGATGGCATCGCGCCAGTCGGGCCACCCCGCCAGCCTATTCAGCACGTCTTCCGGTGGGTGGTGCAGCTGTTCCTCGGCAACCACTTCGCCCTTGGTGGTCTTCTGGCGCTTGTGTCTGAACAGACCGAAAAAGCCACTCCGGACTGCATCCGCCGCGGGCCGCGCCGGTCGCTGATAGGCATCCAGAGCCACCATCTGCCAGAGCCGCGCTTCGGCCGTGCTGCCAGAGGGATCGGGCGGGGTCATGGTGGCTTACGGATGATCAATGGATGCCGCTTGCGGACGCCGTTTTTCTCGGCCGCTGTAATTTGAGATCGCGGCTGGCGCTTTGGCCCCCACCGCGCTCGCCGACTCGCGCCTAGCCATCAGCACCCGATCACTGCACAACGACGGTGCTCCCGGCCAGCCAGCCCTTCTTGGCCCCTGGTCCCCGGCGAGGGATGGGACCCTTTCGCGAGGTGTCACGAACGTTCAGAGTTGCGGGCCGCCGGCGGGGATTGGAAGTGGCCGGTGAATGATGCAACTACTCACGTCCCACTCATCCGGAAGTCTCGAGGCGTTCCGGCTTCTGCAGCGGACACGGCATTCCTCTGTCACCGCTTCGGAACGGTCGCCGGCCGCCATGAGGGGCGCTGTGTCCGCGCGAGTGCTGGCAAAGCGAGTGAAGTTTCAGGCGCTGCAGGCTTGTCGGATGTGTTGTGCAGCGACACCAGGAATTGACCCCTGGCGACACGAAGAATTGATCCCCTGGGTTTGCGTGGTTTCCGTCTTGGAGGGTCAGTCCCGGGCGACGGGGGCGAGTGAAAGCCGATGGCCAACATTTGCCTCCCAGCAGAATCGATCCAAGGTCAGCAAGACGCGTCGTGCGGTCCACGACCGAAGCTCGGCGAGGGGTCGCTTACCCTTTTTCCAGATGCGCCTTCTCGGCGGCCGTCGCCACACCAAGCCGGCCTCGTCGGTGAGCTCCCCGTTTGGCCCCATTGCGCATCTGAAGTCACCGTGGCGTTAGGCCCGCGCGAAGCCGCTACGAAGCGCTAGTCCGACGGCACAGAGCCGTATCAGCCGGAGCTACGGAACGCCATCCGGGCGCGGTTGCCGCCTTTGGCCCGAGCCCCGGACGTTCGCCGCGGACCGTGACAAGATACAACCATCGGCAAAACCGCGCTTCATTCCAGCCCGGCGGCCCTCGCCTGATTTCCGCTATGCTCCGAGTGCGAGAGTCCCGTGCACCGATCCGATCCCGACCATCTGCTGCCCTGTAGCGCCGCCGAGCTGGTTGCGGAGTGCCTGCAGCGCGACCGGCGCGTGCTGCTGTTCGGCCCCAGCGGCAGCGGCAAGACCACCCTGGCACGCGCCTTGGCTGCCGAGCTTGCCGCACACGGGCGCGCTGTGCAGTGTCTCGGCGCCGACCCTGGCCTGCCGGACTTCGGTGCGCCCGGCTGCCTCAGTCTGGCCGATTGGATCGATGACGCCTGGGTGGTGCGCACCAGCGCGGCCCTCTGCAGCCTGGATGCGGCACGCTTTCGCCTGCCGCTGATCGCCGCGGCCGGTGCGCTGGCAGCACGCGCTGCTGCCGCCACCCTGCTGGTGGATGCGCCCGGGGTGGTGCGTGGCGTGGCCGGGGCGGAGCTGCTGGCGTCTCTGGTCGGCACGCTTGCCGTCGATCTGATCCTCGTGCTGCACCGCCCCGGGCAGGCACCGCCGCTGGCCGCGGAGCTCAACGCCCTCGGGGTGGAGCTGGCCTGGGTGCGCGTGTCCGAGCAGGCGCGCCGGCCCGGCGCGGCGGCCCGCGCCCGACAGCGCACCCGGCTGTGGGAGTTGCATCTGGCCGGCGGCGCGGAGCATGTCGTCTCCGTTGATGCCTTGCAGCTGCTCGGCACACCGCCGCGCAAGGCCGCCGAGGCCTGGCAGGGCAAGCAGATCGCCTTCCTGCAGCGGGGGCTCACCGCCAGCCTCGGCGAGGCGCTCGGGTTCGACGGCGCGCGGCTGCGGGTGTGCCTGCCGCCGGGGCAAATCCCCACCGACACCCTGCTGGTGCGCGATGCCTGCCGCGGTCGCGACGGCCGGCTCGGCACCGCCGCACCCTTCGCGGCCGAGCGGGTCCACTACGTCCCCCCGTCCGACGTGCTGGCGAGCGAGCCCTGTGGCGCGGCGACCGGTGTACGCCCGGTGGTCCAGCTGGGCACCGTGGTCGCCGGCCTGCTCAATGGCGTGTTCGGCGATCCGCTGCTGCACCTGCGACTGGGTCAGCAGCGGCGCAGCCTGCTCTTTGACCTGGGGGAGGGCGCGCGACTGCCCGCCCGCGTCGCCCACCAGGTGACCGACGTCTTCATCAGCCACGCCCACGCCGATCACATCGGCGGCTTCCTCTCCCTGCTGCGCGCGCGCATCGGCGAGACCGGGGTCTGTCGGCTGTACGGCCCACCGGGGCTCGCCAAGCACGTCGCCAGCTTCATCGCCGGTATCCTGTGGGACCGGATCGGCGCCCACGGCCCGGTGTTCGAGGTCTCTGAGCTGCACGGGGACGGCCTGCGCCGCGTGCGGCTGCGCGCCGGTGCGCCCGAGGCGGTCGCGCTCGCCGATCGCCCGGTGGCGCAGGGCGTGCTGCTCGAGGAGTCGGGCTTTTGCGTGCGCTGCGTGCAACTCGATCACGGCACCCCGGTGCTCGCCTTCGCCTTTCAGGCTGCCGTGCAGATCACCGTGCGCGAGGAGCGCCTGCGCCAACGCGGCCTGGCGCCGGGACCCTGGCTGACCACACTCAAGCAGCGGATAGGGCGCGGCGACGTCAACGCCCAGATCGATCTGCCCGACGGCACGCGCCAGACGGTGGCCGAGCTGGCCGCGGACCTGACCCGCTCAGCCCCGGGGACCAAGCTGGTCTACGCCACGGACTTTGCCGATACGCCGGCGAACCGCCAGCGCCTCGTCGCGCTCGCAGCGGACGCCGATTGCCTGTTCTGCGAGGCGAGCTTTCTCGAGCGCGACCGCAACCTGGCGCGGCGCACCGGTCACCTCACCGCGCGCGCCTGCGCGGAGATCGCCACCGCGGCCCGCGTGCGGTTGCTGATCCCCTTTCATTTCTCCCGCCGCTACGAGCGCGAGCCCTGGCGCGTCTATGCGGAGATCGCCGCGGCCTGCCCGCAGGTGGTGATCCCCAAAAGCGGGTCGCTGGCCGATTAGAACTGGCAAATGTCACACATGCCGATGGCAACGCGGAAAAGGCTGATGGAAGCAGACGGCGTAGGTGCCGGGTTCACCGGTGCGGTGCTGGGGCCAGCAGGCCGCCCATGAGATGAGCAGCGAGACTGCCGGCCGCGCGCAGCCACTCCGCGCCAGACGCCGCAGACGCGACATCGAGCCGCGCCGCGACGGGCCGGCTGGAAAGCCGCCGGTCCCAGTGAGCCGCGCCGGCGGCGAGCCGGCTGTGGCTGGTAGCACTGGCTCGCAGCGGAGAACACTAACGATCATGGCACGGTGCCGCTCCGCAAGATGAAGCGTTTGTTTCATCGTAAGCTAAGCCGCTGTTCGTTAGGAGTCTGATCTGGTGACGCCTCAGACTCAGAGGCGTCTTCGGACTTCGGTGGATGCTGTGATGGTGGAGCCGAGGGGGATCGAACCCCTGACCTCCGCATTGCGAACGCGGCGCTCTCCCAGCTGAGCTACGGCCCCTGACGAGATCGGACAGCGCGGGTCGATGTGCGACGAGAGACTGGGGTGTCTCTACTACCGCCCCGCGAGGGCTTGAAGTGTACCATCGTTGCTTCATTCTGTGGCAAGCCCCGGCGCGTTTTGCGTCACGTCCTGCCGTTGGGTAAAAGCCGTGCTCGATTCCAAACCGCTGCTGTTTCCATCCGATTTTCCGCCACTGACGCGTCGCCGGCCGACCACGCTCCAGGTCAATCTCGGCTATCGATGCAATCAGTCGTGCCTGCACTGCCACGTGGATGCGGGACCGAGGCGGGGCGAGGAGATGAGTGCCGAAACGTTCGCGCAGGTCGTCGATTATCTGCGTCTCGGCGAGAGCGCCATCCTCGACATCACCGGCGGCGCGCCAGAGCTGAACGCGGTGTTTCGTCCGCTCGTGGAGGCGGCACGTGCGCTCGGCGTGCATGTGATGGACCGCTGCAATCTGACTATCCTGGAACAGCCCGGCCAGCATGATCTGGCCCAGTTCCTAGCCCGACATCGGGTCGAGATCCTCGCGTCTCTGCCCTGTTATCTACAGGAAAACGTCGATGCCCAGCGCGGCAGCGGGGTGTTCGAGGCCAGCCTTCGCGGCCTGCGCCGGCTGAACGGACTGGGCTACGGCGATGGCAGCAGCGGGTTGTTGTTGAACCTGGTCTACAACCCAATGGATGCGAGCCTGCCGCCGGTCCAATGCGCGCTGGAGGCGGACTATAAGCGCGAGCTGTGGGCCCGTTACGGTGTGCGCTTCGATCGTCTGCTGACCTTGACGAACATGCCGATCCGCCGCTTCGGCAGTTGGCTGCAATCCAAGGGCTTGTTCGACGGCTACCTTGCGATGCTGAAGGCGGCACATCGCGCGGAGCATCTGGACGCGGTGATGTGCCGCGATCAGATCAGCATCGACTGGCGCGGCTATGTCTATGATTGCGACTTCAACCAAATGCTGGAATTGCCCGTTGAGAACGCCGCGTCCGGGCATCTGCACATCACCGAGCTGGCCGCAGGCGGGCAGATGGACGGCACGCCGATCCGGGTCGGCCAGCATTGCTACGGCTGCACCGCGGGGCAGGGCAGTAGTTGCGGCGGGGCCTTGAATTAGCAATGCGGCGGCCCCGTTCGCCCGCCGCCGGGACGACCATCGCGGGAGCTTATCGGCGCGCGGATGCCCGCATTCTGCTGTTTGCGAAGGCGCCAGTGCCGGGCCAGGTGAAGACGCGGCTGATACCGGCGCTCGGCGCCGCGGGCGCGGCGCGGCTGCACCAGGAGCTGCTGACGGAAACACTGGCCCGCATCGCCCCGGCGCGCATTGCACCGATCGAGCTCTGGTGCGCACCGACCACAACCCACAGGCTGTTCCACGAGCTGGCACGGCGGTACGGATTGGAGCTTCACGCTCAGCCCAGCGGCGGGCTCGGGCAACGTCTGCTCAGGGGCGCCGCGGATGCACTGCTGCGGGCGAATGCGGTCGTTCTCATCGGAGGCGATTGTCCTGACCTCGGTCGCGGTTTTATCGACCAGGCCTTCGAGATGCTGTTAGGACAAGATGGAGCATCGCGCTGCGATGCGGTGCTCGGCCCGGCAGCGGATGGCGGTTATGTGCTGTTGGGCCTGCGGCGGGCCGAGCCGACGTTGTTTCGCGACATGCCCTGGGGTACGGAGCGGGTCGCTGCACTGACGCGCGAGCGCATGGCCAACCTCGGCTGGTGTTGGCAGGAGCAGCCGATGTTGCGCGACCTGGATCGGCCGGCGGACTTGGAATGGTATCGGCCGAGTCCTGAATAGGGCGCTGGGATTTGGTGGCCGCCGCCAGGTGCGCGGACCGAAAAGGGCGGCGCCATTGAATTGGCTAGCCAGCCTGCTTGTGGAGGATCAGTTCCAGCACGAGTTTGGAGCCGAAGTAGGCCAGGATCAGGATCGCGAAGCCGCTCAGGGTCCAGGCGATCGCCTTGCGGCCGCGCCAGCCCCAAAAACGCCGTCCGAGCAACAGGCCGCCGAAGACCAGCCAGGCGACCACCGACAGCACTGTCTTGTGCACCAGGTGCTGCGCAAACATGTTCTCGAGGAAGGCAAAGCCGCTCGCGAGGGCCAGCGTCAGCAGCACGAAGCCGATGCCGATCATCTCGAACAGCAGCGCCTCCATGGTCATCAGCGGCGGCAGCGAGCGGATGAATCCGTTCGGACGGCGCATCCTCAGGTAATGGTCCTGCACCGCGAGCAGCAGCGCTTGCACGCTGGCCAGCGTCAGCATGCTGTAAGCGAGCATCGACAACAGCACATGCAGCTTCAGGATCCAGCTCGCCTGCTCGCTCATGAACGAGACGCTGGGATAGAGCAGGTCGAGCAGCACGGTCACCGCCGCCAGCGGCAGGATCACCAGCCCCAGATTCTCGATGGGCTTGCTGAGACTGGAGATCAGTAGCGAAGCGACCACGGTCCACGACGCCAGCGAGAGGGCATTGAAAAACGCCAGATTGAGCCCGGAATTCGTGAAAATCCCGCGGTAGATCAACCAGGTGTGCAAAATCAGCCCGAGGAAGCCGAGGCCGAGGATAGCTTGGCGCAGACGCGCCTGCGACACCGCTTCTCGGTTGAACAGGCGGTAGCCGATGAGGCCGGCACTGCTCAGGTACGAGGCGATGCTGACAATGGCTACGGGGGCGCTACTCATGGGCGCGGATCATCGCACAATTGGGCGCGGGCAGGGAACGTCGGAGAACGGGCGCATTGTCCTCGCGGGCTGTTCTTTCGCGCTGCCTTGATTTAGGTTAAGGAATCGCGGCAAAGGGCACCGTAAAGCCCCGGTAACGCAGTACAGAATCTTCAGGGGCAACAGATGTTCGATACGCTTCAGGAACGCTTCGGCGAGGTGCTCAAGGGCCTGCGGGGTCAGGCGCGGCTGACCGAAGACAATATCAAGGACACCATGCGTGAGGTGCGCATGGCGCTGTTGGAGGCCGATGTCGCGCTGCCGGTGGTGCGCGGCTTCATCGAGCGCGTGCGCGTCAAGGCACTGGGCGCGGAGGTCACCCGCAGCCTGACGCCCGGGCAGGTGCTGATCAAGATCGTCAACGACGAGCTGACGGCACTGATGGGGGAGGCCAACGAGGCGCTGAACCTGAACGTGCAGCCGCCGGCCGTGATCCTGATGGCCGGACTGCAGGGCTCGGGAAAGACCACCAGCGCGGCGAAGCTGGCGCGCTTCCTGAAGGAGCGGCACAAAAAGACGGTCATGCTGGTGAGCTGCGACGTCTACCGTCCGGCGGCCATCGAGCAGCTGCGCACCCTCGCCGGCGAGGTCGGAGTCAGCTTCCAGCCGAGCGCCGCAGGCGAGCGCCCGGTCGACATCGCACGCGGCGCGGTTGACGCCGCGCGCCGGCAGTTCAAAGACGTGCTGATCGTCGATACCGCCGGGCGGCTCGCCATCGACGCGGCCATGATGCAGGAGGTCAAGGAGCTGCATGCCGCGCTGCTGCCGGTGGAGACGCTGTTCGTCGTCGACAGCATGACCGGACAGGACGCTGCGAAGACCGCCCGTGCCTTCCACGACACCTTGCCGCTGACCGGCGTGATCCTGACCAAGGCCGACGGCGATGCCCGCGGCGGCGCGGCCCTTTCGATCCGCGAGATCACCGGCACCCCGATCAAATTCCTCGGCGTCGGCGAGAAGACCGCGGCGCTGGAGCCCTTCTATCCGGAGCGAGTCGCCTCGCGCATTCTCGGCATGGGCGACGTGGTGTCGCTGGTCGAGGAGATGCAGGAAAAGGTCGATCGGGACAAGGCCGAGAAACTCGCGAAGAAGCTGAAGAAGGGCAAGGGCTTCGACCTGATCGACTTCCGCGACCAGCTGCAGCAGATGAACAAGCTCGGCGGCATGGCCGGGCTGATGGACAAGCTGCCGGGCATGGGGCAGATCCCGGATCAAGTGAAAAGCCAGGTCAACGACAAGGAGGTGACCAAGCTGATTGCCATCGTCGACTCCATGACGCCGATGGAGCGCATGCACCCGCAGATCATCAAGGGCTCGCGGCGCAAGCGCATCGCCATGGGCTCCGGCACTCAGGTGCAGGACGTGAACAAGCTGCTCAAGCAATTCACGCAGATGCAAAAGATGATGAAAAAGATGAAGGGCGGCGGCATGGCCAAGATGATGCGTCAGATGCAGGGCCGTCTTCCGCCGGGGATGGGCGGCATCGGCGGACCCGGCGGGCTGCCACCGGGCGGCGGCTTCCCGATGTAATTGAAGCCGTTGACCCTCGCATCGGCCGGTTGGTTTGAAGCGGCAACGGAGGGCTGGCGCGCCGAGCTGGAGCTGGTCTGCGAGCGGCGCGGCGGGCGCACAGTCCTGGCGCGCAAGCGCCAACTCGGTCCGCTGACCGTTCAGCGACCCTTCTATCCCGAGGGTGCTCCCTGTCATCTCTATCTGCTGCATCCCCCGGGCGGCGTGGTCGGGGGCGATCGGCTGGCGGTTTCGATCGGCGCCGCACCCGGCGCGCAGGTGCTGATCACGACGCCCGGTGCTGGCAAGCTGTACCGAAGCGCCGGCGCCAAGGCGCTGCAGACACAGCACTTGCGGGTGGCCGGCGGGGCTGTTCTGGAATGGCTCCCGCAGGAGATGATCCTGTTTCCGGGCGCACGTGTGGACAACCGCACCCAGGTCGAGCTCAACGGCGACGGCCGCTTCATCGGCTGGGAGATCCTGTGCCTGGGTCGACCGGCGATCGGCGAGCGCTTCAACAACGGCTCGCTGCGCGCCCGGCTCCGGGTCAGCCGAGACGGCAGACCGCTGCTGTCCGAGCTGCTACGGATCGACGCGGGATACGGGCTCGACGCCCCGAGCGGCTTACGCGGGCAGTCGGTTAGCGGCACCTTCATCGCCAGCGGTGCCGGCACCGGCACCTTGGCCGCGGCGCGAGCGGCCGTTTCGGCCGCGAGCGGCCTGCTGCTCGGGATCACGCTGCTCGACGATCTGCTGGTCGCGCGCTGTCTTGGCGCTACAACCGAACCGGTGCAACGGGTATTCTGCGCACTTTGGACGGCGCTGCGGCCGCGGCTGCTGGGTCGCGAGGCCTGCCCGCCGCGCATCTGGGCGACCTGATGTCACGACTCGTCAGAGGATTCCGCAATGGAGCTTACACCGCGAGAAAGAGACAAGCTGCTGCTGTTCACGGCCGGACTGCTGGCCGAGCGGCGCAAGGAGCGGGGCCTGAAACTGAATTACCCGGAGGCGATGGCGCTGATCAGCTGCGCGATCATCGAGGGCGCCCGTGACGGGCGCAGCGTGGCGGAGCTGATGGACTTCGGCCGCACGCTGTTGACCCGCGACGACGTCATGGAGGGCATCCCGGAGATGATTCCCGAGGTGCAGGTGGAGGCCACCTTTCCGGACGGCACCAAACTGGTCACGGTCCACGACCCCATTGTTTGAGTCTTCAGGGTCTAGGGGCGCGTGGCTTAGGGGCTTCCTGAGCCCGAAGGACCTGGCGTGAACATCTGGCCTTTAGCGGCTAACGATCATGGCACGGTGCCACCCCGCAAGATGAAGTTTTTGTCTCATCGTAACCATTAGCCACTAGGAACTCGTCCATGATTCCAGGCGAAATCTTTACCGCGCCCGGTGACATCGAATTGAACGCGGGGCGCCCCGTTCTGACCATCGAGGTTGCCAATACCGGCGATCGGCCGATCCAGGTCGGTTCCCACTATCATTTCTACGAGACCAACGGGGCGCTCGCCTTCGAGCGCGAGCCGACGCGAGGCCATCGCCTCGACATCCCCGCCGGCACGGCGGTCCGCTTCGAGCCGGGCGCGACGCGCACCGTCCAGCTTGTCCCCTATGCGGGCACTCGCGAGGTTTACGGCTTCCAGGGCAAGGTCATGGGACCGCTGGACGGCACGCCAGACAGGGCAACCAAGACCGGCGACGACGGAGGCAAGGCTCCATGAGCAGGATCAGCCGGCAGGCCTATGCATCCATGTTCGGCCCCACCACCGGGGACAAGGTCCGGCTCGCCGACAGTGAGTTGGTCATCGAGGTGGAAGAGGACCTGACCCATTACGGCGACGAGGTCAAGTTCGGCGGCGGCAAGGTGATTCGCGACGGCATGGGCCAGTGCCAGCGTCAGGCCGATGAGGTCATGGACCTGGTCATCACCAACGCCTTGATCCTGGACTTCTGGGGCGTGGTCAAGGCCGATGTCGGCATCAAGAACGGCCGTATCGCCGCCATCGGGCGTGCCGGCAATCCGGACACGCAGGCCGACATCGATATCCTGATCGGCCCTGGTACCGAGATCATCGCCGGCGAGGGCCAGATCCTGACCGCCGGCGGCGTCGACGCCCATGTCCATTTCATTTGCCCGCAGCAGGCCGACGAGGCGCTGATGTCCGGCGTCACGACGCTGCTCGGCGGCGGCACCGGACCGGCCACCGGCACCAATGCGACGACCTGTACGCCCGGGCCATGGAACATCCGCCGCATGCTGCAGGCCGCCGAGGGGCTGCCGGTCAACATCGGTGTGCTCTGCAAGGGCAACGGCAGCCTGCCAAACGCGCTGGAGGAGCAGATCCGCGCCGGCGCGATGGGCCTGAAGCTGCACGAGGACTGGGGCACGACGCCGGCGGCCATCGATTGCGCGCTCGGTGTGGCCGAGCGCTACGACGTGCAGGTTGCGATCCACACCGACACCCTGAACGAATCCGGCTTCGTCGAGGACACCATCGCGGCCTTCAAGGACCGTTGCATCCACACCTATCACACCGAGGGTGCCGGCGGCGGTCATGCCCCGGACATCATCAAGGCGGCCGGGCTGGCCAACGTGCTGCCGTCCTCCACCAATCCAACCCGACCCTATACGGTCAACACGGTCGACGAGCATCTGGACATGTTGATGGTCTGCCATCACCTGTCGCCGTCGATTCCCGAGGACGTGGCCTTCGCCGAGTCGCGCATCCGCCGCGAGACCATCGCCGCCGAAGACATCCTGCACGATCTCGGCGCCTTCAGCATGAT
>Ga0316575_10000333_pt1 | contig 13254 bp, 11 predicted proteins | sample J5NA_FD_203072 | JGI IMG/M metagenome (GOLD analysis project Ga0316575, IMG submission 203072) | Rhizosphere microbial communities from salt marsh grasses in Alabama, United States - J5-7_050615r2r3 | ecosystem: Host-associated > Plants > Roots > Rhizosphere | place: USA: Alabama | collected...
TGGCGGAAAATCATGCGGGTTCCTTCAGGTCAGGATGCAACATGCATATGTAGGCAAACTGAAGCAATGCAAGTTCCGGCGATTTCCGGCTTGGCCAGCCGCAGGCTGCAGATTGCAGTCAACTCAGCCAGCCGCCCCGAACAATGCGCCTACGCCGGCGGTCAGCGCCATCGCCAACGCACCCCAGAAGGTCACCCTGATCGCGGCTGTTAACATCGACGCACCCCCGGCGCGTGCACCCAGCGAGCCGAGCAGTGCGAGAAACAGCAGCGAGCTGAGCGATACTGACCAGAACAGCGCAGCAGTCGGCACCAGCAGCACCACCAGCAGCGGCAGCGCGGCGCCAACCGAAAACGTGCCGGCCGACGCGAACGCGGCCTGAACCGGACGCGCGGCCAGTATTTCCGAGATGCCCAGTTCGTCACGCGCGTGCGCGCCGAGCGCGTCATGTTTCATCAGCTGGGTTGCAACCTCGGAGGCGAGTACGGCGTCGAGTCCGCGCCCGACATAGATCGCGGTCAACTCCTCGTGCTCGTGTTTTGGATCCTCCGCCAGTTCATTTCGTTCGCGTTCCAGGTCTGCATTTTCGGTATCGGATTGCGAGCTCACCGACACATATTCGCCTGCTGCCATCGACATCGCGCCCGCCACCAGGCCGGCAACGCCCGCGATCAGGATATTCTTAGTGCCTGCACCCGATGCCGCCACGCCCAGCACCAGGCTGGCGGTGGAAACGATGCCGTCATTTGCGCCAAGCACCGCCGCGCGCAGCCAGCCGATCCGATGAGTCCTGTGTGTTTCGACGTGTCTCATGCTGGCATTCTATAAGCATCAGAACGGCCCTGCCCGATTTTATACAATCCGTTTTCCGGAATCACACACCCGCTGCACGCTACTATTCCTGCGCAGTTCTTCGTGTGCAAACCACAGGTTGGTGCAGTGCACTTCCGACGGTGCGAAGCTGTCCATCCGCAAAGTTAATCCGCCTCTTCTATTGCGTCATGCTTCGAATCTATTTGCCGTCCGCATCTGTTTCTTTTTCGCATTAATCATTCCGGAATGACCTGCGCAAGATACACACCACCTCATCTTCGAGGATACTTAATTCGATAATTAATCAGCGGTTATGCGATGACCGGCCATCGGAAATAATTAACCTTTCATCGAGTATGGTTTGCATTAGCCGGAGCAACCCAACAAGCTCTCCCAACTTGGCAAACTTTCCGGGAGGGAAGGACGCAAAGTCACCGGCCTGATGGGGACCAAGGCAGCGGGACTGCGGCACGAATCTTCGTTCGTGTGCATAAACTGCTTACCAGTACATCTGCAACGCCAATGTGCTCAGACAACAATTTGCACAGATGAATTGCATTGTGGTTTCTTGATGGATCGCATGGATATAAGGGGGATAACATGAGGATTTTCAGAACATATAAGCTGGCCTTGATTGCAATCATTGGCCTTTTGCTTTCAGGATGTGCGCAGATAGCAGTTACCGGCTCTGCCGATGTTGATAAAGCGGCCTTCGGCGCCAGGAAGAAATTCGCTGTCGTGTCCATTGCCTCGATCAAAAACTTCAAGGGGGATCAAGGTCTCGGACAGATGTTTACAAAGAACAAGAATATTCCGGGAATGAATACACAGCCGGTCATCAACAAGCTGGATCAAAAGATTATCCATACTCTTTCCAGCAGCAAATACATTACCCTGCTGCCCGAACATAAAGTGCTGTCAAGCCGCGCATACAGGCATACCGCGGAAGATGACCGGACAATGAAAGTATTATTCATGACCGAGACCATGGATGTGGCAAACCACTACAAATATTTTTCGGACAAGGAAAAATATGCGAGGCTGGCCAGGGAACTGCATGTGGACGGGGTTATCGGCATTACGATGACCTTTATAATTTCCTCCGGCAAGGGTTATGTCTCCGTCATGGGCTTAAGCCTGGGCAAGAAAAGCTATAGTGCCGAGGCCTCAATAACCGCGATCGCCTACAACAAAAAGGGCGAGGTTATCTGGAAGGACTCCACGCTCAAGGAGGCCGAGCCGGGCGACACCAAGGCCATCGTTCTGATTGACACCACAGACATTACCGACACGGATTTCGTGAAATTCCATCCATCTGCTGTTGATATTGGCGGCAAGGCAGTGGATGTATTGCTTGCCAGATTTGACGACACGATGGCCGGCAAAAAAACCAGCATGTTCCAGAGCGTAAAATAATCGGAGGGAAAGCGCCATGAACAAACTGCTTGTTTATCCAGGCGAGCGCACGCTCGGCACTATAACGCTGGGAATTGGGCTGCTGATCTGGCTGGGCCTGATCGTTGGCACCTTCGGTGGTGCATTGATCGGGCTTGCAATCGGCTTCGTGTTGTATCTGTTCGCTCAATCTGCGCTTATCGCACACATCAAGGGAAATGGAGTGGAGTTGTCAGAAGATCAGTTCCCCGATTTGCACAAGCAATTTACCGCCTGTTGCGATCGACTGCAGATGAAAACGCATCCACAGGCCTATATCCTGAATGGAAATGGTGGCCTCAATGCGTTTGCGACCAAGTTCCTCGGAACACAGTTCGTCGTTCTGATGTCGGACGTAGTTGATGCGATGAACAAACACGCCGACGGCGTTCGCTTCTATATCGGACACGAGCTCGGGCACTTGCGCATGAAACACCTGAGCGGCCACCTGTTGCGATGGCCAGCGCTATGGCTACCGCTACTTGGCGCTGCCTATTCCCGCGCCCGGGAGAGCACGTGCGATCGCCACGGGCTTGCCTGCAGCGGCTCGCCCGAAGGTGCCGCACGTTCGCTGGCCGCGCTATCGGCCGGTGCCGAGCGCTGGGAACATCTCGATGTCGCATCCTATCTCCGCCAAACAAAACATTCGTCGGGTTTCTGGATGTCCTTCCACGAACTTACCGCCGGTTACCCATGGCTGACCAAGCGCGCAGCCCGGGTGATGGATGCCAGCAAGCCAATGCCACGGCGCAATCCCCTGGCTTATCTCCTGGCGATGTTCGTTCCATACGCAGGTCGATTGGGTGCGGGCTTTGGATTTCTGGTCCTGGTGTACATTGTGGCGATAATGGCTGCTGTGGCCATTCCGGCGTACCACGACTACACGGTCAAGGCCAAGGTCGGCGCAGCTGTCATCGATTCGCTACCCGCGCGCACGGCACTCGGCAACTACTACCAATCCAACCAGAAGATTCCAGAATCACTGAATGTTGCCGGCATTCCATCGCAATTGGCCGATGGCAATCGGCTGTCGCTCGACACCAAGCATATGGTGCTAACTGTTATCACCAAGCAGGGCGAACTTGTCTTCACGCCCACTGTTGACGAAGCGGGTCGTATTGCCTGGGGCTGTAAAAATGGTGCAGGCCTGAAACCTACGCAGCTTCCGCCATCCTGCCGCAACAGCGGGAACTGATACGGGTCGATGTGCGATAAAGCTGCATAGCGCATGCGAATTCAGACGCTGACCGTCTCTTTGGGTCGAAAGCGGACAGTCAAGCAAGTGAAATAGCTGTCTCCAAATGCCCGGATTCATCGCTCCGGGCGCGCCGCATTCCTTAGAACCCTTGTTTGACATGGGTCTCAACCATATTCATCATGACAACCAGGAAAATAAATCCGGGCGCCTGAACCTTCCGGAAGAGAAGGTGATCTTCCGGCAATCAAAACATCTGGAAACATTAAAGAAATAAGGATTGATTGAGCTCACGAATCAGTTGTATGAGAAAATTACCAGTATGGATGCACACGGATAATTATCGACAACTCGGATCAGTAGATGTTGGCGCGCACATGGCGCGGCTCAAGCAGAAATAGCAAACCGCTGGCGAGGAACACATAACAAGTTGCAAAAGTTGCGCTTTCGCAGAGTAGCAGCGGCCAGGCCAATCCGATTCAAACGGGATGACTGAATTCCAGTCGGAATCATCGTCCTGATGAAGCATGAGGTCACCATGTCCCAGTTGCCCGATTCGGGATCTATGAACGGCAGGAAATTCCTGCGCAGACTGCGCTGGCTGATCATTTACGCCTGGAACATTCCGCCGATATTCGGCCTGGGTTTTATCCTGTTGATCCGCGAATTGTCCACGAAACAGCTGATCGGCATTCTGACAACTCCGCTTGAACCTGCCTACATTCTGTTCTGGTCTGTCTTTTCTGCCTTGTTTCTGCCGCGGCTTATGCGGCCCCTGGCCGGCTGGCTTGACGGCACACCGGGATTCACCCCGGCAGCCGCACAGCGGTCGGTGCGCCGTTTCCCGCTGGCATTCTGGGGCGCATTCCTTATCTATCTGTTCGCAGCGCCGGCATCGGTGATTATCGCAGCCGAACGCTACACCGACTTCGTCGCGTCGCCCTATGACTGGTTCCGCATCGAACTCGTTGCATTGATCGTTTCCATCATAGTTGGCCTGCCGATATTCTTCCTGATCTTCGACCTGTTCGGCAGGGCAATGGGGTCAATGAAACTCCGGCGCCCCATCTTCAGGATACGCACCAAGGTGTTCCTGATCGGCGCGCTGGTGCCGCTGCTGATTGACACCATGCTGGTGCAGTACTACTGGACCCGCACCGGTTATTTCAACTATGAAACCTTCGTTGTATGGCTGGTGCTCGAGCTGATCGCAATCGCCGGCAGCCTTATCTTCGCCCACAGCTTTGCACAATCGCTGATGCCGCTCCAGACGCTGATTGATGTCAACCACCCCTTGCCTGAAGGACGTATTGCGGAGCTGCGCGCCAGTTCCACAGACGAAATAGGCGTGCTCACGGCCGACTACCGGGTGTTGCTGGAAAAGCAGTGGCTGCAGGGAGAAATGCTGGAACTCAACAACCGCTTGCTGCGTTCTGCGGGGGGCGACGTGGGAACCGCCGCGGTTTTCCAGCAGGTGGTGGAACTTTGCCGCCAGGTTGCCAATGCCGCGCAGGCCTTCGTGCTGGTGTACGACCAGGAAGCAAATGAACTGGTCGGCGTGATCCAGACCGGATCCGACTACCGCCCGGAAGGGCATTATCGTCTGACGCTGGACGAGACATCGCTTGCCGTCTGGGTCTTCAATCACCGCAAGGCCGTTGCAGTCGAGGATTGCCGCATTGATGAGCGGGTGAGCCAGAACATGAGGGCGCATTTCGACATACGCTCGGCGATCGCCGTGCCTATGATGCTGGACGGCAACGTGATGGGCGTGCTGATGGCGGTTGCGCATCACGAGCCGCAGGCATATACGAACCGCGATATTGTATTTGTCGAAGGACTCGCCCGCGAAGCGGCCTATGCGCTGAACGCCCAGATGCTCCGCGAGGCCCGCCTCCGCGCCGAGAAATTCTATCTCGAGCAGCAGGAATTGTTCGGCCTGCTGCTCAACTCCACTGCCGAAGGCATCTACGGCGTAGATATGCAGGGCATCTGCAACTTCGTCAATCCGGCCTGCCTGCATATGCTGGGATACGACCGCCCGGAAGACCTGATCGGCAAGCAGGTGCATTCACTGATACATCATACCCATCCGGATGGCAGGAACTATCCGGCCGAAGAATGCGACGTCAGGCTGGCGACCATAAACGGGAAGTCTGCCCACGGCGAAGATGATGTTCACTGGCGTGCCGATGGCAGCAGCTTCCCGGTTGAGTACTGGTCACATCCGATCTATCGCAATGGCGAAGTCGCTGGAGCAGTGGTGACCTTTGTGGATATCACCGGCCGCAAGCAGGCCGAAGCCGAGTTGCGCATTGCCGCTACCGCCTTCAACTCGCAGGAAAGCATGATGATCACAGATGCGCATGGCGTGATCTTGCGTGTCAACAACGCATTCACCAAAAGCACCGGCTATAGCGCCGGGGAACTCGTGGGCCAGACACCGCGCATTCTGAAGTCCGGCCGCCACGACGCGGATTTCTATCGGAAAATGTGGGAATCTATTGCCCGAACCGGAACATGGCAGGGAGAAATCTGGGATCGGCGCAAGAACGGCGAGGTCTACCCGAAATGGCTCACCATTTCCGCGGTCAAGCGGGATGACGGGATCATCACCCATTACGTCGGATCGCATTTCGACATTACCGAACGCAAGGCGGCAGAAGAAAAAGTCCACCATCTGGCTTTCTACGATCCGCTCACGGACCTGCCCAATCGCCGCCTGCTCACAGACCGGATGCGGCAGGCCCTCGCAACCAGCGCGCGCACGATGCGGCAAGGCGCACTGCTGATTATCGACCTGGACAACTTCAAGGCCCTCAATGACACCCTTGGTCATGATTTCGGGGACGCGCTGCTGAGACAGGTCGCTCTTCGTCTTGAGCCCTGCGTGCGGGAAGGCGACACAGTGGCACGTCTGGGTGGAGACGAATTCGTGGTCGTGCTGGAGAACCTGAGTGCGCAGGCCGTTGAGGCGGCGACTCAGGTGGAAACTATCGGCGAAAAAATCCTGGCCGCCATCAACCAGCTTTACAAACTCGGATCACTCGATCCCGAAATTACAGGCAGGTGGTGGCGCTCCACAACCAGTATTGGCGCCACGCTCTTCATCGGACACCAGGCGTCGTTCGATGAACTGATGAAGCAGGCCGACATCGCGATGTACCAGGCCAAGAAAGCCGGACGCAACACACTGCGCTTCTTCGATCCGCTCATGCAGGAAGCCATCAACGAACGCGTATCGCTGGAGAGCGATCTGCGCAAGGCACTTGAGCAGCATCAATTCCAGTTGCACTACCAGATCCAGGTGGATAGTTCGGGTCGCCCGCTGGGAGCGGAGGCATTGATACGCTGGGATCACCCGGAGCGCGGCATGGTTTCCCCGGACCTTTTCATTCCTTTGGCCGAGGAAACCGGGTTGATACAGCCCGTCGGACAATGGGTGATGGAGACAGCTTGCGCCCAGCTCAAGGCATGGCAACAGGATCCAGACACCCGCAACCTGGTGCTGGCGGTCAATGTCAGCGCCAAACAATTTCATCAGGACGATTTCGCGACTCAGGTTAAGGAGATACTCCAGCGCCATGCCATCAAACCGATGCATCTCAAGCTGGAGCTCACCGAAAGCCTGTTGCTGAACAATGTCGAAGACACCATTGCCACCATGAGCGCCATGAAGGAAGCCGGCATCCAGTTTTCCATGGATGACTTCGGCACCGGTTACTCCTCGTTGCAATACCTGATGCGCCTGCCGCTGGACCAGCTCAAGATCGATATATCGTTCGTCAGTGGCCTGGGCATCGTCAAAGGTTCCAACTCGATCGTACAGACCATCATCGCGATGGCGAAAAGCCTGAGGCTTGACGTGATTGCCGAAGGGGTGGAGACGGAGGAGCAACTGGAAATCCTCGCCTTCTATGGCTGCCTGCATTACCAGGGCTATCTGTTCAGCAAACCGGTCCCGATTGAACAGTTTGAAGCATTATTGAAGCGGGGTTGAAGAACGGCCTGGCATATTCCCAACGACCGGGACGTGTCGATAGCAAAACCAGCAGAAGGACAGTAATCGCAAAACATCAAATCAGATCTTAAGGACTGCAAGGATCTGAAAGCGTCAGGTCTACTCCGGCAAGCGAGAAACATGCATTGCCCTGGCCACAGCTTCCCTGGTCAGATGCGGCGCGAACATTTCGATGAAATCGTAAGTGTAGCCGCGCAAATATTCGTTTTTGCGTATCGCCACGCGTGTGGTGCTGGGCTTGAACAGGTGTGCTGCATCCAGCATGCGCAGATGTTTGTCGCGTTCGGGAATGAAGGCCATCTTCGCCAGTATACCCACCCCCAATCCCATTTCCACATAGGTCTTGATGACGTCCGCGTCGATGGCCGTTAGCGCGATGTTGGGCTGGATGTTTCCGTCCCTGAACGCCGCGTTGATCTTGCTGCGACCTGCGAACGCGAAATCGTAGGTAATGATCGGGTATTGCGCAATCTTCGCCAGTGTCAGTTTTTTTTCTGCGAGGATCGGGTGCCCGGGCGGCGCGATGACGCAATGATTCCATTCGTAGCAGGGAAGCGTGACGAGCTCGTCATACAGCGCCAGGCTTTCGGTGGCGATGCCGATGTCGGCATCGCCGCTCAGCACCTGTTCCGCGATCTGTGTCGGGCTGCCCTGATGCAGGCCCAGCTTCACGCCGGGATAGCGTTTGGTGAATTGCCTGACAGTGGGGGGCAAGGCATAGCGTGCCTGAGTGTGCGTGGTCGCGATCGTCAGGCTGCCGCTGTCCTGCGAGCGGAACTCCTCGGCTACCTGCTTGAGATTCTCCGCATCGTGCAGGATGCGCTGGGCGATTTCGAGAACAGCCTTGCCCGGCTCGGTGATTGCGACGATGCGCTTTCCGTTGCGCACGAATATCTCGATACCCAGCTCATCTTCCAGCAACCTGATCTGTTTGCTGACGCCCGGCTGCGAGGTAAACAGCGCAGCTGCGGCATCGGAAATCTTCAGTCCCTGGCGCACAATCTCATTCAAAAATCGCAATTGCTGCAAATTCATGATGACGAATGCTTATATTTATTGGTTATAAGATACTAACATAAAAGTATTTAAGAATATAAAGAGTACGCCGTAGAATCCGCTCACAAATTCTGAAGGGCCGTAAGCGAATGGATGGAATGTACAAATTAATCCGCCCTTGCGGCCGCCATGTAGCGGGTCGGGTTCGATGCGTTTGCGACACGCCCGGACAAGAGTATCGGCAACACATTGAAAGGATAGGACGACCTCTCATTAACCTGTTGGGCGTCATCAGATGAAAATTCACCGCTGTTACGTCGTGTACAGCGCGGAGGAAAATCATGAATGGGCTGGATCAAAAAGTTGAACAGGTGCGTACTTTGCTTGCCGAGGCAGTACGCGATTTCTCACCAGTGGTGTTTGCCAGCAGTCTTGGCGCGGAAGACATGGTGCTGACCGATATCATCGCCAATAACCGCATCGGCATCGATATATTCAGCCTCGATACCGGACGCTTGCCGGAAGAAACCTACAACCTGATGCACAAGATCGAAAATTTTTACGCCATACAGCTGAAGGTATATTTCCCGGACCGCGCACTGGTGGAAAAGTTTATTGCGCAATTCGGCGTGAACGGCTTTTACGAAAGCAGCAATGCACGCAAGGAGTGCTGCTTCGCGCGAAAGATTGAACCGCTGCGCCGTGCGCTGGCCGGCAAGAATGCCTGGGTGACTGGGCTCCGCCGCGATCAGGCAGTAACACGCAGCAACCTTGAAGTTTCGGCATTCGATGCAGACAACGGACTGCAAAAGTTAAATCCCCTGCTGGAATGGACCAACAGGGACGTGTGGGCGTACATCCGCCAGCACGATGTCCCCTACAACAAGCTGCACGACCAGTTCTACCCGAGCCTGGGCTGCGCCCCCTGCACCCGCTCGGTCACGCCGGGAGAGGACATTCGCTCAGGCCGATGGTGGTGGGAAAGCCCCGAAGACAGGGAATGGAATTTGCACGTCAGCCGCAACAGCGAAATTGCGCACGGGACCGGGGTTTCCGCACAAACCAGCGGCGAACGCAGCGCTGAGCCGGCCTGACCCGTATCCCTCACTGGCGAACCATCATTGCGGCTGCGATGAACCGGAAGGCCGCACGTCCGCTTCGGGCAGGCGTTTGCCGGACGAATAATTGAATGACGTCAGAATGCTGTATATCTTGTAACACTCATTTTCTTCACTCCGCATCTGTTCCGACTTTATCATCGCAGGCACGTCGTCATTTTTCGCGACGTCTCACTGATTGAACTGAAGCAAATACCAATATGATCATTTAATCGAGGGCCGGCATGAAAGAAATCATTACATCATTCATCATCGTCGCGGGATTACTGTTTTCGAATCTGGCTGCGGCTGGTGGAGACGTCAAGGCCGGTGAAACAGTCTTCAACCATGCCTGCAAGTTTTGCCATGGCGTGGGAAGAATGGGCGCACCCAAAGTCGGCGACCAAGCGGCGTGGTCGGACCGCATCAAGCAGGGCGAATCCAAACTGGATGACCATGCCTTCCTGGGTTACGGCAACATGCCTGCGCGAGGGGATTGCAATACCTGCAGCGATGAGGACATCATCAACGCCGTCTCGTATATAGTCTACATGGCCAAAAATTCAAAATAGTCCTTCTCATCGCAGTTCCTGCAATAAAAAAGGCGGCCACTTGGGCCGCCTTTATCAACTACCTTTACAGAATTGCTTACATCTTGCCGGACTTAACAGCAGCAAAAAGTGCCTTTGCCGCTTCGTCTTCATGGCCCTTGATCAGGTGGTTGAATTGACCAGTCATGATGCTCGCCTGCCTCTTGAACTTAGGCTCGGTGCTTGCAATTTTGCGTTCATCAACCTTGAAGCCAGCCTTGAATACCTTTGCCAGAGCCGCTTCGCTGCCATATTTTGCAGCAACTCTTTTCCAGGCAGGTCCTACAACATCATGATCAATCGCGTGGCAAGCCTTGCATGGTGCTGTTGAGAATGCGCTAGCCGATGTAGAAATAGCCAACAGTCCAGCGGCAGCCACAAAAAGTTTAAATGATTTTTTCACCCTACATTCCTCCCTGTATGAATCCGTATAAAAACAGGGTAATTAATGATTTTAATTACCCTGGATGGTAAGTACGTCTTAGAGACGCTAAGTACGTATGGAGAGACTACGAAACGTACCAGGGTCCAAATATATCACATTAATTTAAATTGATATCTATCACATTGTTAACAAAAGTAACATTTGGGCACACGCGGCAAGAAGTCCGAATGACCTGTTTCCGGCTGCGAATTCAGACATTTATTTGTCGATTGCGTGCGGAAAACAGAGGCAAGGCGGAGAAATGGTCGCCCCGCTGCCCGGGCTTATTGCTCCTGGCGCAACACATCCCAGAATCGCTTATATAGCCACCCGATCGTAGGACAAACCCTGACGACATATTCATAGATTGTCTTATGTTTTACGCGGCATTAAACGGATATCGTGATTCGCACTCCGGGTATGGTGCCGACAGATATTTATCCTGCTGAATCAAATTCTTACAAGTTCCTGTTGCGCGTTGTCACCATCAGCCTATTACCTTGCACATACCCTGAATACAAATTGTACCGATACGGTTATTTCTATGGAGCTATATGATGAAAAACTATTTACGAATCCTTGGCATCGTCATGGCCGCCTCATTTTTCGGGGCAGTTTCCAGCGTTTCAGCCGCCGAACCGGCCTCGGGTTGGCAGAACAACATGGGGCCCGGAATGATGGGCGGATACGGTCCCGGCTATGGCATGGGACCCGGCATGATGGGCGGTTACGGCCCCGGATATGGAATGGGCCCGGGCATGATGGGCGGATATGGGCCTGGCTATGGCATGGGTCACGGCATGATGGGCTGGGGAAATTTCCAGGGACTCGATCTGAGCAAGGATCAAAAAGCCAGGATCAGACAAATCCACCATGAAATGCGCACAAAACAATGGGCAGTCATGGGACAGATGATGGACGCCCGTGACAAGCTGCAGGAGTTGTACGATGCCGACAAACAGGATGCGGCGGCGATCAAGAAGCAATACAAGGTGATCGAGGACTTGCGTCTCCAGATGATGGATAACTCGGTGGACGCGCACAACCAGATCAACAATATCCTGACCAAGGAACAGCGGGAAAAATTACAGGAGCGTGGCGGCCGCGGCTATGGACCCATGATGCAAGGATATTAAGCAGTCAGCCTGTCAATTCGGGAGAAAAATAATGATTAAGGGAGCCTGGTTGCGTTGCTTATATGCTTTGGGTTTATGCGTGCTGGTTGCGGGCTGTGAGCAGGGAAACGGCGAGCCCAAGGTAGACGGGCGGTGGTACTCGCAGTCCCAGGTCGATTTGGGCAAAAAGGTGTACGCAGAAAATTGCATCATTTGCCACAATGAAGATGCGCGGGGAACATTCAACTGGAGAACTCCCCTTCCGGATGGCAGTTACCCTCCCCCTCCGCTGAACGGAACCGCGCATGCATGGCATCATCCGCTGGGTGTGCTGAAAAAAGTCATCGAACAGGGGGGCATCCCGATGGGAGGGAAGATGCCCGGATTCGGCGGCAAGTTGAGCGACAAGGAAGAGCTCGCGGTGATTTCCTATTTTCAGAGTTTCTGGCCGGAAGAGATATACAAGGCATGGTTAGCGCGCGGCGGGCTCAATTAAGGATTGGACATGAGCTGGCTACGGCAGGCCGGGCACATTCGTCGAGGGCAAGTACAACAGCGGCAAGGTGAAAGCCGGCACATCAGGGGTAATATGACGCATCGATCGTTCAGACCGGCCATCTCGCAGAAGGGGCTTCATGCAGCTTTCAGGCGACAAACAAGAAACGGAAAAATCGCAGCTCGCCGGCACCGGATCGGTATTTCATGTGCACAACGTTTCCCGTGTTTACCGCATGGGCGAGGTCGAGGTCCATGCGCTGCGCGACGTGACGGTCGATCTCTACCAGGGCGAATTTGCGGTGCTGCTCGGCGCTTCCGGCAGCGGCAAGTCCACGCTGCTGAATATCCTCGGCGGTCTGGACCGGCCCACCAGCGGCGAGGTCTATTACCGCGACCACAACCTGACCAGCGCCGATGACGACGGCCTGACGCGCTTCCGCCGCGAGCATGTCGGCTTCGTGTTCCAGTTTTACAACCTGATCCCCAGCCTCACCGCACTCGAAAATGTCGCGCTGGTGACCGAGATCGCGGAGCGTCCGATCGATCCGGCCGATGCGCTCGACCTGGTCGGACTCGGCAACCGGGCCAGCCATTTCCCGTCGCAGCTTTCCGGCGGCGAGCAGCAGCGCGTCGCGATTGCGCGCGCGGTGGCCAAGCGGCCCGACGTGCTGCTGTGCGATGAACCAACCGGCGCACTCGATTACGCGACCGGCAAGCTGGTGCTGGAAGTGCTGGAACGGGTGAACCGCGAACTGGGCACGATCACCGCGGTGATAACACATAACGCCGCGATCGCCGGCATGGCCGACCGCGTGATCCGCATCAGCAGCGGCGTGATCACCGAAATCGTGCGCAACGAAGTCAAGGTTGCGCCGTCGGAGATATCCTGGTGAGGCCGATCAATAAAATTTTGTGGCGCGACCTGTGGCATCTGCGCGGCCAGGTGCTCGCGGCTGCGCTGGTGGTCTGCTGCGGCGTGATGGCGCAGGTGAGCATGCGCAGCACCTATCTCTCGCTGCAGGCAACCCAGGTCAGCTATTACGACAGCTACCGCTTTGCCGACGTGTTCGC
>Ga0316575_10000334_pt1 | contig 13240 bp, 8 predicted proteins | sample J5NA_FD_203072 | JGI IMG/M metagenome (GOLD analysis project Ga0316575, IMG submission 203072) | Rhizosphere microbial communities from salt marsh grasses in Alabama, United States - J5-7_050615r2r3 | ecosystem: Host-associated > Plants > Roots > Rhizosphere | place: USA: Alabama | collected...
CATGAGACCACGCATACCCGCGAGCTGCTTGATCTGGTCCTTGCTGCCGCGTGCCTGAGAATCCATCATAATATATACCGGATTGAACCCTTCCTTGTCACGCGCGAGATGGTCGTGCATGATATCCGCCACCATATTGGTAGTATGAGTCCATAAATCGATCAACTTGTTATAACGCTCGCCCTCGGTTATGATACCGCGGTCGTACTGTTTACGAATGCGGTTGACTTCTTCAAGTGACTTGTTGACGATTTCCTCTTTTTCGCTCGGAACAACAAGATCTTCTGCACCGAAGGTAATCCCCGCCCTCGTTGCAGTTTCATACCCGAGTGCCTTGATGCTGTCGAGGAAAACACAGGTTGTCTTTACGCCCTTTATTTTATATACTTGTTCGACAAGCGCCTGGATACGTTTTTTATTGAGAAGATCGTTGCAGTAGGGCATACCTTCGGGTACTACACTGTTGAGCTGAACTTTCCCGGGAGTCGTTTCGATGAGCACACCGTTGATTCTGACCTTTATTTTTGCATGAATGTCTATCTGTTTGTCTGCAAGTGCGTGAAAAACCTCTTCCGGGTTACTGAAACTTCTACCCTCGCCTTTTTTACCGACTGCAGTTTTCGTCAGATAGTAAAGGCCAAGAACAATGTCCTGTGTTGGTGTCATGACCGGGTGACCGGATGCGGGACTTAGCAGGTTGTTGGCACTTAGCATCAGAATACGACATTCGATCTGAGATTCATAGGAGAGCGGCACATGGACAGCCATCTGGTCTCCGTCAAAGTCGGCATTGAAAGCCGTACAAACCAGCGGATGCAAGCGAATAGCTTTGCCTTCAACCAGTACCGGAAAGAATGCCTGAATACCTAACCGATGCAACGTAGGTGCACGGTTGAGCAGTACAGGATGATCCTTGATGACCTCTTCAAGAATATCCCACACTTCAGGGCGCTCTTTTTCAACAAATTTCTTTGCACTTTTAACCGTTTGGACGAGACCCCGCTCTTCAAGTTTCTGGATGACAAATGGCTTGAATAGTTCAAGTGCCATCATCTTCGGAAGACCGCACTGATGAATTCTCAGTTCAGGACCAACGACAATAACGCTACGACCTGAATAGTCGACTCGTTTTCCGAGAAGGTTCTGCCTGAAACGTCCCTGTTTTCCTTTTAAGAGATCGCTGAGCGATTTTAACGGCCTCTTTCCCTCACCTTTTACAGAAAAAGTCCTTCTCCCGTTGTCAAACAATGTATCAACAGCCTCCTGAAGCATACGCATTTCATTGCGGAGGATGACATCAGGTGCCTTGATCTCGATAAGCTTTTTAAGCCGATTATTACGATTGATTACTCGACGATAAAGATCATTGAGATCCGATGTTGCGAAACGTCCGCCCTCGAGCGGTACGAGCGGCCTCAGATCGGGAGGCAGTACAGGCAATACTCGAAGGACCATGTTTTCAGGATGATTCTGTGATCGCAGAAAAGCTTCCACGATTCTCAGTCTCTTAAGATGTTCCTGACGGCGCTGCTCGGAAGACTCAATTTTTATCTTCGACCGCAGATCAATCGAAAGCTCTTCCATATCAATTGTCGCCAGCATTTCAAGAACAGCCTCTCCGCCCATTTTTGCAACAAACTGCTTATCCTGCTCCTCTAGTTCGATGAACTCATCTTCGCTTAGCAGTGCGCCTCGGCGAAGTGAAGTGTTTCCCGGATCAATGACGACATATGATTCGTAATAAACAATTCTTTCGAGAACTGTATTTGATAAACCAAGCAAATAACTGATATGGGACGGAACACTTTTCAAAAACCATATATGAACAATCGGAACTGCAAGTTCAATATGCCCCATCCGTTCACGACGAACCTTTGAGTGTGTAACCTCAACCCCGCACCGGTCACAGACCACGCCGCGGTATCTGATTCTTTTATACTTTCCACAGTTACATTCCCAATTTCGTACCGGTCCGAAAATCTTTTCACAGAAAAGGCCGTCACGTTCCGGTTTGAAGGAGCGATAATTAATGGTTTCAGGTTTTGTTACTTCACCATACGACCAGTTTCTGATCATATCCGGGGAAGCGAGCCTGATTGAAACTCCGGTAATTTCCTGAACCTTTTTATCAAATTGGCTGAACATTTCTGCCACGAATAACCCCCTGCGCTAGGAATATGGTCTATACTCCATCGGTTTATATAATCATTCCGCGGTATCATCATCCGACAACACATCGATATCAAGAGCGAGTGCCTTTATTTCCCGCACCAGAACCTTGAATGATTCGGGAATACCGGCTCCGGGAGTATTTTCCCCCTTTACAATCGCCTCATAGATTTTCGAACGCCCCGTCAGATCGTCACTCTTTACAGTCAGAACTTGCTGAAGTGTATATGCTGCTCCATACGCTTCGAGTGCCCAAACTTCCATTTCTCCGAAACGCTGGCCTCCGAACTGTGATTTTCCACCGAGCGGCTGTTGTGTAACCAGCGAATACGGACCGATGGAACGAGCATGAATCTTGTCATCAACCAGATGACATAGTTTCAGCATATACATCGGACCCACAGTGACATCATGGTCGAACGGTTCGCCCGACCGACCATCTCTGAGCCTGATTTTTCCACTTCGCGGCAGTTCTGCCTGATCAAGCATTTCAAGGACATCATTGTAGCTTGCCCCGTCAAAGACCGGTGTCGCTATTCGAAGTCCCAGTTTTTTGGCCGCCCATCCCATATGTACTTCGAGAATCTGACCAACGTTCATGCGCGAGGGAACGCCAAGTGGGTTAAGGATAATATCCACCGGAGTGCCGTCCGGAAGGAACGGCAGATCTTCAACGGGTAATATTTTGGATATAACGCCCTTGTTTCCGTGACGTCCGGCCATCTTGTCGCCGACCGAGAGCTTCCTTTTTTTCGCAACGTACACTTTTACAAGCTGGAGAACGCCGGGTTTGAGTTCGTCACCACGGATAATTTTGTCAATTTCCTTATCAAGTTTGTCTTCAAGCTTCGCCACCATATCGTTTGCACGGTACAGAACATCTTCCGCCTTTTCATTTCGGTCAGCATCTTTACAGAGGCCATCTTTAAACGAAACGGCACGCAGATCAAGTTTGGCAAGCAGCGCTTTTGTCCACTTCTTTCCATCAGGAACAAGTACTTCTCCGGTATGGAAATTCGTAATTTCACAAGCAACGCTATCGGTGAGGAAGTCTGTCAGTTTTTCAATTCTGATCTTCTCAATTTCAGTAATCTGTTGTGTTATTTCCACCTTCAGTTCATCAATACGCTTTTTATCTTTTTTCTTGGAGCGTTTGTCACGTTCTTTACGTGAATAAATTCTGGTGTCAATAACAGTTCCCTTGAGACCTGGAGGTGCCTTAAGAGAAGAATCACGCACATCACCAGCCTTCTCTCCGAAAATTGCACGCAAAAGCCGTTCTTCAGGTGAGAGCTCAGTTTCACCCTTCGGCGTCACTTTTCCCACAAGAATATCGCCGGCTTCGACTTCGGTTCCAACACGAACGACACCGTTTTCGTCAAGATCGATAAGCGCATCTTCACTAACGTTCGGTATTTCTCTTGTCAACTCTTCGGGTCCGCGTTTCGTATCACGCACCTCGGTTTCGAAAACTTCAATATGAACGGAGGTGTATATATCTTCTGCGACAAGCCGTTCGGAAACGATGATGGCATCTTCGAAATTGTATCCGCGCCATGGCATGAACGCAGCAACAACGTTTCTTCCAAGCGCCAGCTCGCCTTCATGGGTAGCATGACCGTCGGCAAGAACATCACCAACCTTTATTTTCTGTCCAGCTTTAACGCATACCTTCTGGTTGATGCAGGTATCCTGATTTGAACGTTCATATTTTACGAGTTCATACGTATCGAACTCCGTCAGTCCGAGAATGTCATCAGATGAAGTATCCTTTACTTTTCTGATCACGATCTTATTGGCATCAACTTTTTCAATAACACCTGCATTCTTTGCGACGATCATACAACCACTGTCAAATGCAGCACGCTGCTCAAGACCTGTACCAACAAATGGTGGTTCAGTCCTCAACAGTGGAACTGCCTGACGCTGCATGTTGGAGCCCATGAGTGCACGGTTCGCATCATCATGCTCAAGGAATGGAATAAGTCCTGCAGCGATACTCACAAGCTGCATGGGAGAAACGTCCATGTAGGAAATTTCCTGAGGAGATACGACCGGAAAATCACCACGATAACGAGCAAAAATCAGTTTCTCCGTTAATGCCCCTTTGGCATCGAGAGGTGTGTTTGCCTGGGCAATGATATAATTATCTTCCATATCAGCCGTCAGATATTCAATATCTCCGGTCAAGACCCCGTTTTCAACCTTCTGGTATGGTGTTTCAATAAAACCGAATTCATTGACTCGGGCATACGTGCTGAGTGAGGCAATAAGACCGATGTTCGGACCTTCCGGTGTTTCGATAGGACAAAGACGGCCATAATGAGTATGATGTACGTCACGAACCTCAAACCCAGCCCGTTCACGAGTGAGCCCTCCAGGACCGAGTGCGCTGACACGCCGTTTGTGTGTCAATTCGGAGAGAGGATTAGTCTGATCAAGAAACTGCGACAGCTGGCTTGATCCGAAAAATGCCTGCACGACCGTAGATACCGTTCTGGCGTTGATAAGATCCTGTGGCGTAATATTTTCGGTATCGCGTAAACTGAGACGTTCTTTGATAGTCCGAACCATACGAGTAAGACCGACGGTAAACTGTGCGCTCAAAAGCTCACCAACAGAACGAACACGTCTATTTCCCAGATGATCGATGTCATCGATAAAACCCACACCGGCATTCAGTCCGATCATGTATTTAAAAGCAGCAATGAAGTCATCACGAGTCATGGTGGTGATTCCATCTGGTGGAATTACGCCCAGCCGTGTATTCATACGATACCTTCCAACATTACCGAGATCGTATCTCTTTTCATCAAAGAAAAGCCGCTGTATAAGATTGCGTGCAGTCTCCACGTTTGGCGGGTCTCCGGGACGCATTGTCGCATACATGAAAAAGAGAGCTTCCTCTTCGGATTTTGTCGGATCCGCTGCAATTGTATTGCGAATGATCATGTTTTCCGGATTGGGAATGTCCTTCAGAACTTCAATATTCTGAATGCTGTTTTCAATCAGCTTGTTCCACTTTTCTTCGGTGACTACTTCATTCGCATCAATGATTATTTCACCGGTCTCTTCGTCGAATACCGTTCTCGCGTTAACACTTCCGAGAACCTTTTCTTTCTTTTTATCATTTACCGCGATACGGATTGTATCATGAAACAAACCAAGAATCTGCTCATCACTGCTATAGCCAAGTGCACGCAGCAGTATGGTTGCAGGCATTTTTTTCCTTCTATCAATGTTTACAGTCAACACATCATCGACATCAAGAAGGATTTCTACCCAGGAGCCCCGCTGCGGAATTATTCTTGCAGTGAGAAGTTTTTTACCGTTTGGATGCACCACTTCGTCAAAGGTAATACCGGGCGAACGGTGCAATTGACTTACAATAACACGTTCTGCCCCATTGATAACGAACGTTCCTCTTTCCGTCATCAGTGGAATTTCACCGATATAAACTTCGTTACTGATTTTTTCAACGAATTTTTTGGTCTCTCCATCCTGCTCAAAGACAAGGAGTGACATATCAACTTTTAACGGAGCCGCGAATGTCATTCCGCGCTCTTTACATTCTCTTAATGAATACTTGGGTATTCCAAGCTTGTACCCGTCATATTCGAGAGAATAATATCCTTTTACATCACTTACCGGAAAAAGGCTCAAAAAAGCCCCGTGAAGGCCCTGTTTACCCCGATGTTTAATTGTCGCTTCCGGCTGCAGGAACGTTTCATATGATTTCGTCTGAATTTCCAGCAGGTTCGGAAGTTCAGCAACTCTTTTAATACGGGAATAGCTCTTTCGTGCTATCATTCGCGCTTCCCTTCAATTCTTATCAGAAAATGATCACAAATAATAATTATATAGCACAAAAAACACCTTGATTTTCAAGGTGTTTTTTGGTATATAATGATATTTATTTATTACACCTGACAATTTGTCTGTTCTTTGCTACGTCCTGAAACGGTTTATTTGACTTCTACGGTAGCGCCGACTTCTTCAAGTTCCTTCTTGATCTTTTCAGCTTCGTCTTTCGGGATGGCTTCTTTCACTACTTTCGGAGCCCCGTCAACCAAGTCTTTCGCTTCTTTCAGACCGAGACCGGTGATAGCACGAACAACCTTGATAACCTGAATTTTCTTTTCGCCGGCGACGGCAAGTACAACATCAAACTCTGTTTTCTCTTCAACCGGTGCAGCAGCGGCAGCAGCAGGTGCAGCCATTGCAACCGGAGCCGCGGCCTTGACGTCAAATTTTTCTTCAATAGCTTTAATCAGATCGGACAGTTCGAGTACGGTCATTCCACCGATCGCTTCAATTATTTCTTCCTTGCTTAACGTAGCCACAGTTTACCTCCGTTAAAATGTAAAAGTTCTAATATTTTTCTGTTAGTTTGTTTCTTTCTGATCCTTGACGGCTTCTAGTGTACCCACCAGTTTGGTGAATATGCCGGCAAGAGATCCGACGAATTTACCCATAGGCGCCTGCAGACAACCAAGCAGTTGGGAGAGAAGCACTTCCCGTGATGGAATATCGGCAAGCCGGAGTGCATCTTCTCCGTTCAAAACCATTCCGTCAACAAACGCAGCTTTTAAACCAAGTAAATCCTTATTATCTTTTTGAAAATCACGGATGATTTTTGCCGGAACCGTGCTTTCCTTTCCAACGATTGCCACACCGGTAGGACCTTTAAAATACGGCGCAAGCCCTTCCATACCGACACGTTTAGCAGCATTCTGAGCAAGGGTGTTTTTAACAACAACATACTTGACACCGGCTTTTCTGAAGCTTACCCTGAGCTGAGAAATTTTCTCAACGCTTATCTTGTTATTGTCAGCCACATAGACTCCCCCAGCTGCTTTAAATTCATTCTCGAGGGATTCGATTGCTGCCGTTCGTTCATTTCTCGTTGACATTCTAAAAACCTTTTTCTGAAAGTTATATCACTTATTTCAGATCGTTCTGATTAACCTTTAAACCCTGTCCCATCGTACTTGTCAGGCACACTTTCTTTATATACTGCCCTTTGGCTGCAGCTGGTTTTGCCTTGCTCACCGCATCCATGAATGCCTTTGCATTTTCGAGAATGCTTTGCGACGCAAACGACAACTTCCCGAGAGGTGCATGAAGGATTCCCCCCTTCTCAACTCTGAACTGAACACGTCCTTTCTTAAGTTCTTTAACGGCTTTTTCGACATCCATCGTCACCGTACCAACTTTGGGGTTAGGCATCATTCCACGCGTTCCGAGTATTTTACCAAGCTTTCCAACGACCTTCATCATGTCAGGAGTTGCAATAACAGCGTCAAATTCCAGCCAGCCATCCTTGATTTTATCGGCCAGTTCATCGCCACCAACATACTCGGCACCAGCATCCTTGGCCTCGGCTTCTTTTTCACCCTGCGCGAAAACAAGAACTCTAACTTTCTTGCCTAGCCCATTCGGCAATACCGCCGCACCCCTTACAGCCTGATCACTCTTCCTTGGATCAACTCCAAGGACTACAGCAACTTCAACTGTTTCATCAAACTTTACTGTTGAATTTGCTTTTAGAAAGTCGATCGCTTCAAGAGCACCATACTCTTTATTTTTATCGACTTTCTTATACGATTCGTTATACTTCTTGCCATGTTTCATGTATTACTGACTCCCTGTTACTCTCAAAGCAATTACATTCAGTCGGTAACGGTCACACCCATACTGCGTGCAGTTCCCATTACCGTATTCATCGCCGCTTCAACACTTGCTGCGTTAAGGTCAGACAGTTTCATTTCAGCGATTTTTCTCACCTGACTTTTTGTTATTGAACCGATTTTATCTTTATTAGGTGTACCTGAACCTTTTTCCTTACCCATCTCTTTCAGAATAAGCACTGAAGTTGGAGGGGTCTTCGTGATAAACGTGAAAGAACGATCTGAATACACAGTTATTACTACCGGAGTTACCAAACCGCCTGCATCTTTCGTGCGCGCGTTGAACGCTTTACAAAATTCCATGATGTTAACACCCTGCTGTCCAAGAGCAGGACCGACAGGTGGGGCCGGATTCGCAGCACCCGCAGGAATTTGCAACTTTATCTGTGCGACAACTTTCTTAGCCAATTATAAACCCCTTGCTATCAACTTATTGGAGTAACATGCATGAAATCGACCTCTACTGGTGTCGATCTCCCGAATACACTTACCATAACCTTTATTTTTCCCTTTTCGGGATGAATTTCGTCTACGACCCCGTCGAAATCCTTGAACGGCCCTTCCTTTATCTTAACGGCATCACCGATTTCAAAAGGAACTTCCGATATCTGCTGACGCGACACTTTTTCACTCTGTCCGAGTATACGTCGAACTTCATCTTCTTTGAGTGCCTGGGGCTTGTTTCCACCCACAAATCCAGTTACACCAGAGCAGTTTCGAACTGCATGCATGGACTCTTTGGTCAATTCCATTTCGACAAGAATGTAACTCGGAAAAAATTTCCGCGAAGTCTTGGTCTTTCTGCCATTCTTTACCTGAACAACATCTTGTGTCGGCATTAAAACCTGTTTGATCTGTTCATTCATGTCTTCAGCAGCAATAACCTCATTGAGGTATTGAAAAACCTTAGACTCCTGCCCCGAATAGGTGTGAATCGCATACCATTTTAACGCCATTTGGAACCCTTTAACTACATTCCCGTTTTCAAGAACAGACCGAAAAGATACATAAGCGCTTTATCACATGCAAACACAAACAGCGCCATGACAAGACTCAGTACAACCACAAGGATCGTAGCGCCGGACACTTCATTCCTCTGCGGCCAACTAACCTTGACCAGTTCAGAACGGACATCTTTAAGGTACTGAATAAGCTTATTCATTATAAACACCATGAGATGCAGGCCTGGAGGGACTCGAACCCCCAACCAACGGTTTTGGAGACCGCTACTCTACCAATTGAGCTACAGACCTAGGAAATTGATTGATTGTGTCCGGAACATGCCACTCGTATTATTACCGAAAGCAAGAACCAAACGCTACTTTGCCTCCTTATGAACGGTTCTTTTCCGTTCAAACGGACAGTACTTTGTAAATTCCACACGCCCGGAGTGTTTCCGTTTGTTTTTTGTGGTTTCGTAGTTACGTTGCTTACACGACGTACATTCAAGCGTTATTTTATCTCTAGGCATAATACGAAGTTTCTACAATCATCAAATTGTTATTTATTCAACGATTTCTGTCACGACACCGGCACCGACAGTGCGTCCACCTTCGCGTACAGCAAATCGCAGTTCTTTTTCCATAGCGATCGGTGCAATGAGCTCTACTTCGAGCGCTGCATTATCACCAGGCATAATCATCTCGACACCGTCAGCCAGTTTAAGATTACCAGTCACGTCGGTTGTTCTGAAATAGAACTGAGGACGATACCCGCTGAAGAATGGTGTATGACGACCGCCTTCTTCTTTAGAAAGCACGTATACATTTGCTTTGAATTTTTTATGAGGAGTAATTGAACCCGGTTTCGCAAGCACCATACCACGTTCAATTGCATCTTTATCAACACCACGAAGCAGTGTACCGATATTGTCACCGGCCTGAGCCTGATCGAGCAGTTTGCGGAACATTTCAACCCCGGTAACTACTGACTTGCGGGTATCTTTAAGCCCAACGATTTCGACCTCGTCACCAACTTTTACAACACCGCGCTCAACACGACCGGTAGCAACAGTACCACGGCCCGTGATCGAGAAAACGTCTTCAACGGACATAAGGAACGGCTTGTCGGTTTCACGCATCGGTTCGGGGATGTAATTGTCAATAGCATCCATGAGATCAAGAATACATTTTGCCTTTTCGGGATCTTCCGGACTGGTAAGGGCACCGATCGCACTTCCGCGAATAATCGGAATTTCATCGCCAGGGAATTTGTATTTTGAAAGAAGCTCACGGATTTCAAGCTCAACGAGTTCGAGCAGTTCGGGATCATCGACAACATCAACCTTGTTGAGGAACACAACAATGTGAGGAACACCAACCTGATACGCAAGAAGAATGTGCTCACGTGTCTGAGGCATCGGGCCATCAGCTGCACTCACAACGAGAATGGCACCATCCATCTGCGCCGCACCGGTGATCATATTCTTGACATAATCAGCATGTCCGGGACAGTCGACGTGTGCATAGTGACGAGTCGCGGTGGAATATTCCACATGTGAAGTGGCAATGGTAAGAATTTTCGTTTCATCACGACGACCTTGTGATTCAGAAGCCTTTGCGACTTCGTCATACGCGACATACTTTGCAAGTCCCCTTGCGGCCATAACGCGGGTAATAGCAGCGGTCAAGGTAGTCTTGCCATGATCAACATGTCCGATCGTACCTACGTTTACGTGGGGTTTGGAACGATCAAATTTTTCCTTTGACATGGAAACCTCTCAGTACATGGTGAATAGATTATTTAATTGCTTTAGATAACTGCGCACATTGCTAATAAACAATATTTTAGCCCACGACGGGACTCGAACCCGTGAACCTCATCCTTACCAAGGATGTGCTCTACCAACTGAGCTACATGGGCATTCATAAAGCGGGCAATGAGATTCGAACTCACAACAGCCACCTTGGAAGGGTGGAGCTCTACCATTGAGCTATGCCCGCAAAACAATCAAAAGAATAAATGGGCAGGGGTGGTTTCGAACCACCGTAGACTCACGTCAATGGATTTACAGTCCATCCCCTTTAACCACTCGGGCACCTACCCAGACTTATGGAGCCGATGAAGGGATTCAAACCCCCGACCATTCGATTACAAGTCGAATGCTCTATCAACTGAGCTACATCGGCAAATGACCTATATGAAAAAAGTCTTTCAAATATAATACGTGTTGTAAAACAAAGTCAAAGAATTGTTAATTAATTTTACCTTGTCACTAAACGGTTATTTTTTAACGACTTTGTCTACAATTCCGTATTTTTTGGCTTCTTCCGCGGACATGAAAAAGTCACGGTCGGTATCTTCAGTAATTTTCTTTATAGACTGCCCGGTGTGTTTCGCAAGAATCTCGTTGAGTTTATCACGAATACGCAACATTTCTTCTGCCTGAATCTGGATATCCGATGCAGGACCGAACATATTTCCAGAAATGAGTGGCTGATGAATCAGAATTCGCGCATGCTCCCAAACCAGACGTTTTCCTTTTGCCCCGGCACAAAGTACTACAGCACCAAAACTTGCCGCCTGCCCCATGCAAACGGTACTGATAGGTGATTTGGCATACTGCATCGCATCATAAATTGCCAGACCTGATGAAATAACACCACCAGGACTATTAATTAATATCGTAATGTCATCATTATTTTGACTATCGAGAAAAAGGATTTTTTTAACGATCGATTCTGCAGAATCGTCATTAATCTCACCCCACAGGAAAATTTCGCGTCGTTTGAGCATCTGCTCTTCAATTTCATTTCCCGACATCATCTTCTTCATTTTCTTCATCATATCGTCATCATTGGTCTTTGCCATATGAACTCCTTCCGGGTAAAACGATGTTACTTTCCGATAAATAAATGCTGCCTTACATGATCATTAATCAATACGGGCGGCACCAGCACCTGCACGGTACCATCCTTTTGATCTTTAACTATAACCTCGAATTCCGATAACTTGTTTCGTATTGCGTCGGCTACTGTCCACACTTTCGCCAACCTGGCACGTTTTCTCTCTGCCAATAGTTTCAGGATATGCCCTGTCAACTCATCAGGTAATGTGTCGTACCCCTCAAAAACCACAGCACTGCCATCGGCTGAGACAAACCTGACCTCCCTGGTTTCTTCTGCCAAGTCAAGATCAAGACCGAATACCAGATCGGCTTTCTTTACACAAGCGTATCTGGTCGCCGGATCGAGAGTGTCGTTCCTGATGATATCCCAGAGGGCAGCCAACGCCCGGGGCATGTTCATGTCGTCCGCCAGCGCATCATAAAATGGTTGCAGGACAGTGTCAACAGATTTTTCAGCAAGCCCGTCGGCATTTTTTGCGTCGAGAGCAGAAACCTCCTTGCGCAACCTAGCAAGGCTCTGAGCTGCGGCCTCCATACCTTCCCATGAAAAACTCAACGGCGAACGGTAATGAGCAGTAAAACAGAAATAACGGTAGGCAAGCGGTGAAAAACCTTTTTCACGCACTGTCGCAATGGTTACGAAGTTTCCTCCGGATTTAGCCATCTTACCCTTATCCATAACCAGAAATTCGCCATGCAGCCAGTAGCGTACGAATTCTTTGCCTGTAGCAGCTTCGCTTTGCGCAATTTCATTAGTATGATGCACCCGGACATGATCTGATCCGCCACAATGAATATCAATGGGCTGAGGCAGATAAGAGAGCGACATGGCACTGCACTCTATATGCCACCCCGGAAAACCGGTTCCCCATGGACTCTCCCACTCCATCTGGCGCTGCTCATCTTTCGGAGAAAACTTCCAGAGCGCAAAGTCGGTCACATTTCGCTTATCTCCCATGTCAACACGTTCCCCCGCCCGCAGATTCTCGGGATCAAGTCCCGCAAAATCAACATACTGCGGAAATTTCGACGTGTCGAAATAGATTCCGTCGGATGTTTTATAGGTAAATCCTTTTTTCTCAAGCGTCTCGACCATAGAAATCATCTCGGTTATATGATCAGTCGCCTTTGGCCACACATCGGCTGGAATGATGTTGAGGGCAGCCGCATCATCCATGAAAGTACGGGCGAAACGGGCAGCGATATCCCAGACACTTTTTCCCTCCCGCTTCGCACCCTTTTCCATTTTATCTTCCCCGGTATCCTCGTCGGAAGTGAGGTGCCCCACATCGGTTATGTTGACAACATGTTTTACCGTGTATCCAAAGAAGCGTAACGTCCGCTTGAGAACATCCTCGAAAACATATGTTCTGAGATTACCGATGTGTGCGTAATTGTAAACCGTCGGTCCGCAACAGTACATTGCAACAGGGTCATTGACCGGATTGAATTCCACTTTCGAACGGCCTGCAGTATTGTATAAAATCAGCTTTCGTTTCGGGTCCGTCACGAAAGCACCACCTTTCCTGTACCG
>Ga0316575_10000335_pt1 | contig 13210 bp, 12 predicted proteins | sample J5NA_FD_203072 | JGI IMG/M metagenome (GOLD analysis project Ga0316575, IMG submission 203072) | Rhizosphere microbial communities from salt marsh grasses in Alabama, United States - J5-7_050615r2r3 | ecosystem: Host-associated > Plants > Roots > Rhizosphere | place: USA: Alabama | collected...
AATCGAGCGCCCGTGGGCAAGCGAAACCAGCACCCCCTAGTTCAGGGTGGCGATCAGCAGGACCGCGAACCCGACGTGGGCGAGCCCGACACCGCCGAAGATTGCCCATCCTGTGACCCATTGTGAACGCCGGGGGCGCCGGGCCCACGAGCGCCGGGACCGGAGGACGGCGCCCAGGGCGATCCCCGACGCGAGCGCGAACGCCCCGAACAACCCGCCCATGACCACCGGTTGCAGGGGGAGGACACCGCGCGAGGCGTACGTGACGGTGGCGCCGCCCGCGATCAGGACGAATACGACCGCGTCGAACCCGAGGGCGAGGGCGCAGGCGATGACGCCGACGAGCCACGGGCCCACGCCGGTGCGCTCGCTCGCGACAGCGAGGTGGAGGGGCGCGGCGCACTCGGGGCAGATGGGCGAGGTGATGCCGCGGAGCCCGTACCCGCACACCGGGCACTCGGCGTCGTGGTCGGCGAGGTGGGCGAGGAGGGGGTCGGGGGTTGTGTCGGGGGGCGTCACGCAGGACACTACGTGAAGGTGAGTTCGGAGTTCAACGATCATCCAGGCGTGCCGGGCCCGAGCGCGGACGATGACCAGCCGCGCCGGCGCCCCAGGATGGCGCGGGCTCAGTACTGGTTCGCGCTGTGGGGGTTCCTGATCGCGATCTCGGTCGGCGGGCAGCTGGCGGTGCAGCTCACCGGTATGGTCGTGACGCACGAGCCGCTGGTGCAGTGGGACTCGTCCGGGCGCTTCGGCTTCAAAGAGACGGACAAGGACGGCAACACGCGGTATGAGCGCCGCATCGATTGGGGTTTGGCGGTGCTCGCCGGGCTCGGATGGTCGTTCGTCGCGCTGGGGCTGGTCGGCGCGGCGTACCTCGCCCTGCGCCGGTCGGCGTTCGACCGGATGGGTGACGCGGCGAGGTTCCGGGTGGTGTTGCTGGCGTGGGGCGCGGTGCCGGTACTCGCCCTCTTGAGCGTGATCATGAACGTATGGACGGCCGCGCGGTGACCACGACGAGGGTGGCGACGCGGATGAACCGGGGCGAGCCGAGCCGGTCGGCGAGGAGGGGGTCGGGGGCGGGCACTGATACAAGCGTTCAGGGCTCAGGTTCGCGGTCGGCGGCGGGCGCCTCGTTGGGCAAAGCGCCGAGGCCCACACGGTGCAGGCGCCCCTCCTCGTCGTAGACGCGGAGCGGCCCCGCCGCGCGAAGGGATGTCGAACCTTGGGCGTTGCCGCCGGCGTGGATGAGCTCGAAGTTCTCGTGGTTCCGAAGGCTCAGCTCGCCGTTGCCGTGCTCGTCGATCGAGAGCATGGCGGCTGGATGTTCTCCGTCGTCGATCGTGACACCGGCACCCTTGTGGCCCAGCCCTGCGAGCGTGGCTGCGGGGTGCCCGCCCACGTTGCTCGCGCGGATGATCGAGCCGTCCGGGCCCGCGACCGCGGCGACACCGATCTCGCCACCGTTGTGCCAGAGCCCCATCATCCCGCTCAACGTGTCCGGGTCGGAGCTGAGTTGGGCGAGTAGCTCACCCTCGGCGGTGGTGAACGTGAGCGTGGCCGATCGACCCTCGAAGATCGTCCCGAGGTCCGCGAGCACCTCGTGGTCGCGCCCGTAGATCTCGATCCCGGCGCCGTGGTGGTCGTCCTGCATGATCCGGACTCCGGGCTTCGATGCGTCATCCGGGTGGCGGATCTCAATGACGTTGGCTCGGATCACGTCCGCCTCGATGTTGCGTGGCTGGTCGGGCTGGGCCATGCCGAGCACGAGCGTGCCCGCGAGGGCGGCGCCGAGCCCGACCGCGCCGCCCCGCCACCGTGCCGCGGACCGCTCGAGCCGAGACATCCGCTCTTCCATCGTCGTCATGGCGCTCTCCTTAGACCCGCGCGTCCGGGTCGTGGCGGTGCTGGCGGAACCACTCGATGGTCCGCTTCATCCCCTCCTCGAACCCGACCTTCGCCTGCCACCCCATCATCTCCTTCGCCCGGCTCACGTCGAGGCAGCGCCGCGGCTGCCCGTCGGGCTTGGTCGCGTCCCACCGGATCTTCTCGTCGATGGTGTCTTCGGTGGCGAACCCGGTGAGTTTCGCGATCAGGTGGACGAGTTCCTTGATCGTGATCTCCATGTTGGTGCCGAGGTTGATCGGGGTGGGGTCGGGCATCTTCTCGGCGGCGGTGAGGATGCCGTCCGCCGCGTCCTCGACGAAGAGGAACTCGCGGCTCGCGCTGCCGGTGCCCCAGACCTCGATGAAGTCGTCACGCCGGTCCTGGGCCTCGATGCACTTGCGGATGAGGGCGGGGATGACGTGGGAGGAGTGGAGGTTGAAGTTGTCGCGCGGGCCGTAGAGGTTGACGGGCAGGAGGTAGACGCCGTGCATGCCGTACTGCATCTGGTACGCGTCGAGCATCTGCCAGGCGGCCTTCTTCGCGACGCCGTACGGGGCGTTGGTCTCCTCCGGGTACCCGTTCCAGAGGTTCTCTTCTTTGAAGGGGACGGGCGTGAACTTCGGGTAGGCGCAGATGGTCCCGACCTGGACGAAGGTGCCGCCGCGCTCCTTGAGCCCGTGCACGCGGGCCTGCTCGATGAGGTGGAGGGCCATCGCCATGTTGGCGTAGAAGTAGCGCCCCGGGTTGTCGCGGTTGGCGCCGATGCCCCCGACCTCGGCGGCGAGGTGGATGACCATGGTCGACCCGCCGTCGAACGCGGTCTTGTAGAGGCGGACGACGTCGTCTTTCTCCGTGAGGTCGTAGTCCCCGATGAGGGGGACGTAGATCCGCTCGTCCGCGACGCCGCGGGCTCGGAGCCCCTCGAGGAGGTGGTGCCCGAGGAACCCGGCGCCGCCGGTGACGATGACGTTCTGCGTGGACCAGTCGGTGGGCATGGGGTTCTCCTCCTCGGGGGAGAAGGGTAGAGCGCGGGGCGGCGGGGGGCTCCCCGTGCCTGCGCCGGGCCCGGGCGCAATGATCGTGGGATGCGCGAGCCGCCGAAGGGCCCGATGAAATGGACACGCCGTCGCCTGCTGCCGGGCGTGGCGAGGGTGCTGGCGTGGTCGGGTGTGCTCCTGCTCGTCGCGTTCGCTCTGGGGCGGGTGCTCACGGACCGGTATCACTGGAGTCAGTACGTCTGGTGGTTGCCGGCGGAGTGGGTGCTCGTCGGGGTGTGGGCGCTACTGATCGTCAGCTCGTTGCTCGCGCTCGGGTCGACGCGCCTGGGCGGGGCGTTCGTGCGCCCGTTCCTGCTCGCCGGGGTGCTGGTCGCGACGGGGTGGGTGCTGTTCGCCGAGTGGCACGCCGAGCGGTATGTCGTGCCCGTGCGCGCCCGCGGGCAGGCGGTACGCATCGCGCACTGGAACCTGAGCGCGAACGACCCGGAGGGCGACCCGTCCGCGTTCATCGCGTCGCACGACCCGGACGTGATGGTGGTGATGAACACGCGCTACGACGAGCACAGGGCGGCGATCGAGGGCGGGCTGCGCGCGCTCGCGGGCGGCGATGAACCCGGGGGCGGGACACGTTTCCTCCGGCGCGGGCGGTTGATGGCCGCGAGCAAGCTCCCGATCGTCGGGTTCGGCGTGGCGCCGCTCGAGAAGCTCGACGTGCCGACCGATTGGCCCTCCGCGCACGACGCCGGGCAGGTCACGTTCCTCGAGCTCGACGCGAGCGCCGAGTTCCCCTCGCTGGGGCGCCCGATGGTGGTGTGGGTGGTGGACCTGCCGAGCGACCCGCGCCTCTGGCGGATGGACCTCACACGGGCGGCGAGGCGGGCGGTCGACGGGTGGAACGGCGCCGCGTGGCGCATCAACGGCGCGGGCGTGCTGGCGCCGACGAGCGTCGAGGGCGGGTTCCCCGCGCCGGACGTCGTGGTGGGGGACTTCAACACGCCGCGCGGGTCGGCGTCGCTGCGGGAGTTGGTCGGGGGGATGACGGGCGCGCACGAAGCCGCCGGACGCGGGCGCGACGCGAGCTTCCGCGTGCGCTTCCGCGCGTTCAGCCCGGGGCTGCAGATCGACCTGGCGTTCGTGGGCGAGGAGTGGCGCGTCGCGGGGTACGACCTCGCCCGCTGGGGCCCGGTCAAGCACGCGATGCAGTGGGTGGACGTGGAGCGGGAATAGGTCGCGAGCGGCGCTCGCGAAGACCCCTCACCCCGGCCCTCTCCCCAGGGGGGAGAGGGAGGAAGAGCTCAGGCTTTGACGATGCGCGCGCGGGGCGCCGGCACGCTGCGCATCGCGTCGCGGGTGTCGATGATGAGCTTCGCGTGCTCACCAACGAGGCGGTAATCGACGGCTTTGTGGGCCGTCGCGATCACCACCGCGTCGACGCCGGCGAGCGCCTCGGGCGTCAGCGGCACGGACGTCATGCCCAGGTCGTACCGACGCATCTTGTGCGTGCGCGGGACGTGCGGGTCGTGGTAGGTCACGTCCGAGCCGCGCTCGCGGAGCAGCGTGATGAGCTCGAGCGCGGGCGATTCGCGGACGTCGTCCACGTTGGGCTTGTACGCCAGCCCGAGCACCAGCACGCGCGAGCCCGCGAGGGGGGTGCCGGCGTCGGCGAGCGCGCGCTCGAGCCGGTCGATGACGTACGCGGGCATGGCACGGTTGACCTCGCCGGCGAGCTCGATGAACCGGGCGGGCTGCCTGATCTGGGCGGCTTTCCACGAAAAATAGAAGGGATCGATGGGGATGCAGTGCCCGCCGAGCCCGGGCCCCGGTTCGAAGGGCATGAACCCGAAGGGCTTGGTCGCCGCCGCCCGGACGACCTCGAAGACGTCGATGCCCATCTCGGTCAGCGCGACCTTCATCTCGTTGACGAGGGCGATGTTGACGGCGCGGAAGATGTTCTCGAGGAGCTTGGCCGCCTCGGCGACCTCGGCGCTGGAGACGGGCACGACGGTGTCGATGGCGGCGCCGTAGAGGTCGGCCGCGAGCGCGCGCGAGCGGTCGTCGAGCCCGCCGACGAGCTTGGGGATGGTGCGTGTCGTGTGCCCGGGCCGCCCGGGGTCTTCGCGCTCGGGGCTGAAGGCGACGAAGAAGTCGTGCCCGAGGTTGAACCCGGAGGTCGCGAGGATGGGGGCGAGGACGTCGCGGGTGGTACCGGGGTAGGTCGTGGACTCCAGGCAGACGAGTTGCCCCGGGCGGAGGGCGCGGGCGACGTCGCGGGCGGTCGCTTCGACGTAGCTCAGGTCCGGGCGTAGGGTCTCGTCGAGCGGCGTGGGCACGCACAGCAGCAGCGCGTCGGGCTCGCCGAGGCGCGAGGGGTCGGCGGCTTCGAACCGCCCGGTGGCGCGCAGGTCCGCGACGAACCGGTCGCCGAGGTGCGCCAGGTACGTGCGCCCGGCGTTGAGGGCGTCGATCTTGGCGGGGTCGGAATCGAACGCGAGCACGCGGAACCCGGCGTCGACGAACGCCCGGGCGGCGGGCAGCCCGACGTACCCCATGCCGATGACGCCGACGACAGCGGTCCGCGACGCGATTCGGTCGGCGAGCTGGTGGGCGGGCCCGTCAGGCATGGTCAAGCGTAGGGATCGGCGCGGGTCACCCCGGTCGTCTGGCTTCGAACGCCTCGACGAGCGACCGTGCCGACGCGTCCCAGGTCAGCGTGGAGACGTGCGCCTTGAGCGCCTCGGACTTTGGATCGGCCCAGGCGGCGGCGAGGGCGCGGGCGATGGCGGGGACGTCCTCGTGGTCGACGTAGTAGCCGAGATCGGCGAAGTAGTCCGGCGGGCCGCCGTGTTTGGTGATGACCACGCCAGCGCCGTGGGCGGCGGCCTCGAGCGCGACCAGCCCGGTCCCTTCGTGCACGCTTGGGAGGCAGAAGACGCGGCAAGCGGCGTACAGGTCGTTGAGTGTCTCGCGGGGGAGGAAGTCGAGCAGGTGGATGCGCCCGGGGTTCTGCCGCTCGAGTTCGACCAACTCGTCCTTGATCGCGCCCGGCGTGCTGCTCCCGGCGATGACAAGCGGGAGATTGGCTTCCAGCGCAGCCCGGGCGAGGCGGACGGTGTTCTTGCGCTCCTGCGTGTAGGCGCTGACGTGCAGCAGGAAGTCACCCTGGATGCCGAGTTGGTCGCGGGCGCGTTGGGGATTCGCCGGGGGGGGCTGGTCGACGCCGTTGAGCACGATGCGGCACTTGGCGGGGTCGATACCAAGCCCTTTGGTCATGCGCCCGTGCTCGTGCGTGCTGCGGCAGACAACGAGGTCAGACCCGTTCGCCTGGTCGGCGAGCACGGCGGGGATGGTGAACATCTTGGGCACCGCGTGCCCGAGACGGGACGCTAGGCGGTATCGCCCGTACGGCTCGTTGGTGTCGATGATCGGTGCGAAGGAGAGCATGCGGATGCCCGTGTTGCGCATGCGTTCGATGCTGTAGGTCGCCAGCCCACCCAGGAAGAAGTGGATGACGTCGAACGCGGATGCGTCGTGCTCATCCCAGGGGTGCATGGGGGTGACGGCGTGCCCGAGACGTTCGAGCGCCCGCATCTGGTAGATCGCCTGGGCGCGGATGCCGTTGCTCCGACCGCCGATCGCCATGGTCGCTGGGAGGAGGAAGCCGATGTGCATGGGTGCGGCTCCGAAGGGTGTACGGGCGTGCGGGGGGCGGGCTCGGCGCTTCGACGTTTGCGGCGTCAACCATGTCCGGGCGGTCCCTCCGGGGCGGGCTTGGTGCGCCGCAGGGCGGGCAGCAGTGTATGACGCAGGTCGTTCACCTGTCGGCGGTGCGCGACCCAGACCCAGACGAGGTACGGCGGCGCCATCACTGCGCCGAGCACGACCAGGCGAACACCCTCGAGCACGCGCCCGTTCGAGAACGCATCGGGCGGGATCTCCGCGACGGCCAGCGAGGCGATCGCGACCGCGGCGCCCGCGCCGATCGCCGGCTTGAGGAACACCCACACGAGCGTCCAGTACGCGATCGACCCGGGCAGGCACGCGATCCAGCAGACGATCGGGTTGTACGCGAGCCGGAACACGAGCACGCCGATCGCCACGCCGAGCGTCACGTGCTCGTACGAATGCCCGATGAGGGCACCGGCGGTGATGATGATGATGAACGCGACGAGCCCCGCGAGGCGCGTGAGGAAGTAGGTCCCCAGGCGTTTCTGCGCCACGAGCAGGCTCGTCGCCGGCCCGCCCATCGCGACGAGCACCGCCGCCACGCTGAGCACCTGCAAGGGCGCGATCGACTCGACCCACCGGTCCGCGAAGATCAGTCGCAGGAAAGGGCCCGCGGCGGCGGCCTGCAGGAACCCCAGCGGCACCGCCACCATGCCCAGCAGCCGGATCGCGCGCACGAACGCGTTCACCTGCGCGAGCGGGTTCTCCCGCATCGTCGAGAGCCCGGGCATGAGCACCCGGACGATGTTCGTCACGAACAGCTGCACCACCTGCGACGACTGGTTGAACGCGAAGAAATAGAACCCGACCTGGGCCGTCGTCGCGACGATGCCGAGCACGATGTAGTCGCCCTGCAGGATGCCGATCTCACACAGCGTGGCGAGCACGAACCACGTGCTGGCGGAGACGAACAACGGCCACCGGCGGAACTGCGGCGAGCGCCGCAGACGCGGGCGGACGAGCGTGCCCAGCGCCACCGCCTGCCCGATCGCGAGAATCAGGCGGGGCAGGATGAACGACATGGCGCCGAGCCCGCCGAACGCGAACGCGATCGCAAGGAGCGGGCGTCCGACCTCGGCCGCGAGGGCGACGAGGGTGATCTCCTTGAAGCGCAGGTTTACCTCGAGGTGTGACTCGAGCGCGGGCACGAGCGTCTGGAACGGCAGCGCGAGCGCAAGGACGGCGATCAGCGGCAACAACCCCGGCTTGCCCCAGGCGTGGGCCGCGATCGGCGCGACGGCAAGCAGCGCCGTGCCCGACACGAGCCCGATGCTCGCAGAGAACCAGACGGCGGCGTTGGACCACCGCCTGATCCGCCCCTGCTGGTGGATCATCAGCTCGCGCACGCCCAGGCGCTCGGTGACCGCCAGGAACGCCGCCAGGCTGAACGCCAACCCGACGAGCCCGAAGTCGTCGGGCGTCAAGATGGACGCGAGCACGAGCTGCCCGGCGAACCCGACGACCTTGGTGATGAGCGCCTTGCCGCTGAGCAGCGCGATGCCGCGGAACGCCTTGGTGCCCACGGAGGCGGCCATAGAGGTGCTCCCGAGGGAGAGGTGGCGGGCGCGGGCTATCGCGTGGCGAGGTGCTCGGTGAGCATGGTGTTGATCTGCCCGACCGCTTCGGGGCGGTGTTCCTGTAGGGTGCGGCGCCAGACCGCGGTGTCCTGACGGACCGTATCGACCAGGTCGGGCAGCCCACCCCACCCGCCGGAGATATCGATCGCGAGGTCGGCCAGACCCCACTCCTCCATGATGCGGTAGCTCTTGAACTTGTAGTACTGCCCGGCGTACGTGCCGATCGCCGGCGTCCCCGCGTGGAACGAGAACACCAGCCCGTGGAACCGCGTCGTGATCACGAACTCCGCGTGGGCGCACAGCAGCCTCAACGCCGGCACGCTCACCGTGTGATCCACGAACACCGCCCGCTCACGCGAGTCGGCGTACCGACGCTGAATCTCGTCGGCCGGCTCGGGGTTCCCCGCGAACGTCACCAGCACCACCCCCAGCCCGGCGTCGAGCGCCCGGTCGCACCCCGCCAGGATCGCGTCCCAGTCCGCCGATATGCTGGTCCCGCCCTGCTGGTGCACCGTGACCGCGATGAACGGGCCCTCGGGGATCGGGCACGGCAGCAGGCGCTCGAGCTCGTCGCGCCCGCCCGACGGGGGCAACATCGTGAACACGTCATCGAGCACCCGGCGCGGCTTCGCCCGCAGCCCCGAGATCGAACTCACATACTCGAACGAATCGGGGTCGCGAACACTCAGATATGTGCACTGACGGGCGAAGTCCTCGAACTGCTGCTTGCTGTCCGCCTGCTTGAACGGGCCGACGGTCTGCCCGGTCATGACGACTTCCCAGCCCTCGTCGGCAGCGATCAGCCCGAGCCGGGACGTGAACCGCCCGTGGGAGGCGACGTCGTTCATGATCCCGCCGCCCGTGATCCAGAGCAGCGGGGGGTCGGTCTGGTCGGCGAACCGGGATCGCGCGTCGCGGAGGTGCCGGACGATGTCCGCCCGCTGGGCACGGTAGTAGAGCCGGCGCACCCCGAAGCTCAGCGCCTTGTGGCGCCTCGGGCGGCGTTTGGACCACATGGCGATCGGGTCGTGCGGCTCGGCGATCGGCCAGTCGACCTCGTCGTGGAAGGCTTGGAGGAGGACCCGCCCGGGGTAGTGTGCGCGCCGGAGGTTCTCGATCGCCGCTTCCCCGAGCGCCCAGTCGCCGCGGTTGGCGCACGTCCACCCGCCGCTGACGAGCACGCCCCGGCGTTCGAACTCGAGCTCTGTATCGCGGTGGGGTTCCGTCGCCGTCGGCGCGTGGGTCGTCATTGGTCGTGTCCCATGAACTCCGGCATCGCGTGCCCGGCGTCACGCAGCGTCTTCTCGCGCGACGCCAGCTCCAAGTCGTGGTCCACCATCATCGCCGCCAGGTCCTCGACCGTCGTCTCGGGCACCCACCCCAGCTGGTTCTTCGCCTTGGACGGGTCACCGAGCAGCAGGTCCACCTCCGCCGGGCGCAGGTAACGCGGGTCGAACTCGACGTGGTCCTCGAACCGCAGCCCCGCGTGCGTGAACGCGAGATCCGCGAACTCACGCACCGAGATCGTCTTGCCCGTCGCGATGACGTAGTCGTCGGCGCTGTCCTGCTGGAGCATCATCCACATCATCTTGACGTAGTCGCCGGCGAACCCCCAGTCCCGCTTCGAGTCGAGGTTCCCCAGGAACACCTTGTCCTGCAGCCCCATCTTGATGCGACCGACGGCCCGCGTGATCTTGCGCGTCACGAACGTCTCGCCGCGCCGGGGCGACTCGTGGTTGAACAGGATGCCGCACGACGCGTGCATCCCGTAGCTCTCGCGGTAGTTCACCGTCGCCCAGTGCGCCATGACCTTCGCGCACGCGTACGGCGAGCGCGGGTAGAAGGGCGTGGTCTCCTTCTGCGGCGTCTCGACCACCTTGCCGAACATCTCCGAGCTCGACGCCTGGTAGTACCGCACGTCCTGCCCGGACTTGTCGCGGAACTCGCGGACCGACTCGAGCAGGCGCAGGGCGCCCATGCCCACGGTGTCGGCGGTGTAGATTGGCGCGTCGAACGAGACGCGGACGTGCGACTGCGCGCCCAGGTTGTACACCTCGTGCGGCTTGATGTGGTCCATGAGCTTGTCGAGCACGTTGGCGTCGCAGAGGTCGCCGTAGTGCAGCTTGAGCTTGGGGTCGGGGTTGTGCGGGTCCTGGTAGAGGTGGTCGATGCGCTCGGTGTTGAAGGAGGAGGCGCGCCGGATAATGCCGTGGACCTCGTACCCCTTGGCGAGGAGGAACTCGGCGAGGTAGGACCCGTCCTGCCCGGTGATGCCGGTGATGAGGGCTCGTCTGGTGTTGCTCACGGGATCGCCTCGCTGTCGAGAGGTCAGAGTACGGGCAAGCGCGGGTCGTGCGGGGTCCCCGCCCGATCTGGGGAGGCAGAGGTACGCCGATCTGCCACCACGGGTTCGTCCATCGGCCGGATCGTGCCCCGGGAGTAGGGGGGCTGGGGATCGCCCGGGGCGCGGTGGTTCGGGGGGAGGGGCTGGTGATGCACCGGGCTGGACCCCAGGACGTCGACCAGCGTGTAGGCCCCGAGCAGCACCGCCGCCAGGGCGGGCCCGCCCAGGCGCCACGCCGGGATCGGGTGGTGGTGGTTCCGGCGGACCTCGGCGACCGCGATGACCAGCACGATGAGCAGCATGGGCTCGTGGTACCGCTGCCAGGCGTTGATCGTCGCCGCGTGGGCCGCCGCGAACGCGAGCAGCGCCACGCCGAGCACGACCCGCGTGCGCGCCGGCACCGCGATCCCCCACGCCGCCAGCGCCGCCGCCCCGATCGGTGCCAGCACGAGGAACGCGCTCGACGTGCGCCCGAAGAGCACGGGCGTCAGCGTCGCCAGCTTCCAATACCCCGAGTAGCGCCCGGCGTCGGGGTCCATCGTCGTCGCCGGCGCCACCACCAGCACCACCCCGATCAACGCCGCCACCAGGATCACCCGCGGGTGCCTGCGGACCGCGTCGACGAGGTCCGTCCAGATCGGCAGCGCGTAGAACGGGGAGAGGATCGCGATCTGCACGAGCAGGAACGCGGGCAGCGCGGGGTTGACGCCCTGGATGTCGCCCTGGAACCGCGGGGGGCTCAGCCCGCCCCAGAGGTGAGAGAACCACGCGAGCACACCGAACGCGGGCAGCGTCACCAGCAGCGCCAGCACGCCGCGTTTGAACTTACGCCGGGTCGGTGCGATCTCGCCGGCCGCGTTCGTCCACGCGCCCGCCCACACCACCGCCGCCGTCCAGATATGCACCTGCTTCACCAGCACCGCGAGCGTCACCAGCACGCCCGCGAACACGATCCCCCGGATCGACTCCGACCTCGACAGCTTGACGAGCAGCAGCGAGGAGACCATCAGCCACCCGAGGTTGTCGGGCAGCAGGAACACCCCGGGCATCAGCGTGTACATCGACCCGAGCAGGGGCAGGCAGAGGGCGACGGCGAGCGCCGCCCCGGTCCGGCGGGCGACCGCCGCCGCCAGCGTGCACACCCACGCCAGCGTGATCAGCGCCGAGATCGCGCGCAGCCCGAGCGTCGACGTCACGCCCAGCGCCCGCGCGCACGCCATCAGATAGTGATACCCGGGCGTGGTGGCGCTGAAGTAATTCGACACGTCCGGGAAGGGCATGTCCCTCGACATCAGGATGATCGCCGGCTCGTGGTACACGATCGCGTCCCACGCGTACCGCCCCCGGTCGAGCCCGAGCCCGAGCGCGCACCCGGCGATCAGCGCGAAGAGCCCCCCGACGACCAGCGCCGCCCGCAGCGCCCCGCGTTCGTGCACGCCCAGGCGGTCCGTCATGCGGCGCCCCCCGGACGCCGGAAAGCGCGCAGCTCGTGCCCGTACCACCAGCGCGCGTGCCACTCGGCGCGCTCGAGGACCAGCCCCGCCTCGCCCGCCCAGCGCTCGACGTCGGCGACGGGCGCGTAGTGAATCCACTGGTGCGCCACCGTGAGGTCGTGCAGGCGGTTCATCTGCGCGCGCCACACCGGGCGCCGGCACATGTCCTTGTAAAGGAAGACCCCCCCGGGGCGGACGCGTTGGGCGGCGTCGACGATCGCCGAGCGCTGGTCCGCCGGCGGGACGTGGTGGAGCACGTCGATCATGCTCACGACGTCGTGCTCACCCTCGGGCATGCCCGCCTGGACCGCGCGGTGCTCGAACACCAGATCGGGGTGGTTCAGCCTCTCCTGCATCGCGCGGGCCATCAGGATGGGTTCTTCGGCCGCGTCGAACCCCCGCCCGCGTCCCAGACGCCCGGTTTTCGCCGCCAGACCCAAAAACAACCCTGACCCGCACCCCACGTCCAGCACGCTTGCGCCGGGCGGCACGCGGGCGAGCAACGCCCCGAACGGGCAGATCCGCGGGCGGTGGTGCTGGAGGAGGCGCGGCAGCGCCGGCCCGTCCGGGTAGAGCTCGCGGGCGTGGCGCAGCAGGGTGTCCCGCCCAGGCTCGGCGGGGGCGTCGGCCAGGGGGTGGGTGGCGGCGTGAGGCATGGGCGGGACGCGCCGACGGGCGCGGGCCGATTGTAGAGACGGGGTCCGAACCGGTCGATATCCCCGCCCCGTACCCTCCCCCAGGAGCGCCATCGGCACACATGAACGATTCGACGCGGGCATCCGGGGGGTCGATCGCCTGGGCGCTCGTGCGTCTGGCCCGCCCCCAGCAGTGGTCGAAGAGCGCCTTCGTCGCGGTCGGGCCCCTCTACGGCGCCGCCCAGGGGGCGACCGAGGGGCGTGCGGTCGGCGGGGTCGTCTGGGCGGTGGTGCTCGCGTGCGCATCCTTTGCGCTGGTTTCGAGCGGGCTGTACGTCGTCAACGACCTGCTCGACGCCGAGGCCGACCGGGCCCACCCGCGGAAGCGGTCGCGTCCGATCGCGTCGGGGGCGGTCGGGACCAACCTGGCGATCGGGTTCGCCGCGGGGCTGCTGGGGGTCGGGTTCGCCCTGGTGCTGGCGATCCCCACCCCGGCGCGGTGGTGGGTGCTCGGGCTCGTGGGGCTGCACGCCCTGAATGTCCTCGTCTACTC
>Ga0316575_10000336_pt1 | contig 13193 bp, 8 predicted proteins | sample J5NA_FD_203072 | JGI IMG/M metagenome (GOLD analysis project Ga0316575, IMG submission 203072) | Rhizosphere microbial communities from salt marsh grasses in Alabama, United States - J5-7_050615r2r3 | ecosystem: Host-associated > Plants > Roots > Rhizosphere | place: USA: Alabama | collected...
GAAACTAAAGTCCGGTGTCGTGATTCTCGGCAGTACGGACACTATAAAAGTGCTGCTCATTGTCGTGGTGACCAAGGATTTGACGAACCGATTCCACGCCGGCAAAATTGTCAAGGAGATTGCATCTGTGGTCGGCGGCGGCGGCGGCGGAAGGCCGGATATGGCACAGGCCGGAGGAAGCAGACCCGAGAAACTCGATGAAGCCCTTGAGAAAGCCTATGAGGTAGTGGAAAAAGCCGCCAGATAGTGTCGATAGTGTCCATCCAGAAAAGGCATCTTTCGGTCCAGACCGGCGTTCTCGCTATTTTGCATTCCTCGACGTAGCGCTGCTGAGACCTTTGAAAAACGCCCCCTTTTGCCCAATTTCTGCGTCATGCTCAAATTTCAATCCTCAAAATACTCAATGTATTCCTTCGATTGAAATTTTCGCCTTCCTTGAACTTGAACAAAAATGAACATTTTTCAAAGGTCTCCTGCTACGTCTGCGGTTACAAAATAGCTGCGGCCTTGTTCTGAACCAAAAGCTACCATTTCTGAATGGACACTTATGGAAGGAAGACCGCTTCGCCAATCCAAAAACCTAAGCGCCCTTAAGTACATCGATCATCGTAAATACTTTCCCCCGGGCGCCTTCGGTCAGCTTTTTGGATAGGTATACCAGTGCGTCGAGGGTTCCTTGCGCATAAATATCCCGGCCGTTGACATTGTGCGTAAACTCAAATCGAACGGTTTTATCCGCCGAATCGAGACGGTAGGTGTGCCATCCGTGCCCGCCCAGAAATGCGTCGGGAACGCCCCAGGCTGCTTTTTGTGTTTCTGGATCGCGCTCCTTTTCGATATCATCTTCTGTAAACGTCAATCCCAGCCTGTTAAAATATCTGACCATGGCTTTTGCGGTACCGCTGGTATCCGCCTTTCCTTTCTGATGGCTTTCTTTGATCTCAAGGGAATATCCTTTGAAAAGGTCCGGAAACGTGTCGGCTGCATATTCCATCATGGCTTGAAAACCGACAATCTGCTTGGCCATGTTCGGTGCAATAACCGCAGGGATTGAAGATCCAAGAACTGTCATTTCAAGTCCCTGTCGGTCACCTCCGGTGGTTCCCATGACGAAGGGAAGCTCGTTTCGGCAATAAAATTCGGCATTGCCGTTTACCGCCGTAGGGTGTGAGAAGTCTACACTCAAAAAAGGACCTTCTTTATCCTTTAGGGCTAAAATGGCCCGGTCCCGGTCCCGGGGCTGGATCAGACCGAAGGTAACCCCATGGACGCTTGCTTCCCTGTCTGTGATTTCCGGTCCGGTCAGCGATTGTAAAATCAATTCGAATCGACCATCGCCAAAGGCATGCTTGACGACATTTGTGGCCATATTGCCGGGCAATCCGTTTACCATGAGCTTTATGCGGTTCATCCTGCGCCTCCAATTTGTCTCACAATGGATGTTAAGGTTGGAAATTCTTCGCGTTGAAATGTCGAAAAATGATATTTTAATGTCTTTATAGCATTTGGGATATATTTTTCAAAGTACGTTTTTTTCTTTAAACGGGATAGAAAACCAAAGGCGCCAAGGATCTGTAAATTTCTGGTGACGGCACAGTATTGATAACAAGAAAGAAATTGGTCCGGATCGACACGAAAAAGCGGTGAAAGCGTTTCAACGCAGAACGTCAACAATGTGTTCTGAATCGCGCGGGGCAAATCAACATAGGGATCGATGAGCAAGGATGCAAGATCGTACTGGATCGGCCCCAGTCTGCCTCCTTGAAAATCAATGAAATAAAACCGGTCTTTTTTAACCATAATGTTTCGCGATTGCATATCTCGATGCATGAATCCGTTAATGGCAAACCGAAGTGCTTTTTCTGCGAGAAGCTTGAATTCAGCTTCAAGATCATTGAAACGGATGTTCATCCCCAGATAGTTCTTCAAAAACGCATCGACAAAATAACGGCATTCTTTTTCGAGGATCAGATCTTCGGTGTAAGCGGCGGTCTGGCAAGTCCATGCCGGATTGAACCCTTTTCGGCCTTCAATGGAGAGTTTACCCAAAAGTCGTATAAGCGCTTTGTAATGTGAAACGATGCGATTCTGATTCTTGATACTTTTTATAAACGTTTGAAAGTGAATATCGCCCAGGTCTTCCATGAATACATGCCCGGAGAACGTATCATATAAGTAAATTTTCGCTATTGGAATACCTTTAGACTCCAAGTGACGGCCAATGGAAACAAAAGCGTCCGCTTCACAGGTTGAGTCATCTTGCCTGATGCCGTGATCGGCCAGTATAAGGGATCCCTGACCGTCAGTCACGCGATACCATTTTCTGTCTGAACCGTCTCCGTAAAGCGCTGTTCGAACAATCCTTCGGTTGGTTTGCCCGGGGAAGGCGGCTTCGAAAGCTTTCGGCGCCATATCGTCAAAAACAACCTGACGGTATCGTCCGGGTGTTCCGAGATCCTTCCAGTGGAAATCCTTGGAAATAAACGCGGGTATTTTTTTCTTTTTAGATAGGATAGTTTTATAGATGTCAATGATACTTGAAAAGACATTATCGGGTATCATCTCTAGCACTTCCGGATTCAGGACCTGTATCCCGGTGAAGGTGAGCTCTTGGGTATTTTCGGTTTTAGACGGAGATGCCCGATGGGAACGGGTTTCAGAGGCGGTATGCGGTGAAAACCGATCATTAAAATCGTGAATAAATCCATTCGCATCCACGGTCACCGTGTTGAATGCCGGATCGTTGTGAAGTACCAGCGTTGCCGGATGAGAATGATCCAGGTGAAATTCATAGACTTTTTTTAAATCGATATCCGTAAAAATATCGCTGTTGATGACCATAAATGGGCTGTCGTTCCAAAAATCTGCCACGTTTTTAATGGCGCCGCCTGTTCCGAGAATGGTCGGCTCATGCCGGGTGAAAACCGGAATCGAGTAATGTTGCTCGGCTAAATATGAATCTATCTTTTGATGCAGATGATGTGTGTTGATGACAATGGCCTTGCAGTCCGCATCAATGAGCCCGGAGATAATGATATCCAGCAAGGGACGCCCGGAGAGGGTAAATAATGGTTTTGGGGTATTTTCGGTATAGGGGCTGAGCCGTGTGCCAAGTCCTGCAGCAAGAATTAGCGCTTTCATGGGTGGGTATCGCTCTCATCCAACACAATTGAGATACCGGTGGATGGCATCGGCATAGAACAATATCTTCTCGCTGTTATCCGAGCCTTTGACGCCATTATATGCAAAAAATTCGATTCCGTTGTTATAGTTGATGACGGAAAGGGATTCCATTCTTTCGATTTCCTTTTTTTTGTACATGCGATTTCCGATGGCTTCAATTTTTTTAAGCCGTTCCTTGGGCTTCGTGGAATTTTGAGAATGCTGCATCAAAAAATTCAATACGATCCAGTATGATTCAAAGTAGGGTTTTAAGAATCGAGAAAAAAGAAGAAGTTTTCTGAACCCGGAAGACGTCAGATTATAAGTGTCCGGCAGTTTAGGATGGGGCATCAAAACTGCATCGTCGATAAAGGCCTTAAGATTTTTTCGAACGAAATATTCGGGAGTCTTATCGACATCATATGCAAATTCATATTTAAAGAAATACTGTAGGAATTTATAGTCGTCGTGTAAATCGGATGCCGAGAATTGAAAGGCGTCTTTAACGAGTATCGCGATGGCAGTGATGGCTGCAGGGACGAAAAAAGAGATGCAGTTGTTTTTATAATATTCAAGGTTCGGGCGTTTGTTTTCATTGATTTTGAATAGGCTGGCGGTAAGCAGGGCATCAGGATTTTCAGATGCTTTATCGATAAATTTTCGCTGCACGTAAGAATCGAGGACATGTTCGATGGTATTCACTTCGTCCATCAAAAGCGTATCCGTCAGTTTGACCTGTTGGGATAACAGATAGTTCATGTAAGTTTCAACGTGTGACAAGAGATGATCAAAAGAGAAACTTTTTTTACCGCAGTTCAGTGCGGCAGCCGCAACCAGGGCGTGCGGCGTTACAACGGAAACCGCATTGATGGAATTAATAATCCGGTGCCCCAGATTTCGACAGAGGATGTTGAACTCTTTGGGGGGCATATCCTCAATAGGGGTTCCGTATTGACGCAAAATATCTTTAAACGATATGGGGTCATGGAATTGTATATAGATTCTTCCGTATCTTTTTTTCAAAAATTTTCTTGCTTTGATCACCTGCCTGAAATTTTCGGGTTGCTTTTCTTTCCCCTCGATTTCATAAAGGTATGAGCTTTCTTCCAACACTCTGTCGTAGCCGATAAAAATCGGTGAAAAAATCAAATCTTCGCAGGCGCCGTTTCGATATGCGTTAAGGAGGATCGACAGCAGACCCAGCTTCGGCAGAATCATTTTGCCGGTTCGGCTTCGGCCGCCTTCGATAAAGAATTCGATATTGAATCCTTCCGATAGCAAATTGTGTATATATTCCGAAAACACTTTCGAATAGAGCACCGCTCCTTTAAACGTTCGTCGGATAAAAAATGCACCCCCCCTTCTAAACAGCGGGCCCATCGGCCAGAATGAGAGATTTTTCCCGGCGGCGATATGGGGGCAGGGCATGTTGCTATTATATAACAAATGGGAGAGTATCAGATAATCGATGTGACTTTTGTGGCAGGGTATGAAAATGACCGGTCCTTTCTGAGCCATGCTTTTAACTCGTTTCAGGCCGTCTTCATTCACAGTGACCCCATCGAACATGGCATTTAAAAACCATGCCAACAATGCTGAGGCCAGTTTTATAAAAATAACGTTATAGTCGGCCGCTATTTCATCCAAAAAATCGCTCGCCTCTTTTTGGACCTTTTGAAGCGGGATATTCCGGGTCTTTGAATGATGTTCCATAAATTGTTGGAGACGCTCTTTTGTAAGGATGTTTTCCTTCATCTCTTCTTTTGATTTTAGAACCGGTCCCGTAATACTTTGTCTGTGACGATTGATCTGTGATAAAAGCGCTCGCCTTAACGCCAATGCCTTGTGATCGATACTCCTTTTTTGATTTTCTTCGAGATCTAGAAAAGACTTGAGGTTGACCGGCTCGGATGTCTCCGCGAAAACCTTGCCCGGATTTTTAAAGAGGATAAAAAGTCGCCTGAGTTTTCCGGGATTCTCTTTGCTGCCGAAAAGAAAATCGATGATATTCGGTACCGATCGGTGAGGATCCTTATCAAAAAACATCACCAAGGGGATGAGAAATATGGGCCGATCGACGGACTCCTGCATTTCGATGAGATATTGGATCGGATCTGTCTTTGCCTTTATAAATCTTCGATGAAAACCTTTTTCTTCAACCAGGGAAAGGAGCGCTGATCGTCCGTTTAAAAGCTCTTTTCGGATATGTCCCCTGTGATAGGGATCCGGCAGTGAGAGGTTTTGAATGAAGTAGCGGGCGTGTGCTGTTACAATTTTAATAACTCGTGATACCGGCTGCCAAAGAATCACGTTGTAGTCCAAGCCGATTTGAGGGAATGGAAGCCCATCGCGCATATAACGCGTATAATAAAAAAGAAACCGAAAGTAGCTTTTATATTTGGTTACATATACAACAATGCCTTCCTTCCGGAGTCTGTTTAAATCACGAGTCTGTTCTTCTACGACTTTAAGACCGGAGAAAAACAGCTTGAGAAAGAAACCTGATACTGTGCCGATATTATCAGGGAGCTGGCAGAAATAATGGTCATAATCATTGTGAACGGTCGAACCGGGTTTTCTCTTTCTTTTTTCTCTGATTTCAGCCAGTTTCGCTTTTATCTGTTTTAACATAATTAAATCCCAATTTGACCTGCCCATATACTTTGAAAAAAATATGTTAGACTAAAATCATAAAATTTACAAATATAAATAAAGATTCTTGTTTACAAAAATTAAGCTTGCGTTACAAAATAAGTTGTGATAGTTTTCAAATTCTCTGTTTGCTATAAACAACTATATGTATTTACATAGCATCTTTTCTTTCCCAATTATTTTTTATCAGCACCCAAAAAGCATGTAGGGTTTCAAAAAAACAAATAACAAAAAAGCCGATTAAATTATAATTCAAATTAAAGGAGGATGATTTTTTATGAAAACTTTAATAGGTGGTGCGGTCGGAGCTGTATTGGGTCTCATTGGCATGTCCATATGGTGGAAACCCTTTTTGCAACTTTTGGCCGGCGCTATTCCGGTGATGCTTCTGCTTGGCGGTGGTTTGGCACTTTACTTGGGATTCGACGAACTCAAGGACTCTTGGAAAAAAGAGGATAAAACGGTTGACACTTCAACTTCAGTTGGTGCCGATGACACCGAAAAGTACAAAACGGAAATTAACGAACTGAAAAAAGAAATCGAAACACTAAAGGCTGAAAAAGAATAAGTTAACGTTCCATTGATAAACGTTAAATTTCCCGGGCCTTCATCATTTGACTATAAGCGCCTTGCAACCGAGTGCAGGCGCTTATTTTTTAATTGCGGAGGTAGCGAGAGCGTCGGCTCTTTCATTTCCCTCGATACCCACATGACCTTTAACCTTGACGAATTTCAAGTCTTTGAATTTTAAAAGAATTTCTTTAATCGATGCGATGATGGCTTGATTTTTTCTTGCCTTCCATCCCAGCGCAAGGACGCCGTAGGCATAATTGCTGTCCGTAAAGACCCGAACCGGAAGAGCCGTATTTTTCACTGCGAGAAGACCCGTACGGATCGCTTCGAGTTCCGCTATATTGTTGGTGGCGACACCGATAGATCTCGATATTTCTTTTTCATGCTGATCAAAGCGTAAAAGCACTCCGATTCCGGACGGGCCGGGATTTCCCGAAGATGCGCCGTCTGTATAAATGCAGATGGCATCGTCACAATACATTTCGTTCGAAGATGATCTGGTGGATTTTGATTTAACCGTTTTTTGCCTTGATGACGATTTGGGTCTTGCCGATGCAGTATGCCCGGCAAGGTCGGAGGGCGATTTTTTATTCTCGGATTTTTGCCTGGGCTGAATCGAATCAATCGGCTTGATATTTTTGGCGGCTACCCAGTATTCATAGTCCTGATCAAGTTGATATTTGATCAGCACCTTACCATTTTTGACAACCGGGTTTTGATCTCGATCCGTTGCCTGCCAGACCTTGTTTTTTTTGAAAACCATCCGTTTCCAATTGAAGTCGTTTTGAACCATTTTACTTGTATAGGTAAACGCTCCGGCTCGTCTCTTCAAAACCTTTCAATGCATCGCGCCATGAATCTTCTATGGCGGATATATCATCCATTTTTTCAACGCGCTGCCTTATGTTTTTGTCTCCGATGATAAGGTCTATAGGAAGTCTTTCAAATTCATACTCATAAGGCGGTTGTTTCCACTGAAACATATCCTTGTGATTAACAATAACAGCATGGATGAGCAGCAGTGTCGTGACAAACGGCTTGAATTTATAGGGATCTGTAATGTGGATCTGAAATCCGTTGCATGGCGAGCCGCTCCATTTGTTAAACGTCGGTTCAAACACAATGGATCTCAGGGTTATACCCGGCAGATTGTATCCGTCTAATACCGTCAGCATTCGTTTTACATCAATAAACGGCGCGCCGAACATTTCAAATGGCAGCGTGGTGCCCCTGCCTTCGGATACATTGGTTCCTTCCCACAAAACCTGCCCGGGATAGACCATCGCAGATATTGGAGACGGCATGTTGGGTGACGGCGCAATCCATGGAAGGCCGGTGTCCTTAAAAAACATTTCCCGGTTCCAGCCTTTCATGGGAATGACGGCAAGATCGCATCCAATGCCGAAATCATTGTTAAATAAAAGGGACAGCTCACCGATAGTCATTCCGTGACGCATGGGGATAGTGTATCGTCCGACAAATGAAGCGCAATCGACAGATAGGAGATTCCCTTCTGTCATGTTGCCGTTTATAGGATTCGGACGATCAAGTACCACCACTTTTTTACCCAATCTTTTTGCAGCTTCCATGCAATATGACATGGTATGGATGAAGGTGTAAACACGTGTCCCGACGTCCTGTAAATCAATGATAAGGATGTCTATGGGATCCAACATGCTTTTATCAGGGATGCGCGTTTTACCGTAAAGACTGAAAACAGGAATGTTCAGTGTGGGGTGAATCGTATGATTCGACTCGACCATGTTGTCCTGTTTTTCCGAAAAGAAGCCATGTTGCGGAGAGTATAACGCCTTGAGATGGCCCGGAAACCGATGATCAATCAACTCGCTGGCATGACGAAAACGTTCGTCAACCGAAGCGGGATTGCATAGAAGGCCGATTCGGGTCCCAAAGATCCATTTGGGAGGGGATGACAGAAAACTTTCAAGACCTGTTCGAACTCGCGCCATATTCTGATGTATGAGCTCCCAGTGTATTTTAAAACCTTTGAAAAAACGCGCTTCTTTTTAACGAAATCATCAAAATTTATTTATGTCAAGTCGAATCTATGACGCGCATCGAGTCGAAACCCGATTCGATTGCACATGCGAAAATCTATTGATTTCATATGTGAATCTGGTATATACGTAATGCCATTACAACAGACATTTGCAAGTAATAATTGAAAAACAATCGCCTTTTTCACGAATATCGCGGCCCTTAATAAAGAAATGACAAAGAGAGATCAAATGGAGAAAATGCCGAGAAAGAACAATAAAAAGAAAAGGGAATCATATTCGGAATCCAAGAAGGCTGAAGAAGTCTATCATTCTCTTTTACAATACAGTGCCGACGCCATCGTTACCTGTGATATGGAGGGGAAGGTCGAATACGTGAGCCCGGCATTTACCCGGATTTTTGGATGGACGGCCGAGGAAATCAGAGGCCGGCAGATACCGTTTGTCCGCGACCGCAAACAGCGATCTGACATGGGGGGTATTGAGGATCATGGAGATTGTCCAATGCCCTGTAATGACTTTGAAACAAAATGCCGGTCTAAAGACGGTGGCTTGATCGATGTGAGTGTGAGCGCCTCCCAATGTGGTGGTTGTGACGGTAAAACCACTGGAGCGCTGTTTATTCTTCGTGATATTTCTGAGAAAAAAAGGATTGAGGCACAGTTGCATTATATTGAAAGGATGGAAGCCATAGGAACGCTTGCCGGAGGTATTGCCCATGATTTTAACAATCTGATGATGGGAATGCTTGGAAACATTTCTCTGATTCTGTATGACATCGGCCCTGACGATCCCAATTATGATCGACTCAAAACCGTTGAAAGTCTGATTCAAAGCGGATCCGAACTCACCGGCCAGCTTCTGGGATACGCTAGAAAAGGCAAATATGAGCTTAAACCCGTCAATTTGAACAACATCATTCTTGAAAGCGCCACCGCATTCGGAAGAGCGAGAAAAGAGATTGTCATCCACAAGGATCTCGCCGAAGATTTGCGCTTTATCCAGGCAGATGCATCTCAACTAAACCAGGTCTTCATGAATCTTTTTGTCAATGCCGCCGAGGCTATGCCCAAGGGAGGAGATTTGTTTCTTCAAACCCGGAATGCCACACATCGAGACATGAAAAACAAACCCTATCGGCCCATACCCGGCAAATATGTAAAGTTCCGGATTAAAGATAATGGCACGGGCATGGAACAAAAAACCATGGCGCGCATATTTGAACCGTTTTTCACGACAAAGGAAATGGGCCGGGGTTCAGGTCTTGGGCTGGCATCGGCATATGGCATTGTCAAAGGACACGGTGGATATATTGATGTTGACTCCGAGAAAGGAAACGGCTCGGTTTTTAATATATATCTTCCGGTATCGGAGGCGCCGACCCGGAAAGATTCAGCAGTTTCCGAAGCCGTTGAAAAAGGAAACGAAACCATTTTGCTGGTGGATGATGAAGCGGTGATCCTTGATGTGGGCAGCCAGTTGTTGGAGAAACTTGGATATTCCGTGATTATAGCGAATGGTGGGGAAGAAGCGATCCAAAAGTATCAGGAGAATCAGGAAAAGATCGATATGATTATTTTAGATATGATTATGCCCGATATGCGCGGCAGTGAGGTCTATGAAATAATAAAAAAAATCGATTCTGAAATCAAGGTTCTTCTTTCGAGCGGTTACAGTATTAACGAGCAGGTCATGGAAATAATGAATAAAGGCTGCAATGGCTTTATTCAAAAACCGTTTAATCTGAAAGATCTTTCGAAGAAAATCAGAGAAGTTTTATAAAAAGCCTCGAAACAAAGCGCGAAAAGCCCTTTGAAGTGGTTTCAAAACCTTCAATCGGGAATGGGGTCAAGGCGGACTGAAAAGGCCAACCGCAGGAATATCGGGGATATTTCGAGGATTGGACATTTCAGTTCAACACAGAGAATGAGCCCGAGAGGGGGTTTTGGAACCACTTCTAAGAAGGTGGTTGACTTTCCACAAGGGTTGTGATTCATTTCCGTAAACCATCAAACGTGACGATTAGCCAAAGTCCCATTCGGAACACTCCGTTTCAAGGAGCAGGTTTGGAGCGATAAACTTATGAAAACATATGTAAAAATATTGAGCATTATGGGAATATGCCTTTTTTTATCTGCTATGGCATGGGCTGAAACAAAGCACTATATCAATGACAGCATGACGATAACCATGCGGACGGGACCCGGGACGGATCGAAAAATAATCGCCTTGCTCGGTGTCGGGCAAGAGGTGGAAATTTTGCAGGCGGAAAATGAATGGACCATGGTGCGATTGCCGAACGGCAAGGAAGGCTGGGTGATCAGCCGTTTTATTACCGATCAAACGCCGAATAGTATTCAACTCAACGTGTTGCAGAACAGATTCAACGATCTTCAGACCAGGTCTGCATCACTGTTAGAAGAAAATAAGACCCTGAGTGCTGATAATAAAAAGCTCAGCGCCGATCTCACGACCACTGAAACGAAGCTGAAAAATCTGAACAGCACGTATGAAACGCTTAAAAAGGACTCTAAACACTTTCTCGAGCTTCAGGAAAAATATAAAGCGTCAACGGCGAAACTTTCCGAGCAGACCCAAAAAGCCCAGAAATATGAAGACGAGTTAACCAAATTACTTTGGAATAAAAATATTAAGTGGTTTTTAAGCGGTGCCGGCGTGCTCATTCTTGGATTTATCATCGGTTTCAGTACAAAACGCCAGCGGAGGCATTCATCTTTGCTCTAACATATCAATATACCATTGCTCCATCAATCTTCTTGTGCTGCTCAACCGGTAAGCATTCTTGAAATCAAAGGGTCAGTATAGGCACTATTGACAAAAAATAAACGGTCCATAAACATCACCATTAAACGGTTGTTTAAATGGTATCTGCCGGTCATTGCTCTTATCCTCGGCATGATGCTGGTCTATTGCTGGTATCTTTCCATCCAGATAGATAAGAGATTCTCAGGGCGGCGATGGAGCATACCTTCCAAAGTTTATTCCGACACCACCATATTGTATCCCGGTCAAAAAATAAATCGAGTTCTTTTTAACGAAAAACTCTGGCATTTGGGATATCGGAAAGTCACTCACAAACCCGAAGAAAAGGGTGAGCTCAGGATATCGATGTCATCGATGGAGATTTATCTTCATGATTTTAAGGTTCCATCGAGATACAAAGAGGGCGTTCCTGTAAACATCAGGTTTGATAAAGATCGAATCATTTCCATCGTCAATTCAATTACAGATCAGCCAATGTCGATTATGGAGCTCGAACCCGAAGAGGTTATGCTCTTTTTTGGCCCCAAGCGGGAGCGGCGGCTGCTCGTATCCATCGATCAAGTCCCTATGAATGTTATTCATGCGGTTTTGGCCGCGGAAGATCACCGGTTTTACGAACATAAGGGACTGGATCCAAGGGGCATATTAAGGGCAATCTATACGGATCTTAGACATGGTTCCTTTAAACAGGGAGGATCCACTATTACACAACAGCTGGCCAAAAACTATTTTCTTACCCCCAAAAGAACTCTGATTCGCAAACTAAAAGAATTGTTCATGTCTCTCACCATCGAGAGGTTGTATAAAAAGAATGAAATTCTCGAAATTTATCTCAACGAGATCTATATGGGACAGAACGGATCAGAAGCCATAAACGGCATCGGGGAAGCATCCATTTTCTATTTCGGAAAAGCGGTGGAAGAACTTTCCCTGGCTGAAGCGGCAACTCTGGGCGGTCTTATCAGAGCGCCCAACTATTATTCTCCTTATATTGATAAAAGCAGGTGCAGGAAACGGAGAAATGTGGTGTTGAACGCTATGTACAAACAGGGGTGGATTTCGGATGAAGAACTGAGAACAACGCTGCCGCTTCCGGTGAAAACGGTCGGTTATGCCGCTTATCGAAAAAAGGCGCCTTATTTTATGGATTACCTGTCCGATCAGCTTACGGCACTCTATTCGCCTCAAGATTTGTCAAGCCTCGGCTTGAAGATATATACGACCTTGGATACACAGGTTCAAATTGCGGCCGAAAACGCTCTGAAAAAAGGCTTGGAGACCCTGGAAAAATCAAACCCTGCGCTGTCTCGAACAGACCCGCAAAAGAAATTGCAGGGAGCGATCATCGTTATGCAGCCCAAAACCGGCTATGTCCTGGCCATGGTGGGGGGGCGCAATTACAGTGTCAGTCAGTTCAACCGAATTACCCAGGCACGCCGACAGCCCGGAAGCGCATTCAAGCCGTTTGTATATTTGAGCGGACTGGATCAATTTACCCCGGCCTCCATATTGTCTAATAAGCCGGTAACCTATGAGATTGACGGAAAGGAGTGGACACCTAAAAACTATACCCCGATGACGGAAGAATGTGTGACGGTCAGGGATGCATTGGCAAAATCCATCAACTTGGCCACCGTTGATTTGGCGATGCAGGTGGGCATAGACCATATCGTAAAAACGGCCAGATCGCTGGGATTTTCGACCCCGATGAAACCTTATCCTTCCATCGCCTTGGGATCTTTTGAGGTGATTCCGTTAGAACTCGCGCGCGCATATTGCCCTTTTGCCGCCGACGGAGTGCTGCCTTTTCCATTGACGCTGAAGTCGGTTCTGGATGAGAACGGCAACATTCTGGAACAGCGACATATGACCATCAAAGAAGTAATGACGCCGGGCAAAGCCTTCCTCATAAGTTCATTGTTGCAAAGCGTTGTAGAGAAAGGAACCGCAAGTTCATTAAGGGATTTTGGAATCACCTATCCGGTTGCAGCCAAAACCGGAACC
>Ga0316575_10000337_pt1 | contig 13190 bp, 15 predicted proteins | sample J5NA_FD_203072 | JGI IMG/M metagenome (GOLD analysis project Ga0316575, IMG submission 203072) | Rhizosphere microbial communities from salt marsh grasses in Alabama, United States - J5-7_050615r2r3 | ecosystem: Host-associated > Plants > Roots > Rhizosphere | place: USA: Alabama | collected...
ATTGCCGAAGCGGCCGCTGCCGGCAACCGCACCGCCCGGCAGAATGCCGAAATTATTCAGGAAAATCACATGGAAGGGCAGCGTCGGCAGGACCCGCAATGGGCGGCGCGGGAAATCGAAAGGTGTCTGCTCGGCGGTATCGGCACGCGCAGGTAAACCGGCGCCGGTGTTCTCTGCTTTTATTAAAACTTCCATTGTGTGGATTAAGGGTCACGGTAAGAAATAATTCCACACGATTGCGCCGGATTATGGTTTGTCTACAAGGCACATCCACCTGCGCATATCGGGATACGTGTGGGTGGATGTAACGCAGTAGACGGGCCATAAGACCGCCAGAGGTGGAATTATTTTTTGACGAGGCCCTTATAGCTCGGGATCGACCAATCCCAGCTGGATTGCAAAGTGGATCAATTTGACGGGTGAGTCGATGTTTAATTTTTCCATGATATTGGCCCGGTGGGTTTTTATTGTGCTGATGCTGACGCATAGCATATCGGCGATTTGACGGGTGCTGTGCCCTTCGCCGATGAGCTGGAATACTTCCCTTTCCCTGTTGGATAGCTGTTTGTATCTCTCCGCATGAGAGGAGCTTTTTCGGGGGGAGCGGTAGGCTTCCACCAGCATTTTTGAAATGGTCGGACTCAGAAAGGTTTCATTTTTCATGGCGGAACGGATGGCCTTGATGATATCCCGTCCGCTGGAATCCTTCAGCAGGTAGCCGGATACGCCGGTTTCTATAAGCTCGTGAATATAGTGTTCATGGGAATACATCGACAGGATCAGAATCTTTGTTTTTGGCAGGTGCTTGCGGATTCTTTTGGCGGCCTCGATGCCGTTCATACGCGGCATGGCAATATCCATAATGACGATGTCCGGCTTGAGAACCAAGGCTTGCTCAACCGCCGTCTGACCGTTGGTCGCTTCCCCGACGACGTTGAACCCTGATTGTTCTTCCAACAGGCGTGCCAGTCCATGTCGGACGATGGTGTGATCATCGGCGATCAGGATTCGGACAGACGTATTCATGACGGGACTCCTCATCCAGTGGAATTTCGATTCTAATCCGGGTGCCGTCTCCCGGCGAGCTGCGCAGCTGGAAAGTGCCGTTGAGCAGCGAGGCCCGCTCCCGCATGCCGAGGAGACCGAGGCTGCGTTTGTCTTTGCTCATAATTTCGGCATCGAAACCGATGCCGTCATCTTCGGCCAAGAAGATGATCCGTGGATAGCTTTTGATAATCGACAGACCAAAGTGCTCGGCGCCGGAATGTTTCAAGGTGTTGGTTAGCGACTCTTGACTGAAACGGTAAAAAACGGTTTCCAGGTCGGGGTCCAAACGCCGGTCGAAGCCGATCATCCGAAATTCGATCTCAAGATCGGAGTGCTTCTCGATATCCTCTAAATAAAGGTTCAAAGCGGGTTCCAGACCTAAATCGCTGAGCAATGTAGGATGTAAGTGATAGGACAAGCGTCTGATTTCCGACGCCGTGCGCGTGATCATCTTTCGAATTTCGGTAATTTCCTCTTTCAGGATCTCCGTGACAGCGTGCTTTTCTTCCAATCGATCCAGTCCCAGCTTCACTGCCGTTAAAGACTGTCCGGCTTCATCGTGCAGTTCGCGAGCGATGCGGCGCCGTTCTTCTTCCTGACTCTGGAATAGCTTTTCAGTCAGCCGGCGCAATTCCTGGCGGTGCCGTTGAATTGTGCCCATCATCTGGGTGTTTTCAATGGCGCCGCCCAGAAAATTACCCAGGGAACCCATCAGGTGAAGCTCATGCAAGCTCAACTCGCGCGTGTCAGGCACGTTTAGGCCGAAAAACCCGACGCCTCTTTCTTTGAAGGTTATGAGAAAGCAGGTCAGCCAGATCGGAGTTTGACTTCCCGCAGCAAGATAGCACGCCTGGAAGGAAGGAAATGCGGCTTCAGACCTCAAACTGGCGGTTTCTTCGAGCAGATGATGCATCAGCAGTTTGTCCTTGAAAACAATCTCATCTTTCTCTTCGGCAACGGTGACAGGAAGACTAGCCCGGGCCTTGAGTTTGAATTTTTTTGATTCCCGGTCTATGAGAAAAAGCCCACCTCCGTCCAAACGCAGCATTCTGATAACCTTTTCAAGGGTTATCTTCAGAATGTGATTCAGGTCCGTCGTCCGGTTCAAAGCCACTGCGATACTGTTGATGATGGACAATTCCCGGTTGCGCTGGCTGATGATGTCTTCGTTCTGCTTCCGCTGGCTTATATCTTTTATAATTCCCTCGATCTCTATTGCGCCGGTCTTTGAATTTTCATACTTGCGACTGGATATAAGAACGTGCATCGGTGAGCCGTCACGTTTTTTAAATTTAGCCTCATAATCCTTGACAAAGCCCTCCCGGATAATCCTGGCCAAAAATTTATTGCGATCCGTCGGATCGCGATACAAATCTGCGGCCTTCAGCCGATCTAACAATTCTCTCTTCGTTTTATACCCCAGCAGTTCCACGCCGGCCTGATTTACATCCATTATTTTACCATCAAGATTGGTAGTAAAAATCATGTCGTGGCTGCCTTCGAATATCCGGCGATACTTTCTTTCGCGCTTGACAATCTCTTCCTGGAGCTGCCTGATTTGGCTGATATCCTTAAAGGTTTCAAGACCCCCGGTGATCTTGCCGGACGCATCCCGAAATGCCGAGGTCGAACAAATAATAGGGATTCGTCGGCCTTCGATATTGGTGATTTCATACTCACGGTTGTGAATGTCACAGTCCTCTGCCACGGCCCGCTTCAGGGCGCAATCATACTCACAAATGGAATTTTTAAATACATCCTTACAATACATGCCTAAGGCATCATGGGCCGAAAAACCGGTGATTTTTTCCGCCGCCGGGTTGAAGTAAGTGATTCGCCACTCGTGATCCGTTGTAAAAAGACCATCGGGAAGAAGATTCAATATGTCGACGAAGCTTTCTTCTTTCTGGTAGATTCTTTCCAAGGCTTTGGTATTGTATTTATGAAGTTGTTCGGCGACAAAGCCGTTCCACCCTTCATGGTGGGCTTCGCCCTTGGCCTTGAAGTAAGAGCAGGTTAGACAGGAGGCGAGCTTGTCAAAAAAATTATCGGTGATGAAATGTGAACAGCGGGTTTTTTCTATCAACCAGCAATCGATGATCTTTTTGCCATGGACCGGGCAGAGAACATTGGTGCATTCGAGCAGTTCCCAGCAGGGATGTCTCTTCGCGATTCTCTTCTGGTCCAAAGAGAATTCAATAAGGTGATTTTCGTGCAATGAACTCACAGTATGAATCTCCCATGGCCCGGCAGAATGGTTCTTTGGCTGCAAATGAAAAACACCCCTCTGGATAAGCCTCACCGTAAACCAGATCCATGAAGGCCCCTGCAACTCCTCGAAGCATATAACATTTTGCCGATGTGGCGCGTCCGTAATCTTTCAAGTAACCGCTGGCCTCATAGGAGTCGCTGACCCGGATGATGAGTTTTTCGTTAGGAACGAGAGCCTCGACCTTGAGATCGCCCCAACCAAACGCCACGGCCACCGCTGCAAAGCCCATGATTTGGTCCTCTTTTTTTACGATCATTGGTTTTACGATTTCATCCCACTCCCAAGAGTTACGGATCCCCTGAAAAGTGGCGTAGCCGCATTCCTGGGCGGCCTTGATGAGAAGATCCTGCGCTTCGGCTTCGCGGTGAGGTCCGATTGTTTTTTCAAAATCGAAGGTGAGTCGGTTGTAATACTGCACCGAAAAGAGGGAGAGATAGACCCCAAAAAGGGGGATGATGCCCTTGGACTCCCTGAGTCGGCTTCCTTCCCTGACCGCATGGATGATCTTGGAGCTATCTATAGCCACTCAAAACTCCTCCACCTGAAAGACGCACTCCTCTTCTCGCATCATTTTGCATTTTTTTTCCACTACGTTATAATGTCCGATAGGTTTGCTGTAGATGACCGCCAGTGCACCGGCAATCCAACCACAGGAAAAATGGCAACCGGGGGTATCTCGCTTGCCATGTTTGGCAAGCCACCCGGTAACATGGTGACTGGAAGGGCTTATGATATATCCTCCGCTGCTTCGAACTTGCTGGGGATAGATAATGCCCAATCCACAATTTTGGTACATGATGGAGGCCATTTCTAGTTTGGATTTAACCGTTCTCAACTCGCGATAATGCTCGAGCAGTGCGGTCAGGTCGTTGTAAATGGCCTCTTCGGCCGATTTATAGATCAACCGGATGCCTTCCTCACCTAAAGAGTCTTCAAGCGTTTTTTGTAAATTAATATTATAATGATGGCAGTGAATGGCAATGGGTTGACCGGAAAGGAGGACCTGATGCCCCCTCCTATCAAGTTCACCTTTCCAGTCGAAAGTGACCATGCGCCGCCTGCCTTAAACCTGTAATGTGCTGTCCACCATTCGTAGGTGGGCACAGGTTAGGTTAATGGGTTTCTGGCATCGATGCTTAAACATAGGTTGAGTGGTTTTCCGCCCGGGCGGGATTAAACGTTCTGGGTTGAAAAGCCCTTAAACAGCTCATATCTAAATAATTCTGGCTTTATGGTGTTCACTAAACCGTTTCACACAATGGGGTATGTCGGGTATTCTGGATCTTGATCATTAGGGTATACCGTATCCACTGGTTGTAACCTTTGGACGTTGAACCCTGAACCTGGAACCGATCAGTTTAGGTTAAAGTGTGTTTGTCACTAACAAAATCTATACCACAGTTATCCTGGATTGTTAACCACAGGGTTAACGCTTCTCAACGATATATATAAAGAGTCTCCCCCCTCGCTTTATAATTGCTATTTATGGCCATTACAGATACATACCGATCGGTGGGTTTGACAACCCTTGTGGGCAGTTTTACTGTTTTTTTAATAAATTATTCGGTTACACGGTCCTTTTAAAACTTGTTATCTGAATGCGAGCTCTCAACCATCCGTATGTGAGGATCAACAATTCATGCATCAGCCGTTAACGCAACCAATCGAGCAAAAGAGTGCTGTGTTTCTGCTCTCAGGTTTTCTAGGCGCCGGCAAAACCACCTTGCTGAAGCGTATCCTAGCCTGGGAATCGGACCTGTCCGATACGGTGGTTCTGGTCAACGAATTTGGCGATGTGGGTATAGACGGCGATTTGCTCAAGAATTCCGGTTCGGATGTCATCGAGCTCGCCAGTGGCTGTATCTGCTGCACCTTGAGTGCCGACTTGAGGCAGTCCCTGACGCGCATTTGGGAGCAGTATAAACCGCGGCGCATTTTTATCGAGGCCTCCGGAGTTGCCGACCCCACCGCCATAGTGACCGTATTGAGGGATTCTCCGTTTTCAGAGACCATGATGCTGGAAAAAATCGTAACCGTTTTAGACGCCGATCTATGGGAAGGTCGTGACTACTTCGGGCGGTTGTTTTACAATCAGCTCGATACCGCCCACCTGATTCTGTTGAACAAGGTTGACCAGGTGGATGAGGTGAAAATTCCCCGATATCTAAAAGAGATCCACGAGGTCATCTCCGATTGCCAAGTTGTTCCTACCATACGGTGCGGCATCGATCCGGCGACACTATGGACCGCGGCAATACCGAAGGGGGCGATGCTCAAGCCGATGCATTTATTCCGCGTGGTCTCTTTGGAAGGCGGTGAACACCCCCCCGAACATAACCACGGAGAGAAGCCAGGGCCAAACATACCCGTGCAGACGAATCATTTTGTGACCTTTTCTTTTGAGAGTTCCCGACCTATGGATGAAATTTGTTTCAAACAGTTCATCGAGGCACTCCCATGGGAGGTGTTTCGAATGAAAGGACCGGTGCGTTTCGCCGATCGAACCGAAATTATCAATTTTGTCGGTGGTAAAGGCGAATGGTCCGAATGGGAAGGCCAACCGGAGACGCGGCTGGCTTTCATCGGTTGGAACGTCAATTCCGAGGATATACTCGAGCGATTAAATCGCTGTATACTTTAATATCCGTCCTTCCAGGTTTTAGGGCTTGCGAAAAAATTAGTTGGTGATTTTGGTCGTTGAGGCGCCCGGCCGGCAAGGCTTAAAATCGCAGGAATATCTGGATATTCAGAGATTTTGCAACGCAGCCGGACGGGATGCATCGGCGTCCAAAACGGTAAGTTATTTTTGAGCAAGCCCTTAGTCCGCCAGACTCTTGAAAACGATGATAAAATAGTTAGTATTGACCATTATGTATCGCCAAACGCTAAAACCCTATACGACGGGAGGTAAGAATGGATTGGAATCGCGATTACGCCAATTATTTGGATGAAGAGGGGATAAAGGCCATCCAAGAGCTGGAAAAAGAGACTGGTACCATTATCATGGCCTATCCAACACCGCCGGCACCGGCCAGCTTGGATAAAGCAAAAAAACAAAAAATCGAAGCGCTTGAAAAAAAGCTATGCGTCAGGTTGGTGGCTTACGAATCTCATTGATAAGTGGTGTCACAATTCACTGAACGATTATTATGGCTTATCGACTCCCTGCAAACTCATGCGGGGAGTTTTTATTTAATGATTTTTTTTCCTTTGATTGCGGCTGAAGAGGATTTTACAACCCTGAACGTTGAACCGTTCAAACCTACGTTAATAAAACACTTCGGTATATACGTGTGAACCAGGGAAACGGTCGTCAATCAGATGAGTGACATCCTTGATCATTTTTTGCCATCCGCAAAGATAAAAGTCATAGCGGCCCGGTTTCAGGTGCTGTGCGAGTAAATTGACCATCTTGCCATGGAAAAGATCGCTTGATACCTGCTCTCCATCAGGTATTTCCCAAACGATCGGTAAATATTTATGGGTGCACTCTTGCAGGAGATCCTGGTAATAAAGTTCCTCTGCGAGGCGGGCACCGTGTAAGAGTGTAAAATCCCTGATTCCTGACCGTGCCATCGATACAAAAGGTGCAATGCCGGTATCCGTTGCGATAAAGACAGGTGGCCGAGGCGATGGTGAAAAGGTGAAATACCCATGGGGACCGGTAAATTCAAGCCTAAAACCAATCTCAGCTGAAGCGAGTAGCGGCGAGAAATACCCCTTTTCAATAAAATTTACGCAAAGAACCAATGTCGGATCGCCCGGTGCCGAAGCAAGCGAATAATATCTTTTTTCATCCTGGTAAATAAGTTGGATAGTATGTCCGGCTTTGAACTGGAAGTGTTGGGGACGGCTCAATTCGACCTCAAAAGCACCTTCCGATAACCACCTTCGTTTAATAACTTCGGTTGGTTCGACTACCGGAGGATTATAAGGAGTCGGCTTTTTGCGGCCTTGCATGGTATTTTTCCCCAATTCGACACGTTTGTTAACCATTAATATACGATCCTTAACTGATCGCCTCCAGGTTCAGGGTTCAAGGTTATAAGATTTTGATATTTTGAACTTTACACCTCATTGTTAAGAATGACCGCTTTCACCCTTTGGATGAAACATAGAATTCAACCTATTTGAAATGTCGATTCGGCTGCAACCGGTAGGGCAAATATTGGACCTGCCCGCCCCATCTCGACATTTCACCGGAGAAGTTCAAGGATGCCTTCGATCGATACAAGACGGCTATTATCGCCAAGACAACCGATCCCAAGACGGGCCAGGAAGTCACGGTGGCATTGGAGAAGGAGGCCATGATGACCGCGGGATGCGTGTTCGCCTTTGCGATGGTGCTCTGCGTCCAGTGCCAGGAGTGTGCCTGCCCTGATCCGTGCCTTTATCCCCATCTGGCGCGTCCATCCATGGATGCATACGGCATCGATATCGGTAAAACCGTCGAACCGTTGGGGTTCAAGGTTGAATGCGACCCTGAAGGAAAATTTCTGCCGTCCTGTTACAGTATGGTGCTTCTCGATTAAGACGAAGGGATGCCGTGTCTGTCGGTATCATCTGTTGTCGCGTACTTGAAACAGAAATCATCTCCCAATCGACTTCATCCAACTCTGACCGAAATCGGCGAACGGCCGAATTTCTTCTATTCCAAAAGCGACATAGGCATGGATCATCTTGTTGGCGATTTCCGCGCCGACTTTCTCTGCGATTTTGGCCCTGATTTCATCCAGTTTCCTTCCCGACGTTTGACAGTCGATCATCTTCAGATAAACACGAACACCCTTCCACTGCGCCGGCGTTTCACCGGGTTCCATGATCATAAAGACCGCATTCGGATTTTCTCTAAGATTGGAAAGGGTCCGGTTGTTTCCCATACCGACGATGACGGTTTTCTCGTCCACCATTTGAGCCGACCCAAAATAGGCCACATCAACCTTGCCTTCTTTATTGGCTGAACTAAGGGTACCTAACCGCGGTTGCTTATTGAAATAAGCCATTAATTCTTTCGACATGGATGCATCTCCTTTTCTGAAAAGGTAAAAATTCTTGATGGATGCCTCGGCTTGTGAAGATCAATATAGGAAAGACCCTCCGGGATTGCAATCTTAAAATAGGCGTTGAGAGAAGTCTGGCTAACGGCGCTGGGAGTATCCGACGGCACAGGTTACACCCGGATTCCGAAAATTGGTCGGCAACAAAGAGACGGCAGCCCGGTTCTACCAGCCTGAATGCCGTCTTTACTACTTCTTCCTTCGATTTTCGGCCCGTGTCAGATCCACCTTGACCATGATAAAACATTTGCGCGCAAGAGACACGATTTTTGAGTCATGAAATGTCTTTTGTTCGAGTTCGACGCAGGGTGTGCACCAGTCGGATTAGAAATCGACGATAACCGGCGTGCCGTTGCGGCGTGCATTTTCCAGCAGGTCGTCTGAATAAGGATGCCAGGTTACCCCGGGACCCCGAAGCACCCAGCCCCCTATGAGCAAAGTGGCCAACACGAGCCCGATTGTGCCGGTGAAAGCTCGTGTCCACTTGAATTTGGAGGATTGGGATTGGATGGACCTTGGGCATGCATCCCAAATGAAGACCGGCGGCAAACGCGACAGATGTCAGTAAAAACGTATACACGATTTTGGGCAGCAACGCCCGTAAATAGTAGGCGGCCATACCCACCAGAACCCACCCCATCAACCCGCCGGTCAATGCGGCGGTGACGCCCAATAATGAATTGGTCACCGCCAGCCCGATCACATAGCAGGCCCCGTGGGCGAACAGGCGCGACTGGCGGCGGTCGCTCTGCCCGGCGAAATAGGAAATGGTGACCGGAATGATCGGATAGACGCAAGGGGTCAGGTTCAATGCCATACCGCCTACAAAAACACCCAGCAGGGTCCACAGCAACGCACGCCGTCTGTTTCATGAAAAATGTCAAGGAATGATCCAGACCGCCTGGTTCTGAGCGCCGTGGACGACTTTGTTCGCGACCCGGCCGATGTTGAAGTCTTCCACTTGTGAAATGCCGGTTCGACCGACGAGAATGGAGCCACAGTCCGACTTCTTTGCCTCTTCGATGAGCGCTCCGGCCCGGCTGGAAACGCCGGTAACAATTTTGGTAATGATCTTATCCTTTGCTCGTCCCGCTTTCAGCAGACGTTCTTTAGCCGCTGTCAAGGTGGGCTCAAGCATCTTTTTGGCATCGTTCCATATGCTCTTCTCAACCTCTTTGAGGGCGGCTACTCTGCCGGTCGCGGGTTCGGGATAGCCGATGTGGCGCAATGCATGAAACAAGACGATCTTGCCTTTAAAGCCGTCCATCAGCGAGCTCGCGTAATCCAGCGCTCGCATGGATCCCGGTGAGCCATCGAGAGCCACGATCGAGTTCTTGCCGACCGGAGTGCCGGCCACGATGCAGATCGGAATGTCTGACAGCGCACCGATAATCTTCGTGCTGACACTCCCGACCGCCAGGCCCTTCATCTGGCCCATACCGGTGCGTCCCATGATCAGGCCTTTGTATCCACGCCGGGCCTCGGCGACGATGTCCCGGGCGATACCGACAGTCCTGTCCTCGATGTGAATGGCGATATTTTCTTCTCTGAAATTGGCGTCCAGCAGTGCCTGCTTAGAATCGGCCATAAAAGCCTTGATCGAATTTTCGTGCTCTGCCACCTGATTTTTAATTTTTTTCACAAGTGAGTCGGCTTCAACCCCCAACCCGAAATCCCAATACGTTTCGGGAATCCGGTTTAAAACATGAAAGAAAACGACCTCCGTGTCGACGGGTGATAACCTCGTCGCCACGTATTTGACAACGGATTGTGATTCAACCGATCCATCTGCAGCCACTAAGAACTTCTTTTTCCCAGCCATCTCCAGCCTCCTGTTTTGAAGTGATTACGAACTGTATTTCTGGTGACAACTCTAATGGGCTCGATTAGAGACTGTTAATGGAAATTCAAATATTATGCCATTTGAGAAGGATTTTTTAAAGCTTCTTAACACTTTGAAATTATGTTTTATTCTTCGACATGAAGCGGGGCGTTTATCGTTTGTATTTCCGGTGAATTGTCAGTTTTTTTAGCAAGGTGTAAAGTCGTGCCCGAACCCCCGAGGCGCTTTGCTTCAATTTAAGATTTCGCACCTTAAGCCGCTGGCACAAACCACAAGTTCGCAAAAGACACCTATTCAAAATGTTTGATCTTGCCGGGATGGACATCAGAGGGTCCGCGGCCTGCAGTACCTGCATGCAAAAGATGACCTGCAGCGATTGGAAACAGGATCCCGTCGCATTCGCACAATCAAACCCTTCGGTTATTGGCAAGGATATTGTTCGGAATGTTCGAGTAACGCGAGGATTTCACGGCGGAGGCGGTTGGCTTCCCGGCTGGTGCGGTCTCGCGGCCGGTCCAAATTGACGTCAAATACTTTCAAAATTTTTGTGGGTCGCGGGGAAAGAACGGCGATACGGTCGCTCAGGTACACGGCTTCGTCGACGTTGTGGGTCACAAACAGAACCGTGTCTTTTCTTTCGGTCCATATTTTCAGTAAAAAATTCTGCATGGTATTACGCGTCTGGCTGTCGAGGGACCCGAAGGGTTCGTCCATCAGCACGATCTGGGGGTTGGCAATGAGGGTTCTGGCGATGGCCACCCGCTGCTTCATTCCGCCGGAAAGCTCCTTAGGGTATTTGTTTTCAAATCCTTCCAGTCCGAAAGCCCGGACGTACTCCATGGCCTCCGCTCGTCTTTCCTTGGCCGGAACGCCCTTGATTTCGAGGCCGACTTCGATGTTCGGCAGCAGCTTCCGCCAAGGGAAAAGTGCATATTCCTGAAATACCATTCCAACCTTTTCATTGCAGCCGTTCAGACGCTCGCCGTCCAGGCGAATTTCTCCCGAAGTTACCTCCTCTAAACCGGCAATAATCCTCAAAAGGGTTGTCTTTCCGCATCCACTCGGCCCGACAATTGTGAGGAACTGTCCCTTTTCGACGATACAGTCAATCCGGTCAAAAACCTGTACATTGTCGTCGGGCGCCACACTCGGGTAGACTTTTTTCAACCCGGATATTTCAAGGCTGAGGGCCATGGTCTTCTTCTACCGCCACTTGACCAAATGTTGTTCTGCCAACCGGAGACAGGCATCGATACCCAGGCCGATGAGGCCGATGACCATCATGCCGGCGATGATTTCGTCGGATCGCTGAATGTCTCTGGCCGTCATGATCATGTAACCCAATCCGTACCCCTGCTTGACACCGGTAAACTCAGCGGCAACCAGCGTCATCCATCCGATGCCGATTCCGATCCGCATTCCCGTCAGAATCGATGGGACGGACCCTGGAACCAGAACCTTGAGAAAGATGAAACGCCGGCCGGCGTTGAGCACCCGCGCCGCTTCGATGAGTACCGGATCGATGGATCGGACGCCGCTGACGGTGTTCAAAAGGATCGGGAAAAAAGCGCCCAGAAAAATGATAAATGCCGCCGATTTGCCGCCGATTCCAAACCAGAGGATGGCAAGGGGAATCCAGGCCAGCGGCGGTACCGGGCGGATCATTTCAACCAGGGGTTCCATGAGGTTCCGGAGGGTGCGTGACCATCCCATAAAGATGCCCAGGGGGATGGCGGCCAATAAAGCCAGCGCATAGCCCCATAAGACCCGCTGCACACTGTAGTAGATATGAACATGCAGCCGATGCCCCGGAGGCATTCCCGTCCGAATCAGATCGAGCAGTCCGGCGGCCACCGCCACTGGCGAAGGCAGTTTATACTCGGGAATCACACCGGAAGCAGACAGGCCCTGCCAGACCAGCAGCAAAACCACGGGCGGCAGAAGCCGTTTCCAGCTCATTGCGACAAGATTCCCTTCAGGATGTCTGGATTGATGAATTGATCGACGAAACCGTCGGGATTGTCCAGGCGAATATAGCCGAGCTCGGAAAGAAATTGCACGTATTCCTTCTCACCCTGGAGACTCAGCTCATAGGTGTAGGTGACGTTCTGCACCGCCTGGCGAACCGTCGCTTCGTCCATGCCCGTGTATTTGATGCCGATTTTAACGGCGTCCTCCGGATTCCGGTGAATATATTCAGTGGCCTGGACGTGGGACTTTACCACAGCAACAACCGTTTCAGGATGGCGGTCTAGAAATCCCCGGTCCGAAACCAGCACACAGCAGGGATGACCCGGCCACATCTCCTTGGAGGTTGCCAGGTTTCGTCCGACTGACATGGTGTCGGCTTTCGAGGGGTAGGGCTCCCAGGCGATGAACGCGTCGACTTGGCCTATCCGCAGCGCTCCGATCATTTCAGGCGGTTTTAACACGATGATGTTCACCTGTTCCAGAGCCATGCCGCTGCCCCGCAGTGCCCTGCGCAGAAGAAAATCCTGTACCGTTGAATGCCCCGGCACGGCGACCGTTTTTCCCTGTAGATCGGTTAAGTTTTTGATATTCGTCTTTTTCTTGGCCACCACGAGGGCGGAGCCCTCGGTATTGACCTGCGATACGACGACGACTTTGGCGGCCTTGTTTGCAACAGCGGTCGTTGACGGCGCTTCTCCCACGTAAGCCATGTCCAATTCTCCGGCGGCGAAAGCCGTCATGATTTCCGGGCCGGCCTTGAACACGCCTTTCACTTCGACGTCCGCGCCGTTTACTTTGAAAAAACCTTTTTCAAGGGCCACCCACAAGGCCAAATGATGAATATCGCTCTGCAGGTAGGCCATCCGGACAGGCGGGGCCGAAGATTGAGCCCATGTGTCCGTGCCGAACATGGCGACAAGCGTAAAAAGCATTGCGGCTGTCATCAATCGCTTCATGAATCCTCCTGAAATACTCAATAACTTAAATATCATTGCACCGG
>Ga0316575_10000339_pt1 | contig 13160 bp, 11 predicted proteins | sample J5NA_FD_203072 | JGI IMG/M metagenome (GOLD analysis project Ga0316575, IMG submission 203072) | Rhizosphere microbial communities from salt marsh grasses in Alabama, United States - J5-7_050615r2r3 | ecosystem: Host-associated > Plants > Roots > Rhizosphere | place: USA: Alabama | collected...
GGCGTGAGCTCCAGGCCCACCCGGAGGCGCCCGAGGAGATCGACCCGTACGCAGGCGGGCACCCCGTACCCCCGCTCCCGGGACAGCGGCTGCGCGAGCCGTCGGCCGCACCCGAACTGACCGCCGGCGCCGACGACAAGGAGGCCGCTCGTGGCTGACGAGCAGAAGAAGACCGGTTTCTTCTCCGACCTGTTCGCCCCCGTCGCCGGGTTCGGCGTCACCTTCTCGACGATGTTCCGGAAGGTGGCCACCGAGGAGTACCCCGAGGAGAAGCGCCCCACCCAACCCCGGTTCCACGGCCGCCACCAGCTGAACCGCCACCCCGACGGGCTCGAGAAGTGCGTCGGGTGCGAGCTGTGCGCGTGGGCCTGCCCGGCCGACGCGATCCTCGTCGAGGGCGACGACAACGACGACTCCGAGGGCGGCACCGGCCGGTTCAGCCCCGGTGAGCGGTTCGGACGGATCTACCAGATCAACTACCTGCGCTGCATCTTCTGCGGGCTGTGCATCGAGGCGTGCCCCACCAGGGCGCTGACGATGACCAACTTCTACGAGCTCGCCGACAACAACCGTGCCGACCTGATCTACACCAAGGAGCAGCTCCTGGCGCCGCTCCAGTCCGGCATGCTGCGCCCGCCGTTCCCGATGGCCCCCGGCATGGAGGAGCGGGACTACTACCTGGGGAAGGTGACCTCGGCCACCGACGCCCAACGCGAGTACGTGAAGGAGCGGACCCGCGACAGCGACGACTCGGAGGTGACCTCGTGACCGGCACCGGCGAAGAGGTGATGTTCTGGATCCTCGGACCACTCGCCGTGATCGGCTCGCTCGGGCTGGTGTTCGCGCGGAAGGCCGTCCACGCGGCCCTCGGGATGGCCCTGACGATGATCATCCTCGGCGTGTTCTACATCGCGCAGGACGCCCCCTTCCTCGGCGTGATCCAGATCTTCGTCTACACCGGCGCGGTCATCATGCTGTTCCTCTTCGTGCTCATGCTCGTCGGCGTGGACAGCAGCGACAGCCTGGTCGAGACGCTCCCCGGGCAACGGTGGATCACGCTGCTGCTGAGCCTCGGGCTGGGCGGTGTCCTCGTCTTCTCGATCGGCTACGTCACGTGGGGAAGCGCGGTCGGGGTCGCCGACATCAACGAGCAGACCGGGAACGTCAGCGCGGTCGCCGAGCTCATCTTCAGCCGGTACGTGTTCGTCTTCGAGATCACCAGCGCTCTGCTCATCACCGCCGCCCTCGGCTCGATGGTCCTCGCTCACCGCGAGCGCCTCGGCCGGGGCCCGGACCAGAAGGAGGCGAGCAAGCGGCGGTTCCGCGAGGGTCGTGCGCCGGCCGGCCTCCCGGCGCCGGGTGTGTACGCCCGGCACAACGCCGTGGACACGCCGGCGCTGCTGCCCGACGGGACCCCCTCCGAGCTGTCGGTGTCCAGGGTGCTCACCGCGCGCGACCAGAACGTCGCGCCGGAGATCTACACCGAGGGTGAGGCCGAGATCGAGCGCGAGGTCCGCGAGGGGAGCGAGCGGTGAGCCTGGACCACTACATCTACCTTGCGACCATCCTCTTCGTCATCGGCGGGGTGACCGTCCTGACGCGGCGCAACGCGATCATCGTCTTCATGGGTGTCGAGCTGATGCTCAATGCGGCGAACCTCGTCTTCGTCACCTTCGCCCGGATCCACGGCTCCATCGACGGCCAGGTCATCGCCCTCTTCGTCATGGTCGTCGCCGCGGCAGAGGTCGTCGTCGGCCTCGCGATCATCATGGCGATCTTCCGTTCCCGCCGGTCGGCCTCGGTCGACGACGCGAACCTGCTGAAGCTGTAAGGAGCAGAAGTGACCTCACTCATCACCGAGGGTGGCGTGAGCACCACGGCCGAGGCCAGTGGGGCGGCTGCGTTCGCGTGGCTGCTCGTCCTGCTGCCCTTGGCCGGGGCCGCGGTGCTGCTCCTCGGCGGGCGCCGGACCGACAAGTTCGGTCCGTACCTCGCGGTGGCGCTGTCGTGGGCCAGCTTCGTCGTCGGGCTGTTCATCCTGCTCCAGATGTTCGGGCTGAGCCCCGACGAGCGCTCGCTCCACCTGACACTGTGGGACTGGATACCAGCCGGGTCGTTCCAGCTCAGCGTCGGCATGCTCGTCGACCCGCTGTCGATGGCGTTCGTCATGCTCATCACCTTCGTCGGGTCGCTGATCCTCGTGTACTCCCTCGGGTACATGGAGCACGACCCCGCCAAGCGTCGCTTCTTCGCCTACCTCAACTTCTTCATCGCGGCGATGCTGCTGCTCGTCCTCGCCGACAGCTACCTGCTCCTGTTCGTCGGCTGGGAGGGCGTCGGCCTCGCGAGCTACCTGCTCATCGGCTTCTGGAACTGGAACCCCGCCTACGCCACCGCCGCCAACAAGGCCTTCTTCGTCAACCGGGTCGGCGACCTCGGCCTGTCGATCGCGATCATGCTGATGTTCGTCACCTTCGGCAGCGTCGACTACGCCACGGTCAACGAGGGCGTCGCGAACGCCAACCAGGGTGCCCTCGTCGCGATGGGGCTGCTGCTCCTCGTGGGCGCGGCCGGCAAGTCGGCCCAGTTCCCGCTCCAGTCGTGGCTCGGCGACGCCATGGCCGGCCCCACGCCGGTCTCGGCGCTCATCCACGCGGCGACGATGGTCACCGCCGGGGTCTACCTCGTCGTCCGCTCGAACGTCATCTACGACGCGACGCCCGACGCCCGGCTCGCCGTGGCGATCGTCGGGGCGATCACCCTGGTCTTCGGTGCGATCGTCGGGTGCGCGAAGGACGACATCAAGAAGGCCCTCGCGGGCTCCACGATGAGCCAGATCGGCTACATGATGCTCGCCGCGGGTCTGGGTCCCGTCGGGTACGCCTTCGCCATCTTCCACCTGCTGACCCACGGCTTCTTCAAGGCCGGGATGTTCCTCGGCGCCGGGTCGGTCATGCATGGCATGGACGACGAGGTCAACATGCGCCGCTTCGGTGGCCTCTCCGCCGTCATGAAGATCACATGGATCACCTTCGGGGCGGGGTGGCTGGCCATCATGGGCGTCCCACCGTTCTCGGGCTACTGGTCCAAGGACCACATCATCGAGGCGGCGTTCGTCGGCGAGGGCTGGGAGCCGTGGGTGCTCGGCGGCACGGCCCTCATCGGCGCCGGCATCACGGCCTTCTACATGACCCGCCTCTTCGGGATGACGTTCCAGGGCAAGGCCCGCTGGACCGACGACGACCGGTTCCACCCGCACGAGTCACCGCTCGTCATGACGATCCCGATGATGGTGCTCGCTCTCGGGTCGGCCTTCCTCGGGCTGCTCCTCGCCTGGCCGTTCGCGAGCGAGATGCCGATCGTCAGCTGGCTGTCGCCGGTCGTCGGGGAGCACGGTGAGGAGACCCCGGTGTTGCCCGTCGTGGCGATCACGGTCCTCACCTTCGCGGCCGTCATCATCGGCATCTGGGTCGCCTGGGCGAGATACGTCCGTGAGGACGTTCCCGAGATGCCCCCGCGCGGCAACGCGCTCACCCGGGCGGCACGGGTGGATCTCTACCAGGACGCCGTGAACGAGGGTCTGTTCATGCGCCCGGGCATCCACCTCACCAGGGCGCTCGTCTTCGTGGACGCCAAGGGAGTCGACGGCGCCGTCGGAGGGGCGGCGGCCCTCGTCGGCGGGCTGTCCTCGCGCCTGCGGAAGATCCAGACCGGCTACGCACGCTCGTACGCACTGACGATGCTCACCGGCGTCGTCGCCGTCCTCGGCGCTCTGTGGGTGATCCAGTGAACAACCTGCCCCTGCTCACGCTGATGCTGGCCGTGCCGGCGGTCGGCGCGCTCGTCGTGGCCGCGTTGCCCGGTGGGTTCGCCCGGCTCGCCCGGCCGCTCGCCCTCGGCGCCTCGCTGGTGACCCTCGTGCTCGCCGTCATGGCGTGGGTCCGCTTCGACACCGGCTCCACCGAGCGGTTCCAGCTCACCGAGACCCATCCGTGGATCCCCCAGTTCGGGGTCTCCTACGCCCTCGGCGTCGACGGGATCGCGCTGGCGCTCATCGTCATGGCCGCGGTCCTCACGCCGGTCGTGCTGCTCGCCGCGTGGAACGACGTCGACGACGCCGACCACTCCCGCGTCAAGCGCTACTTCGCGCTCATGCTCGCTCTCGAGGCGTTCATGGTCGGCGTGTTCGCCGCCACCGACGTCTTCCTCTTCTACGTCTTCTTCGAGGCGATGCTCATCCCGGTGTACTTCCTCATCGGGCTCTACGGCGGCCCCCGGCGGCAGTACGCGGCGGTCAAGTTCCTCCTCTACTCCCTCGCCGGCGGGCTGATCATGCTCGTCGCGGTCATCGCCGTGTACGTCGCGGGGCCGGGCGGGGAGGAGGGCTTCCTCGTCACCGAGCTCATCGGTAACCTCGACGCCTCCACCGGGGCGCTGCGCTGGATGTTCGTCGGCTTCTTCATCGCCTTCGCCGTCAAGGCCCCGATGTGGCCGGTGCACACCTGGCTCCCGGACGCCGCCACCGAGGCCCGTCCCGCGACCGCGGTGCTGCTCGTCGGGGTGCTCGACAAGGTGGGCACCTACGGCATGATCCGGTTCTGCCTCTCGCTCTTCCCCGAGGCGTCGCAGTGGGCCACTCCCGTCGTGCTCACCCTCGCCGTGGTCTCGGTCCTCTACGGAGCCCTGCTCGCCATCGGGCAGACCGACATGATGCGGCTGATCGCGTTCACCTCGATCAGCCACTTCGGGTTCATCGTGCTCGGCATCTTCGCGATGACCACGGTCGGTGGCGCCGGCTCGACGCTCTACATGGTCAACCACGCGTTCTCCACGGCCGGGCTGTTCCTCATCGCCGGGTTCCTCGTGTCCCGCCACGGCAGCAAGCGCATCCCCGACTACGGCGGGTGGCAGCGGGTCACCCCAGTGCTCGCCGGGACCTTCCTCGTGGCGGGGTTGTCCAGCCTGGCGCTGCCGGGGCTCTCCACGTTCATCTCCGAGTTCCTCGTGCTCCAAGGCACGTTCATGAGGTACAAGGCGTTCGCCGTCATCGCGGCGCTGGGCATCGTGCTCGCGGCGCTGTACATCCTGCTCATGTACCAGCGCACGATGACCGGACCGCGACCGGAGTTCCCCGAGGGGAAGACGCCCAAGGACCTCTCGTCCCGGGAGAAGTGGGTCGTGGCCCCGATCATCGCCGCGTTCCTCGTGCTCGGGTTCTTCCCGAAGCCCGTGCTCGACCTCATCAACCCGGCGGTCGAGTCGACACTGCAGATCGTCGGCGTCACTGACCCCGCACCGACCACCACCACCGCCTCCGGGAGTGCCCAGTGATGCCCGCCGCCTTCGAGCCAGTGCAGATCGACTACGCCGCGGTCGCCCCCATGCTCGTCGTCGTCGGGGGCGCCCTCGTGGCCGTGGTCGTCGAGGCCTTCGCGCCCCGGACCAGCCGGCACCGCCTCCAGGTGTGGCTCACCGGCCTGACCCTGCTCGTGGCCTTCGGGGTGCTCCTCAACTGGTCCCGCGACTCGATGGCAGTGACCCTGGGCGGGTCGATCGCCATCGACGGGGTCGCGCTGTTCCTCCAGGGCGCGCTGCTGCTCCTCGCGTTCATCGCGGTGCTCGTCATGGCCGAGCGCTTCGGCGGGGTCGGGTCCGACGCCTTCACCCCCATGGGTGCGTCGACCCCGGGCTCGAGCCAGGAGGACGCCGCCACCCGTGCGGGGTTCGCGACGAGCGAGGTCTTCCCGCTCACCCTCTTCGCCGTGTTCGGGATGATGATCTTCGTCGCGGCCAACGACCTCATCACGATGTTCGTCGCGCTCGAGGTGCTCTCGCTGCCGCTGTACATCATGACCGGGCTGGCCCGCCGGCGGCGGCTGCTGTCGCAGGAGGCGGCGCTGAAGTACTTCCTCCTCGGGGCGTTCTCGAGCGCGTTCTTCCTCTTCGGCACCGCGCTGCTCTACGGCTACGCCGGCAGCTCGGACCTCAAGGCCATCTCCCGCGCCATCACGTCGAACGCCGGCGACCTCGACGGGCTGCTCCTGCCCGGCGTCGTGCTGGTCCTCGTCGGGCTGCTCTTCAAGGTGGGCGCGGTGCCGTTCCACTCGTGGACCCCCGACGCGTACCAGGGCGCCCCGACGCCCGTCACGGGCTTCATGGCCGCGTGCACGAAGCTCGCCGCCTTCGGCGCCATCCTGCGCCTCGTCTACGTCGGCATCGCGGCGAACCGCTGGGACTGGCAGCTGGCGGTCGTCGTCATCGCCATCCTCACCATGGTGGTCGGCGCGGTGCTCTCGGTGACGCAGACCGACGTCAAGCGCCTCCTCGCCTACTCCTCGATCGCGCACGCGGGGTTCATCCTCGTCGGTGTCCTCGCCTTCTCCGAGGCGGCCATCACCGGGGTGATGTTCTACCTCGTCGCCTACGGGGCGACGACGATCGCGGCGTTCGCGATCATCGCGATGGTGCGCCAGGACGGCTCCGAGGCCTCGCACCTCTCCCAGTGGGCCGGCCTGGGCCGCCAGCACCCCGTGGTCGCGGGCACCTTCGCGTTCCTCCTGCTCGCCTTCGCCGGCATCCCGCTCACCTCCGGCTTCACCGCGAAGTACGCGGCCTTCGCCCCGGCGGTCGCGTCCGGCACGTCGGGCACCGTGATGGTCGTCGTCGGCGTGCTCGCCTCGGCGGTCACGGCTTTCGTCTACGTCCGGCTGATCGTCCTCATGTACTTCACCGAGCCCGTCGACGGCGTCGTCGCCCTCACCCCGTCGGTGCCGTCGACGGTCGCGATCACCGTGGGCGTCCTCGCCACGGTCGTCATCGGCATCCTGCCCGCCTTCCTGCTCGACCTCGCGAGCTCGGCCTCGCACTTCCTCTTGTGAGTGCGGCGGCCGTGACCGGGTCGCGAGGGACCCCCTCGGTGCTCGCCCTGCCCGGGGCGAGCACCGAGCTGCGGGCTCGCCTCGACGCCGGGCTCTCGGCCGTCAACACGCTCATCGAGGAGCGCGTCGACCACGACGACCCGTTCATCGCCGGTGCGAGCGCCCATCTCGTGGCTGCGGGCGGCAAGCGCTTCCGGCCGCTGCTCACCCTGCTCACCGCGCAGCTGGGCGACGGGATCGACGACCGCGTCGTCGCCGCCGCGGCCGGGGTGGAGCTGACCCACCTGGCCTCGCTCTACCACGACGACGTCATGGACGAGGCCGACGTGCGGCGCGGGGCCCCGAGCGCCAACGCGCTCTACGACAACTCCACTGCCATCCTCGTCGGAGACCTGCTCTTCGGCACCGCGTCCGACATCGTCGCCGACCTCGGGCCCGAGGCGGTGCGGATCCAGGCCCGGACCTTCGTCCGGCTGTGCTCGGGACAGATCCGCGACGACCGGCCGGTGCCGGACGGGACCGACCCGGTCGACTACTACCTCGGCGTCCTCGCCGACAAGACCGGGGTGCTCATCGCCACCGCCGCCCGGTACGGCGCGATGTTCTCGGGCTGCTCGCCCGAGGTCGTGGAGACGATGCGCGAGTACGGCGAGCGGCTGGGGGTCGCCTTCCAGCTCGCCGACGACCTCATCGACATCGCCTCGGACGCCGACGAGACCGGCAAGACGCCCGGGACCGACCTGCGCGAGGGCAAGCGGACGCTGCCGGTGCTCGACGTGCTCGCCTCCACGGACCGCGCGGACGCCCGGCTCCAGGACCTGTTGCTCGGCGACCTCTCCGACGACGGCCGGCTGGCCGAGGCGCTCGGCCGGCTCCGCGTCCACCCGGCGATGAGCCGGGCCCAGAAGCACACCGAGGCCGTCGCCCGGCAGGCCCAGGAGGTCCTCGTGGACCTGCCGCCGAGCGAGGCGAAGGACGCCCTGTACGCCCTGGCTCGGGGAGTCGTCACCCGCGCCGGCTGACCCGCCCCCCACCGACGGCTACAGTCGCGGGCGTGGTGTCGGTACCGGACCAGGTCGTGGCGCGCTGGAACGCGGCCACCACCGGGGTCCCGGCGCCGTTCGTCGTCGTCGACCTCGACGCGCTCGAGGCCAACGCCGACGACCTCGTCCGCCGCGCCGCATGGCGGCCCGTGCGGGTCGCCTCCAAGTCCGTCCGGTGCCGTTGGGTGCTGGACCACGTGCTCGGCCGGCCCGGGTTCTCCGGAGTGATGGCGTACGCCGTCGCGGAGGCGGTGTGGCTCGTCGCCGGCGGAGTACGCGACGTCCTCGTCGCGTACCCCTCGGTCGATGTCGTCGCTCTCCGCGAGGTGGCCGGTGACGAGGAGCTGCGGCGGGAGGTGACGGTGACGATCGACTCCGTCGAGCACGTCGACTGGCTGCTCGAGGTGCTCGGGCACGACGAGAGCGGACTGGGGGTCGCGGTCGACGTCGACGCCTCGGTGCGGGTGGGGCGGCTGCATCTCGGGGTCCGGCGCTCACCGACCCGCACCCCGGCGGAGGCCGTCGCCGTCGTGCGCGCCGCCACGAAGGCCGGGCTCGACGTGCGCGGACTGGTCTTCTACGACGCGCAGGTGGCCGGACTCCCGGACACCGGCCCGCACGTCCGGCTGCTCAAGCGGCGCTCCGATGCCGAGCTCCCGGCGCGGAGGGCCGCGGTGGTGTCCGCCGTGCGCGACGAGGTGGAGCTGCGCTTCGTCAACGGTGGCGGCACCGGCAGCCTCCATCGGTTCGGCGGCGACGACGCGGTCACCGAGCTCGCGGCGGGCTCGGGCCTGTACGGACCCACCCTCTTCGACCGCTACGACGGGTTCACCCCCCGCCCGGCGATGGCGTTCGCCGTGCCGGTCGTGCGGCGCCCGGCGCCCGGGATCGTCACGGCCTACGGCGGTGGCTACGTCGCCAGCGGCGAACCGGGATGGTCCCGAGTCCCCTCGCCGGCGCGGAGCGCCTGGTCGCTCCTGCGGACGGAGGCGGTGGGCGAGGTCCAGACCCCCGTGCGGGGTCCCGACGTCGACCGGTTGCGGCTGGGGGACCGGGTGTGGCTGCGCGGGGCCAAGGCGGGGGAGCTGCTGGAGCGCTTCGACAGCGTCCACGTGGTGCGGGGCAGCGCGCCCGTGGCCGAGGTCGCCACCTACCGCGGAGAGGGACGGAACTTCGGATGAGCTCGGTGTGGCGCAACTGGGCGGGCAACGTCGTCGTCCGACCCTCGGCGGTCTCGCAGGTGTCCACCCGCGAGGGCGTGGTCGCCGCGGTCCGGGCCGCCGGGAGCCGACAGGCCGGGGTGCGGGTGGCGGGGTCGGGGCACTCGTTCACGCCACTGGTCGACACCGACGGGGTGCTGCTCCGGCTCGACGGCATGAGCGGCGTCGTCGACGTGGACCGGCGCCGGAGACGGGTGCGGGTGCTCGCGGGCACCCCGCTGCACGAGCTGACCCAGGAGCTGCGGGCCCTCGGGCTGGCGTTGCCGAACCTCGGTGACATCGACCGTCAGACCATCAGCGGGGCCATCGCGACGGGGACCCACGGCACCGGGGCGCGGCTACGGGGCATCGCCGATGCCGTGTCCGCGCTGACCCTCGTCCTCGCCGACGGCTCGATACTCGAGTGCTCGACGGAGCAGGAGCCGGACGCGTTCCATGCCGCCCGGGTGGGCCTCGGGGCCCTGGGCGTCGTGGTGGAGGTCGAGCTCCAGTGCGTCCCCGCCTTCCTCCTCCACGCCCGCGAGTCGGGGGAGCGGTTCTCGGCCCTGCTCGAGCGTCTGCAGGAGGAGGCCGAGGCCAACGACCACCTCGATGTGCACTGGTTCCCCCACACGGACCGCGCCCTGGTGAAGCGCAACAACCGGGTCGCCCCCGACGCTTCGGCGCGGCCGCTGCCGGCGTGGAGACGCAGGCTCGACGACGACCTGCTCGCCAACCAGGTCTTCGAGGTCGTCAACCGGGCCGCCTCGTGGGCGCCGGGCGTGACTCCGCGGATGAACCGGGTGGCATCGCGGATGCTCTCCGCGCGCGACTACGTGGACGACTCGTGGCGGGTGTTCTGCAGCACGCGCGACGTGCGCTTCGTCGAGAGCGAGTACGCCGTGCCTCGCGCGGTGGTCGGCGACGTGGTGCGCGAGCTCCGGGCCTGGATCGACCGCGCCCGCGAGCCGCTGCCCATCCCGGTGGAGGTGCGGTTCGCGGCAGCGGACGACAGCTGGCTCTCCACGGCCTACGAGCGGGACAACGCCTACGTGGCCGTGCACCAGTACCACCGGATGGAGCACGCGGGGTACTTCGCGGCCTTCGAGGCGATCGTCGCCGAGCACGACGGCCGTCCGCACTGGGGCAAGCTGCACTCGCTGGGCGCCGACGCTCTCCGGAGCCTCTACCCCCGGTTCGAGGACTTCCTCGCCGTCCGCGACCGCCTGGACCCGGACCGTCGCTTCACCAACGCCTATCTGCGGCACCTCCTCGGCGACTGACCGGGGTGAGGCCGTCCGGTCAGGGACAGGGCTCGGCCGGCTCCGTGACGGACTCCCGGTCGGCGAGTGCGGCGGCGGCCCGGCGCGAGGATCGTGCCGTCCGCAGCGAGTCCCAGGTGAGCACGGCCAGGGCGACCCACACGATGCCGAAGCCGACCCAGAGCCGACCGCTCACCTGCTCGCCGAGCACCGTGACCCCGACGAGCAGCTGCAGCACCGGGGTGATGAACTGGATGAGCCCCACCGTGACGAGGGGGATCCGCCGCGCGGCCGCCGCGAAGAACAGCAGCGGTACCGCGGTGACGGCGCCGGAGAGCACGAGCAGCGTCGTGTGTGAGGCGCCGTGCCCGGTGAACGTCGTCTCCCCGCGGGCGCTGAGCAGCAGCAGCACGACGAGGGCCACCGGGGCGAGCATCGCGGTCTCGGTGGCGAGGGAGTGCAAGGGTGCGAGGGTCGCTCCGACACGCTTCTTCGTGAGGCCGTAGAGGCCGAACGAGAAGGCGAGAGCCAGCGGGATCCACGGCACGACGCCGCCCGCCAGGGTGAGGTAGACCGCAGCGACGGCACCGATGCCCACCGCGGCCCACTGCCCCGGACGGAGCCGTTCGTGGAGGATCACGACCCCGAGCGCCACCGTGACGACGGGGTTGAGGAAGTAGCCGAGGGCGGCCTCGTAGGTGCGTCCGGTGAGCACGGCGAGCACGTAGATGGTCCAGTTGGTCGCGATGAGCAGCCCGGCGACGCCAAGACCCGCGAGGAGGCGGGGCCGGCTCGCGAGTGGTCGGACCCACGCGAGGTCCCGCAGGAGGAGCAGTACGGCCGCACAGACGACCAAGGTCCACAGGATCCGGTTGGCCAGGACCTCGAAGGCGCCGGCCGGGGCCAGCGCGGCGAAGTAGAGGGGGAACAGCCCCCAGATGCCGTAGGCGAGGAAGCCGTAGACCGTGCCCCGTCGCAGCTCGGTCCCGTCGGTGAGCGGGGCGGCGGTGCTGGGCCGGGTCACCCCACGGTCCAGGCGTCCCTGCCGCGGAGCAGCTCCGCGAGGTCGTCGTCGGTGGCGGGGCCTCCGGCGGCGTCGACAGCCCCGGTCACCTGGGCCCGGACGACGTCGTCGTACGTCGGCCGGGAGACCTGCCGGAAGATGCCCATGGGCACGTTGGTCATCTCGGGCGAGTCGAGCCGGGAGAGCTGGAACGCCTGCGAGGGGTCCTCGAGCGACGGGTCGTGCTCGACGACGGCACCGGCCTCACCCGTGGCCGCCTCGTCCTCCGCGACGAACTTCATGACTCCGGACCCCTTGCGCACGAGAACCTTCCGGTCGCCCTCGGCGCCGACGGTGACCGGCTCGCCCGCCCGGAGCCGCACGATGCGTGCCTCCTTCTGGGAGCGGTCCTTGAGCACCTCGAAGGCGCCGTCGTTGAAGATCGGGCAGTTCTGGTAGATCTCCACGAGCGAGGCACCGCGGTGCTCGGCCGCCGCCCGGAGCACCTCCTTGAGCTCGGCGCGGTCGGACTCCATGACCCGGGCCACGAATCCGGCCTCGGCGCCGAGCGCCAGCGACACCGGGTTGAACGGGGTGTCGACGGACCCGAGGGGTGTCGACTTCGTGACCGACCCCTCGCGCGACGTGGGGGAGTACTGGCCCTTGGTCAGGCCGTACACCTGGTTGTTGAAGAGCAGGATCGTCATGTTGACGTTGCGGCGCAGCGCGTGGATCAGGTGGTTGCCGCCGATGGAGAGCGCGTCGCCGTCGCCGGTCACGACCCACACCGAGAGGTCCGGACGGGAGGTGGCCAGCCCCGTGGCGATGGCCGGCGCGCGGCCGTGGATCGAGTGCATCCCGTAGGTGTCCAGGTAGTACGGGAACCGCGAGCTGCAGCCGATGCCCGAGACGAACACGATGTTCTCGCGCCGCAGCCCGAGCTCGGGCAGGAACGACTGGACGGCCGCGAGGATGACGTAGTCGCCGCAGCCGGGACACCAGCGGACCTCCTGGTCCGAGGTGAAGTCCTTCTTGGAGTGGGTCGCCTCGTCCGGACCGAGGTGCGGCACGTGTCGCAGCCCGGCTCCCGGCATCCCGAGAGACACCGGCTCGCTCGGGGCCCGGGTCGTTCCCCCGACCTCGGCCTCCGTTCGGTCGTCGATGGTGGTCACCGGACCTCCTCGAGGGTCATGGAGATGGTGTCGGCGAGCTCGACCGTGGTGAACGGCAGCCCGCGGACGGCAGTGTGCGATCGGATGTCGACGAGGAACTCGGCCCGCAGCAGCAGCGCGAGCTGGCCGAGGTTCATCTCGGGCACGACGACGCGGTCGTAGCGCCGCAGCACGTCGCCGAGGTTCGCCGGGAAGGGGTTGAGGTGACGCAGGTGGGCGCGCGCGACGTCGCGGCCGGAGTTGCGGACCACCCGGGTCGCGGCGGCGATGGGCCCGTACGTGGAGCCCCAGCCGAGCACGAGGATGCGGGCTCTGCCGCTCGGGTCGTCGACCTCGAGGTCGGGCACCTCGATGCCTGCGATCTTCGCCCGCCGCAGCCGCACCATGTGGTCGTGGTTGTCGGGGTCGTAGGAGATGTCCCCGGTGACGTCGGCCTTCTCGATGCCTCCGACCCGGTGCTCCAGCCCCGGTGTGCCGGGGACGGCCCACGGTCGGGCGAGGGTCTCGGGGTCGCGCAGGTAGGGCCGGAAGACCGGTGCCCCGTCGTCGTCCGTCGCGTTGGTCGTGGAGGCCAGGTCGACGTGCAGGTCGGGGAGGTCGGCG
>Ga0316575_10000340_pt1 | contig 13144 bp, 18 predicted proteins | sample J5NA_FD_203072 | JGI IMG/M metagenome (GOLD analysis project Ga0316575, IMG submission 203072) | Rhizosphere microbial communities from salt marsh grasses in Alabama, United States - J5-7_050615r2r3 | ecosystem: Host-associated > Plants > Roots > Rhizosphere | place: USA: Alabama | collected...
TTAACGACATCTTAGTGCTAAATTTATTAATTAAGGGAAAGGTATGCTCGAATTGAATCTACCCGGGCGATTCAATGCCGCCGAATACTTTGTGGACCGCAATGTGGCTGAAGGCCGCGGGGAGCAAACGGCCATCCTTTTTGAGGATCAGGCGTACACCTATCGCCAGTTTCTCGAGAACGTCAACCGCATGGCCAATGTGTTGACAGAGCTGGGTGTCGGCATGGAACAACGGGTCATGTTGCTGCTGCGGGATACCCCGCAAATGCTGTTTTCATTATACGGGGCCATCAAAATCGGTGCGGTGCCGATACCGTCCAATATTTTGATGAAGGCGCCGGATTTCCTCTATATGCTCAATGACAGCCGTGCCGCCGTGTTGATCGTTGATGCGGTATTTTTACCGGAAGTTGAAAAGATCCTTGATCAGGCAATTTTTCTCAAGAAGGTGGTTGTCTACGGTGAGACGAATCACGGGCATCTGTCATTCGATGATCTTTTAGAAAAAGCCAATACAGACGTCAAAGCCGCCGAGACCACACCCGATGACGCCGCTTTTTGGCTGTACAGCGGTCGCAATCCTGAAAAATTAATGGGCGCAGTTCATCACCACAGCCACATGGTCTATTGTGCGGAAGCATACGCCAAAGGCATATTGAATATGACAGCCGAAGACCGGGCCATGGGATCGTTTCTCTTTTTTGCCTATGGTCTGGGAAATGGTGCTTATTTCCCATTCGCTGTGGGAGCCACGACCATACTCATCAGTCACCCCCCCAAGCCGGAACTGTTTTATGAGGACCTCGTCAAATATAAACCCACACTGTTTTTCACGGTTCCGACCCTGCTGGGCGTGCTGGCTGAATACAAAAATACGTGTCGCAGTGAGGGCAGGGAACTGCCGCCGATAGAAAGCCTGCGGGCGTGTATTTCCTCTGCCGAGATTCTTTCACCGGAAATTTACCACCGATTCAAAGAAGAATTCGGTGTTGAAATATTGGACGGGACCGGCTCCACGGAAATTTGTCATATTTTTCTCTCCAATCGCTTCGACGAAATTAAACCGGGCAGCACCGGTAAGATCGTCCCTGGCTACGATGCACGCCTGCTGGATGATGACGGTCAGCCGGTTAAAACCGGCCAGGTCGGAAACCTGATGATCAGCGGGGGATCGATCGCTTCTGCTTACTGGAATCAGAGAGAAGAGACCAAACTGAATATGCAGGGCGAGTGGTTTGTTACCGGAGATCGCTACCTGATCGATGAAGATGGGTTTTATTATTTCCGCGGCCGCAGCGATGATATGTTGCGTGTGGGCGGTAAATGGCTGGCGCCCCGGGAGGTTGAAAATACGCTGAATCAGCATCCTGCCGTTGCCGAAAGTGCGGTGGTGGGGTACCAGGGTTCCGAGGATCTGATTAAACCGTATGCTTTTGTGGTTCTGAAATCAAAACAGGATGCATCCGCTGAACTTGAAGAAGAGATTAAACAGTTTGTGCGCGATCGCATCGCCACCTATAAATTTCCGCGCTGGGTTGAATTTACCGATAAAATTCCAAAGACAGCCGGAGGTAAAATCCAGCGCTTTATTTTGCAGGAGCGAATCAAGGCAAGAGGCTAAGCATGCTCAACGTAAACAACATCGAAGTCATTTACGACGATGTCATCCTGGTGCTTAAGGGCCTTTCCCTCAATGTTCAAGAAGGCCAGATCGTTGCCCTGTTAGGTGCCAACGGGGCCGGGAAAACTACCACGCTGAAGGCTATTTCAGGCCTTTTGAAGACGGAAGAAGGCGAAGTGACCGGTGGCTCGATTGAATTTATGGGGGAGCGAATTGACGGTAAAGAGCCCGAAGCCATTGTCAAGCGCGGTATCTTTCAGGTGATGGAGGGCCGCTGTGTTTTCGAAAACCTGAGCGTGCACGAGAACCTGATTGCCGCAACCCGGACCCGCAAAAGCCGCCAGAAGATAAATGAGCGCTACGATATGGTTTCCCATTATTTTCCGGCCCTCAAACCCCTGCGAAACAGATTGGCCGGCTACCTTTCCGGCGGGGAGCAGCAGATGCTGGTCATTGGCCGCGCTCTGATGGCCAGAACCCGGTTGATGATGCTGGACGAGCCCTCATTGGGCTTAAGCCCCATTTTGGTTGCTGAAATATTTAATATTTTAAAACGTTTAAACGAAGAGCAAAACCTTACCATGCTGCTTGTTGAGCAAAATGCCCATCTGGCGCTATCCATTGCAGAGCACGGTTATGTGATGGAAAATGGTAAAATTGTCCTGGATGACAGTGTCGACAAACTCAGGGAAAACGAAGATATAAAGATGTTTTATTTAGGGCTCACGGAGATGGGCAAAAAACGAAGCTACCGTGATGCCAAATTTTACAAGCGCAGAAAACGCTGGTTGACCTAAAAAAAAATTAGGTCACATCGGTGACATTAAACCCATTTGCCTTCAAATCTTCAACAGCTGCTGATGCATCTTCTGTCTTAAGCCGCAGAATGATATACCAATTGCCCTTTTGGGATCTTTCAATCCCCATCATGCTCAACATCGGGATTTTATGTGAATCCAGAAGCTGGACCAGGTCCTTTAAATAGCCAAATCGTTTTCCGGATGCATCAATGGTAATCCGTTTGCTGCCACTTTCACCCACCCCTAACGCACTGGCGACAACTCCGGAAATATCCGATGAAGTGATAATGCCCACCAGATTTTTATCTTCCAGCACAGGAAATGCACCGACGCCATGCTGTTGGCCCAACCAGATGGCTTCTTCTACCGGAAGATCCGGTGAAATGGTTATCGGTTTTTTGAGCATAATTTTCTCGATCGTCATTTTGGCTATGAGATAGTTTAACTCGTGAATCGAAAGGCTGGTTGCGTCGGATGGAGAAGCATCGCGCAGCATGCCCCTGGTAACAAAACCTGAAAACTTTCCATTTTGTACCACAGGCAGGTGCCTGATATTGTTTTTTTTCATTATGTCCAGGGCATCCAGTATCGGCGTTTGAGGCTCCACCGTAATCACTTCTTTTTTCATAAAATCTCTTACTCTCATCTCTCCTCCTTTCTATCTTCACAACCCATTTTATCAAGATTTCTGGATAAATGCCCGCTATCGCTTATCATTGATAGATACCGGGAGTTTTCGGTTTTTACTTAACCGTTTTGCTTCTGAGTTAACGAAAGCTAATGGCTGTCTGCGAAGCTGTCAAGGTTGGGTTTTGGTCTGCGGTTTGAATGGATTGCTCCATAAAGAAATATCAAGCTTTGATAAGGAAGGAATTTACAGCGAATCAAGAGTTGCCTTATTTTTTAAAATGCGGCTTTTAGCATCTTGTTGATGTCTTCAGGAAATGCCATGCACACCCCTTCATTGCCCAAATTGCGCATTGCCGCCACATCCGGTGTGCCTAAAGCCTCGTTAAAGTAAGTACGTGGAGAAAAAACCAGATGAAAGCGGGTAAAATCATCTCCCGCAGCACCCGGGTAAAAATTTACGTTAAAATTGTAAATCCCGATCTTATCATAAGCCGCCATGAGATTGTTTAATCCATTGGCGAGGTCGGTTAAATCGTCGTCCGTCAGTTCCAGTGTACTGCTGGTATCATCGACGACGGCGACGACATCCCCGGCAACACCCAAGGGGGCGAACACCGTCATCCAATTCGTGCGCCCAATTCTTGCCAAAAACCGGTCCTTTCCGGTCTTTTCCGCCTTCACCAGATCATCCCAGTAATTGGTCCCATTTTTTTTCATATACCTTTCGGCCGCCTGCAGTTCTATGCGCAGTTGATTGGGTGCATACGAAGTGGCGAAGACCTGGTAATGCGGGTGAATCACGCTACTGCCGGAAGCCGGCATGTAGTTCCAGCTCACCAGATGGTAGACTGACTCCGGGTGATTTATATTGTTTATACGCTGAAAAAATTTTATCGCCAGACGGAAACCATCGGCCAGTCGTTCGGTTTCGAAGTCGGTCATTGGGATATAATGCCGGTCGCCTAAAGTGGCCACGGCGCCCAGTATGTCATAGGGAGCGATATTGGGGAATAGAACCATGTCGTTTAAAACCAGACGCCCTTCGGGAACGATGTCTTCAGGAAAACATGGGGTGATCTTCAGCACCTTGTCCGGACAAAACGGACATGTTTTTTCGGTTCCGGCGATCAGTTGATTAAGGTCCGGTTTTTCCCATTTTAAGGGCCTAAAATGGCAGATGCGCGAGGTCTTTCCGGTGAGAGGGTCCTTGCGGATCTCACTGGGGATGGGTTTGGGCTGCATGTTGTTGCTGGGGTCGAGAATAACGGTTTCCCTTTTTATCGCTTCAAACTTCATACCGCCTCCTTTATTTAAATTCACCGCAGACGTACACTACCGTTTAATGGATTTTAAAGCTTCGAGTGTATGCGCCGGGTCCGGTCTTACCGTATAATCCGCGTCAGTTTCTGCGTAGCGAATAACGGCTTCCCGGTCAATAATGAATCTGGCTGCCAGGGGCAATGTCCACGAATCGTCTCCATTGTGCTGGGGCACATCAAGGCCGAACTGCAGATAGATTTTTCTCAAATCTTCAGGAAGGGCATGAACCAGACCGAATTTTCGCGCAACCGCATTTGCGGGGTCACTTAAAACTTCAAAGGTCAATTTTTTGGCCTTGATCATCGCACGACTGTATTGCAAAAGCTGCGGGGAGATGGCGATCAACTCGGCTCCGGCGGAATTGAATTTCTCTGATGCATTTTGCAGAGCTTCCAGCTCCAGGTTGCAATAGGGTCACCATTTGCCACGGTAAAATGTCAGCACCATCAATCGATCCGAAAGAATATCCTTTGATCGAATTCGTTTTCCGCGGGTATTTTCGAGTTCAAATTCCGGCGCGGTGTCTCCGACCGTTAGCACCTGATCTAAAATTCCGGAATTGCGCAGGTCAGATGTCGCCCGGTGCATCACTTCTAACGCTTCAGGAGGTGCCTTTTCTTCAAAGCTGGCTTTAAGCTGATTGAGTTGGTCTTGTAAAGTCATCCTATTATTTCCTTTGCAGTTTCGTCAGTTTCAGGAAAATAAAATATGCAGAAAAGGTATGTACGACGTTACAGAAGTCAATAGGGTCAAAGGTTCAGGGTTCAAGGGTTCTGGGGTTGCGGGTTTTGAGTTGCGCGTGTTAGGTGTCGGGTCTGGAAATAGGACTGAGGACTGAGTGCTGTGGACTGAGGTCTATCGAAATGGAAAGGGGCGAAAATGGCCGTGCCAGTTCAAGGCGGAAAACGACAACTCATGGTCCCAGGAGGACGATTCATGACGGAAACCGATCCGCCGACGCTAAAGCTATGGCGGGCACGCAAGTCATGATGAATTGGTCGGGCGCAAAGCAGGCGTTTTTGCTCAGTCCTCAGTCCTCAGCACTCATTACTTCTCTATTGACCCTGACACCCGAAACCCTTGAGTCTTGACTAAGAATCCAGAATCATTTTCATGGTGGGACCGTCGATGTTGCCGCCGCTGAGGATGACACCGACGCGGCCCTGTGATGTCACGCTGCCGCTTAATAGCGCTGCGACACCCAAAGCGCCCGAGGGTTCAACCACCAGCTTCATGCGGTAAAACAAAAATTTGACAGCTGCGATAATTGCTTCTTCGGGAACCGTTTTCATGTCATCGACATATTTTAATACCAGCGGGAAAGTGACCTGTTCTCCCAGAGAGGGTGTGCGGGTTCCATCGGCGATCGTCGGCGGATTTTTTACGGTGTGTAGCGTTCCGGTTTGGAACGAACGGGTCGCGTCATCGGCCAGTTCCGGTTCGATACCGATTACACGGCATTCAGGAGCCATGTTTTTGGCAGCGATGGCTGATCCACTCAGCAAACCGCCGCCGCCGCACGGCACCAGCAGCACATCCAGTGATTTGACTTTCTCAAGTAGCTCTAAAGCCGCTGTTCCCTGGCCGGCAACGATATCGATATGATCGTAGGGCGGGATGAGTTTGTAGCCGTGCCGCTTCGCGAGATCCCGCGAAATTTCTTCCCGGGTGGTTTCAGCGGGATCGTATTCAATAATAGTGGCGCCGTATGCTTCAGTGGCAGCCCGTTTGGTGGCCGGCGCATCGTTTGGCATGACAATGGTTGTCTGTATGCCCAAAAGACGTCCGACCAGGGCAATGGCCTGGGCATGATTCCCCGAAGAATAGGTGATGACACCCCGCTTGCGGTCTTTTTCGCCAAGCTGGGCCATGGCGTTGTAAGCACCTCTGAATTTAAATGCACCGACGCGCTGATAATTCTCACATTTAAGATAAACGGCTGCGCCGACCCGCTGGTCAAGGGTGCGCGAGGTCATAACCGGGGTGACATGGGCCTGACCGCTGAGCCGCTTTTTTGCCGCTTGAATGCGGCCAAACATAGGGTCTGCATTTTTGGACATAATTTAGCCGCCGTTTTGCACTGCGTTTTAGAGTTTAAAGGCAATGACAGCGCTGCAAATTTTAGAAATAATAGCCGTTTTGGGTATGTTTTACCAGTCGGAAGGGGGCAATATTTTCCACGGATAGCTATCTTGCGTGACCCGGGCCCAGTATAGATTTCCCGAATTCCGCCAGGGATCCAGCAGGATCCCTCTAAAGAAAGACTGTCCCTTGGCGGTTATCACCACGCAGTTATGTTCGCGCAGCTGACTGCCGCGATATGCCACCCCCCATTGGAGCTGGAAGCTTTTTAAGTCAAGCGCCTGAAGGCGCTTCATAAGGTCTTCCGTCCAATGATAGCATAAACCGCGGTCTTTAACACCGAATACCACCAGCAAGTTGTGGGACACCGCCGGACGAACCAGTTGATATTCTTCCGCCAGCACCGCTGATTCCCGCACGGCTGTTTCAGCCAAAATCCGCGCTTCTGTTTTGTCGATCGTCGCGCTTAAGCCAATCAGCTCCTGTTCGAGTTGCTTGATCTTATCCCAATAGACTTGATCATCTGATGGGCTGCCCGATGCTGCCGGATGGGATGCGCCGTTGCCGGGATAATAAACGTTTGCTCTGGCACAGCCGAATAAACCGATGAGCAGGCAAATTGTTGTGACGAATTTAAATAGAGTTTTCATGTGTGAAAGAAAACGCTCAAATGCGGATCCCTAAATCCGCAAGTTGTTTTATTATCAAAGATTCCCACCCCCGATTGGCCTGCGGATTTGCAGGGCTTGGATGAGTAATCACACCGATTTTTACCTTTTGGGAATCAATCGCAATTCGGGCGCGTTTTTCAGCGAACTTACCCACGCCCACGACATAGCGCGGTTTAAAGTAATCAATTGTGCGGCGCAGGGCCTGATCGCATATTTTCTCCAGCGGCTTTCGTTCCGCGACACGGATTTGGTCGGGTGTACGGTTTCGCCCGCTCTTTTCAATAAAAAGCAGCGGGCAATAGTTCGCGACAAAAAAGCGCTTAAAAAAACGATTCGGCGTTTGAAATGTTACTTGGGCCCAACCCCAAAGCCGTCTTCCGCTGACCTCCCTTTTGGTACAGGAAAATCCCATCACCGGTCGTTTGGGGTGCATTTCAGCCGGGGTGCCGACAGGGGCGTTAATCTGCATCCAGTCTCTGACCGCATTGAGTTCACCAAAAGGAATGCCGGTTTGGGCCATCCCCCACGGCCCGGGATTCATTCCTAAAAACACAACCTCTTTGGGTGTGGATGCAAAATTTGCGTGATATTGCCGCAAGGGCTCGCGAGCGTATTCAAGCGGGTTATAAACATGCGTGATCGGCGGCCCGAATCGTAAGGGGCGCAGCGCATTAACCATATCGGTAACAATCGATTCAAGACAATCCAGATCAGGATTCATACGGTTATTTTTTTCGTTTTTCGCGGCAGCCTTTATCGGTCAAACAATAGGATGGCTGGTTGTCCGATCCGCAAAAAAAAGATCCTTCCATACGCTCCAGAAAACCGTCCGTAACCATGTTATCCAGGTCTTTTCTTTTTCCCAAATGATTTCCCGGATAATACACACCCCTTTTCATTTTCACCAAAATCTCTTGCTTCATAAGTCCCCTCTCAGGCTTTCCGATACAACAATACTGAACGCAGCAATCAATTATTCTTTCACTTATCAAGTCAGAGGCGTTTTTTCATGCACACCGCAGTTTGCGTGCAAAGGCATTTGAATTCATTATAGTTGATAAATGTACATGGGATCATTGTGCCAGCTGCTTTCCAGTCGTAAGACTCTGCTGGGAACGAACCCGGGTAACGAGAAATTGCTCGATACAACAATAGTGCCCGGCTTAAGACCGACAGCAAGTTTGGCGGCCAATTTTTTCATCACGTCCGGATAAAGATAACAAAATACCACATCTGTGCCTGAAAGATCTGCTTCCCAAAAATTTTCGTGTCTAATTTTTATGTTGTTCGGCCCCAAAGAAAATATTCGGGCTTTTAGGTAGGCCACCGGGTTGATTTCATAGCCGATGGTGTGAACCCCGTACCGCTTTTGTGCTTCTCGAAGCACGCGTCCGTCACCGCACCCCAAATCGACCAGCGTCTGGTCGGCTCTCATGGGAACCGCATTTATAAAGGCGGCAATTTTTGCTCGAGAAGTTGAAACGTAAAGTGCACCCTGGGTAAACGGCAGAACCAGGGCAATGCCAAGCACATATATGATTTTCAGGGCAAACAGACCCCCGGCCAAAATGATGAATATCCATATCCAAGTGGCCATGTCTCCGCCTTATGTGCCTTGCATATGAGAGTCTCCGGCTCGTGCAAAATCCAGGATCAAAAAAACGACAGCAGTCGTATCTGAATCATATCCTTTTAGCAGTGTCAAGTCATTATCTAGTCATTTTTTCCGGCCCATCCCTTCTAAATCAATACTTTACAGGAATCGGTTATTCTATATTGGTTGTATTTTCAAAGATTTTTCAACATGCGGGCCATCCCCGGGGAGCCGATTTCGGCTTTGAATATCGAATATCGAACAAGGAATGTAGAATTATAAAGTCCTTCGCTTTTTAATACTTCGATATTTCCACCTTCGGCGGATTCAGTGTTCTGCAACGCGGCCATTGGGCCTTAGATGGGGTTTTGAAACCACTTCTATCCAGCCCGGGCGCCATTGGGAACCGGTCTTTCCGGAACTGCCAGTACCGGTGTGAGATCGTCGGCATAACCGATGTCAAATAACATGCCCTCTGACACTTCACCCATCATTTTTCGGGGTTCAAGATTAACCACAAATAATGCTTGCAGGCCGATAATCTCACCCGGGTCTATGCGTTCCGTTTTGATACCGGCCAATATCTGCCGTTGATGATCGCCAAAATCGACTCGCAATTTTACCAATTTGTCCGCCTGCTCAATATTATCCACGCTTTCAATGGTTCCAACGCGAATATCGATCTTCTGAAATTCTTTAATAGAAATGGTCGGCTTGACCGGCGCTACTTCGATCTTCTTCATGATTCATGCCTTCCGTGTTTTCGCATAACTATAATTTAACACAGGTCTCGGCAGTATACAGGTTCGGTGTCCAATTATATATTGCAAGGTATCAGAGAACAGAGAACAGAGGACAGGGAACAGATAGGCTGATTCATCTTCTTTTCTTTCAATCTGTCTTCTGTCTTCTGACATCTGACACCTGACACCTGACACCTGAAACTTTCTAATTTCTAACACTGAAGCATTATGAACTCCAGTCAGACCTATATTAGAAAACGGCGCTTAAAATAGCGATTATCCCAAAAACCACGATGATAAAGCCGGAAATTTTGTTCACCAGCGCTAATTTGCCCCCACTGATTTTATTACGAAAAATACCTGTTGCACCGCTTAAAAGCAGCCACCATGCACCGGAACCGCTAAATACACCGATCACCATCAAGCCGGCCGATGCATAATGGATTGATTCACTGACGATCCCCAGCCCGGCAAATATGCCGGCAAAAAACAGAATCGTCATCGGGTTGGTAAGTGTTAGAAAAAATGTGGTTCCATACGCGGAGAGGATGGTACTGTTTGGCACCGAAACCGTTCGCTCCTGAAATTTTCTCAGAAATGCCCGTATTCCCAAATAACAAAGAAAAAGCCCTCCGATAATTCGAAACCAGATGGATTGATCGACTAAAAAATTGGAAACGAAAGTTAGGCCGAAAGCGGCGATGAAGCCATAAAGGGCATCGGCGGTGGCCGCCCCCATTCCGGTAGCCAATCCCTGAATATTGCCGCCCGACAATGTGCGCTGGATGCACAGGATTCCAATGGGCCCCACCGGTGCCGCAATTGAGAAACCGATGACAAATCCTTTAATAAATAAGCCCCAATCCATTATTTTTTATCGACGGCAACCACTGAAATGCTCGGCTTTTCGTTAACGGTCAACTGAAATACATCCGGGCGGGCGTAATGCCCCACAACGTCAAAATCAAATTTGCTGCGGGCGATTGCACCTAAATCCAAATCAGCAAATAGGATGCCCTCCTGCTCGTAAAGCGGTCCGGCCAGTACCTTTCCCAGGGGAGAAATGATTACACTGCCGCCGCGGCACATGATTTCAGGTTGTTCATCCAATTCCTTTAGCGCTTTTAAATCATCCGGATACATCTCTTTGGTCATATATTGATTGCATCCCAATACGAAACAGCGCCCCTCACAGGCGATGTGACGCAATGTCGCCTGCCAGGTGTCTCTGGCATCGGCTGTCGGCGCCAAGTACAACTCAACCCCCTTGTCATACATGGCCATCCGGGCCAGCGGCATATAATTTTCCCAGCAGATCAACCCGCCGATTCTGCCGATTTCAGTCTGAATAACGGTTAAGGTGCTTCCGTCACCTTCGCCCCATATCAGCCGCTCTCCCCCGGTCGGTTTAAGTTTTTGATGTTTGCCCAAAAGCCGGCCGTCGGGTCCGAAGTATAATAGGGTACAATACACCGTGCCGGTGCTGCGTGCCGCATCGCGCTCGATTACGCCTATCGCCAGATAGACATTTGCTTTTTTAGCGGCTTCTCCCAATCTAAGGGTCGTGGGACCCGGGACTTCAACGGTATTTTCCCAGTATCGTTGCCAGACCTTGCGGCCGACCGGGCTGCGGCTTCCCACCACGGTGCCGAATGCCAGACCCCGCGGGTAGGCCGGAATAAATGCCTCGGGAAATAATATAAGCTGAGCGCCCTGATCGGAGACCTGCTCGATTAAACCACAGGCTTTTGCCACCGTGGCCTCGCGGTCAAACAATACCGGTGCAGCCTGTACAACAGCCACTTTTATTTGTTGTTTTTTTTCGGTCATTTTACCTCTCTTTTTTGCCAAACCATATGGTGTTGGGAAAAAGGCCCATGAATCCGTCTTTCATGAAAGCGTTGTTCGAATCCTTGCCTTTCAAATACATATTTGGCCTCCGCAATGCAATAAAGACTGTGTTTTTTTACCACCGGCTGAAAAAGCTGTGAAATCCATTTAGGGAAGGTAAGATCAAGCCACAGCAAAAAGCCTCCCGGTCTCAAAACCCGGGCAACTTCCCTGACGGCTGTCTGCCATTTCGACAGGTGGTGAAATACGTTCTGAGATACGACCAGATCGAAGCGGGCATCCTGAAATGAAAGATGTGCGGCGTCTTCCACCCGGTAAATTAACTTCTCATTTTCGGGATGTTGTTTACGGGCGATTTGGATCTGTTCGAGATCGTAATCGGTGCCCCAGACTTTCATGTTATAGGTCTCAGACAGAAAGGCTGCCACAGCGCCGATACCGCAGCCCAGCTCCAATACATCCTCGATCGCTTCTGAGGGAAGCGCTGTGAGGCGTTGGCGGATCCTGGCAATATTGCGCTCAGCTTTTTTATTGCGATTGACCAACCATTTCTCGAGGCGTGTCATTTCCATCTGTTTCAGGTTGCCGGGACGTGGGTGGTTGTGACTTCAGCTAAAAGCCGCCCTTGAGCGCCGGTTACCCGGGTGCGTATAACCGTCACCCGTTTGCCGCTGCGAACAAATCGAGCTTCGGCCTTAATCTCTCCTTCACGTTGGTTGCCCAGCAGATTGGTGTTTAAATTTATTGCCAGCGGAAAGCCTTTGCCATCCGGACTGAGGTCGACTTTTTCCAGGGCCAATACAGTGGCGGTTACATCCGCGAGCCACAGCATGGCTCCGGCATGAACGGTGCCGAACGGGTTGAGAATTCCTTCTTTGATCGGCATGATGCTTATAACACAGCCCGCTTTGCGTTCTTTAATGAAAAATTCAATTTCACCGGTTTTTTTGCTAGCTGCAATCTTATCGTCGATGCTATTCACTTTGACTCCCTGTAATATGTATCATGCTCAGCTGAATGAACCTGTGAAGGTTCTATTTAGCGTGGAAACATATCGATTACACGGCCATCCTTGGTTTCACATAATCCATAACCGCCGCTGTGGAATCCGACCAGTTTATCAGAAAGCCTGAATTTACATCTCATCTTACCGCCCCTGTCGCCCTGTAGAAAAGCCTCAGTGTTTCCAGGAAATTCATAGACATTCGGGTATTCTTTAATCAAATCATCCTTCGCTTCATCAACGATTCCGCCCACAAAACGTTCCCCATCCGGCATGGTCATCTGAATTTCACCTGATCCAAATTTTTCGTCCTCGTATGAAAAATAAACCCGTTTGCCGCTGTATCGGTCGATCCCTTTCATCGTTCCGGCACATGCCATAACTGCCATAACCCAGATGAGCAAGACAACTATCAGGATCTGCCTTTTCATTTTTAAATCCTTTCTGCCGATTAAAAATTACGCCCCAGTCGATAGGCGGTCTCAAGATTCCATTTGCGGACATCCGGGTCATTGTACATCATTCCGCCCAGAATTTCCATTTGGGCCGATTTTACCCCAACGCCAAGTAGACGGTCGTTGAGCATCACCCGCCGCATGCTTGCTGCTATTCCAGTTTTTTCTAGATAATCATTGGGATGCCCTGCGGGACAAATCACGAGCGCTTTTTGAATCTCTATTTTAGAGGTGGAATGTTCACCGTCTTCATAGGTATAGGCATAGCCATACGTGAGCACCCGATCAAACCAACCCTTTAATTTTGCAGGGCAATCACTCCACCATACCGGATAAATAAACGCCAGCGCATCGGCGGCATTTATTTTGGCGTG
>Ga0316575_10000341_pt1 | contig 13129 bp, 11 predicted proteins | sample J5NA_FD_203072 | JGI IMG/M metagenome (GOLD analysis project Ga0316575, IMG submission 203072) | Rhizosphere microbial communities from salt marsh grasses in Alabama, United States - J5-7_050615r2r3 | ecosystem: Host-associated > Plants > Roots > Rhizosphere | place: USA: Alabama | collected...
TGTTTTGATACTTTGCGTAACGGTTCTGATTCGCGACAATTTTGCCAATTTTATGCGGTTTTTCGCCATGCGCACGGGACCGGAACCGGAGGTTAAAGAGTTTACGCGGCTTAGAACCATTGTGGCCGCTCCTGTGGGTACGCTCCTGTATGCCCATGCTTTTTTTGTCACCGGCGGACCGGATTTCAAGATTTACAACTGGGTTTCCCACCTGGGGAATCTGCCCTTGCGCGTTTTATTTTTAATAGAGATCATCTTCTTGATCATTAATTTCGGATCTATCGCTGCATATTGCCGGAAATACGGCAGCTATTGTCTGGACGAAATCTGCGACGAGGATGAGCGACTGCGGCGGCACATATTGTCTTTCTTCCCCAACACATTGACCATTATGAATGCGATGATGGGGCTTTTGGCAGTGCTTTTTGCCTATCAAAGCCGTATTCGCGAGGCCTATCTTTTTTTGATCGGCGCAGCGATCTTCGACAAACTCGACGGGGCCCTGGCACGCAAACTTGGGCTGACGGAACCTTATGCCGAAAAGGAGCCGTCACGGCGCATCAGTTTCGGCGGCATTCTTGACGACATCGCCGATGCCATCAGTTTTTGTATTGTTCCGGCCTGGATTTTTTATTTGTCGCTAAAGGGGGTGTCGGATCCCTTGATCCTGCAACTTCCGGCGGGGTTGGTTGCATGGATTTACATACTATTGGGGATTTCGCGGTTGGTTTATTTTACATTTGACCGAACCCCTATCCCTGGATTTTTTAAGGGCATGCCGACGCCTGCGGCGGCATTGCTGGTAACGGCACCATTGATCATGTTCAATCAGACCATTGGTGAGGCATCGGAATGGACCCGCTACTGGGGCGTTTTCTGTTTCGGTTTGATGATTTTTGCGGCGATTATGATGAATCTTTACCGGGTGCGTTATTTACACCTCGGCCGTTTTATGGACAAACATTTCTGGTTCGGTCGTTTGAATGTGATGCTGCTGATTGTCTCAATATTTACACCCTATCTTGGATATGTCGCTTTAATTTATATGATTTTTTACGTCCTTTCACCGTTGATTACCCGGCGTCTTTTGCCGAATCAAACAGAAGCTGCTGAGTTTTATGGTTCCAACGCTTCAAAAAATTGATTGTTCTACATACCGCCGGTCCCAATGAGAGGCCCAAAAGCGCGAATAAAATCAGACTCAAAGGATTCGGTTGTCAATCGATAAAGGAGGTTTGTATGAAAATGTTTCGAAAGCCCGCGTGGATGGCAGCGGCGCTCTTGATGATCGCCCTGTTTGCCTGTGTGACCATAAATATTTATTTCCCAGCAGAGAAAGTTGGATCCGCTGCCCAGGATATTGTAAATGATATCCGTGGGAAAAACCCTTCTCAAAATAAAAGCCAATCTGAAACCCAGGAAAAATTTTCTCTTGGAGTCAGATTTGCTTTATCTCCCGTCAGCGCATGGGCCGAAGACGTGACCACCATTTCCAATCCCACTATTCGTGCGCTCAAGGAAAAAATGAAATCCCGTTTCCAGGTATTGAAGCCGTATTATGAGAAAGGTGCCCTGAAAGAAGGCGATAACGGCTACCTTTCCGTGGCAAATACCGCCGGGTTGAACCTGAAAGAGAAAAGGGATCTCAACGGCCTTGTGGATGCTGAAAACAATGATCGCAGAACACTCTATTCGGCGGTTGCCAAAGCATTGAAAATAGATCCCAGTCAAATCGACCGGATTGCGCGGATTTTCGCCAAAGAGTGGCAGAAGCCGGTTCGGTAAATTTCTCAATTGAGGCGTTTATGGAAAAATTTTTTTCATATATAGATACCTTGCCTGAGAAACTCGGCATAAAGGGTGAATACTTTGATCTGGCATTCAAAGTGCTGGCACTTGTTGTCGTAGCATGTCTGGCATGGGTCATATTAAAACGCATTTTGTCGTCCATAGAGAAAAAAACTGAAGAAAACAATTTTCTCAAAATCGACATTCAGATTTTCGATGTTTTTCGAAAAGCGGTGTTTTATGGGCTGGTGCTGGTGGTCGGTACTTATCTCATCAGATTGTTCAATATGTTGTTTTTGGAAAATACCTTTCATGCAATAATGATCGTGGTGCTGGCAACGCCTGCAAAGAACGGACTGTTAATCCTGCTGGATTATGTTGAAATGAATGTCATCGAAAAAACAAAGACCAAAATCGATGATATCGTTTTCGATCTTCTCAAGAAATTCTCAGGAGCCATTATCTATGCGACGGCGGTCATTATGGCGCTGGACACGCTGGGCATCAACGTCATGCCTTTTGTCGCGGGAGCCGGGGTGGTCGGTATTGCCGTCGGCTTTGCCGCCAAAGACACCTTGTCCAATCTTATCGCCGGCGTGCTCCTGATCATTGACCGGCCCTTTGAAGTGGGCGACCGGATCGAGGTGTGGAGTGCTCCGGTGGGAAGCGCCACCTGGGGCGATGTGATCGACATCGGTTTGCGCGCCACCAAGATTAAAACCACGGACAATATTGTGATCATTATTCCCAACAACGAAATCATGAAACGGGATATCGTCAACTACACCATAATTTCAACGAACATCAGGGTTCGCATCAACGTTGGTGTGGCCTATGATGCGGATATCGAGAAGGCAAAGAAACTGGTCCTTGACGTAGCGAAAGCCGTAGATTGGATTTCAACATCACCGGCACCCAAAGTAGTGGTCAGAAACTTCGGCGAATCATCGGTGGACCTTCAGTTGAGGGTATGGATTCATGACGCGCGAAAACGAATGGATACCATTTCTTATCTCACCGATAAAATCAAGACCGCTTTTGATCAGCACGGTGTCGAAATTCCCTATCCAAAACGAGACATTACCATCACCCAGCGGCCCATAGGGAATGCGGGAACCCGTGAAACGGCATCGAATGATAAACTTCTTGATTTAAAATGATATGCAAGTTATTATTTAAAGTTTAGCAAAGCCGTTTAAAACAATTTATTTTCAAAAGATGAGAAACCGGCGTTTAATCTGATATACGAAAAAATATTTTTACTTTTAACGCCTTATGAAACTCACGATAAACGAAGTTGCTCAGAGTCTTCGTGTCCCGGTCAGCACGGTGGATCGGTGGATTCGTCAGGGCAGGATACCCATACAAAGAACCGACAACGGTTACCTTGTCGATGAATCGACGTTGGAAAAATGGGCCAAGATGTACAAACTTCCGTTTTCATTGCCTAAGAAAGCAAGCGATGCAAAGCGGCAGACACCACCGGATAATCTTTTGCCGGCAATGAAGCGGGGGGGGCTTTTATATAATATTAAAGGAGATGATAGGGAGACGGCGCTGAAAAATGCTGTCGATAACATTCACTTTTTATCCGACAATATCAAAGACGCGATGTATCAGGGGTTGCTAGAACGGGAGCATCTGACATCGACGGGCGTCGGCAAGGGGGTTGCCATCCCCCATCCCCGCACACCTTTAAAGGATTTGATTTCGAATGCGATAATCGCCACCTGCTTTCTCGCGGTGCCCGTTGATTTTCATGCAATAGACGGCAGACCGGTGTTTGTAATGTTCATCCTTTTGAGCCCGTCAACCAAATCCCATTTACATCTTCTTTCAAGACTTTCTTTTTGTATTCGTGAAAACGCATTTGTGGATTTTTTAAAAACAACTCCAGATTCAACGACGTTTTTTTCGAAGATTGCTGATTTTGAAAACCGGTTTGCAATAGGAGATCGTAATTAGGTAATGGTAACATGCGCATTTTAAGATGGTGGCGCTATCCCGGGAACTGGCCGATTTTTCGATTTGATGATCGACTCCTGCTCATATTGATGGCTGTCATTGTAGGTATTTTTTCCGGATTGTCCTCCGTGGTGCTCAATCGAAGCCTTTTGATCATGTCCGAGTGGCTTCATCGTTACCAGCATTTCTGGTGGTTCTTTGCCCTGCCTGCCGCCGGCGCTGCTCTTTCTTCTTTGTTTTTGGAAAAAGTGGTCAGAGAGGGGGCCGGTCACGGCGTCCCTGAAGTGATTTACAGCGTATCCCGGTACGGCGGTCTTTTGAGACTCCGTTCAAGCGTCACGCGGCTGGTATCGAGTTGTCTGACCATCGGCAGCGGCGGTTCTGCCGGGCCCGAAGCACCGGTCGTTATCAGCGGCGCAGCCATCGGCTCAAATATCGCCAAGTATTTTTCATTGAATGATCGCCAGCGGGTAGCGCTGGTAGGGTGCGGCGCCGGAGGCGCGATCGCCTCCATTTTCAACGCCCCCATCGCCGGCATGGTTTTTGCCGTTGAAGTCATCGTGGGCGAATGGAAATCGGTCAATATCGTGCCGATCGCCATAGCTTCGGTGGCCGGCGCGGAAATCTGCCGCCTTCTTCAAGGCAATCAGATCCCTTTCGGGCATCATGTATTCAAGATCGATTTTTTGAATATCGTCGCCAGTCTTGGTCTGGCCGTTCTTTCGGCAGCAGCCACCATTCTTCAGACGCGCATGCTCAGATCCATGCATACCATATCCCATAAGGTGCCGGCGCCGATGTGGGTTCGAGCCGCCATCGGCGGATGCATGGTGGGTATTATCGGTCTTTATCTTCCGGTGGTTCTGGGGGAAGGGTACCATTGGACCGAAATTCTGATTGAAGGAAGATACGGTCAAATTCTCACAATCGTGGCGTTGGCATCGTTTGCAAAGATCGCCGCCACTGCGTTGACGCTGGGATGGGGCGGATCCGGGGGAATATTCGCCCCCTGTTTGGTGATTGGAAGCCTGGTCGGTGTGACGTACCATCATCTGCTGGTATTGTTTTGGCCGTCCATATCATGGGTCAACGAAGGATATTATGCGCTACTAGGGATGGCAGGTCTGATCAGCGGTATGCTCCAGGCGCCGTTGACGGGAATTTTTTTGATCGTCGAAATAACCGGCGGCTGGCAAGTCATCGTCCCTTTAATCATCGTGTCGGTGGTGACGACCACGATTTGCCATTATTTTGAGCCGGCATCTTATTATTTAAAAGATCTTGTGGACCACGGGCACCTGTTGAGGCCGGGTACCGATGAACGGATTTTATCTGATCTAAATGTCACGGAGCTCCTTGAACAGGATTGTGTCACCGTCCATCCAAGCATGCTGTTGCGGGATTTTGTCGACATTATTAAACATTCGCATCGAAATTATTTTCCGGTGGAGGATGAAAAGACCGGTGATTTCCTGGGGATCGTTCATTTGGATGATATTCGGCCCTATCTTTTCGATCCGGTGATGTACGATACTGTTTTTTTGGGCCAAATCATGAGGACACAAGTCGAAGTGGTTCATCCGGATGACGACGTGTTGGATGTGGTTCGGAAAATGGATGTAAAGGGCCTGTATTCCATACCGGTGGTGGTGAACCACAAATATCTGGGGCTGATTTCCAAGGCAACGATTTTGGATCAATATCGGAAAGAACTTATGGTTCAATGCCATCTACTCTAAGCGGCAATCCGGTTCGTCGAACAGACGACAGGAGCGAATGGAGGGGTATTAAATGGATCATCAATTGCTTCATATTTTTAGAAATAATCCTCTTGGGAGAGAAACCCTGCTTCAATCGATTTATTTTTGCAAAAAAGTCGGGGCCTTCCCGGTGATATATATTCCCAAGACAACTAAATTTTTAATGTATTTTGATAACGACGTGGTCCAGGTGGATCTGGACAAATCCTATCTCGACGACGGGGATACGGCCCAGCCACATGCCGCCGAGATTTTGACGCAAGCCGGGCTGGAGCCCAGGTTTCTGGAACCGAAGCATTATACGGCTTCAACACTGCCGGATATTCATACCGGTTTTAATTATATGTGCTGTCCCAGAAGCATCAGCGACATGTCTTCAAAAATCGGTATCGGATATATCGGCCCCCGGGTGAGGCGGATTGTAAAGTCCGCCCGATTTCCGGTGCTCATCGCAAGCCCTGTCTTTAAGCCGTGGAACAGCATCGCGGTATTTTTCGGAGGTTCTGTCAATGCGGTCAAAGCACTCCGGCTGGGATTTCATATTGCACGGGTTTCGGGCCTGCCTTTGGAGATTTTTACTCAGATCGGCAAGTCCTCAAAGGAAGAATATCAACGAGTGGTCAAAGACAGAAATCTTGAAAAAGATGTGGATCAATACGTCACGCAATGGCATTATTTTGAAAACAATAATTTTGAAAACCATCTATACGAGGTCCCCCATGATGCGCTCGTCATTCTGGGCGCTTACGGACATGGCGTCATCAAGCATATGGTCGTGGGAAGCAAATGGGAAACGATACAGGAGACCCTCGGCAACAATCTATTGGTCGTCGGCCCCAATTTTGTGGCATGGCGATAAATTGGCGTCCCGCACATTTTACTGTTCCAACGTTCCACGGCAAGCAAAGCGAACTAACTTGTGACAAAAAGATCTTTCCTCGTTATCCATTACGGAGCGCTGGGGGATGTTGTCGCTGCCTTCCCAGCACTTTTAAGAATCAAAGCAGCATACGGTCCGATAACCATGGTCTGCCAGAATCATATCGGAGCGCTTGCCCGGCAGCTCGACATCGCGGACAAATGGTATCCGCTGGAGGCCGCCGCCTTTGCATCCCTGCATTCAAATCAAGTTCATCCGGCGGTGAAAAAAATCCTGCCCCCTTTTGTTAAAATTCTTCTTTTTTCTCTTTCCTCTTCTTTTGAGAAAACGCTGCATTCGATAACGAAAAGCGAGGTTTATCGCATACGACCCCGGCCGGGTTTGGATGAGAAGATCCATGTCAGCCGATACATCTTATCGAATCTTGCGAGACACAAACTCATTGCAGAGCCGGAAAAAGATGTGTTCAGCCTGCTTTCAAGAAACGATGTGGATCGGAGAGATCCTGATTATCTTCCGTCAAGAATTTTTATTCACCCCGGATCGGGAAGCCGGAAAAAATGCTGGCCGATTTCCAATTTTATCAAAATAGCCGCTTTATTGGAAACCAAAGGTTGGCGGCCGGAGTTTATCTTCGGTCCGGCAGAATACGATCTTTTCGACATGGTGTTGCAACGGAAACCGTTAAAGGCAAAGGTTCATAAACTAGACACACTGACCCGACTGGCTCTACTCCTCAAAACCGGCGCCGGATTTATCGGGAATGATTCCGGTGTCAGCCATCTTTCGGCATTTTTAGGACTTCCCACCGTTGCTGTTTTCGGCCCTTCCGACCCTAAGGTGTGGAAGCCGAAGGGTAGAGCCGTCGAGATCCTTCAGGCCGACAAAGCCTGCGGCCCATGTTACGGCACCAAAACAGCTGGTTGTGAAGAAGCGGATTGTTTTAGTGGAATATTACCGGAAGATGTTCTGGCAGCGTTTTTCAGACTGGTTCACCAAAGCTGTATTTATTCAGTTTGATAAACCTGGTCCTTTGGGACATATCAGAGTTCTTCGGCTCTGGCTTAAGGTTTATTATTAAAAATTACAAATTTCTTGCGCCAAATCGCAAACAAATCTCAAATTCCAATATCCAATGACCAAAACCTTTAAAGGCAAGCCCTGTTTGGATTTTCGAATTTTGGTGATTTGGATTTGTTTGATATTTGGGTTTTGGTATTTTGAATTTCTACCAATAACGATCAACAGAGTAAATCCCCTCAGGGGATAACCAAAGCCGAACCCTCTGGGCTCGGATTCTTTACTTTGTCGTTCTTCAAGTAAACGTAAACATCTTTAGTGATATTTTCCGATATTTTAGATAGCGCTTGACTCATCGCCTCTGCCACGGCTTTGGGGTGTTTTCGCTGGCATGCCCGGACTTGATGATAGGTCTTTTGGAATAAAATGGCATTGCTGATGTCGTCGGTATTTTTCTTCGTGAAAATAATACTGATGCCAAGGACGGCTTTCCATGCGTCCGGCGCATCCCATTCAAAAAACTCATCGACCGTGCCTTCAATGGTATATGCAGATGAAAATCGACTTTCGGGACTGAGTACCGCCTTAAAAAGACCTGAATTTTTCAAATCACGATTCACAAGGGTGGTGACGATTGCGCCGGGGTTGGTTTGCCATTTATAGTAGACATAGGCATCTCTTTCAAAGGATTGATTCCGGTAGATCATTTGACCGGTATTGTACGGCCGTGCCGTTGTGAAACGATCGACCCGGATGACATAAGGCAAAGATGCCAACGCGTCGAATTTCGGAGAAGGATACTCCAGGGTATAGTATTCGATTTTCTTTGACGGTTGTTTCAGATTCATGCAAGCGCCTAGGAGTAGAAAAAGGCCGATGAGTAGGATATAGGGCTTTTTGATTGGTTTCATTAATTTTTTTTTACCTTTTTTCTTCGGCCTTGTCCACTTTTTTGGGGTTGGGGGGTTTTCCAAACATGAATTGAGAGGGACGTTCCGAAACACTTTCGATCAGTCGGTTTAGGTTTTCACTGGCCTTTTCGAGATTTTGAGCGATAACCAAAAAATGCCCTTTAAGGAGGGAGAGCGAATCTCCGGTTTTTTCAGATAGAAAATTACCTTTCTTCAATAGCGCATTGGCATTCTCCATGGCTTGCTTGAATTCTTCCAGGGCTGATTTTATGGTTTGCTCCTTTTCGACGGTGATGCCGTCCAGGCGGTTAACGGTATTTTCCACGCGATTCAAGCTGTTTCTGGTTTTATCCATTATGTCATTGAGGGATTCACCGGCTTGGGTCACGGAAGCCATAATCTGATCCCATCTTTTATCCCCCAAAAGCTGGCCGGCGCTCCCGACCGAAGTTTCTAATTTTTTAGAAATACCTTTGACGTTGGCATCGGCGAGTACTTGATCGAAGTTGTCCAGAGTGAATTGAATCTTTTCGGAAATTTCTTCAAGATTCATCTCCCTGATCTGGGTCAGCGCATCTTCGATGTTGTCCAACATTTTGTTGATGTTGGACGGTTTCGAAGCCACGATCGGGTATTTTGAAGGAAAACTTAACGGTGGAGAGAAATTCGGATCTCCTTTTTTCTTTCGATCCAGTTCAATAAACATGCTTCCGGTAATACCGACCGATCTCATCTGGGCAACGATATTTTTGTCAAGGGGTTGACCGGACTCAATTTTCAATACAACTTCTATCAATTTTGCATCAGGGGCAACACCGATACGTTCCACCCGACCCACGGATACACCGCGATATTTCACAGGAGAATCCACATCCAGGCCTTGGACGGACTCATTAAAATAGGTTGTGTAATTCTGCCCTTTTTTGAAATACCGTGACATGCCCAGCCAGATAACAGCCACAAAAATCATACCGAGTCCGCAGGTCACAAACAAACCAAGGGCAAATTTTTTTCTTTGGGAGGCCATCAAAATTCCCTTACACAAACAATAAAATTTAGATCGACATGCATCGTTTTAATGTTCTGATTTCCGGTTGAAAAAATTCCTGACAAAAGGATCGTCGCTATGGTCTTTTAAGTATTTTGGATTTCCTTCGGCAATAATTCCTTTTGTTTTATTATCCAACATGATGACCCTGTGCGCCACATTGAAAATACTCTGCAATTCGTGGGTTACAATGACCATTGTCGTGCCCAGGCTCTTGTTGAGATGGATGATCAGATTGTCGAGTTCCACCGATGAAACAGGATCGAGTCCCGCAGAAGGTTCGTCAAAAAATAAAATTTTCGGATTCAACGCCATGGCTCTGGCCAGTCCCGCGCGTTTTCTCATTCCACCGCTGATCTCTGACGGCAAATGGTTTTCATATCCGTTCAAATTTACCATCTTCAGTTTCATTTTGACCAGTGTTTCCAATGACTTGTGAGACAGGTCGGTATATTCTTTTATGGGAAGCGATACGTTTTCGGCTATCGTCATTGACCCGAAAAGGGCCGCACTCTGATACAGGACGCCGATTTTTCTCAGAATCTTCTTGAATGTCGCCTCGTCGCAATCGGAAATGTCATCGCCGTCAATGCGGATTCGACCGGATATGGGCTTTATAAGACCTATCAGATGCTTGAGCAATGTACTTTTTCCGCACCCGCTTCCCCCTAATACGATGAAAATTTCGCCTTCCTCGACATCAAAGGAGATATTTTCAAGAACGGTATCCGCGCCGTAGCCGACAACGAGATCACGAACTTCAATGATGTTGTTCTTTTCCAAGTGATTTTTTCCGCATTAATACTTTTTTTAAATAGATCCTATGCCGCTTTCAACGATTCGGCAGTGTCATAAAATCGCTGCACGGTTTTATTCGTCTTCGCCAGAATACCCCGCAGCCCGCTGTGTGGGGATCTTCATTTTAAATACCGAAGCGTAACGGCGAAAAGCGAGTCGAAAAATATGATTAAAAAAATACTGCTGACAACCGCCGAAGTCGTTGCCTGACCGACGGAGGCTGCGCCGCCTTTGACGCGAAATCCTCTCAGACACCCTATCCAGGATATAAGGATTGCAAACACCCCGCTTTTGAATATTCCCAGAAAGAAGTCAAAAAGACTCAGGGTTTTCAGCGTTTGTAAAATGTAGGCGTTCGCCGTCAGATCCAACATGAAAACACCCACCGTCAACCCCCCTAAAATGGCAAAAATATCGGAAAACAGGGTCAAAATGGGAACGACAAAAACAGACGCCATAATCTTGGGAACGACCAGATACCGCGTGGGATCAAATCCCATGGTAAAAAGGGCGTCCACCTCCTCGGATATTTTCATGGTGCCGATCTCAGAGGCGAATGATGAACCGGATCGACCCGCCACGATAATGGCGGTCATAATGGGGCCGAGTTCCCGGGTCATCGCCAAACTGACCAATGAGGCCACATAAATATTGGCACCGAACATCTGGAGCTGAATGGATGACATAAAAGCCATGATAAGGCCCATTAAAAAACTGATCATACCTACAATGGGCAGCGCATCGACCCCGGTCTTTTGCATGTAAAGAAACGTGTCATCCATCCGTAACGATTTTGGATGAAAAAAGGTATATGTAAATGCCAGACAGACAGAACCAACAAATGAAATCAAATACTTAACATCGGAAACATACTTGAGAATCGCATCGCCGAACCTGACGAACATAGAGGGCGGGCGAATTTTGATGAGTTTGGGAGATTCTGCGATTGCTTCCGAATCGATCACAAAAAGCACTTCTTCTCTGGCGTTTTTTAAATTGAATTCTCCTTTTGCATCCGCCATCATATCCCTTAATTCGACAAGGACGAGCGCTCCGAAATCATCCAGATAGGTTACCTTTTTAAGATCCAAGACGAGTGAAACGGGCGAACGATCCCTGATCAGGGAACCGAACGACTCGATCAACGAAGATGCATTGTCGGCATCGATTCTGCCTTCCAAATAGATGATCATTTCACCGTCGTTGCTTTCTGAGATTTCATATCGGCAAGACGAAAGATCTTTAAAGCTTTCCATACACCCCTTTAAAAATTAAATGGCTTAAAACCGGTGGCATCGATGCCGTATTTTGTTTTTAATCGGTTAAGATCCATTTGAAAAATCAACCAGCCGATCCGGTGGTTGTTGTAGTCTACGTTGAAAGCTATTTCGACACATTTTTTGCCCATGGGATGATCTTTGTCCACTCGATAGAGCGTGAGCGTGTGCTGCAAGCCCTTGGCATCACCTTTAAACTCTATTCCGGCATAGTTGCCGCCCGACATCGCAGAGTTGCCGACTTCGATGTCTTGCGAATAGGCATCGAAGACCATTTTATTTTTATCCAGCAGCACCAGGCCCTCGTAAGGCAGGTGATCGGCTTTATGATCCATGAAAAAATTCTTCATCAGTCGGTTTGTTTTTGAACGATCACCGGCTTTAAACGATCCGATCAGCATGGATTTCAACAATAGAAAATCTTTATTCAGTCGATTTTCTAAGTGTTTATGTTCGATATTCGAAAGCCGGGGTTTTTGGGGGAAATAGACGTGACGCAAGAAAGCGCCCATGCCTAAAATAAACATCAGTATTAGGGTCGGGACAAGCCAGCTCCGCGATCGACGGAATTTATTTTCCAATGCCGTGATCGATGTGACATCGCGGCCCAGTGAAAGAATTCCCTGGAAATTATCATGGTCATCAAGAAGCAGCGTTGAGCTTGTCGATATAAATCTGTCGCCGGTTTTTGGATGCCTGATGCTCAGGATTTTTTCTCTTACGGAACGCTTTTTCTTTACTTCTTTAACCAGTTTTCTATATGTGTCCGGTTTTTCATATATTTTTTCCACAGATTTGTTGCACATCTGCTGCCAGGGCCGACCGTAAACTTCTTCTGCAGCCGCATTCCATGTGATAATTTTTCCCTCTTTATCCGTTGCGATAACTGCATCGGGAAGCTGATCGCAAAATTCCTTAAGCCCGTAAAGAATTCGACTGGTCTCGTCAAGGCGCTTGGCCAATAGTCTTGTTAATTCCCCGGCCACCTCCGGAAAATCCTGAAGAAAACCCGGAATGTCTTCTTTGGGGATTTGAATGGCTTTGACATCTTTTTCTGCTTTTATCGTAGCCGTTCTTTTTGCATTGAGCAGGAAGGACATTTCCCCAAATAAGGATCCCTTTTCAGTGATTTGGGCAATTTTTTTGTTCCCCTTGAACACATTCAGTCGGCCGGATACAAGGATAAACAAATCTTGTGATTCATTTCCTTCCAGAAAGATTGGCTTTCCATCCTCATAAGGGGTAATGTACCGATTGATCTGGGTATTTTTTAAGATATCTTCCAGCATAAATTGCACAAATATTTTGTACGAATCACCCGTCTCGATTATTAAATCATGGACAACGAATGCAATAGATGTGCCATAATGAAGTAGATGGGGATCTGTTTGGTAATATTTTAAAAAATATTGTCAATTCAATAAGATAAATTGATAAAGGGCGGGATGTTTGAGCATAATGATATGCGGTCTGAAATGAAATTTTAATAGCGTGCCAAATTTTTGACAGCGACATTGCATACAATTTATGATTGAGAAATGGAAATTGAAATTTCCGAAGCGACACATTCAATCATCATTCATCCATCAACAATCAAAAATCATCCATCGGCAGGATGGGAAAGGCAGATGGTTTTGAAATAGCCATCGACAACTTTTTGTGGATCGAGTTGAAGCATTTTC
>Ga0316575_10000342_pt1 | contig 13125 bp, 10 predicted proteins | sample J5NA_FD_203072 | JGI IMG/M metagenome (GOLD analysis project Ga0316575, IMG submission 203072) | Rhizosphere microbial communities from salt marsh grasses in Alabama, United States - J5-7_050615r2r3 | ecosystem: Host-associated > Plants > Roots > Rhizosphere | place: USA: Alabama | collected...
CGCGGGTGTACTCTTCACTTCCTGCATAGGGCATCTCGATGGCGATGCTGCTTCTGTTCTGGTAGAAATAGGAGAGTGCCTGGTATTTGAGCTCATGATAAATGGCATCTCCGATGTCAAAAGGATGGCTCAATGCGGCTTCATCATCACCGTCAATCGAGAGCACGTATCCTTCACCTGGTGTGGTGCAGGCGGAAAAATCGGCCAGGTGAACAATGTCACCGCTTGCGGAATCAAATCCGTGGACAGTCGTCATTCCCGAAAGCACGATTTCTCCCGCTGCGTCGAGCAGGTTCCAGACGACCGATTCAGGTGATTCGCTCAGTATCGTTGCCCGTTTTTTCGCATGGGAAAAGTAGCCCGTCTGGTTGACCCGCACATCGGGCTTCGGCATATCGACCACCGGCCCCTGATTGAATTCCGGATCCTGCAGGTAAATGTCGTCAAAGTGGACATCGAACGGAACCTCACCGGCAACGCCGTTACCGAGGTGGAATGCCAGTTCACAGCCGCCTTCGGTGGGAGAGGTAAAGGTGAAACTCTGTTCAACGGAAAGCGGTTCTCCGGCGACAAGGGAAAACGGTGTCCAGTCATTGTTCCAGTACTCATTATAAGGTGGACCCGCTTCACCGATCTTGGCGTATACCCGTGTTGCCTTGTCGGCGCGCAGTGTGAACCTGACGGTGTAGGTGTGTCCCTCTTCGAGGGTGAGACTCTGATGACGGAACTGGATGTCCCAGCGGTTCTCTCCGGGATCATTGACATGGACAACATATTCATTGCCGACCACGTCACCCGATGCCAGTTCGGGCACGGCAGTATACATCGACCAGGGCTGACCTGAACCGTTGTTGAAGGTGTTGTTGCCGAGCAGTTCTCCGGCGGGAGGCACGTAGTCCGGATCGTCAAGATAAATGTCGTCGAATTCGACATCGAACGGAACCTCTCCGGCAACACCGTTGCCGAGATGAAATCCGAGCTCCACGCCGGGATCGGTCGGAGCCGTCATCGTAAAGGTCTGCTCTACCGTGAGCGGTTCACCGGCGGTCAATGAATAGGGTGTCCAGTTGTTGTTCCAGAACTCATCGTAGGGCGGACCCGCCTGACCGATCTTGACATACACCTGTGTCTCCTTTGCGGCGGACACGGTGAAGCGTACCGTGTAGGTGTGCCCCTCTTCAAGGGTAAGGCCCTGGTGTCTGAACTGGATGTCCCATCGGTTTTCACCGGGTGCGTTGACATGAACCGCATACCTGCCGTCGATCAGTTCTCCTGACGCAAGGTCGTTGGATGCGGTATACAGCGACCAGGGAATCGAAATGCCGTCGAAGGTGTTGTTGCCGAGAAGATCCGCAGCTGCGGACATTCCCGCCATGACAAGCAGCGTACAGAGAGCGGTACGCAGAAAACGGTTGCGCTGATTCATCACTGTCCTCCTTATAATGGTGTGATGGTGATATAATACCGGTATGCAATCCCGACGGATTGTCCGGTGGAATAATAGCATAAGCAGTAAAGGCACATTCTCCTTTCGCGACTGAAGACAAAAGGAATACGTAAGAACTGTGTCAAGGTATAAAGGCATTCGTAGCTGACCCGGAACTGAAAACGCCGGCAACTCCGGTTGTGACGGATACGACTGTCAAACGGTAATATACGTCTACAGGATAAACTTTGCAAACCGATAGGCAAGATGTTGTACCTTGATGGAGTACACTGCAGGAGTAAGGATCTGATACCATGTCACAGTCGTTCTATGGTGCCGTAATGTAATCCTGCTCAACCTGCCGGTCATGACCGATGATGCGATTGCGATTACCTTGTTTGTTATGGATTCAGTTTGTTTCAGTATAGACAAAAGAGAAAACGGCGCGACTGTTGAGTTCTGCTGGGCAAGTGAGTATATTGGAATCGTGACGCCCATTGTTGCAATACATTAAGAAAAATATCGGTGATGATATAACCACAGCGTTCCGACAAGGTGGATACCCGGTCCAAGGGATATTATGAAGAAAAACAGGTTCTATTCGGAGGTCTTTCATGACGATCAACGAGATTAAAGCGGATGTTTCTTTTGCAACCGACAGTATTTCCGCAGTCGTTCAAAGCAGTACGAAAAATGTTATTATCCTTCCGCCGCCGCGAAGTGCTTCCATGCTCGAAATTGAAGATACACATTTTCATCTCAACAGTGCCGTTCTGCTTCCCGGGTATGCGGAAAATGCATCATCCGGCACAGAATCCGGTCAGGCGAAGGGACTGGGTGTTCTTGTCGCTGCCACTATTCAGGTCACACAATCCGATCAGTCGATACTCGTTGTGGGGCATACCGATCGAAGCGGTTCCGATACCTATAATCAGAGCCTTTCGGAATTGCGTGCATCAAATGTGTATTATGCACTGAGAGGCGACAGGGAACGATGGGTGGCATCCACTCTTAAAAAAGCGAAAACAGAAGATTATCAGTGTATCCTCGCATGGCTTACGAATGAAGAGGGGTGGAAATGTGATCCCGGAGAGATAGACGATATCGAAGATGCTGAAGCTCATATGGCACTCAGGAATTTTCAGGATGAGTATAACACGCGTTTTAAACCGTCAATTGATTCCGACGGTGTAATCGGTCCGCAGACCTGGGGTGCGATTTTTAACGTCTATATGGAGTGGGTTGCGATAACCCTCGGTGTCGATGCCGCCGAACTTCATGATATGCAGGAGTCTATGACGTTTCTCACTGCACCGACGCTTGGTTGCGGTGAGCGGTGTCCGATTACCCCTGATACGGAGGGAAACTACCGCAACCCCGTTGACCGTCGTGTTGAAATCCTTTTCTTTGATCCGAAGGAAGAACCGCCGGCCGAAGCGCGTGATCTCTGTTCGATTCTCTATCTCAAAGGTCTCTATACCTTTACTCCCGTCCCGCTTGATCCGTCGGGAACGGTGGATACCATGACCATCATCGACGAAATAGAGGAACCTGTGTCGAAAGCTTCGGTTGAAGTCACGCTTACGGACGGATCGAAACGCACGACCCGTACATCGATAAAGGGAAAGGTGCGTGTTTTCGGAAAAAAGATTGCGGAAGTGACCGTCGAGGATGTTCATGATATTTTCGATGTGTGAGAAAATGGCACGTGTAAAAGTTTTTTCAGAAGGGTATGCCGTAGTCCGTTTACTGTTAATTATTATTGGTATAGTATCCGTTGGTACGGGAAAAGGAGTTGAGAACGTGGATAAACCACCTTTACAGTGTGTTCTTGCCATTATTGGGGATCAGCCCGAAGACGCGAAAATGGAACTGATTGGAAGTCATGGGTCATTGGCATGGGGTATGGCGCCTCCGGCTGATGCTGCAGAGTTGCTCCGGAAATATCCTGTGAACGTTAAATTACTCTACATGACGGTACCTGAAATGAGGGCTGATTTTGCTTCACTGACGGAACTGGAAACGGTGGAAGCAATAACCCGACGACTGGCTGCTCCGGATATACCTGTTGTAGAGGCTTTCGAAACCGTCGCTTGTGCGACAGTCATTCCGGCAGTTACTGCGTTAAAGAAAAGGGATGCATCCGGCAACGAGGATGAAAAAATGGTATGGGGCAGTGCTGCGGACAGCCTCAGTCAGGCTCTTTATATGCTTCTCAATCCGTTTCCGCAATCACTAACATCCCGCGAGGCCATGTCGTATCTTCTGGAAGCACTTGTCGGATTGATCGGTTTCGAGAAGGATCTGGCTGCCGCGAATGTGCAGGGTATGTCCGGTACTGCAAAGGAAGCCCTTTCTGCAGCAGATGCACTCTATGCCGACCTGGCACGATGCAGCACATTTCTCGGTGACAGTGCCTATGAAAGAGCGAAGCTCGTTGACGTATTGCCGCGGATCTGCATTATAAAAAAGGATCACCCCTTACTTCCGGCGAGAATGAAATCCCTGGGAATTACTTTCGAAACATGGAGAGATTACTATCTTGTACCGCTCCGGCAGACAGAAATCCGTCCGGGAGATCCGGTCATTCTTTATTTCACCGGTTCAGAAAAGAGCGTCTATGATGCACGACACACTGAAACACAGATCGAACGGTTTCGTCTGCGACGACTTGAACGGAGGGGGCCGGACACGGATGAACTGGTGCAGTTCATTTTAAGGCAGCGTTTGTACATTGTCGCGTCGCTCCTGACGCTTATGACAAAGGAACCGTCGGATGGTCCGTTATTACCTGCTGTCAGAGACATCCTGCATAGCGCAGCGGAACGCGAACTTGCCGATGCAGCTGGAATGATGTACGAACTGCCGGTATTGCTTGACGGCATTGCCTTACCAGAAACCATTACCGTACCGTTCCTTTTAACCATGCTTTCACCCGTTGGTGTTGCGGTATCGGCTACAGGTCTCGAATCGCTCGAAACTGTCGCCGACAGGGTTGCATCTGATTTCACTGCCGCGGATGTGCATCCTGCAGGTAATACTTCACATTGATTAAATGATGGAATATTCGCAATGACACATTATCATACCTATGATCATAAAGGATCATTGAAGCTTGACATCGGAATCAGACAGTTTGACAGTCTGGTTGATGACATGAAAAAACTGCGTGATGCAGGTGCCTCGGCAGGAATCGTCGATGCTTCTTTCGATAAAATAGGATCGTCATTGAACGGACTTCCCATTCCCGCCCTGAAAATCGGAAAGAACTCCGCCAACAAGGTACTGTTTATCGGGTGTCACCATGCCCGCGAATGGATCTCCGTGGAAGTACCCTATCTTATCGCGAAATATCTCATTAACAATTACAAAAGTGCTCCGACGACGAAACAGGAAAAATGGGTGAAGTATCTGGTTGATCATGCACAGATCTTCGTTGTTCCCATGGCAAATCCCGACGGCCATCGCCGGGGGTTCAATAGTACGACAGGGGCTGCGGTTACAGGGGGCGATGCATGGCGTGCGAACTGTGCATCCAACGTGTATGACCATGATGTTACCTTCGATCGTTATGTTGAAAAAAAACCTTACAAAACAATAGATTACAAAGGTGAAAAGTACGAGCTCTACCGACTGACTACTCCGGTGCAGGGGAAAAAAATAGCGGTTACCATCAAGACCGGTACATACCTCGGTACCGACCTTAACAGAAATTATCCGGTAGCGGCACCCCCTGCCGGATCAACGGTTCCCGAGTGGGGAGTCGAAACGCATGGCGAACCCGGTGGATATGCAATTGTTTATACGTCGACCGGAGCTGTGAAAGAAAAAAAATGGTACCTTACAACATCGCGTGAACCGGAGCCGCCTACGACATTTTGCGGCAAGTCGGCCGGATCGGAACCGGAAACTTCAGCGGTGGCGGCACTGTTGCGCAAAGAGAAATTCAAGGCCGTATTTGATTATCACAGCTACAGTCAGCTGATCCTGTACCCTGATGATGTCGATCTTTTCAAGGATGACCAGGTGCATTTTCTCGGACAGGGCATGCATCAGTTGTTCAAATCAAAACAGGCCGACTATACCTATCAGTCTGGTTCCGCACTCTATCCGACCTCTGGAGACTCCATCAGTTTTTCCTATCGGGATGCTAAAACACCACATTTCTGTATTGAATTATCACCCACCAGTAACGATGGAGAAGAACGTCCCAGGGGAAAGGGGTGGGCTTTCAACCGGCTTCCGGAAAGTGAAATTGATCGTGTTTTTGCTGAATGCCTTCCTTCGGCACTGGCTGCAATCAAATGCTCAATTCATGGATTTTCAACCTCCCGTCATACAAAAAAGGTTCCCGCAAGTACAAAACAGGCAATCATGAACAGCTGGAAAACATTCTGGTCATGGAAACCATAAACCGGTTTCCATAACTGCACCTTCATCCGCTTCAACAGTGGAAAGTTGATTGAAAAACCGCTGCAATAGTCATATCATGTAAACAGAGTCCAAGCTGTTGAATTGAGGGCAGTTGATCACCATACGACCGGGGGCGGGGGAGAGAGCGCCGGGCGGTTGCAGCTGCCGGGGAGGCATCGGGGCTAAATGACAAAAGATACTAACGGAGATGCGCACGGGAATCCGGTACGAGAGAAGGTTGCGGAAGATCTTGCACGCTTTTTTTCCGAAGAACCGTTCGAATGGGTTTCGGTAAACGGCATCGATGATGATTCCACTCACATGACCAATTTTTATGCCGGCGGTTCGGCTCTGCCGCAGCGGGGAAAACTGTGGTTCCGGCAGGATCAGGCGTGTTTAAAGCGAATCACTATTGCTGCTGATGGTGCGGCGACGGTTATCGAAGGGGCGATTCCTCCTGATGAAACCGGTTGGTACGATATCGACGCCGCCACTGCATGTATCCGGTTGTTTCTGCCCTTTGTATCCGAAACCATGGGCGCCGGGCTCATGGAAACTGGTTTTCATGCCGGAAAACGCCTTCCGGTTACCGATTCCGAATTGCGGCTGATCGATGCGATCATAAAAAAAACGGTCGCAGCAATTGACGGTATGCAAAAAGCCGAAAAACTGAAGCAGGAACATTACCTGTTGCATGCCCTTATGGAAAACATTCCCGATGCCATTTACTTCAAGGATACTGCAAGCCGGTTCATCCGGTCGAGCAGGGCGCTTGCCAGGAAAATCGGTCTGTCCGACCCTGCCGCGCTTGTCGGGAAGACCGATTTCGATCTATTTACAGATGAGCATGCCCGTCAGGCATTCGACGATGAGCAGCGGATAGTGGCAACCGGAAGACCCAAAATTGACATAATTGAAAAGGAGACGTGGACCGATTCTCGCGTGACCTGGGTTTCCACGACCAAGATGCCGCTGCTTGACGATGCGGGAACCGTCATCGGTACGTTCGGCATATCGCGGGATATCACCAGCCGCAAGGAAATGGAGGATGCCCTCAAGTTCCGTCTCGAATTCGAGGAACATATCACGTCGTCATCGGGCAGATTTATAAGTCTCGACCTTAAAGCCATCGATGGTGCCGTCCGTGATGTTCTTGAACTGATAGGAACCTTTCTTTCCGCGGATCGCAGTCTCTTCATTCTCCTTCGGGAGGAGACTGATTCAATAGAAAAGTGTTATGAATGGCATGATAGCGGCGCAGTGTCCGGCAATGCGCGTTATATGACGATTGATCAATTCAAATGGCTGTGGAATGCTCTCAGAGACGGCAATGATATAATCATTCCGTCGGATAATGCGCCAGGCAATGACATCGCTGCAAACTGCCGGGAATTTATGGGGAAAGATTCCGTGGGGGCGATTGCCTATGTTCCGCTGGTTGTTTCGGGACTGTGCGGCGGAATAATCGGTGTCGAATCGGTTGACAGCCAAAAGTCATGGGCTGCCGATACCGTAGCACTGCTCAAGGTCATCGGGGAAGTCATCATCAATGCCATGTCCCGGAAACGGTCGGAAGAGAAGCTGCAGCAGGCCAACAACGTTCTTGAACGACGTGTCCAGGAACGTACCGAGGATCTTCGTAATGCGAATGAACTGCTTAAAACGCACATCGATCAATTGAGCTTTCTCAACAGGTCCGTCTACCGGCTTTCACCGCTGATCACTACCGGTGCATTGCTTCCCGAGATACTCGATGTCTTTATGTCACGTTTTACAGGAGCACAGGGGTGCATTATCCTTTTATCGGAAGAAGGAACCGGAGGTTCGTCCGCAACCGCACTGCTTCAAGGTGAGCATCATCGCGAATCGCTGGAAAAAATTGCATCGGTTATGGCCGGCAGGTCCATTATGCAGCCGGTATTCATCAGTGACCGGGCGGCTGATGAACAATTGTGCGGCATACCTCTTGACGGTGTTGATACGATGTGTTCGATGGTGGCGATACCGCTCCTGATCGACAACGTCTGCCGTGCCGTCATCGCAATCTTCACCAATGATTATTCCGCCGGAACCTTCTATATCGAGCAGTCTCTTCTGACAACACTCGCGGCGCATGCCGCCATCTGTCTGAGTAATGCGTTCAACGCCCGGGAACTTGCGGAAAAGGCGCGTATTGACGGAGAACTGGAAGCGGCCAGGAGCATTCAGCGCAGGTTTACGCCGCAGCAGCGTCCCGATATTCCGGGTATCGATCTCAAGGGTGTTTATTATCCCGCCAACAAGGTCGGGGGAGATTATCTTGATTATTTCAGAACCGGCCGCGGTGACTGGGTGGTGGTGATTGCCGATGTGTGCGGCAAGGGGATTCCTGCAGCTCTTTTCATGACGACCATGCGGAGCGCGTTCCGCATTCTTGCCGAAACGGAGACAAGCGCCCGGGAACTTCTTTGCTCTGTCAACAGCTTCATGGCGCAGAATATTGACGAACGATCATTCGTCACGGCGCTCTGTCTTGTCATTGCCGTCGACGGATCATCGATGACCTATGCCCGTGCCGGACATCCGCTTCTCATAAAGATCGGAGGAGAGAGCGGCGTACCCGAAAATGTGCCGTGCAGCGGCATTGCTCTCGGCCTCATGGATGACGCCGGTCTCTTTGCCGAAATGATACAGGAGAAACGGATCGTGCTCGAATCGGGTGACCGGTATCTTTTGTATACCGACGGGCTGGTTGAGGCGTCGGATACTGAAAAAAACGCGTACGGTTCCGGACGTCTTAACGCGCTTCTTGCAGCGGAAAGGGATGCGGATCCGGAAAACCTTGTCACGACAATAATCGATGATATAAAAGCGTTTTCCGGCGGGGCACCGGATTATGATGATCTGACGCTTCTGGTATTCCGGGTGAATTGAATCTGTCAACGTTGCATCGGACTGTGTCAGATGGGTTCTGACTGTATACGGTGCTACCTTAACCGCTGAACGAACCGGCGGGAGGCCAGCACACGACCGTTGACCTCAAGTATCGCAGTGTAAATCCCGGGAGCCGGGGAAGCGACGTGCCGCGACCGGCGGACGATGTGAGTTCCCGTCTCATACCTGTCCTCAAATACCGTAGCACAGACTCTTCCGTTCATCAAAAATACTCTGAGGCTCACGGTGCCGGCGGATGGCAGTGAAAATTCGCAAAGGTACATTTGTTCCGACAGGTCAATGCATGGCGGCCGGTTTGAAACCGTTGAGGCCGGAGAGACCGACCGGACGACAGGGTTGCCCAGGGCGGTGAAGATTGTATCGGTATAGTGTTTATTGACATTCGCTGCAAAGACCATGACGCCGGCTTTTTCGGGAACCGGATGCCATGATGCCCAGGAGACCGCACTTTTCAGGTCGTTATACTGATGCGACATGCCGTTCATGACTTTTGAATTGCCCAGTCCGGCCGTCCAGTAGGCAAATCGTTCGTCATTGTCGTGCGAATACCCCATATCCATGATGAAGTTCAGGTATCGGCCGAGCGACGAATCCCTGAAGATCGTTCCCGGTGCGGTGAATTGACTGGTATAGAATGCCCCGGTGTATATTTTTGATGTCGCGGCGGAAGAGAGCGGCCCGAAATACCTGCCGAGTTCCTTTATCAGGTTGCGGTAATCGGTGTTGTCAACCGCCTTGTGTTCGACATCAAGTGAAATACCGTCGAAACCGGCAACGGTGATGCACGAATCAACGAACGCGGCGAACTGCCGGCAGTCCAGTGCCTTCTTGTTCCATGTCGTAAACGGGGTCGCCGTGCTCCACGATGCCGCATCATCAAGATTCATCAGAACGAATATGCCGCGGTTCCGTAATGCCTGAATGTCATCCAGAATCTGTTTTTTAGAGGTATATATCTTGTTATGCATGGCGCCGGTTGAGTAGTGCACGGTGTCTGCGAGCTCCCACAGCGTTCCCTCGAATACGATCACGATGTTTGCATTGCCGGTAAATGAGGTAAGAGGAAGGATATCCTGGTCAACGGGTGTCGCATCGAATGCATAGTAGGCGACCTTGTTGTATCCGGCGGGCGGAAGGGTGCGGGGAGCGGGGTCCTGAGTAAGGGCGACCGGACGTAGTGGGATATCTTTCCCGGCGTTGAACGAGGTTTCGCTCTTCTCAAGCGATATGCTCTCTATGTTTCCCGAATGGTTTGTCCGGGCGGAAAGCGAAAGAGACATCAATAAAATCAAGAGACTGGCAGTGCCGTGTTTCATAAAAAAGCTTCGTTGTAATGACGCGTTCAAAGAATAAACCATAAGGAATATACTATGGCGCGGATTGGCATAAAGAAAACGGATTTCCGGCCGGTGATCGCCGGTTGACCGGTTCTGGCGGCGAGAACACGGTGTAGACTGAGTGGCAGGCATATTTTTCCAGTCAACCGAAAATGCTGTAAACGGATCGCCTTTCCTGGCGTCATTACGGAATATGGTATGAAAAATATCGGGGTTGGCACTGCTGTCGTTCGAAAGTATGGAGTGTTGCCCGCGCATTTTTTGGTAACGCTGCCATTCTCCGGTCCCCGCAGTTATTGCGGGGACCATCAATATTAAATGTAAATGTCCAGTAAAACATTGGGATGTTTTTGTACCGGGGCACGGTGGTGCCCAGAAAAACTAACTCAGACCCGTACTGCATCCAGAAAATACCGTACGGGTTTGGGGAACATTATCCGTTATATTTCAGAATACCGTCAATATTGGCAATATCCTGAATTTTCAGACTGCTGGCTGCCCAACTTCCGTCGATTTTCTTGCACTCAGCAACAAGATAAACTCCGCCGTTTTTATTTTCCATATGAATATTACGGGCAGTCAGCTGATACGAACCTCCAGGTAGCGGTGTCAGGTTGCCGTTCATGTTGGCAACATCATAGTTAAGATTGCTGGCAATCCAAGAACCATCGATTTTCTGGCATTGAGCGTTTAAAACACCGCCTCCACCGGAATCTTGTGAAAAGTTTATATCCTGAGAGGTTTTAACATAGGAACCTGGAACGGTAATGGTTGACATCTTCATTCTCCTTTGATGATGGTTTGAAATATATCCCAACGTTCAACTGAACAATAACGATCAATGTATCGAAATCAGAAACGATCTCCGTTTATCTCAGGCAAATGTCTGCCGTTCATCCGCACCATCGGTCTTTTATCAGTCGGATGAGTGTCATGTTACAACTTCAGGAAGTGATTTATCCGATAATTGAAATGACCGGTAGCTGAATTCTCCATTGACTCCGGTCAGATGCAACGGCAGGATTATCAGACATTGACGAGGAATTCCGGAGAAATCAGCCCGATGTTCGGAACCAATGGTCCTTTGTCGTTCGACGGTCCAGAAAAAGCCGAATTAGTATATCATGATACGCGCCATCAATCAAGAAGATCCGTTGTTTGATATTGTCAACTGCCTTGTGTCCTCCATCAGGTGAAATACCGACGAAACCGGCAGGGGTGATGCACGAATCAACGAACGCGCCGAACCGCCGGCAGTCCGGAACCTTTTTGTTCCATGTCGTAAACGGGGTCGCCGTGCTCCGCGATGCCGCATCGCCGAGGTTCATCAGAACGAATATGCTCCGGTTCCGTAATGTCTGAATGTTATCGGGGACCTGTTTTTTAGAGGCATATACCATGTTGCGCATGGCGCCGGTAGAGTAATGGTATATATATATGTTCATATGTTCCGGAAACGTGTAAAACAGACGGCGTTCGACAGAAGAGTGACGACAGGACGTATAGAGACTATAAGGCCAACATTCGCAATCCGTAATCCTTCGTCAACACGAACATGCCATTTCGGTATCCGGTCAAGGGTATTTACGGCAGGGCCGTACAGGTTTGAGGTGTCCTGTGGCATCTCCTATGCTCACAAAAAATAATCATATAAGCTAATTACTGAATGTAAAAAAACTGTAACTTACAAAAAAACAATGTGTTAAAAAAACATAGTGCTCACCGACTGTGAGCGAAAAAGGGGTTGACCCCCTTGTTGTTTTTTCATTTCAGGGGTATATTGATAGTAGAAGCAGCCCGCGGGGTTGCCGGCAGTAACAACGAAGGTGAATCATGAACCCCGAAAAGAAGAAAAGCGAATCCGGAGTACCGATGCCCGATATTTTCGGCTACCTTGATTATCGCATGTATCTTCGCGATCTTTGTGCTGCCCGTCGGGAACGCAATCCGCATTTTTCGTACCGGTATCTCTCGGAAAAACTGGGTATCAAATCCGCCGGATTCTTTTCGTGGGTTCTTCAGGGCAAGCGTAATATTTCTTCACGGCTGATACTCGAAATCATGCGGTTTTTCAAACTGAACAGGGCCGAGAGCACTTATTTTGAAAATCTGGTCGGGTTCAATCAGGCTGATACCCACGAAGAGCGGCGACATGCATTCGACAAGCTCCTCACCATGCGGCGCGGCAGTGTGAAACAGGTGGAGGCGGATGCCTGCACCTTTTACCGTACCTGGTTCTATCCCGCACTGCGGGAACTCGTGGCGGTGTCGCAGGTAACCGATGCAACCGTTGCCGCCGCAGCCGCACGTCTCAGCCCGCCGGTGAAAGTCGCGGAAGTAAAAGAGGCGCTGGCCGTGATGCTTCGGCTCGGAATACTCAGAAAAACGGAAAACGGTGTCTACGAACGGACCGATCAGGTCATTTCGTCACGTGAGCATGTTCCGCTAGTGGCGCTGCACGATTATCAGATCGCGTGTCTTGACATTGCAAAAAATGCCTTTGAAACGTTTGAAAAAAGTGAACGCGAGCTCTCGACGGTGACGATGAGCATTGATGAGGAGGCGTATCTTTCGGTACTGGAACGTCTGGCGGCACTGCGCAGGGAGGTTATGGAGCTTGCCCGGTCGGTAAAGCACCCGACACGTGTCATGCAGCTGAACATGCAGTATTTTCCTCTTACCGTTTCCGCACCATCCGCAGGGGAGTCATCATGTTCAGAATAAACGTCATCGTCGTTATCGCGGTAGTGCTGCTCGGTGCCTGTTCACCCGAGCAGACGACGGGAAACGGCACCGGTGGTGGTGCTTCGGAGACGGTTGCGGTTGTCGAGGTGATCGGAAAGACTATCATGATTTCAGTCATCGGGGACAGCGCGTTTACTGTTGAGGCTGCCGTCTGCAGTAATCTTTTCTCGGCGATAGACACCGGATTCTTTCATCAAAGGTTGTTGATGAGCGGTACCGCCGAAAGCTGGAATGTATCGGAACTTGCCAATGGATATTATACCGTTACCC
>Ga0316575_10000343_pt1 | contig 13123 bp, 11 predicted proteins | sample J5NA_FD_203072 | JGI IMG/M metagenome (GOLD analysis project Ga0316575, IMG submission 203072) | Rhizosphere microbial communities from salt marsh grasses in Alabama, United States - J5-7_050615r2r3 | ecosystem: Host-associated > Plants > Roots > Rhizosphere | place: USA: Alabama | collected...
TTCAACTGAAATAATCCGTTTGTGAAATTTCGCATATGCCTCAACGCGTTTTAATGCCCCCTCCAATTCACGAACATTTGAATTCACATGTTTGGCTATAAAAAAGGCGACTTCATCATTCAGTGAATGACCACTGATTGCTGCCTTTTTCAACAGGATTGCAACGCGCATTTCCAGTTCAGGTGGCTCAATTGCAACCGTCAAACCCCACCCGAAGCGAGAGACCAAACGACTTTCCAGTCCGGAAATTTCCTTGGGGAAGGTATCACTGGTCAAAATTACTTGTTTGTGTGAATCAACCAAGGTATTGAAGGCATAGAAGAATTCTTCTTGAGTTTTTGCCTTGCCGGCAAAAAACTGGATATCGTCAATCAACAATACATCCAGTGAATGATAAAACTGCTTAAATTCTTCAAATTTATTCGTTTGGTAAGCGCGAACCACATCCGCAACATACCTTTCAGCATGCATATAGGAAATTTTTGCCTGGGGTTTGTTCAGCTGTATTTGATTTCCAATTGCTTGCAACAAATGTGTCTTGCCGAGGCCCACACCGCCGTAAATGAACAGGGGGTTATAAGATACTCCGGGCAGACCGGCAACCTGGGTTGCTGCTGCAAAGGCCAATTGGTTGGCTTTTCCAATGATAAAATTCTCGAAAGTAAGGCTGGGATTGAGCTTTCCATAACCCCTGAATGATGTTTCGATTTTTGGCTTTTTCGTTGCCTGGCTTTGTATTTCTTCAGGTTGAGGCGGGACAGGAAAATTGTTTGTTGTTGCCGACTCCAGGATACGCAACTCAAGTTTTGGGGAATTATTGAATGCCAGCCCTGCCAACCTGCTGATTTCCGGTAAAAAACGTTCTTGAACTACTTTCAATGTAAAACTGTTAGGGGCGGTAAGTACCAGCGTCCCGTTTTCATTTTTGAGATCAAGCGGTTTTATCCATGAATTATATTGTTGTTGCGGCAGGCTCTTTTTGAATGAGCTGAGGCATGTATCCCAAAATGAATTTTCCTGCATTGTTTTGTTCCGACATATTCAGCTAAAAATTATGTTTTGTATTCTACATGGCTAGCGAAAACTTATCCACAGGCCCGAAAGCAAAATTTGACTTGACACATATAGCGTAAGGCTTTGTAATAGCGCGCTTTACGAAATTACCGAGGAATAATCGACATGAAACGCACCTACCAACCATCCGTTATTAAAAGAAAGCGCACCCATGGCTTTTTGGTACGCATGAAAACACGCGGAGGACGTGCTGTAATCCGGGCGCGTCGCGCCAAAGGTCGTGCAAGACTCGCAGTCTAGTAAACTGGGCAAATTTAATGCTGCATGCAAATTGCTGCGTGCGGATGGTTTTGAACATGTCATTCAGGCCAAGAACATTACTGACGAACAGTTCAAAATATTTTTTACGCCCAACCAGGGAAAACACGCCCGTCTAGGGATAATTACAAGCAAAAAAACACTACCTTCAGCAGTAAATCGAAACCGAGTTAAGCGAATTATTCGTGAAGTATTCCGTCAACACAACATTAAACAATACGGATTGGACCTGGTTGTGATGGTAAGACGCAAATACTCGCCTTCGGCAGATGCGCCGTTGGATAATTTGAAGAAACTGTTCCACCAGCTGGAAATCAGATGCGCCGACTTGTAATTACGCTGATACGAGGTTATCAATACCTGATTAGTCCGCTTGTTTCACCGACTTGCAGATTTACCCCCAGTTGTTCGAATTATGCCCGTGAAGTAATCGAAAAGCATGGGCTATTAAAAGGGGGTTGGCTCAGCATTAAACGATTGTTGCGCTGCAATCCCTGGAACCCCGGCGGATATGACCCCGCGCCTTAACAGTAGGCTTGAATATGGATCTTCAAAGAATATTTCTGTTTCTAATTTTTTCATTTTCGTTGATGCTGGTCTGGGATGGGTGGCAGCGCCATGAACATCCCCAGCAGCCGATCCATGAGAAGCAGCCAGTAAAATCCCAGGCTGATGTGCCTACTCAAATTCAGCAAGATACCAATTCCAAAAAGGGAAATGGGCCAGAAGGTATAGAACAGCATTCTGCCCAGCAAAAATCCGGGAAAATAATCAAGGTTAAAACCGATTATCTGGAAGCGGAAATCAATACGCTTGGCGGTGATATCAGTTATTTGGCGCTGCTTAAGCAACCAGACACCATTGATAAGAGCAAGCCTCTGGTTCTTTTCGATCGCGGGAATGGTACGCATAACTATTTTGCGCAAAGCGGACTCATGGGTGCAGGGTTGCCTAACCACAATAGTCTGTTTGATTCTGATAAAACCCAATACGAACTTTCTGGTAACGAAGAGCAGGTACAGGTAAAACTCAAGGCTGTCGGCGACTCCAAGCTGAAAGTGACAAAAATAATCACATTTCATAAAAGCAGTTATTTGATTGATATTGCTTATGAAATGGAAAATACAGGCCATCAACCGATCACGACAAGCAGTTATTATCAGATTATCAGGGATAGTGTTGCGCCAGCAGGCAGCCTGCGCTTTTTGCCTACATACACGGGTGTAGAGGTTTATACCAACAAGGAAAAACTTAAGAAGGTAAAGTTCGCGGATATAGACAAGGGAAAGCTGGAGTATCCCAAGGAAGCTGACAACGGCTGGATAGGGATACTGCAACATTATTTTGTGTCAGCGTGGTTGCCTAAGGAAAGCACCAACCGCGAGTATTTCACACACAAATTAGATGGCGGCCTTTATGCAGTCGGGGTCGTTCTGCCCAAAATAGTCATTGCTCCTGGGCAGAAGGCTACCGAAAGCACCAAATTGTATGCGGGTCCAACCGAGGCGACCCTGGACAAGATCGCCCCTGGCTTTGGGCTTACGGTGGACTACGGATGGCTTACGGTAATTGCGGTACCCCTGTTTTGGGTCATGTCCTTGTTCCATACATGGGTACACAACTGGGGTGTTGCCATCATATTGCTTACAGTTCTGATCAAACTGCTGTTTTTCCCACTCTCTGCAGCCAGTTATCGATCCATGGCAAAAATGAGGCTGGTCGCCCCAAAACTGGAAAAAATCAAGAAACAGTATGCTGATGACCGCGAGCAACTGAATCGCGCCATGATGGAGCTGTACAAGACCGAAAAAATCAATCCGTTGGGCGGGTGCTTGCCTGTAGTAATACAAATCCCTGTTTTTATTGCATTGTATTGGTCAATTTTGGGTAGTGTAGAGATGCGTAATGCGCCATTTATTGGCTGGATTACCGATTTGTCCGCGCCGGACCCATACTACATTTTGCCGTTGATCATGGGGGCAAGCATGATTACGCAAATGCGCCTCAATCCCAAGCCGGCAGATCCCATGCAAGCCAAGGTAATGCAATTCATGCCTCTAATCTTCAGCGTGATGTTCTTCTTCTTCCCTGCTGGATTGGTGTTGTATTCCATCGTGAATAATGTGCTTTCCATTACCCAGCAGTGGTTCATCACGAGGCGTGCCGAGGCTGAGAGCAAAGGTGCTACCCCAAAGCGCTGACACAATCGCTGCAGTTGCAACTGCACAAGGGCGGGGCGGGGTTGGTGTAGTTCGCATATCAGGACGCGATGTCCAGATGCTTGCCAAGACCATTCTGGGCTGGGTGCCCCAACCCAGGCATGCAACCTTCGCGAATTTCCAGAATGAAAGTGGCGAAATACTGGATCAAGGCATCGCCTTGTTTTTCCCTGCCCCCAATTCGTATACGGGTGAGGACGTGCTTGAGTTGCAAGGGCATGGCGGCCCTGCCGTGCTACAAATGTTGCTGCAACACTGCGTTGATCTCGGCGCCCGGCTTGCACAGCCCGGCGAATTTACTCAACGCGCGTTCCTCAATGACAAGATTGACCTTGCACAGGCTGAAAGCGTAGCCGACCTGATCGAAGCCAATACCACCGAAGCGGCAAAAAGTGCGATTCGTTCCCTGCGTGGCGACTTTTCAGCTGCCATTCAGGAGTTGGTTGATGAACTGATACGTTTACGCATGCTGGTCGAGGCAATGCTGGATTTTCCCGACGAAGAAATAGATGCAATCGACCTCAGGCGTCGCGAAGCATTGCTGAACAGCGTCAGATCCAAACTGCAGATCACGCTTGATACCGCCAAGCAGGGCAGTTTGTTGCGAGATGGCGCTCAGATCGTAATTGCAGGGCGGCCGAACGTAGGGAAGTCGAGATTATTGAATCGCCTGGCCGGTGAAGACGTGGCACTGGTCAGCGATATTCCAGGTACGACGCGAGATGTAATTCGTCAGGCAATACAGATACGCGGCGTCCCACTCCATATCCTGGATACCGCGGGATTGCGTGATTCACAAGATATTGTGGAAAACATGGGCATAGCACGCACGCACCAAACCGTATCGCGTGCCGATCTGATATTGCTTCTGGTCGATGCCAGTCATGGCATAACACCAGAGGACAATTCGATACTTGATGGGCTGCCGACCGAGATTCCTCGAATGCTGGTATACAACAAGGCGGATCTGTTGACTGGCAACCCGGACACTTGCGTAGATGGAGCTCACACTGGCATTTATGTTTCAGCGAAAACCGGCGAAGGAATGGATGCATTGCAAACAAGTTTGCTGAATGCGGTGGGGTGGCGCGATCTGGAAGGCGGTACATTTATGGCGCGTGAACGTCACCTTCGAGCTTTGAATACCGCTCAAAACAACCTGATACAAGCCCATGCTCTATTGGCTAACCAGGAACTATTTGCTGAAGAATTACGTTTGGCACAGCGGGCGCTTGATGAGATCACCGGTAAATTTACCCCGGATGATTTGCTGGGGGAGATTTTCAGCAGGTTTTGCATCGGGAAATAATGTAATTGTTTCACGTGAAACATCTGATTTGGGATTGTGGTCGAGCTGATGTATGATGCGCATCCCTTTCAAGGCTGTTCGGACATGGAATTTCCTGATGTATTTGATGTAATTGTGGTGGGCGGGGGACACGCTGGGACAGAAGCGGCCCTGGCCAGTGCCCGGGCAGGTTGCAAAACTTTGTTGCTAAGCCACAACATCGAGACGCTGGGGCAGATGTCATGCAACCCTTCAATTGGCGGAATCGGCAAGGGGCACCTGGTCAAGGAGGTGGATGCGCTGGGTGGTGCCATGGCTGCCGCGACCGATGAAGGCGGTATACAGTTTCGCATTCTGAATGCCAGCAAAGGCCCCGCCGTCCGTGCGACAAGGGCACAGGCAGACCGGTTGTTATACAAACAGGCAATAAGAAGTCGCCTGGAAAACCATCCCAACCTCTGGTTGTTCCAGCAGGCGGTGGATGATTTGCTGCTCCAGCAGGATCGGGTTTGCGGCGTTGTCAGCCAGCTTGGTCTGCGCTTCAAGGCAAAAGCAGTGGTATTGACTGCGGGCACCTTCCTTTCCGGCTTGATCCATGTTGGTCAAGCGAATTATCAGGCGGGTCGTGCTGGGGACCCGCCTTCCGTCAGTCTGGCGCACCGCCTCCGCGAACTTAACCTGCCGGTGGGGAGGCTAAAAACCGGAACCCCGCCACGCATTGACGGCAGAACCATTGATTACAAGGTCATGCAGCAACAGTTGGGCGACAGACCCGTGCCGGTATTTTCGTTCATGGGGAATGCAGCCTCGCATCCGAAACAGGTGTCCTGCTGGATCACGGAAACCAACCAGAAAACGCATGACATTATAAGAAATGGACTGGATCGTTCGCCCTTGTTCACCGGCGTGATTGAAGGCGTGGGCCCGAGATACTGTCCTTCCATAGAAGATAAAATAACCCGATTCGCCGATAAAACTTCACACCAGATATTCCTTGAGCCCGAGGGATTAACTACCCATGAAGTTTACCCAAATGGAATATCAACCAGTTTGCCATTTGATGTGCAACTGGAATTGGTTCGATCGATCAGGGGAATGGAAAACGCGCACATTCTGCGCCCCGGATATGCGATCGAATATGATTATTTTGATCCATGCGGCTTGAAAAGCTCGCTGGAAACCAAGGCAATCCAGGGGCTGTTTTTCGCCGGTCAGATAAACGGCACGACGGGATACGAAGAGGCTGCCGCTCAGGGCCTGCTGGCCGGATTGAACGCAGCTTTGCAAGTCAAGAATCTGAATCCCTGGTGTCCGCGCAGAGACGAGGCGTATCTGGGTGTACTGGTTGATGATCTGATTACACGCGGTGTTTCCGAGCCGTATCGAATGTTTACCAGCCGTGCAGAATATCGCCTGCAATTGCGCGAGGATAACGCGGATTTAAGGTTAACCGAGATCGGGCGGAAATTCGGCATTGTTGATGATGAGCGCTGGCAAGCGTTTGAACGGAAGCGTGAAGAAATCGCTAGGGAGCAGGAGCGTTTGCGCAGCACCTGGGTGAATCCGCGCTTGGTCCCGGTGGAGGACACAATCAGGGTGCTGGGCAAGCCGATAGAACGGGAGTATTCGTTGCATGAGTTGTTGCGAAGGCCAGATGTAAGCTATGCAAGTCTGCTGACGCTACCCGGAGCAGGTGATGGGGTGGCAGATACAATAGTCGCGGAACAGGTGGAAACCCAGGCTAAGTATCATGGATATATTGAACGTCAACGCGAAGAGATTTTACGCAACGAACAATATGAAGAGATGGAGCTGCCGAGTCTGTTTGACTACTCTCAAGTTCGCGGACTTTCCATCGAAGTACAGCAAAAGCTTAATCTGCATAAGCCGGAAACAATCGGGCAGGCAGCTCGTATTTCAGGCATTACACCAGCAGCAATTTCGTTGCTGCTGGTCCACCTGAAACGCGGTTTTCGCGAAGTTACTCCGTCCCAGATATCTGCATGAGTTTGTCCGAGGAGTTGCGTTTGGGCATAACGCAACTTGGGATTATGCCTGGAGTACCAATTCAGGAAAAATTGCTGGATTACCTGGAATTGCTGAACAAGTGGAACAAGGTCTATAACCTGACCGCGATCCGTGATCCTCATCAAATGGTGAGTCATCACTTGCTTGATAGTCTTTCTGTGGCCAAGCATCTATGGCCCGGCCAATGGCTGGATGTGGGATGCGGTGCCGGCTTGCCTGGAATGGTATTGGCGATAGCGTTGCCGGATCGGCATTTTACGATGCTGGACAGCAACAGCAAAAAAACCAGTTTCGTTCAGCAGGCTATTATTGAATTGGGATTGAGCAACGCCAGTGTAATTTGTGCTCGAGTTGAAGACTGGCGACCGCCAGAACGCTTTGACGGGATCATTTCCCGCGCTTATTCCGAATTGGGAGACTTTTTGCGCAGTACACGGCATCTGATTTCTGAACAAGGAAAATGGGCAGCGATGAAAGGATCGCCAGAACAGGAACTGGAACGACTTCCTTCGGGGTGCAGGGTAGAGCGGGTAATACCTTTACAAGTGCCGGGTTTGCATGCAGCACGCAGTCTGGTCATAGCAACATGCAACAAAAGCGAGGCTACATGAAAAAAATATTGGCAGTAACCAATCAGAAAGGCGGTGTGGGCAAAACCACAACGGCTGTAAACCTCGCTGCAAGTCTGGCTGCCGCAAAACAGCGCGTGCTGCTTATAGATCTCGATCCGCAGGGAAATGCCACCATGGGTAGCGGTATCGATAAGCGCGATTTGCAGGCAAGTATCTATGAAGTATTGCTGGGCAGCAAAACAATAATCGAAGCGCGCACACATGCCGACGCCGGAAATTATGACCTGCTTCCAGCAAATCGCGACCTGGCTGGAGCAGAAATCGAACTGGTGGATTTATCGCAACGCGAGATGCGCCTGCGGGATGCATTGGCGTTAGTTGCCGGGGAATATGATTTTGTATTGATCGATTGCCCGCCAGCGCTCAATTTGCTGACATTGAATGGTTTGTGTGCTGCCAAATCGGTAATGATACCAATGCAGTGCGAATACTATGCGCTGGAAGGTTTGAGCGATCTCGTGAATACCATACGCAAAGTGCGAGCAAACCTGAATCCTGATCTGGAAATCGAGGGATTGCTGCGTACCATGTTCGATCCGCGAAATGCATTGGCTCAGCAAGTGTCGGACCAGTTGCAGGAGCATTTCGGCAACAAAGTATATCGCACCGTCATCCCCCGGAATGTGCGGCTGGCTGAAGCCCCAAGTTTCGGCGTACCCGTGCTGTATCACGACAAATTGTCCAAAGGCACCCAAGCATATCTTGCGTTGGCCGGCGAACTATTGAATAACGCGGCGCAACCAGCTGCATCGGCATAGAGGAATTAATTATGGCAAAGCTTCACAAGGGTTTGGGACGTGGTCTGGACGCATTGTTGTCAGGCGGGAACAGCGAAAAGGATGAAGTAATGCGTGACTTGAATGTCGCGCTGCTCAGGCCCGGTAAATACCAGCCCAGAACGCGGATGGACGAAGCATCGTTGAACGACTTGGCAACATCGATAAAATCGCAGGGGATTATGCAGCCCATCCTGGTAAGGCAAATAGCCGATAGCAGTTATGAAATCATTGCGGGCGAAAGGCGCTGGCGTGCAGCTCAATTGGCAGGATTGACGCATGTTCCGGTTTTGGTTCGCAGCGTTCCCGATAATGCGGCGCTGGCGATGGCGCTTATAGAAAATATACAGCGCGAAAACCTTAATCCGCTCGAAGAAGCCGTGGGTATTCAACGATTGATAGACGAGTTCAAGATGACGCACCAACTGGCGGCCGAGGCAGTGGGCCGGTCCAGGAGTGCGGCCAGCAATCTGCTGCGCCTGCTGAAGCTGCCGAAAACAGTACAAGACCTATTGATGGAAAATAAGCTGGATATGGGACATGCGCGCGCACTGTTGCCGCTGGAAAGCGCGCAGCAGATTATGGTGGCCAATAAAATTGTGCTGGAACAACTTTCTGTGCGTGAAGCCGAAAAACTCGTACAGGTGCAGAATCACGAGACTGAAAAGGAAAAACACAAAAAAACGGATAAGCCGAGCCGCGACACGTTGCGCCTGCAGGAGGAAATCAGCGCACAATTGGGCGCGCGAGTTGAAATCAAATCGGGGGCAAAAGGCGCGGGAAAATTGATTATAGAATATGCCAATCATGACCAGCTTGAAGAAATTCTGGGCAAGCTGAAAAAGGGCAAATAATTTGGACAAAGAACCTGGAGAATCGCAGCAACAATGTTTGACACCCCCGGAAAACGCCGCTATCATCCCCGCGCTTTGGGACATTGAAACCAAAGAAAGAAAGTTAGCGCTCCATGTAATCTTGTTGCAGACAATAATCACGTTGTTTGCAGCATGCTTTGCTTACAGCATTAAAGACATGCCGCAACTTGCGATAGCGGTGTTGGGCGGCGGGACAATATCCGTAGTCAACAGCGCGTTGTTGGCATGGAGGATGGTTCGAGCCGCTTCACATCCTGCCCATGAAGCACATCATCAATTACGGCTCATGTATTTTTACGCCACCGAAAGGTTTCTGGTGGTCGTTGTGCTGCTATGCATATGTATGGCAGTGTTTAAATTGTCACCGTTGGCATTATTGGGCGGTTTTGTTCTGGGCCAGGCAGTACTCCTAACGGGCCGGTTTATTTTAAGTAGTTCTAGATTTAGATAGCGATTAAAAATGGCTAGTGAAGCGCATACATCTGCAGAATATATCAAGCACCATTTACAGAACCTGACTTTTGGGAAATTGCCCGATGGCGTCTGGGGTATAGCCCACAGTCACGATGAAGCCAAAGCCATGGGTTTCTGGGCCTTCAATCTGGACACGCTGCTGGTGTCCCTGTTGCTTGGCGTTATCTTCATATTCATCTTTCGCCTGGCCGCGAGAAAAATAACTGCCGGCGTACCGATCGGACTGCAAAATTTTTGCGAGTGGTCAGTCGAATTTGTCGACAGCAATGTCCGCGGCTCATTTTCCGCCAAGAACGATATGGTAGCGCCACTGGCATTGACCATTTTTTTCTGGATATTTTTAATGAATCTGATGGATCTGCTGCCGGTAGACTATGTGCCTACCCTGATGGAGACGATTGGTGTTCCATTTTTCAGAATAGTTCCCTCTGCAGACCCGAATGCGACATTTGGCATGGCCATAGGCGTGTTTTTGCTGATTCTCTACTACAGCGTAAAAATCAAAGGGGTGGGCGGTTTCCTCGGCGAACTGACATTGCAACCATTTGGAAAGTGGGGCTTGCCGGTTAATCTTTTGCTTGAGGGCGTAAACCTTATAGCAAAGCCGATATCCCTTGCGCTGCGTTTGTTCGGCAATATGTATGCAGGCGAAATGATCTTCATTCTGATCGCGCTGATGGGCGGTGCCTGGATTGGATTTACACCGGGTAGTGTTACCTTGTACGGCTCGCAGATTCTGCTGTCGCTGGGATGGGCAATCTTCCACATATTGATCGTCACCTTGCAGGCATTCATATTCATGGTTTTGACCATTGTCTATATGGATATGGCGCACCAGGAACATCACTAGACAATTTTAACAACCTAACTTTTAAACAGGAGAAATAGAAAATGGAAATGGCACAAGCACTGCTTTACATCGCAGGAGCCCTGATGATGGGTTTGGGCGCACTCGGCGCAGCCGTTGGTATCGGTATTCTGGGCGGCCGCTTCCTGGAAGGCGCTGCGCGTCAACCCGAACTTATCCCCATGTTGCGCACCCAGTTCTTTGTGGTGATGGGTCTGGTAGATGCGGTTCCGATGATTGCTGTTGGTATTGCGATGTACGTTCTGTTCGCGGTTGCATAGGGATTCCGGGCGACATCGTATAACTAAAGAAAGGAAGCTTGCATGAATATCAATGCGACTCTTTTAGCTCAGACAATCATGTTCGCGCTGTTCGTATGGTTTTGCATGAAATTCATATGGAAACCGATCATGGGGGCACTCGACCAGCGCAAAAAGCAGATTGCTGACGGCCTGGCGGACGCCGAGAGGGCGAAACATGACCTGGAGCTGGCGGCAAAACGCTCCGCGGACATGCTGCGTGAAGCCAAGGAAAAAGTCGGCGAAATCGTGGCGAGCGGAGAAAAGCGCGCCAGCGAAATCATTGAAGCAGCCAAGGAACAGGCAAAGGCAGAGGGTGACCGCATCATTTCAGGGGCAAAAGCTGAAATTGATCAGGAAGTGTTTCGCGCACGTGAACAATTGCGCACCGAGGTTTCGGCAATTGCGCTGGCCGGTGCAAGCAAAATTCTCGGACGTGAAATTGATGCAAAGGCGCACAATGATCTGCTCGACAAGCTGGTTTCGGAAATATAAATACCATGTCTGAAGCAATAACCACGGCAAGACCCTATGCGCAGGCAGCATTTGACGAGGCGCAGCAGCTTTCGGATCTGAAAGGCTGGTCTGAAATGCTGGTGACGCTGGCCGAATCCGTATGCCACCCTGAAGTCCGTTTGGTGGCGACGAATCCGCGCATCGCCAAATCCAGGCTGGAAAATCTAATGGAAGCACTGACAGGCGGGAAACCGACAGTACAGCAACGGAACTTTGTACGAATATTAGTCGAAAATCAGCGCCTGCTCCTGTTGCCGGAAATTGCAGCGATTTATGAGGCCTTACGCGCAGAAGCCGAGAAAACCTTGAATGTAGAGGTTGACTCCGCATATGAATTGTCCGCTGCACAGCAGGAAAGAATCATAAGCTCGCTGAAAGCAAAAATGGGATGCGAGATAAAGCTAAGCTGCAAAATAAATAAAGAATTGCTCGGCGGTGTGATCATCCGCGCGGGAGACAAGGTTATAGATGGTTCTGCCCGCACCCGCCTGACAGAAATGGCAAACGCGCTGGCCTGATAATGATATATCAACGAAGGAAATACAGATGAAGCTCAATCCATCCGAAATAAGCAATCTAATACGCAGCCGCATCGACAACTTCGAAGCGCTGTCACAAGCGCGCACCGAGGGTACCGTAGTCAGCGTTACCGACGGTATTGTACGGGTGCACGGACTATCCGACGTAATGCAGGGTGAAATGCTGGAGTTTCCCGGCAACACATTCGGCCTTGCACTTAACCTCGAGAGAGATTCCGTCGGCGCTGTGATTCTGGGTGAATACGAGCATATCACCGAAGGCGACACGGTCAAATGCACCGGCCGTATCCTCGAAGTGCCGGTGGGTCCTGAACTGTGCGGGCGCGTGGTGAATGCGCTGGGTCAGCCTATCGACGGCAAAGGGCCGGTCAATGCAAAGATGACCGACAAGATCGAAAAAGTTGCGCCCGGCGTGATCGCGCGCAAGTCGGTTGATCAGCCAGTGCAAACCGGTCTGAAATCAATCGACTCCATGGTGCCAATCGGCCGCGGCCAGCGCGAACTGATCATCGGTGACCGCCAGACCGGCAAGACAGCCGTAGCGGTAGATGCGATCATCAACCAGAAGGGTCAGAACATGACCTGTATCTACGTAGCGGTCGGACAGAAAGCATCTACCGTCGCCAACGTCGTTCGCAAACTGGAAGAGCACGGCGCACTGGGCTATACCATCGTGGTCGCAGCCACCGCATCCGATTCCGCAGCGATGCAGTTCCTCGCGCCCTATGCGGGTTGTACGATGGGCGAATATTTCCGCGATCGCGGCCAGGATGCACTGATTGTTTATGACGACCTGACCAAGCAGGCATGGGCGTACCGCCAGATTTCCCTGCTGTTGCGCCGCCCGCCCGGCCGTGAAGCATACCCAGGTGACGTGTTCTATCTGCACTCCCGTTTGCTGGAACGTGCTGCCCGCGTCAATGCCGACTACGTTGAAGCATTCACCAAAGGCGCCGTAAAGGGCCAGACCGGTTCACTGACTGCATTGCCGATTATCGAGACACAGGCAGGCGACGTGTCCGCATTCGTACCGACCAACGTGATATCCATAACCGACGGACAGATATTCCTGGAAACGGACCTGTTCAATGCCGGCATCCGCCCTGCGATCAATGCCGGTGTCTCGGTTTCGCGTGTCGGCGGCGCAGCACAAACCAAGGTAATCAAGAAGCTGGGCGGAGGTGTGCGTCTGGCATTGGCCCAGTATCGTGAGCTGGCGGCTTTTGCCCAGTTTGCGTCCGACCTGGATGAAGCAACCCGCAAGCAGCTGGAGCGCGGCCGCCTGGTTACCGAATTGA
>Ga0316575_10000345_pt1 | contig 13108 bp, 7 predicted proteins | sample J5NA_FD_203072 | JGI IMG/M metagenome (GOLD analysis project Ga0316575, IMG submission 203072) | Rhizosphere microbial communities from salt marsh grasses in Alabama, United States - J5-7_050615r2r3 | ecosystem: Host-associated > Plants > Roots > Rhizosphere | place: USA: Alabama | collected...
TGAAGTGCTCAAAGGAAAAGGAAAATACGAACTTTTCCCTCATAATCCCTATGAAACAGTCATCAATACCCGTCCGGCGATTTCGTTCTATAATGACAACAATCCCGACTGGCTTAACGTGATGATCTTTTATCATGTGCTGGCACATATAGATTTTTTCCAGAATAATGTTTACTACACGAAAACGTGGAACTACGATTTCACCGGTCGTGCGCTTGCCGATAAACGGATCATTGCAAAATTGCGATCGGAAAAAGGACGTTGGGTAGATTACATTATTGAATTCTCCCGTGGCATTGATAATCTGGTCGGATATCATACCGAGTTGAATGTCGGCGGGGCATCCGGCGAAAAAGTATCACAACGAAAACTGGATTATTATTTTGACGTGTTCCTTCAGGACGTAAAAAAGGCCAGTGTTACCAAATACATTAAAGAACTCGAACGGTATAACGATTGTGTGAAAAAACTCGGAGAGAAAGCGGAACCGGTTTTTTTTGCCGAAGTGCTTTCACAGTATCCGGAATTTGAATCGCTGATGGAAAAGTTTCTTGACAAACCCCGTCAGGAGTCTACCGACCTTATGCAGTATCTCCTGAACCATTCCGCGTTCCTGAAAAAAGAGGAAAATGCATGGATGCGCTCAGTCATCGAGATTATCCGCTCAACCTCACTTTATTTTCAACCTCAGATCCGTACCAGGATAATGAATGAAGGGTGGGCAAGCTACTGGCACGAAACACTGTTCATGGCTGATGACCGGATCAGCGGACACGAAGTCGGATTTGCACGAGTCAATGCCGGGGTTACCGCTCTGCCGCGCGTGGGGCTTAATCCTTATGCGCTCGGATTGCGCCTGTTCAATCATATCGAGGATCTTGGTGATAAAGGCCGGTACTCATTTGATTACCGGATGCTTCCGGGATTCAGGGAACGGTCCGAGTTTGACAAAGAAAAAAACGAAGGCCGGAAAATGATTTTCAGGGTGCGTGAACAGCTGAATGATTTTCTGCTTATCGATAATTTCGTTGATCAGGAATTTGTTGACAAGCACAATCTGTTCGTTTCGGGCAGACGTTTGAACGCTCAGCGGATGGTATGGGAGTACTATGTTAAAAGCCGGAGTGCGGAAGCGTACAGGAAAATGATGCATGAGGCCCTCTATCATCCTCCGCACATCACGGTAAAGACTGACGCTGACAATGGGGATACGCTTTACCTTGTACATCATTTCGAGGGAAAACCTCTCATCACGGATTTTATTTCGAATACTCTTATGGGTGTTGAGTATCTTTGGGGCGGACCGGTAAAACTTGAGACGAGTGAAGTTATTGCATCGGCGCCGAAAGAAGGGAGTGAGGGCGTACCCTCACACGAGGAAATTACATGGGAACGGGTAGTGTATACCATGAAAGACCGAAAGCTTTCCCGTAGTAAACTATGATTTTTTCGGGAGTATCGCAACGTGGAAAATGTGAGAAAAGCGATTGCCAACCTGAACCAGCGGATGACAGATCAGAGTCGTCGGCAACCGATTTCGTTTGAAGAGTATCTGGCCATTGTGGCGCAGACCCCGGAACGGGCTCTCAGGAATGTGTTCCAGATATTTCAGAATCTTATTGCGCATTACATTGGAAACGGTGTGGATGAATATCCGGACGACCCGGAGTCCATAAGATACATGTATTATGACGCCAGTGCCCTGTTTGAAAAAGGTGTTGACCGGGCATTCTTCGCGGATCGGATTTTTGCCAATCGGCTGGTAAACCTGGTGGAGGGTATACGCCTCGGATTTCAGCAGAATAAGATTTACATTTTCAAAGGTCCTCCGGGGTGCGGTAAAAGTACGTTTCTGAATAACCTTCTCAAGAAATTTGAAGCGTACGCCAACACCGATGACGGTGAACGCTATGAAATCGTCTGGCGGCTTGATCCGGCTCTTCTCGGCACAACGAGGAAAAAGAAGGCACTTTCCGCGGTTGAACAACTGGTGTCGATATTGGGACAGGAGACCGACCATTCTGCCGAATTTTCAAGTGAATATGCAGTAAGCACCGATAAGGAAGGGATAATTGAAATACCGTGCCCGAGTCATGATCATCCTGTTCTCATTATTCCCAAGGATTACCGAAAACGGTTTTTCTCCGATCTTCTCGGCGGAACGGAATTTTATAGTCGTCTTGTCAATGATATGGAATATCAGTGGGTGTTCCGGGATAAACCATGCACATTCTGCAGCAACATTTATCAGACACTCCTGAACCTGATTAAGAAGCCGCAGAATGTACATAAGATGATATACGCGCGACATTACCGTTTCAATCGGCGGATGGGTGAAGGAATCAGCGTGTTCAATCCGGGGGATACACTTCCGGCAAATAACGTCATACATAATCCGACGCTGCAGAATGCGATTGACATGATGTTGAGTGACCCGACCGAAGTTCGCTACTTCCACTCACGGTACGCCAAGACGAATAACGGCGTTTATGCACTGATGGATGTCAAAACCCACAACGTCGAGCGTTTTATCGAGCTCCATAATATTATCAGTGAAGGGGTGCACAAGGTCGAAAATATCGAGGAGAGTGTCAATACCCTGCTTATTGCGGTAATGAATCCCGAAGACGAAAAGAATATCGAGTCGTTCAAATCGTTTTCCGACCGTATCGTCTACATCACCGTGCCGTATGTGATGGATCGTAAAACGGAAGTGAATATTTATACGAATACTTTCGGCAAACAGATCGAGGCGCAGTTTCTTCCCCGTGTGCTGAGTAATTTCGCACGTGTCATTATTTCCACCCGGCTTAAGCGCCAGTCTGCCACAATGAAAACATGGATTCCCGAACCCGGAAAATACTCCCTGTTTTGCGACAAGGATTTATTGTTACTGAAAATGGAAATATATGCAGGCAGAATACCCAACTGGCTTTCTGAAGACGACCGGAAGAAACTGACGGCGAAGTGTCGCAGAGACATTATTGCCGAATCGGAATTTGAAGGTGACTTCGGCGTTTCCGGTCGGGACTCGATCGATATATTCAACGATTTCTATTCCACATTCAGTAAGCAGGACCGACTCATCAATATGGTTGACCTCTGCGATTATTTTAAAAAACATTCCTACATCTCCGATCTGATACCTGACGGCTTTCTGGATTCACTGCTGCATATGTATAACTACATGGTTCTGCAGGAAGTGAAAGAGGCTCTTTACTACTACAATGAATCACAGATTTCACGTGACGTGCAGAATTATCTGTTCGCGACGAACTTCGAACCGCCGGTAAAAGAGGTTTGTCAATATACCGGAGAAACGCTGAATATATCCGAAGAGTATTTCGAAAGCATGGAGTTACGGTTGCTTGGAGCGAAAGCCGATAAAGAGCGGCGTCTGCGTTTTCGGGCGGATACACAGAAAGTGTATGCGTCAAAGACACTGCCGCAGGAGATAATGGTGGAAGGCAAGATGATAACCGAAACGGAAATATTTTTCAGTCTTCGTGAACGGTATGTGCAGAACATAAAAGATAAAGTGCTGGATCCGTTTCTCGAAAATGAGAATTTCAGACGCGCAATAAAAGAGTTCGGAACCAGAAATTTCACCATGTATGATAAACGGATACAGACGGAAGTCAGTTTCCTGCTTAAAAACCTCAAGGAAAAGTTCGGGTATTCGGAAAAATCGGCACTTGAAGTATGCATTTATGTAATTGACAATAATCTGGCGAATGCTTTTAACCGCGCCTAGTTCATCTTCCGGGTTACCCGATGGATTCCCGCTTCGGAGGCAGAATCCGGTATTGAACACTTTCTTCCTTTTTGAGTATATTACTCTTTGAATGAGTTAACAGTAAGAACTTAGTTGCCAGTATACTTCATGTATCGGGCTTGTCTGCCTGATGCATTGCCGAAGGAGCAAGAATGCAGATTACCGTCAACCTGCGCGAACGGTCATATCCGATCTTCGTTGAAAACGGCATCAGTGCCGATGTCGCCAGACGGCTCAGGGAGCAGTTTCCGAAGAGCCGGTTTGCAATTGTCACCAATGTGACGCTTGCGGCACTCTATCGCGAAACACTCTCTGCCTGGAGTGAAATGCTCGGAGCCGTCATCCATGAAATGCCCGACGGGGAACGCTACAAGACGATTGAATCCTGGTGTGGAATTCTTGATGTGCTGCTGCGTGAGAAACTTGAACGGTCAAGTGTCATCATTGCCTTCGGCGGCGGTGTCGTGGGTGATGTCACAGGGTTCGCGGCAGCGGCGTTTCTGCGCGGTGTTGCCTTTGTACAGATACCGACCACGCTTCTTGCTATGGTTGATTCGAGTGTCGGTGGAAAGACTGCGGTCGACCATCCGCTCGGTAAAAACCTTATCGGTGCGTTTCACCAGCCCAGGGCGGTGTTTGTCGATACCGCATTTCTAGCCACCCTTTCAGACCGGGAGTTTGCAAGCGGCTATGCCGAACTCTTCAAATATTCATTTATTGGCGGTAAAGATATGTTCGATTTCGTCGTCGGCAATCATGAAGCAATCGTACGCAGGGAGCCGGCTGCACTGCTGGAAGGTGTTGAGCGGAGTATCGCGATCAAGGCGAACGTCGTTGAACAGGATGAACAGGAAACCAGCGGTTTGCGGGCACAGCTCAATTTCGGACATACCTTTGCGCACGCCCTTGAGCGTTTTTTTCACTTCGGTGACATTCTGCATGGTGAAGCGGTCTGGTGGGGGATGCTCTGTGCAATCGACTGTTCGCGCAGGACCGGAACCATCAACTGTGAAGCAACTGCTGAATATGAACGCATCGAGAAACTGATACTGCGTCCGTCATTGCCCCGTAAGGTCGATGTCGAAGCCGTTTACGACATGATGTTCACTGATAAAAAAGTTGCGGACGGAAAGCTTCGCCTGGTGCTTCCCACGCGTCCCGGTACTTCAACCGTCCGCGGTGACATTCCCGCAGGGATGGTAAAGGCGTCAATTGTTTCCGTGCTCGGATAATAACGAGAGTACGTCCGTTAGTACTGTTTTGGGCCGGTTTTCGTCTTTTTACTGTCGTTCGTGATGTTCCAGCGTTGCTGCAACCGGAACACACTGAACGCCAGCGGACCCATCAGAAAAATATTGACGGCATTGGACAAACCTTCCTCCCCGACCTTTCCGAGTTTTTCAAGCAACGGCCGTTGCAGCCACGTCATGTAGAGCAGCTCGTAAATGATGAACAGGTAGAAAAAATAGTCCCAGAAGCGTCTCGTCAGTATCCTGAAACCGAATGCATAGGAAAGCATTCCGGTGAGGGCAGTCACCATGAATACCATGTCGACCCATTCCCATCTGCCGTTGAAGGTGATGTTCGAAGGGTAGAATGTGTACACGAGATAAAACAGTGCATAGTAAACGGAAAATATTTTCAGCAGCATGTCGGATCCGGTGTCGTCAATTCTGTCGTTAGCGGAACATTTCCGGTTATTGTTTACCGATGGGATATTTTCCATTGAAGCAGGCTGAACAGAAATCGGTATGCGGTGCCGGCATGACCGAAAGCATTCCTTTTATCGAGAGGTATCCCAGACTGTCAACTTCAAGATAGTTGCGGATCTGCTCGATAGTACTGGTGTTGGCGATAAGTTCCTCTTTTGTCGGCATGTCGATACCGTAAAAACAGGGACAGATTATCGGTGGTGACGAAATACGAAGATGGATCTCTTTCGGGCCTGCCGTGCGGATGAGTCTGATGATTTTTTTCATGGTGGTGCCCCGAACGATCGAATCATCGACAATGACGATTTTCTTGTTTTTCAAGACACCTTTGACGGGGTTGAATTTGACACGAACACCGAAATCGCGTGCCTCCTGTACCGGGTGAATGAAGGTGCGGCCGATATAATGATTTCTGATGAGACCGATGTTGAATCGGGTTCCCGACGCTTCGGAAAAGCCGAGTGCGGCCGTGGTGGCTGAGTCGGGCACGCCGATGACCAGGTCGGCGCCGGGGACCGGATGTTCTTCGGCAAGTCTACGGCCGAGTTTGCGCCGGACGCGGTCGACATTCTTGCCGAATACGAAACTGTCGGGGCGTGAAAAGTAGATGAATTCAAAAACGCATTGTGCCTTGTGTTCAGGTTTTGTCTCTACGGGAATGCGGAATGACGTGATGCCGTTTTCGTCGATCCGAACCATTTCACCGGCTTCAACTTCGCGGATCATTTCTGCACCGACAAGGTCGAATGAACAGGTTTCGGACGAAAGGAAGTAGGTGCCGTCAACACTGCCGATGATAAGCGGTCGTACACCGAACGGGTCACGGGCTCCGTAAAGTGCCCTGGGGGTGAGGAAAAGAATGGAATATGCACCCCTCACTTCAGAGAGTGCATCGAGAATCATCTCCTCGACGGTAGCACCGCGTGACAGTGCAATCAGGTGCATAATGACTTCGGTATCGGTGGTGGAGGTGAAAATCGATCCGCTGTCAACCATTTTCTCGCGCAGGACGTCCGCATTGGTGAGGTTGCCGTTATGTGCTCCGGCTATCTGCCCGGCCCTGCAGTTGATGACGATCGGCTGCGCGTTGACAAGACTCGATGATCCGGTGGTGGAGTAGCGGTTATGCCCGATTGCAAGATTTCCCGTCATTTGTTCGAGCTTATCATGGTGTTTGAATACCTGGCTTACAAGTCCCATGCCCCGCTGAAGGTTTATTTCACCATTATCAACAACGGCGATTCCCGAACTTTCCTGTCCGCGGTGCTGTAATGCGAACAGGCCGAGATAGGTGAGATGTGCCGCAAGCTGATTGTTGTATACACCGAAAATACCGCACTCTTCATGAAATGATTCGTCAAACATCACGCTGCCTCTCTGGTTACGAACGGGAATCTTTACGTACTACGCTTGCGCCGATGAATCCTTTGAACAGCGGATGCGGATCGATCGGCCGTGACTTGAACTCGGGGTGAAACTGTACACCGATAAACCAGGGATGGTCCCCAATTTCAACCGTCTCGACGAGGTGTCCCCCTGGAGACATTCCCGAAAGGGTCATACCGGCCTTTTCGAACAGTTCGCGGTAGGTGTTGTTGAACTCAAAACGGTGACGATGACGTTCGCTGATCTGTTCCTTGCCGTAAAGTTTACGGATGACCGTACCTTTCCCTAATATGCACGGGAATGCACCTAACCGCATGGTACCGCCGAGATTCATGATCTTTTTCTGTTCTTCCATCAGACTGATTACGGGGTTGGATGTCTTTTCATTGTTTTCGACGGTGTCGGCATCCTTGAGACCGAGTACATTGCGGGCGAACTCGATTACCGCCATGTGCATGCCGTAGCAGATGCCGAAGTAGGGTATTTTTTTTCCGCGGGCATACTCTACGGCTATAATTTTGCCCTCAACCCCGCGTGCGCCGAAACCGCCCGGAACAAGTATACCATCACATGAACCGAGTATCGCATCGGCACCCTGCTGTTCGATATCTTCGGATGATACGCTGACGATCTTCACCCGGACATTGTGAAATGCACCGGCATGATTGAGCGACTCATGTATTGATTTATACGCATCAAGGAGTTCGCTGTATTTTCCGACAATGGCGATTGAAACGTCCTTATCGGCGCTCGTCACCCGGTCGATATAGTCACGCCACGGTTTGAGATTGCGGCGTCCGGCACGGAGTCCGAGACTGTCGATAATGACCGTATCGAGTTCCTGTGCGGCGAACTCGAGCGGAACTTCGTAGATCGTATGCGGAACATCCATGTTTTCGATCACCGCCTCTTCGTCGACATTGCAGAAAAGGGAAAGTTTGCGGCGTACGTCTTTGTCAAGATGCTTTTCCGTGCGACAGATGAGAATGTCGGGGATGATTCCGATTTCCCGCAGCTGTCCCACCGAGTGCTGCGTCGGTTTGGTTTTAACTTCTCCCGCCCTTTCAAGGTACGGGATCAGCGTAACGTGAATGAACAGGGAATTGCTGCGCCCGACCTGCTGTCTGAACTGTCTGAGCGCTTCAAGAAAGGGGTGGCTCTCGATGTCTCCGACCGTACCGCCGATCTCGGTGATGACAACGTCGATTTCGGGAGTGACGACGCTGCGGATGCTGTCGCAGATTTCGGTGGTGACATGCGGCACTACCTGAACGGTTCCGCCGAGATAATCTCCGCGACGTTCCTTCATTATAATCGAATCGTAAATGCGTCCGGCAGTGTAGTTACAGTTTCGTGTGGTGGTCATTCCGGTAAAACGTTCATAATGTCCGAGGTCAAGATCGGTTTCGGCACCGTCATCGGTAACATAGACTTCACCATGCTGATACGGGTTCATGGTGCCGGGATCGACGTTGAGGTATGGATCAAATTTCTGATGAATTACCCGCAGTCCGCGCGATTTAAGAAGAAGACCGATTGATGCCGCGGTGATTCCCTTGCCGAGTGAAGAAACAACACCTCCTGTAACGAATATGTGTTTTGCCATAGGTTGTCTCCGTATCCTGAATGGTGAAAATCGAACGGGCGCATCAGATGGTGCGCCCGTTCGTCAGTGCCAAAGTGCTTTACGAATATTGATGTCGTGCTTGTACCGGCGGTCGCGACCGGGAGAAAAATCAGTGTACTCCTGAATCGGTTTTACCGAAAAACCCGTTCTCTCGAGGGAATCCATACCGCTGATTGCCGCCTGAGCACCTTCGAGAGTGGTGATATACGGAATCCGGTGCGAGACGGCGGCGCTGCGGATCGGTTTTGAATCCATCGCCGATTTCTTGTCTGCCGGAACATTGATTACGAGATTAATGTCGCCGTTTTTAATGAGATCGATGACATCGGGTTTTCCTTCACCGATTTTGGGGACCATCTTGACATTGACACCGTTTGACTGGAGTACGTTCCACGTTCCTTCAGATGCATAAATCTTGAAGCCGAGTGCCGAGATGGTCTTCACCATGAAGATGATGTTTCGGCGCATGCTGTTTTTTACGCTGATGAATACCGAACCGGTACGTGGAAGGTTGTTGCCCGCGGCATCCTGCGATTTGGCGAATGCAAGGCCGAAATCCTTGTCAAGTCCCATCACCTCTCCGGTTGACTTCATTTCCGGACCGAGGATAATGTCTGCTCCGGGGAATTTGTTGAAGGGGAGCACCGATTCCTTTACTGCGTAGTAGTCGAGTGTTCTTTCAACGGCTTCGTCGAGCTCCTTGAGCTTTTTACCGACCATCAGTTTCGCCGCGATTTTTGCCCATGGAACGCCGGTTGCCTTACTGACGAACGGAACGGTACGCGATGCACGCGGATTGACTTCGAGAACGTAGACCATCGATTCCTTGATTGCATACTGGATGTTGAGCAAACCGATCACCTGCAGTTCCTTGGCGATGGCAATGGTAACCCTGCGGATTTCCGCAATGAGGTCGTCTGAAAGTGTATGTGGCGGAAGAACGCAGGCACTGTCACCGCTGTGAATTCCGGCTTCTTCGATATGCTCCATGATGCCGCAGATCATGACGTCATTACCGTCGCAGACCGCATCGACATCCACTTCGATCGCATCGTTGATGAATTTATCGATAAGGACGGGACGGTTTTCCGATGCGTCAAGCGCTTCGTCGATGAAGGCGCGCAGGTCCTGTTCGTCATAGACGATCTTCATTGCCCTGCCGCCGAGGACGAATGACGGACGCAGCAAAACCGGATAGCCGATCGATCGGGCAACTGCAGCAGCTTCATCAATTGATGTCGCCATTCCGTTGGCCGGTTGAAGAAGTTCAAGTTTGCGGATCATTACGGCGAATTCGTCACGGTCCTCTGCCCGCTGAATCGATTGCACCGATGTCCCGATAATGGGAGCACCCGCTTCCATAAGCCGCCTGGCGAGGTTGAGCGGGGTCTGGCCGCCGAACTGGACGATGACGCCGGCCGGTTTTTCTTTGTCAATAATATTCATGACATCTTCGAAGGTCAGCGGCTCGAAGTACAGTTTATCGGAGGTATCGTAGTCGGTGCTGACAGTTTCGGGGTTTGAATTGACCATAATCGATTCGTATCCGAGATCACTCATTGCGAATGATGCCTGACAGCAGCAGTAATCGAACTCGATACCCTGACCGATACGATTGGGTCCGCCGCCGAGAATGACGATTTTCTGCCGGTCGCTCGGAGCACTTTCGTCTTCCTGTTCATAGGTCGAGTAGTAATACGGCGTATACGCTTCGAATTCGGCGGCACAGGTGTCGACGAGTTTGTAGGTGGGGATGATTCCGGACTCTTTTCTGTGTCGTCTGAATTCGGATTCCGTCATACCGTACATTGCGGCAAGTTGCGCATCGGAGAAACCGTGTTTTTTAGCTTTACGGATTGTCGCAACCGGCGGCAGCCCGTTTTCAGATGCTGCAGAAGGCAGCTGTTTTTCAAAGTTGAATATGTCGTTGAGATTATTGATAAACCACGGATCGATTTTCGAGGCATTCGCAATTTCCTCAACCGATAATCCGGCTTCAAGCCCTGCCCGGATGATGAACAGCCGGTTGCAGAGCGGGGAACCGATCATCTGGAGCAGTTCCTCTTTTGGTTTATTTGCCAGTGCGGCAACGAGTTCGAAGCCCTTGCGTCCGATTTCAAGACCGCGCAGCCCTTTCTGCAGAGCTTCCTTGAAGGTGCGGCCGATCGCCATGGTTTCACCGACCGATTTCATCTGTACACCGAGTCGTGAATCGGCTTCCGGAAATTTCTCAAAAGTAAATCGTGGAATTTTGACGACACAGTAGTCGATCGTCGGCTCGAACGATGCCGGGGTTTCTTTGGTGATGTCATTCTGGATTTCATCGAGAGTGTATCCGACAGCAAGTTTGGCCGCAAACTTGGCGATGGGAAAGCCGGTTGCCTTGCTTGCTAATGCACTGCTTCTGCTTACGCGCGGATTCATTTCAATGACGACCATGCGTCCGTCAGACGGGTTGACTGCAAACTGAATGTTCGACCCGCCAGTTTCGACACCGATCTCCCTGATGATGGCAACGGCTGCATCACGCATTTTCTGGTATTGCGCATCGGTGAGGGTTTGTGCCGGAGCAACGGTGATGCTGTCACCGGTGTGGATACCCATCGGGTCGAAGTTTTCAATCGAGCAGATGATGACGACGTTATCGGCCCTGTCGCGCATGATTTCGAGTTCATACTCTTTCCAGCCGATAACCGATTCCTCAATGAGGATTTCATTGCTTCTGCTGGAATGGAGCCCTGCATAGGCGGCTTTGTGAAAATCGCTTTCGTGATAGACAATGCTTCCCCCGGTACCGCCCATGGTGAATGATGGACGGATGATGAGCGGAAAACCGATTTCACGGGCGATTTCCCACGCTTCGTCGAGATTATAGGCAAAGGCGCTTTTCGGGAGATCAAGGCCGATCCGTTTGATTGATTCCTTGAACTCATTGCGGTTTTCAGCCCGTTTGATAGCCCGTTCATCGGCACCGATCAGTTTGACGTTATATCGCTGCAGTACACCACTCTCCGAGAGTTCCATTGCAGTGTTGAGCCCGGTTTGTCCGCCCATGGTGGGGAGGATGGCATCGGGACGCTCCTGTTCGATAATTTTTTCGACAATCTCGGGTGTAATCGGTTCGATGTAGGTGCGGTCGGCCATCTGGGGGTCGGTCATGATGGTTGCAGGGTTGGAATTTACAAGAATTACCCTGAATCCGTCCTCCCTGAGGGCCTTGCATGCCTGGGTACCGGAATAATCAAATTCGCATGCCTGTCCGATAATGATCGGACCGCTGCCGATAATCAGAATACTGTTGATGTCGGTTCTTTTAGGCATAAATCCTTTCAGTGTCACTGATGGAGCCGTCGCACCAGTAACGGTCAAGTTTCTTCTGATTGTCTATAGACGGCGCAAGGAGAATCTGCGTGATGATTCTGCCCTACTTGTTTTCCATCATTTCCATGAACTGTTCGAAAAGGTAGCCGCTGTCGTGTGGTCCCGGAGATGCTTCCGGATGGTATTGCACACAGAACAGGTTCCGCTCACGATCAGCCAACCCCTCACATGTCATGTCATTGAGATTGATGTGGGTCATCGATGCACCTTTCAATGTATCCGGGCTTTTCATATCAACACAGAACCCGTGGTTCTGGGAGGTGATCTCGATTGCACCGTTCACCATGTTCCGTACGGGATGGTTACCTCCACGATGGCCGAATTTCAGTTTATATGTTGTACCACCGAGTGCAAGCGCGAGAAGTTGATGTCCGAGACAGATGCCGAATATCGGCTTATATCCAAGGAGTTGCCGGATGGTGTCGATTGCATAGGTTACGGCTGCCGGATCTCCCGGTCCGTTTGAGAGAAAAATACCGTCGGGATTGAGAGCCTTCACTTCATCGGCACTTGCAGATGCAGGGACAACGGTTACCTTGCAACCGAGCGATTCGAGAATGCGCAGAATATTGTGCTTGATACCGAAATCAAATGCCACCACCGAGAATCTGATGTCTGTTTTCGGTATCCGGTTGCTCACGTCATTCCATACATACGGTTTTGAACAGGTAACATCCTTAACGCAGTCAAGTCCCACGAGACCCTGCCATGTTTTTGCCTTGTCGACAAGATCGTCGGTACTGACAGTGTCGTCCCCGGCGTAAATGATTGCCTTCATGGCACCTTGTGTGCGGATATGCCTCGTCAGTGCACGCGTATCGATATCCTCAAGGCCGATGATATCGTATTTGTTAAGATATTCGTGAATGCTCATCTGGGATCTGAAATTTGACGGGTAGGAACAGGCTTCCTTGACGAGAAAGCCGCGTACCTGCACCTTGTCGGATTCAACGTCGGTGTCATTGATGCCGTAGTTGCCGATGAGCGGGTAGGTCATGGTGATGATCTGTGAGGAGTACGACGGATCGGTCATGATCTCCTGATATCCGGTCAGGCTGGTATTGAAGACAACTTCACCAACGGATTCACCGGATGCGCCAAATGACGAACCCTCAAAAATTGTACCATCTTCAAGTGCAACAATACCTCTCAAAAGAACCTCACAGTAATGGGTTTTAATTGTAATCTGCTGATATTTACGAGCTTATCGCAATGGCCGGGTGTACA
>Ga0316575_10000346_pt1 | contig 13099 bp, 13 predicted proteins | sample J5NA_FD_203072 | JGI IMG/M metagenome (GOLD analysis project Ga0316575, IMG submission 203072) | Rhizosphere microbial communities from salt marsh grasses in Alabama, United States - J5-7_050615r2r3 | ecosystem: Host-associated > Plants > Roots > Rhizosphere | place: USA: Alabama | collected...
CATATTATTTGTCACCGCCCGGCCTTACGGAGAACCCATATATCAATGGATGCAAAACATACTGCCCCTTGACGGTGATTCTGTAGAAGTCGTTGCGACAGGTTCATTTGATGCCAAGATCGATGTGCTGGCAAACAGGGATATTTCATATTTTGTAGAGGACAGACTTGAAACATGTTATCCGCTTTTTTCGTCGGGGGTTACGCCCATTTTATTCAAGCAGCCCTGGAACAGAAAGCGACATCCTTTCATGGAAGTCGGCACTTGGAAAGAGCTTGAATCTTTAATCGATTTTTGATGAATTCAAACACCTTAAATACTCAGGTCAGATCTTTTATCGAATCCCTTCAGTCTGAAAAAGGGTTCGCTAAAAATACGTGCCGGGCGTATTCCCATGACCTTGAAGAGTTTGTCTTGTTTATCGATGGCAACTACTTTTCAAAAAGGAATCAAAAAGATGCGGATTCGACAACAGTCGATCATGTCAATAGTTTAATGATAAGGGGTTATCTGGCGTATTTGCACAAGAAAAACAAAAAAGTGACCATATCGAGGAAACTGTCGGCGGTTCGGTCCTTTTTTAGATTCCTGGTCAAACGCGGCATTATTCTGGACAATCCACTGGAACAGATTTTGACGCCGAAACAAAAAAAGACGATACCGGTATACCTTCCGGTGGATGATGTATTCAGACTGCTCGATTCAATAAAAACCGATACCCTGATCGGAAAAAGGAATCGTGCTATTTTTGAAACACTTTATTCCAGCGGGATTCGAATTTCGGAGCTTGAAGGCCTGAATGTTTTTGACGTGGATTTTAAAAAGCGTTTGATTCGCGTCTTGGGAAAGGGCAACAAAGAAAGAATCGTTCCCATCGGGCAAAAAGCGTTGACCGCTATTATGGATTACAGAAAAAGATTGAAATCCGAAACCGGCATCGAAGAAAACAGCGATACAGCTTTGTTTTTGAACAAACGCTTAGGACGCCTGACGAGTCGTTCCGTTGCCCGAATTCTTGAGAAAACGGCAAAGGAATGCGGCCTGCTGATACCTGTCTCACCCCATGCGCTGCGCCATACATTTGCAACACATATGCTCGATGCGGGAGCGGATTTGAGAGTGGTTCAAGAGCTTTTGGGACATGAAAGCCTTTCGACAACGCAAAAATACACCCATGTCAGCGTCGACAGATTGATGGAGACCTATGACAAAGCGCACCCGAGACGATGAGGATGAAACCTAAAAGAAAGGTTAAGAAAATGAAATTTCATGGCACAACGATTCTCGCAGTCCGGCGTAATGGAAAAGTCGCCGTGGCCGGAGACGGTCAGGTTACACTGAACAACACCGTTATCAAGCACACGGCCAAAAAAGTGAGAAGGATTTACAACGACAAAATCATTGTTGGTTTTGCCGGGGCGACGGCAGACGCTCTGAATCTTTCGGAACAACTGGAAAAAAAACTTGAACGTTATAATGGTAACCTGACGCGCAGTGCCGTCGAGTTGGCCCGGGATTGGCGAACCGACAAGTACTTGAGGCGCCTCGAGGCGATTATGATTGCCGTAGACGAAAAAAACATGTTTGTTATATCCGGAAACGGTGATGTGATTGAACCGGATGAGGGTATTATGGGCATTGGATCAGGCGGCTCTGCGGCACAAGCGGCGGCGACCGCCCTGATCAGGCATTCGGATATGAACGCTGCCGAAATTGTAGCGGAGGCTATGAAAATCGCAGGCGCCATATGCGTGTTTACTAATGATTCGGTTACCATTGAAGAATTGTAACCCTTTAGTTCAAACATCTAAAAAGTGATGGAAAATGAATCTTAAACCCAACGAAATCGTTAAAGAACTCGACAAATATATTATCGGCCAGCACAACGCAAAGCGTTCGGTGGCCATAGCGCTGAGGAACCGGTGGCGCAGGCAGCAGGTTCCGGAAGATCTTCGCGATGAGATTGCACCGAAAAATATTATACTCATCGGCCCGACCGGCGTGGGTAAAACCGAGATCGCGAGAAGATTATCGAATCTCACCGATTCGCCGTTCAATAAAGTGGAGGCGTCCAAATTTACCGAAATCGGATATGTGGGTCGCGATGTGGAATCGATGGTAAGAGACCTGCTGGAACTGACCGTCAACATGCTCAGATCGAGAGAGCAGGAGGCCGTGAAAGAAAAAGCGCATCAGATTGCCGAGGAGAGAATGCTGGATCTCCTTCTTCCTGAAAGCAGATTAAAGCCGTCATTTAAAAAAGAAGAGGAAGAAGAAGCAGAGCTTGAACCCGCGACGAACGATGCCGGCACATCCTCTTCTACAAGAGAGAAGTTGAGGAAAATGCTTCGCGAAGGTAAACTGAACAGCCGGTATGTGGACCTTGACGTTACGGATCGCGCCATGCCGGTTGTGGAGGTTTTTTCCAATATCGGTATGGAAGAAATGGGTATTAATTTCAGAGACATGATCGGGAACCTGCTGCCCAAAAACACCAAGCGCCGGAAAGTCAAAGTGCCGGAGGCCATGGAGATCCTTTCCGCAGAAGAAGCTCAGAACCTGGTGGACATGGATAAAGTTGTAAAAGAGGCCATTCATAAAGTCGAACAGTCGGGGATCATCTTTCTTGATGAAATCGACAAGATTGTCGGATCGAACGGTTCGCAAAGCGGCCCTGACGTATCCAGGGAGGGTGTTCAAAGAGATCTTCTTCCCATTGTCGAAGGGAGTGTGGTTACGACCAAGTACGGCCCGGTCAAGACGGATAATATCCTATTTATCGCCTCGGGTGCTTTTCACACCGTCAAACCTTCGGACATGATTCCTGAACTGCAGGGTCGCTTTCCCATCAGGGTGGAGCTGGATGCCCTTGGCAGGAAAGAGTTTGTCAGAATATTAACCGAACCGAAAAATGCACTTCTTTTACAGTATCTGGCGCTGTTAAGGACCGAAGGCGTTGATGTGGTTTTTGAAAACGAAGCTGTTGAAGAGATCGCAAGGATTGCCGAAGAAGTCAACGATATGACCGACAACATTGGTGCAAGAAGACTTTATACGATAATGGAATACCTGTTGGAGGATATTCTTTTCGATGCGCCGGATTTGATAGAAAAAAAGGTGGTCATTGATAAGGCCTTTGTGGAAGAAAAATTAAAAGACATAAAAGACGACGAGGATCTAAGCCGCTACATACTGTAGTAAAATTTTTATGAATTATTTGGGTTGCAAGATTCCAAAACATTAATAATGGGAAAATATGAATCCGAATGTTGCCGACATACTGATTGAGGCGCTTCCTTATATCCGCCGCTTCTACGGGATGACCATTGTTGTAAAATACGGTGGCCATGCCATGGTGGACGAGCAGTTGAAAGCCGATTTCGCACGGGATGTCACTTTACTGAAATTTACGGGATTGAACCCTGTGGTTGTCCACGGCGGTGGCCCCCAGATTAATCGGGTTCTCGATCAGATGGGTATGCAGAGCAGATTTGTCAAAGGAATGCGTTTGACGGATGAAGCGACGATGGATGTCGTCGAGATGGTCCTTGGCGGAAAGGTTAATAAAGGCATTGTTGCCCAGGTCAACCAGCAGGGCGGTAAGGCCGTGGGGTTGAGCGGAAAGGACGGGGGACTCATTCGTGCCAAAAAGCTTCATATCGTTTACCAGGAAGATGAGACTAAGCCGCCGGAGATCATCGACCCCGGATTGGTCGGAGAGGTGGAGCAGATCGATCCGAACATCATCAATACATTGAGCCGGCAGGGATTTATTCCTGTTATCGCACCCGTGGGTGCAGGAGATTCGGGGGAAACTTACAACATCAATGCAGATTTGGTGGCCAGCAGAATAGCGATGGCCCTTTCAGCAAAGCGCCTGATATTTTTAACTGATGTCGACGGCGTTCTCAATCTGTCCGGAGATTTGATATCTTCAATCGATATGGAGGATATCGACCGAATGATCAAAGAAAAAGCCATTTCAGGGGGAATGATTCCCAAGATCGAATGGGCACTGGAAGCTCTGAAAAACGGCGTCGAGAAAGTTCATATCATCAATGGGAATAGACGCCATGCCCTCTTGTTGGAGCTTTTTACGGACAAGGGAATCGGTACGGAAGTGACCATTTAAAATTGAAGATTGGAATAATTCTTTATACTTTGCATCAAAAACAACAATCACGAAAACACGAAAGGACGAAAGCACATAATAATAAATATTATTTTTCGTGTTTTTAAAATTTCGCGCTTTCGTGATAAAACGTTTTTTGCCGTTGTTTCGATAAAGTGAAATTCAACTGTCGAAGTCGCCCGGCATGTGATCGAGGAACGAGAAATGAGCCGAGATATAATGAATACAGCGGATAAAGTGATGGCCAACACTTACAAAAGATTTCCCATTGTCATCACAAAAGGCAAAGGGTGCAATCTTTGGGACAACGACGGAAACAAGTACATTGATTTTGTTTCCGGCATCGCTGTTTGCAATCTGGGCCATGCCCACCCGAAGGTGGCCGAGGCACTGTCAAAACAAGCAGGGATTCTTTTGCATGTATCGAATCTTTACTATACCGAGCCCCAGACGGAACTGGCTGCCACACTGACGGAAAAAAGCTTTGCAGACCGGGTATTTTTCTGCAACAGCGGTGCTGAAGCAAATGAAGCGGCCATTAAGCTGGCCCGTAAGCATTCCAAAGATAAAGGTGAAAACGGGCGTTACAGAATCGTTTCCATGGAACAATCTTTTCATGGCAGAACAATGGCCACCCTTTCCGCTACCGGTCAGGAAAAAATTCGAAAGGGGTTTGAACCTATCCAGAAGGGATTCGATTATATCCCCTTTAACGATATCGATGCATTGCGCGATGCGATCAACGCGACCACATGCGCTGTTTTGCTTGAACCGATTCAGGGGGAAGGAGGGGTTCGTTGTCCTGACCCCGAATATCTTAAATCGGTAAGACGTTTATGCAACGAAAAGGGCGTACTTTTGATTTTCGATGAAATCCAGACCGGTATGGGCAGAACGGGGAAGCTGTTTGCATATGAACATTTCGGTGTTGAACCGGATATCATGACCCTGGCCAAGGCGCTCGCCAATGGGCTGCCCATCGGGGCGATGCTGGCCAAAGAAGACGTCGCCGAAGCGTTTACCCCGGGGGCCCATGCATCAACCTTCGGAGGAACGCCCATTATCACCGCAGCGTCACTCCAGGTGGTCAAGATCCTGACAGAGGAAAATCTTATCCATCATTGCGCCAAAATAGGAGGCTATTTCAAAGAACGGCTCTCATGGCTCAAAAGCCGACATGATTCCATTGAGGATGTTCGCGGAATGGGACTGCTTTTAGGAATGATGCTCAATACAGAGGGCGAGCCTGTTGTTAAATCATGTATGGAAAAAGGATTTTTGATCAACTGCATCCAGGGGAATATTTTACGGTTTGTACCACCGCTGATCATCGAAGAAGAAGACATCGATGCACTGGTGGCGTGTCTGGATCATGTATTAGTTTGAGGATTCGATATTGATGACCAATCGTCATTCATCCATCGCCAATCATAAAGTGGGTTTGTCGTGAAAAAAGACATATTAGCACTTATTGATCTATCCAAGACTGATTTTGACATGCTTTTTGAGCGAGCGGCGGCAATCAAAAAACGGTTTCAAAGCGGCGTTCCCGAAAGATCTCTTTCGGGCAAAACGCTTGGTCTTATATTCGAAAAGCCTTCCACTCGCACACGTGTTTCCTTTGAAGCGGCCATGGTCCAGCTGGGCGGAACACCGGTATTCATCAGCGCTAAAGATACCCAAATTTCCCGCAACGAGCCGGTTCGGGATACCGCCAGGGTGCTTTCAAGATATTTGGACGGCCTGGCGATTCGAACGTATTCACAGGAAATTTTGACGGAATTTGCCGAGTTTGCGAGCATTCCGGTCATTAATGCCCTTACAGATCTTTTTCACCCATGTCAGGTCTTAAGCGATATTATGACGGTGATCGAATATAAAGGCCGCTATAATGATCTTAAAATCGCCTGGGTTGGAGACGGGAATAATGTCGCGCATTCCTGGGTCAATGCCGCGGCCGTTCTGGGGTTGAGGCTTTTTATGGCCTGTCCCGAGGGATATCTGCCTGATCCGGACATCATGAAAAGAGCCGAGGAGCGAAATACCGGGGAAATTGTGTTAATTACCGATCCTCTTGAAGCTGTAAAAAATGCCGATGTTGTATATACCGATGTTTGGGCCAGTATGGGACAAGAGAGAGAACTGGATGGGAGAAGGCGGACGTTCGAGCCGTTTCAGGTCAATCAGGCGCTTTTAAAAAACGCGGCTGAAAATGTCATCGTCATGCACTGTCTTCCGGCACACAGGGGTGAAGAAATCAGTGAAGATGTATTGGAAGGTCCAAACTCAGTGGTGTGGGATCAATCTGAAAACAAGCTTCATATGCACAAGGCGATACTGAGTATTTTACTGGGAGGAGATTCATAGTGTCTGTTACTGTTAAAAAGGTTGTGCTGGCCTATTCCGGTGGACTCGATACCTCCGTCATTCTAAAGTGGCTCATTGAAACCTATGGATGCGAGGTTGTGGCATTTGCGGCAAATATCGGCCAGGGTGATGAAGTCGATCAAATAAAAGAAAATGCATTAAATACCGGTGCCAGCAAAGTTTATGTCGATGATTTGCAGGAAACATTTGTAAAAGATTATGTTTTCCCGGCATTTCGCGCCAATGCGATTTACGAAGGAAAATATCTTCTGGGGACGTCTCTTGCCAGGCCGCTCATTGCAAAACGACAAATGGAAATTGTCGAAAAAGAGGGCGCCGATGCGGTCAGCCACGGCGCCACAGGTAAGGGAAACGACCAGGTCCGGTTTGAACTTGGCTATTTTGCTATAAATCCGAATATAAAGATTATTGCGCCTTGGCGGGAATGGAATCTTAATTCCCGCAGCGCGCTGATGGCCTTTGCCGAGCAGCACGGCATCAAAGTGCCGACAACCCATGCAAAGCCTTACAGCACCGACAGAAATCTTCTACACATCAGCTTTGAAGGGGGGCAGCTGGAAGATCCATGGATACAACCGCCAAAGGATATGTACACCATGACCGTTTCTCCCCAGGATGCTCCTGACAAATCAGAGATTATCGAAATTACTTTCGAACAGGGCGATCCGGTATCGATAAACGATAAGACAATGTCTCCGGCAAATCTTCTCAAGGAACTCAACAGGCTGGGCGGGCATCACGGCATCGGCCGGGTCGATATTGTAGAAAATCGTTTTGTCGGCATGAAATCCCGTGGAGTTTATGAAACACCGGGCGGAACGATTCTGAGGGCGGCGCATATGGCCATGGAGTCTATAACCATGGACCGGGAAGTGATGCACCTGCGCGATTCACTGATCCCGAAGTATTCGGAACTGGTGTATTATGGCTTCTGGTTTTCGCCTGAGATGAAGCTGCTGCAAAATATGGTCGATCAAACCCAGAAAAATGTTTCCGGCAGGGTGCGCCTCGAACTCTATAAAGGCAATTGCATGGTTCTTGGACGGCAATCCGAAAGATCTATTTACAGCCAGGATTTTGCGACGTTTGAAGACGATACCGTGTACAGCCAGAAAGACGCTGAAGGGTTTATCCGGCTGAATTCACTGAGATTGCGCATTCAAAAGCTGATGGAAAAATTTTGAAGCACCTAATAGATAGAGGTGGTTATGCCTGAAAAACTTTGGAGCGGCAGATTTTCGGAAAAAACCGATCGAATGGTTGAAGACTTTACATCTTCCATCGATATCGATAAACGCCTGTATGCTTATGATATCGAGGGAAGTATTGCCCACTGCCGCATGCTTGCAAAGACATCTATTATTTCAGAAGCCGATGCGTCGGTATTGATTGAAGGACTTGGTGAAATTAAAAGAGAGATCGAACGAGGTGACTTCCAGTTCGATCAAGGCCTGGAGGATATTCACATGCATATCGAGGCCAGGCTTATCGAAAAAGTGGGAAAATCCGCTCAGAAGCTTCATACTGCCAGAAGCCGAAACGACCAGGTTGCGCTGGATGTACGGATGTATTTGAGAGAAGAATCCGTCAATACCATTAAACGCCTTGGCGCGCTTTCAAAGGTGCTTGTGGATCTCGCAAAGACATATATTGATGTGATTTTGCCCGGCTACACACATCTGCAGCGGGCCCAGCCGGTGCTTTTATCCCACCATTTCATGGCATATTATGAAATGTTTTCAAGGGACATCGCCCGGTTTGATGACGGATTAAAACGGATCAACGTCATGCCGCTGGGCAGTGCGGCCCTTGCCGGAACAACCTACCCCATAGACAGGGAATATACGGCGCGACTTCTTGACTTTCCGAAGATATCGGCAAACAGCATCGATGCGGTTTCCGACAGGGATTTTATCATCGAATTTGTCTCAGCCGCAAGTATCTGCATGGTCCATTTAAGCCGGATGTCGGAAGAATTTATTTTATGGTCTTCATCCGAATTCGGATTTATCGAGCTGCCGGATTCCTTTGCGACCGGCAGCAGTATTATGCCTCAGAAAAAAAATCCCGATGTTCCCGAACTGGTGCGCGGCAAAACAGGGCGGGTTTTCGGAGATCTGGTTTCACTGTTAACGATGATGAAGTCATTGCCGCTGTCCTATAACCGGGATATGCAGGAAGATAAAAGCGCCTTATTCCAAACGGCAGACACATTAAGACAATGTATCGACATTTATATAAGAATGCTTCCGAAGCTGAAAATAAACCGTAAGGTCATGCAGCAGGCAACATCCAGGGGTTTTTTAAATGCTACCGATATGGCAGATTATCTTGTGGCCGGCGGCATGCCGTTTCGCCAGGCCCATGGCTGTGTCGGGGAGGCGGTCGCATATGCTTCGAACAAAAAAAAGGAACTCCATGAACTCACTTTGAAAGAGTTAAAATCCTTTTCTTCTCATTTCAAGAAAGATATCTTCAATATTTTGGGCACCGAACAAATGATCGATCGGAGAAAATCCATTGGGGGAACAGCCCTTGAATGTGTAAGGGAGGCTATACATAAAGCAGAGAAAGAACTCTCAAATAACGGATTGTCATGAAAAAATATTTAAAAAATGGTCTCGTTTTGTTGTGTTGTTTTTCAATACTGCTGGTGACTTTCCTTTCAGCATGCGGTAAAAAGGCTCCACCGAAGCCGCCAGTGAAAAAATCACAGGAACAAAGCAAAAAGGTTAAAAGCGACTCAGCTGGACATTGATTTCATCTCCGTAACTAACACGAATAGGATAATTATGCACCATTTTACTTACCGCGACAATGAATTATACTGCGAGGATGTTCCGGTTCGATTGATCGCAGAGAACGTCGGAACGCCGTTTTATTTATACAGCCATGCGACTTTAAAACGTCATTTTCTCGCCTTTGACGACGCCTTTGAGGGCATGGATCGACTCGTATGTTATTCTGCAAAGGCCAATACGAACCTTGCTATTTTGAAACTGTTTAAAAATCTTGGGAGCGGACTCGATATCGTTTCCGGCGGCGAGTTATATCGCGGTTTGAAAGCGGGTTTTTCTCCGGATAGAATCGTATATTCCGGCGTCGGAAAACGCGTTGACGAGATTGATTATGCGCTGGAAGCCGGCATCTTGATGTTCAATGTGGAATCTCTTGAAGAGCTCGAGTTGATCAATGAAAGAGCGGGCCTGTTAAAAACCAAGGCGCCGGTGGCAATTCGGGTGAATCCCGATGTCGACCCGAAAACACACCCTTACATTTCAACCGGACTCAAGAAAAACAAGTTTGGTATCGACGGGAAGGCGGCCATCGAAGGATACCATGCTGCCCGGCAGCTTAAACATATAAAAATAGTCGGTATTGATTGCCATATCGGATCGCAGATTACAGACGTTAAGCCCTTTATCGAGGCGCTGCAAAGTTTAAAAGACCTCATTGATGAGGTTAAAGAAATGGGGTCCAAAATTAAATACCTCGATATGGGAGGCGGCCTCGGCATAACCTATGACAACGAGTCCCCACCCCATCCCAAGGACTATGCCGGGGCTATTGCAGCGTCTCTCAAAGATGTTCGACTCAAACTGATACTGGAACCCGGAAGAGTGATCGTCGGAAACGCCGGAATATTGGTTGCCAAGGTTTTGTTCAGAAAATCAGGTACAGGCAAGGAGTTTGTCATTACCGATGCGGGAATGAATGATCTGATGCGGCCCACGCTTTATAAAGCCTTTCATGCCATCGAACCGGTCGCCCGTTTTGAAGGCCCGCAGATAACAGCTGATGTTGTGGGGCCTATTTGCGAATCCGGAGATTTTTTGGCCCTTGATCGAAAAATTGCCGATGTCAAAAGGGGTGATCTTCTGGCGGTGATGAGTGCCGGCGCCTATGGTTTTGCAATGTCATCCAACTACTGTTCAAGAATAAGAGCGGCTGAGGTTCTGGTTAAGGATGACGGATTTTATATCGTTAAAGATCGGGAGAGCTATATGGATTTGGTAAAAGGCGAATCGATCCCTCCCTTTCTCGAGGGGTAAAGCCGACTATGGATAAAATAGAATTTTACAAAATGAGCGGCAGCGGGAACGACTTTATCATCATTGATAATCGCCGTAACAGCATCGATGAAACAGGCCTTTCCGATTTGATTGCCAGGGTGTGCCGGCGAAAAATGGCGGTGGGTGCTGACGGGTTTATACTCGTAGAAAATGCCGACATGGCTGATTTCAAGTGGCGGTTTTTCAATTCCGACGGCAGTATTGCGGAGATGTGCGGAAACGGCGCCCGTTGTGTGGCACGCTTCGCACATTTGAACGGTATTGCCGGGCCGAACATGTCTTTTGAGACATTGGCCGGAATTGTTGAAGCCCAGATTATCGGTAATCGGGTTAAGGTCAAAATGACCGATCCGACGGAATTCAAAACAGACGATACCCTCGATCTTAAAAATGGTCCGGTTACCATCTCCAGCATTAACACCGGCGTGCCCCATGTTGTGATCGTCAAGGAGCGGATCGACAATGCCGACATTGTCGAAATGGGCAGAGAGATCCGATTCCATGAGCGATTTTCACCTGCCGGCACCAATGTCAATGTTGTTTGCCATATGGCAGATAATACCATAGCCATCCGGACATATGAACGCGGCGTTGAGGATGAAACATTGGCCTGCGGTACAGGATCTGCCGCCGGAGCCATTGTGATGGCCCATAAAATGAAAATAGGATCTCCGATAAATGTTCAGACGAAAAGCGGTGGATATCTCAGCATCTTTTACAGAGAAAAAGAAGGCAGATATTATGATATTTACCTGGAAGGAGATGCACGCATCATTTACAAGGCGCAACTCTGGGAAGATGCCTGGAAAGAATAATGGCTCATATCGCATATATCGGGGTTGGCTCCAATATCGGCGACAAACTTTCAAACTGCAAAAAAGGGGTTATCACACTGGCTGAACGCCAAAAGACAAAAATAAAAAAATGGTCCCGATTCTACCAAACCGAACCCGTGGACTATAAAGATCAGGATTGGTTTATCAACGCCGTTGTCAAGATTGAAACCGATATGGATGCGCTTCAACTGATAAAAGAAATTAAATCCATTGAACGTGCAGCCGGGCGAACGGATATTACCGTGAAATTCGGTCCAAGGATACTGGATATGGACATTCTTTTATTTGACGATATCGTCGTAAATTCCGAAGGTCTGATTATTCCTCATCCCAGATTGCACCAAAGGCGATTTGTTTTAAAACCAATTTGTGATTTAGACCCGTCCATTGTTCATCCTGTTCTAAACCAAGAAATGCGATGCCTGTTGGCTGCTTTGGATGAAGATGGGCAAAGGATAATTGAATATCAATGCGACTTTTAATTTTATTGGGTCTTTTATACTTGGGCTATCGGTTTTTGAAATCCTGGATGCTTAAAGAGTCACCGGCGCGAAAACCGATATTTGAAAAGAAAACATCCGAGATCGATGATGTTATGGTCAAAGATCCTTATTGCGGCGTATATTTCGCTAAAAAAGACGGTGTGCATTTGAGCGTGAATGGTGAGAACTTCTATTTCTGCAGCGAAGAATGCAAACATAAGTTTTCAGACAAGCAAGCAAAGGGATAATATAAACGGGGAGGCCTATGGGATGAAATTTTTTATTGATACTGCGAACATTGATGAGATTAAGGAAGCGCACAGCATGGGCATGGTTGACGGCGTGACGACCAACCCCAGCCTGATTGCAAAAGAAGGGCGCGATTTTGAAGAAATCATCGAAGAAATCTGTGAAATCGTCGACGGCCCTATCAGCGCAGAGGTGGTGAGTACCGATACGGAAGGGATGCTTGAAGAGGCGCGCAGACTCTCAAAAATTCACGAGAACATTGTTGTAAAAATTCCCATGCTGGTGAACGGCTTGAAAGCCACACGAAAACTTTCCGAAGAGGGCATCAAAACAAATGTAACGCTGGTGTTTTCACCGCTTCAGGCGCTGATGGCTGCAAAAGCAGGGGCGACGTATGTAAGTCCATTTATCGGCCGCTTGGACGACATCTCCCAGGAAGGTCTTTTGCTGGTTGAACACATTGTCGAAATTTACGGCAATTATGCCTTTGATACTGAAATCATTGTTGCAAGTATTCGAAATCCCCTACATGTTCTGGAATCTGCTTTAATGGGGGCTGATATTGCCACGATCCCCTTTTCCGTGCTGAACAAATTGGCGGCACATCCCCTGACCGATAAAGGCCTCAAGGCATTTCTGGATGACTGGAACAAAGCCAAGGGAGCTCAAAGCTGAAAGGCGATAAGCATAGGGCAGAGGACAGAAGATTAGAAAATCAGGGGATAAGAAGATGAGAAGGCAGAAGACAAGAGGTCCGAAGACAGAGCTCGGAGGTCAGCAAAACCCTGAACCTCTGAACTAATTTAACAAATCCAGCTAACTTAACGATCTAAACGAACAAAATGTTTCCTATGGGACAAATCAAAAGGATATTGAGCCATCCCAACGGATTGACGCTTTTTAGAGTTGCTGCGTCGCCCATCATCGTGGTGTTGCTGT
>Ga0316575_10000347_pt1 | contig 13090 bp, 9 predicted proteins | sample J5NA_FD_203072 | JGI IMG/M metagenome (GOLD analysis project Ga0316575, IMG submission 203072) | Rhizosphere microbial communities from salt marsh grasses in Alabama, United States - J5-7_050615r2r3 | ecosystem: Host-associated > Plants > Roots > Rhizosphere | place: USA: Alabama | collected...
CGTGATCGACTACATGGTCGTCACCAATGCCAAGTGGTGGGATGGATTGCCCGCGGACGTGCGCCAGGGCCTGTCCGAGGCCATGGCCGAGGCCACCGCCTACGGCAACAAGCTCGCCAGCGACATAAACGAGAGGGACAAGGGGCGCATCGCCGAGGCGGGCAAAGCGAAGATCCAGCCCCTGAGCAAGGACGACGTCGCGGCCTGGCGCAAGGCGATGGCGCCGGTGTGGAAGAAGTTCGAGGGCGACATCGGCAAGGACCTGATCGAGGCCGCGCAAAAGGCGAACCGCTGATCCGGCGGCAGGCCCGCGCGATGCGCTGGGACTGGTTCCACCGGCTGGAGGAGGGCCTGATCGCCCTCCTCCTCGCCGTCATGACGCTCATCACCTTCACCCAGGTGGTGGCGCGCTACGTGTTCAACTTCAGCTTCGTCTGGGCGCTCGAGCTGGTCACCTACCTGTTCGGCTTCCTGATCTTCCTCGGCATGTCCTACGGCGTGCGGGTCGGCAGCCACATCGGCGTCGACGCGCTGGTCAAGGCGCTCAAGCCGAAGGCGGCGCGCGTCGTCGGCGCCGTAGCCGCGGCGCTGTGCGTCGCCTACTCGGTGATCATCTTCATCGGCGCCTGGACCTACGTCGCCAAGATGTACGAGATCGGCATCATGGCCGAGGACCTGCCCATCCCGCAGTGGGTACCCCGACTGTCGCTGCTGATCGGATTCGGGCTGCTGATCGTGCGTTTCGGCGAGGCCTTCTTCCGCATCGTGACGGGCCGCGAAACGCGCCTGCAGGTCGCCGACGAAGCCGCCGACGCGCTCAAGCACAAGGACGAGTTCAAGGCATGACCACAGCGGCCCTGTTCGTCATGCTCTTCGCGTTCATGCTGCTCGGCATTCCGATCGCGGTGGCGCTCGGGCTGTCGTCGGTACTCACGATCCTGTTCTTCGGCAAGGACTCGCTCGCCTCGCTCTCGCTCAAGCTGTTCGAGACCTCGGAGCACTTCACGCTGCTGGCGATCCCCTACTTCATCCTGGCCGGCGCCTTCATGACCACGGGCGGCGTGGCGCGCCGCATGATCCGTTTCGCCATCGCCTGCGTCGGCCACCTGCGCGGCGGGCTCGCGATGGCCTCGGTGCTCGCCTGCATGCTGTTCGCCGCCGTGTCGGGCTCATCCCCCGCCACCGTGGTCGCCGTCGGCAGCATCGTGATCGCCGGCATGGTGCGCGCCGGCTACACGCAGTCGTTCGCCGCCGGGGTGATCTGCAACGCCGGCACGCTCGGCATCCTGATTCCGCCGTCGATCGTGATGGTGGTCTACGCCGCCGCGACGGACACTTCGGTGGGCAAGCTGTTCATGGCCGGGGTGATCCCCGGCATCGTCCTCGGGCTGATGCTGATGGTCGCGATCTACGTGCGCGCGCGCGTGCTGAACCTGCCGCGCCAGCCGCGCGCCACGCTGCGCGAGGTGCTGGTCGCCGGGCGCGATTCGCTGTGGGGCCTGCTGCTGCTGTTCATCATCCTCGGCGGCATCTATGGCGGGGTGTTCACCCCCACCGAGGCGGCGGGCGTGTCGGCGGTCTACGCTTTCTTCGTCGCCGTGTTCGTCTACCGCGACATCGGCCTGAAGCAGGTGCCGAAAGTTCTCGTCGACGCGGCCCGGGTCACGGTGATGCTGATGTTCATCATCGCCAACGCGCTGCTGTTCGCCCACGTGCTGACCACCGAGCGTATCCCGCAGGCGATCGCCGAGCAGATCGTCGCCATGGGCATGGCGCCGTGGCAGTTCCTGGTGGTGGTCAACATCCTCCTCCTGGTCGCGGGCAATTTCATGGAGCCGACCGGGATCATCCTGATCCTGGCGCCCATCCTGTTCCCGATCGCCGGCCATCTCGGCATCGACCCGGTCCACCTCGGCATCATCATGGTGGTCAACCTCGAGATCGGGATGGTCACGCCGCCGGTCGGCCTCAACCTTTTCGTCACCTCGGGCATCACCGGGATGTCGATCGTGCAGGTGGTGCGCGCCGCCCTGCCCTGGCTCTCGGTGCTGCTGCTGTTCCTCGTGATCGTGACCTACGTGCCCCAGCTCTCGTTATGGCTGCCGGGCAGGTTGTTCTGAGGCCTTAGCGAGAAGCGCGGCTCGAACGCCGCGAACAGGTCGAGGTACTGCTCGACCAGGCGGCTCATCAGGAAGTTCGCGCGCACCGACTCGCGGGCCGCCTCGCCGAGCCTGCGCCTCAGAGCCTCGTCTTTCAGCAGTTGCACCATGCGCTGCGCGGCCTGCTCGACGCTCGCGACCCGGAAACCGTTGACGCCGTCCTCGATCTGGCGCCGGATCCCGCCGCAGTCGCCGCCGATCACCGCGGCGCCCTTCCACATCGCCTCGGTGACCGTCAGCCCGAATCCCTCGCGCAGGGATTTCTGCAGCACCACCGCCGCGCGGCGCTGCAGCGCGTTGACCAGGGCGCTGTCTTCCGCGGTGAGAATCAGGATGCGCTCTTCCTTGCAATCCAGCAGCGATTCGAAGACCTGCTGGCCCTCGGGGTCGTCGGTCGCCACGTTGCCGAGCAGCACCAGCGTCGCGTCGACCTCCTTGCGCGCCAGCCGGAAGGCCTCGATCACCCCCTGCGGATCCTTCCAGCGGTCGAAGCGCGAGACCTGGGCCACGATCGGCAGGTCGTCCGGGATGCCGTAATGCTCGAGGCGGTCGCTGATCTCCGCCTCGTCGAGCTCGCGGTTCTTGACCGAGAACGGGTCGATCGCCGGCATGAAGAACACCTGCGGCACCTCGAGCTTCTGCCCGTACTCGGGGAGCGACATGATCACCGAGTCGTACTGCTCGACGAAAGTCTTCACGTATCCCCAGGCGTCCGGGTTGGGTTGCGACAGATCGATGTGACAGCGCCAGACCCAGGGGCAGGTGTGCCGGTAGTGCGTCACCAGCGGCAGCGGCTGCGGATCGTGTACCACCACCAGGTCGGCGTCGACCTCCATTCGCAGCGCGTTGTGGAACACGATCTGCTCGTAGTGGTGGCGCTTGAGGTCGGTCAGGTCGATGTCCCCGCCCTGCAGCGCGTTGTGAAGCTTCTTCGTGACGCTGAAGAAGTCCGGGCTGCCCTGGATCAGGCGCCAGTCCGCGCGGATCCCGATCGCCCGCTGCGCCAGCGTGAGCGAGGACAGGATCTCGGCCACGCCGCCGCCGTAGAAAGTCGAGCTGATGTTGACCACGCGCAGGTCGTGAAGGCGTTTGGCCTTGAGCATGATGCGCTCGACCGCCGCGGCGCCGATCAGGTCCTCGTACTGCTCGATTCGCAGCGGCCAGAAGAACTTCTCCATGCCTCCTCCTCAGGTTCGCGCGGCGGCCGCGCGCAGCTCGCGCGCCGCCTGCTCGGGCGCCTTCACGTTGACCGCGATGCGGGAGCCGAGCTCGAAGCCCGCCGGCGTGGTGACGCGCGGCAGGATCTCGATGTACCAGTGGCTCGCCGCGCGGTGCACCAGGTCCAGCGGCGGACAGGCCACCACCAGATTGTAGTCAGGCTCGCCGAGGCAGGCCCGCAGCGCCGCGACCGCCCGCGAGAGATGCTCAGCGAGATCGTCCAGCTCCGCGGGATCGACTTCGAGGAAGCTCGGGCAGTGCCGTAGCGGAACGATCTGGAGCTGGTAGGGGTTGCTCGACGCATACGGCGTGACGGTGGCAAAGCACGCGGTTTCGAGCACCAGGCGCTCGCGGGCGGCACGCTCGTTCTCGAGCACCGCGCAAAGGCCGCAACGCCCGTGTTCGTCGAAGTAAGCGATCTCGTCGCTGACCCGGCGCCGCGTCTCGGGCGACACCGCGGGTGTGGCGACGATCTGCGAATGCGGGTGCGTGAGACTGGTGCCCGCGCGCGCGCCCTGGTTTCGAAACAACACCACCTGCCGCACGCTGCCGTCGCGCTCGGCAAGGCTGCGATAGCGGCGCGCGTACATCTCGAGCACCCGCCGCAGCTGCGCGACCGGCATCTCCCCGAGCGTGGTCCCGTGCTCGGGCGACTCGACGATCACTTCGTGATAGCCGCTGCCCGGCATGGCGCGGCCCGCCCCGTCCCGCGCCGTCTCGCCCGGCCCCGGCGGCGTGGCCAGGACCGGATACTTGTTGGGCAGCGAACGCACCAGCCATTTGCCGTCCGGCCCCTCGATGCTGTCCACCGCCTCGGTGGCGTGCCGCTCGTGGCCGGGGCAAAACGGGCATGGCGCGGCACCGCCGCCGCCGTCATGCGGGCGCAGCGCGCGCGCAGGGTTGATGATCACCCAGTCGCGCGTGATCGGATCCTGGCGCAGTTCTGACACGCCGACGATTCTAGCAAGCCGCGCGGCTCAGCCGCGGCCGAGATTCTCCGCGGTGTTGACGAGCGCTATATGCGACAGCGCCTGCGGAAAGTTGCCCAGCTGGCGGCCGGTCTTCGGGTCGTACTCCTCGGCCAGCAGGCCGACGTCGTTGCGCACCGCGAGCAGCCGCTCGAACAGCTCGCGCGCCTCCTCGCGCCGCCCCATCATCGCCAGGTTGTCGGCGAGCCAGAAGCTGCACGGCAGGAAGGCGCCCTCGCCCGGCGCCAGCCCGTCGACGCCGTCGTCGTGCTGAAGGTATCGCAGCACGAAGCCGTCGACGGTCAGCTCGCGCTGCACCGCCGCCACGGTGCTGGCCACGCGCGGATCGCTCGCGGGAAGGAAGCCGATTTTCGGAATCATCAGCAGCGAGGCGTCGAGCGCGCTCGCGCCGTAGTACTGCACGAAAGCGCCGCGCCCGGCGTCGTAGCCTTTCTCGCACACGTCGCGGTGCACCGCGTCGCGCAGCTTGCGCCAGCGCTCGACCGGCCCCTCGAGGCCGTGGCGCTCGACCGCCTTCACCGCGCGGTCGAACGCGACCCAGGCGAGTACCTTCGAGTAGGTGAACTGGCGGGGTTCGCCGCGCACCTCCCAGATGCTCGCGTCGGGCTCGCGCCAGCGCGATTCCAGCGCGTCGAGCAGCACGCGCTCGACGCGCCAGGCCTCGTGGTCGTAATCCACCTTGTGGATGCGCGCGGTGTGCATCATGTCCAGGATCGAACCGTAGGCGTCGAGCTGGACCTGGCCGTGGGCGCCATTGCCGCTGCGCACCGGCGCGCTGCCCGCGTAGCCCGGCAGCCAGCCGAGCTCCATTTCCGGCAGGCGCCGCTCGCCGGCGATGCCGTAGAGCACCTGCAGCTGCTCCGGCCGCCCGGCGACGGCGCGCAGCAGCCAGTCGCGCCACGCACGCGCCTCCTCGACGTAGCCGGAAGTGAGCAGGACGTAGAGCGTGAACGCCGCGTCGCGCAGCCAGCAGAAGCGATAGTCCCAGTTGCGCGCGCCGCCGAGGCTCTCCGGCAGCGAGGTCGTCGGCGCGGCGACGATGCCGCCCGTAGGGGCGTAGGTCAGCGCCTTGAGCGTGAGCAGCGAGCGCTCGACCGCGTCGCGCCACGGCCCCTGGCCTTGATAGCGCCTGCTCCACTTGCGCCACCAGGCGTCGGTGGCACGCAGCGAGCGCTCGACGTCCGGCGCCTCCGGCATCGGCCGGTGCGACGGCGACCAGGTGAGGGCGAAGGCAACGCTCTCGCCCACCGAGACGTCGAAGCGCGCGCGGGTCACGAAGCCCTCGTTCTCGAGCCGGACCGGCGAGCGCAGCCGCAGCGCTTCGGGCCCGGCGACCGCGCGCAGGCCGTCCGCCTCGCGCCTCACCCACGGCACCACGCGCCCGTAATCGAAGCGCATGACCAGCTCCATCCGCATCGGCACGCTGCCGCGCACGCCCCGCACCACGCGCAGCACGTCGACCCTGTCATCACCGGGCGGACACGGCATGAAATCGATCAGCCGAACTGCGCCCTCCTCGGTCTCGAACTCGGTCTCGAGCACCAGCGTCCCGTCGCGGTAATGACGGCGCGTGGCGCGTGGCGCCGCCGCAGGCGCGATCAGCCAGCGGCCGTGCTCGGCGTCGCCAAGCAGCGCGGCGAAGCAGGCGGCGGAATCGAAACGCGGTGCGCAAAGCCAATCGAGCGAACCCGCGCGGCTGACGAGTGCGGCCGTGTTGGTGTCGCCCAGCAGGGCATAGTCTTCGATGGGGTGCGATTGGGACATGGTCGATCATACTGACACCGGCTGTGCGGCGCATGTTCCGAACGGTTCGCAGTTTCCTTACGTGTCTGTTAGCTTACGCGAGGTGATCCTTCAGTCAGGACGCAATTGCTGGCGCATCGCGCGCGCCCGTCGCGCCGCGCTGCTGATCGACGGCGCGGCCTACTTCGCGGCGCTGCGCGCGGCGGCGGCCCGCGCGCAGCGTTCGATCTTCGTGATCGGCTGGGACGTCGACAGCCGCGTCTCGCTCGCGCCGCAGGGCGCCGACGACGGCCTGCCCGAGCAGCTGGGCGCCTTCCTCGATGCGCTGGTCAGACGACGCAGCGAGCTCGAGGTGCACGTGCTCGACTGGGACTTCGCCATGCTCTACGCGCTCGATCGCGAGGTGCTGCCGATCTACAGCTTCGGCTGGCGCACCCATCGGCGCCTTCGATTTCATCTCGACGATCGTCACCCGCCCGGCGCGTCGCACCATCAGAAGATCGTCGTTCTCGACGACGCCCTGGCGTTCGTCGGCGGCATCGATCTGACGCGCGGGCGCTGGGACCGACCCGAGCACCGCGCGGTGGAGCCCCTGCGGCGGCTGCCCGACGGCTCGCCTTACGCGCCCTTCCACGACGTGCAGATGGCGGTCGACGGCGAGGCCGCCGGCGCGATCGGCGAGCTCGCGCGCGACCGCTGGCGCCGCGCCACCGGCCGCGCTCCGGTATCGCACCCCCCGGGCGGCGGGCTCTGGCCTGCGGATCTGCAGCCGGACTTCACCGACGTCGACGTCGCCATCGCCCGCACCGCGCCTGCCTACGAGGGCGAGCCCGGCGTACAGGAGGTCAAGCAGCTCTATCTCGACGCCATCGCCGCGGCGCGCCGCTCGATCTACATCGAGAACCAGTACTTCACCTCTCCCGCGGTGGGCGACGCCATCGCCGCGCGCCTGCGCGAGCCCGAGGGGCCGGAGGTCGTGGTGGTGTCGCGGCGCAATGCCAGCGGGTGGCTCGAGCAGAACACCATGTACGTGCAACGCGCGCGCCTGCTGCGACGTCTGCGCGAGCTCGACGCGAACGGCCGCCTGCAGGCGTATTTTCCCGACCAGGCCGGACTGAAAGAACACTGCATCGACCTGCACAGCAAGCTCATGCTCGTCGACGAGAGGCTGCTTCGCGTCGGCTCCGCCAATCTCAACAACCGCTCCTTCGGCCTGGACACCGAGTGCGACCTCGCGATCGAGTCGTCCGGCTCGCGCATCGCGGAGGCGATCGCCGCCCTGCGCTGCCGCCTGCTGGGCGAGCACCTCGGCGTCGGCAGCGAACGGGTCGCCGCCGAGCTGGAGCGCAGGGGCTCGCTCACGGCCGCGATCGAGGCTCTGCGCGGCAACGAGCGCACGCTGACGCCGATCCCTCACGTCATCGACCCCGAGATCGACGCGGCGGTCCCCGAAGGGCCTCTGATCGATCCCGAGCGGCCGGTCGACCCCGACGAGCTGGTCGACGCGATCGTTCCGCGCGAGGACCGCCCTCGCGCCGGGCTGCGCATCGCCGGGGTCACCGCCCTGGTGCTCGCCGTCGCCGCCCTCGCCGCCGCCTGGCGCTGGGGACCGCTGCAGCAGTGGCTCAGCATCGACACGATGGCCGCCGCGGTCTCGGCGGTCCAGGGCGAGCCGTCGGCCCCGCTGTGGGTGCTGGGCGTGTACGTGCTCGCGAGCCTCGCCGCGATGCCGATCACGGTGCTGATCGTGGTCACCGCGCTGGTGTTCGGCCCGGCGGCGGGCTTCGCTTACGCGCTGACCGGCTCGCTGCTTGCGAGCGGGGTCACCTTCGCGCTCGGGCGGACGCTCGGACGCGACACGGTGCGCCGCCTGGCCGGCGCGCGCCTCAACGAGCTCAGCAGACGGCTCGGCAACGGCGGAGTGCTGGCCGTGCTGGTGCTGCGCCTGGTGCCGGTCGCGCCGTTCACGCTGGTCAACCTCGTCGCCGGCGCCACCCACCTGCGCGCGCGCGATTTCCTGCTCGGCACCGCACTGGGCATGATTCCGGGGATACTCGCCGTCACGGTGTTCTCCGACCGGCTCGCGGTTGCCCTGTGGCACCCGTCGGCCCTGACGCTGGGCCTTCTCGCCGGCGCAGTGGTCCTGATCGCCGCCGGAGCCTTCGCCATCTACCGCTGGCTCGCTCGCCGCGCGCACTGAGCGCCGTGCCGATCGTCGTCGCCACTTACAACGTCCACCGCTGCGTCGGCCGCGACGGCAGATTCGATCCCGAACGCACGCTCGCCGTCCTGCGCGAGCTCGACGCCGACGCCGTCGCGCTGCAGGAGCTGCAATGGCGGCCCGACGACGCGATGCACCTCCTGCAGGAGCTCTCCCTGAAGCTGGGCTACGCCGCCCTCGCGGGCCCGACGCTGCTGCGCGCCGACGGTCATTACGGCAACGCGGTGCTGACGCGCTTGCCGGTGCTCGATACCGCCACCGTCGATCTGAGCGTCCCGGGCCGCGAGCCGCGCGGCGCGCTGCTCGCGCTGCTCGAGACTCCCGCCGGGCCGCTGCGCCTGATCGCGACCCACCTCGGGCTTCGCCCCTACGAGCGGCGCCTGCAGATGCGCCGGCTGCTCGCCCTGCCGCGCGAGAGGGCCGCGGCGACAGTGCTGCTCGGAGACCTCAACGAATGGTTCCTCTGGGGTCGCCCCCTGCGCTGGCTGCGCGCCCGCTTCGGCCACGCCCCCGCCCCGCCGAGCTTTCCCGCGCGCCGGCCGCTTCTGGCGCTTGACAGAATATGGGTCGAGCCGCGCTCGATCCTGCGCGGGTTGCGCGCGCACGCCAGCCCGCTGGCGCGCGTGGCCTCGGATCACGTTCCCTTGCGCGCGGTGCTGGAACTAGGCGCGGTGTAAGCTTGTCCAGAAGCGTAGGAGGAGAAGCCGATGATTCTCGAAGCCGCAGTTTTCAAGATCAAGCCGGGCGAAGGGCCCAATTTCGCGCAAACCTTTCCGCAGGCGGAAAAGGTGCTGGTCCAGGCCAAGGGCTACATTTCGCATGAGCTGCGCCCCTGCATCGAGACACCCGGCCGATATCTGCTGCTGGTGCGCTGGGAGACGCTGGAAGCGCACACCGAGGGGTTCCGCGGCTCGCCGCTGTTCCAGCAGTGGCGCGCCGTGATCGGGCCGTTCTTCGACGGCGCCCCGGCGGTCGAGCACTACGAGGAGGCGCTGAGCGGAAGCCGCCTTTGACCTTCGTCAAGCGTGGTGGTTCGGTGGTAACGACAATTGCGATGGAGCGCTGAACAGGAGGAGTCAATTGGAATCGAAACTGCAATCGGGCTCGCGCTACGTCAGCCACCTCACCAAGGAGACCTACGCGCTGATCCTGGCGGGCGGGCGCGGCTCGAGGCTGGAAGCGCTCACCGACTGGCGCGCCAAGCCCGCGGTGCCCTTCGGCGGCAAGTTCCGCATCATCGATTTCACGCTTTCCAACTGCGTCAATTCCGGCGTTCGCCGGATCGGCGTGGCGACGCAGTACAAGGCGCAGAGCCTGATTCGCCACCTGCAGCGCGGCTGGAGTTTCCTCGACGGCCGCATCCGTGAGTCGATCGACATCCTTCCGGCCCAGCAGCAGGTCGAGGAACGCTGGTACCGCGGCACCGCCGACGCGGTGTTCCAGAACATCGACATCCTGCGCTCGGACGGCTGCGCCTACGTGCTGGTGCTCTCCGGCGACCACGTCTACAAGATGGACTACGGCAAGCTGCTCGCCCAGCATGCGTCGAGCGGCGCCGACATGACCGCCGCCTGCGTCGCGGTGCCGCTGCGCGACTCGAAGAGCTTCGGCGTGATGAACGTCGACGAGAACGGCCGCATCGTGAGCTTCGTCGAGAAGCCCGAGCGCACCGACCCGATGCCGGGCTCGACCGACCATTTCCTCGCCAACATGGGCGTCTACGTGTTCAATGCCGGCTTCCTCATCGAGCAGGTGATGCGCGACGCCGATGAGCGAACCTCCAGCCACGACTTCGGCAAGGACGTCATTCCCTACGTCCTGCCCCGCTATCGGGTCCATGCCCACCGCTTCGCCGAGAGCTGCGTCGGCATGCGCGACGACAAGCCGTACTGGCGCGACGTCGGCACGCTGGACGCCTACTACGAGGCGAACATGGAGCTGCTCAAGGTCACCCCCGAGCTCAACATGTACGACACCGAGTGGCCGATCTGGACCTACCAGGAGCAGCTTCCGCCCGCCAAGTTCGTCTTCGACCAGGACGACCGCCGCGGAATGGCGGTCGACTCGATGGTCTCGGGCGGCTGCATCATGAGCGGCGCGACGGTGCGCCGCTCGCTGCTGTTCTCCAACGTGCGGGTCGAGACCCACGCCCGCGTCGAGGACTCGGTCGTGCTGCCGGACGTCGAGATCCGGCCGCGCGCCGTGGTCAAGCGCGCGATCCTGGACCGCGGCTGCCGCATCGACGAGGGCATGGTGATCGGCCTCGACCACGACGAGGACCGCAAGCGCTTCGCCGTGACCGATCACGGCGTCACCCTCGTCACCCCCGACATGCTCGGGCAGAAGGTGAACCACGTGCGCTGAGCGCCGCGGTGCTAGAATCGCCGGCATCTTGCGCGGCACCCCCTATCGTCTCGACGTCCGGCCAAAGCTGCCGCCGCGGCTGCAGCGGCTGGACGAGCTCGCGAACAACCTCTGGTACAGCTGGGACCGGCCCACCCGCACCTTGTTCGCGCGGCTGGACCGCTCGTTGTGGCAGATCATCGGCCACAGCCCCAAGGCGTTCCTGCGCAACGTCGACCAGCAGAGACTGGACGAGGCGGCAGAGGACCCGGTGTTCCTCAACACCTTCCACCGGGTGCTGTCCGCCTACGACAGCTACCACCAGCCGCCCACCAAGGGCGAGCAGACCGCGCACCTGCAGCGCGACGACATCGTCGCCTACTTCTGCGCCGAGTTCGGGCTGCACGAGAGCCTGCCGATCTACTCCGGCGGCCTGGGCATCCTCGCCGGCGACCACACCAAGACCGCGAGCGACCTGCGGGCGCCGTTCATCGGCGTCGGGCTGCTTTACCGCCAGGGCTACTTCCAGCAGACGATCGACGGCGAAGGCCGCCAGCAGGCGCTCTACGCCGACACCGAGTTCGAGCTCCTGCCGGTCGAGCCCGCGCTGCGCAACGACGGCAGCGAGCTGCACGTGTCGATCGACCTGCCGGGACGCAGGGTGCAGCTCAAGGTCTGGCGCGCGCGCGTCGGCCACGTCACGCTCTGCCTGCTCGATACCGACCTGCCCGAGAACGCCTCGCAGGACCGCGGCATCGCCCACCAGCTCTACATCGGCAACCCGCAAACCCGCCTCGAACAGGAGCTGATGCTCGGCGTAGGCGGCGCGCGCGCCCTCGCGGCGCTCGGCGTCAAGCCCGACTGCTGGCACCTGAACGAGGGCCATCCGGCGTTCGTCGCCTACGAGCGCATGCGCACGCTGATGATCGGCGGCCTCGACTTCGATTCGGCGCTCGAGGCGGTCGCCGCCAACACGGTATTCACCACTCATACCCCGGTGGCGGCCGGGCACGATCATTTTCCAGAGGCCATGGTGCGCAAGTACCTCGAGACCGCATGTCCGGAGCTCGACGGCAACCTCGACGCCGCGCTCGCGCTCGGTCACTCGCCCTCGACGCGGGACTTCAACATGACCGCCCTCGCGGTTCGCACCTCGCGCTACCAGAACGGCGTCTCGCGCATCCATGGCCGCGTCTCGGCCAAGGTCTGTTCCGAGCTGTGGCCGCAGATCGATCCGGACGAGAACCCGCTGCGCTACATCACCAACGGCGTGCACGTGCCGACTTTCCTCGCCGACGCCTGGCACCGCGCCTTCGACGACTATCTCGGTCCCGGCTGGGCGCAGCGGCTGCGCGACCCCGAGTGCTGGAAGGGCGTGCACGAGATCCCGGATCCGCAGTTCTGGAGCGTGCACCAGCACCTGAAGAGCGAGATGCTGCACCTCGTGTGCCACCGCATCCGCACGCAGCATGCGCGCAACCAGGGATCCGAAGCGCACCTCGACCGCATGCTCAAGCTGACCGACCCGGGCAACCCGACGGTCCTGACGATCGGCTTTGCGCGCCGCTTCGCGACCTACAAGCGCGCGACCCTGCTGTTCAACCGGCTCGACTGGCTGCGCGAGATCGTGAGCGATCCCAAACGCCCCGTCGTGTTCCTGTTCGCCGGCAAGGCGCATCCCGCCGACCAGCCCGGCCAGGAGCTGATCCGGCGCATCGCGGAAGTGGCGCGAATGCCGGAGTTCGAATCGAGGATCCTGCTGGTCGAGGGCTACGACCTGCGCCTCGCGCGGCGCATGGTCTCCGGCGTCGACGTCTGGCTCAACAATCCGGTCTACCCGCTGGAGGCCTCCGGCACCTCGGGCATCAAGGCCGGCATCAACGGCGTTCCGAACCTCTCGGTGCTCGACGGCTGGTGGGGCGAAGGCTACAACGGCAGGAACGGCTGGGCGATCAAGCCCGCCTCCGACATGCTGGACGCGGCGCGCCGCGACGAGGAAGAGGCGCGCACGCTGTACGAGCTGCTGCAGGACCAGGTGATCCCGCTCTACTACTCGACCTCGCCCGCGGGCTACTCGCCCGGCTGGGTGGCGATGGCCAAGGAGTCGATCGCCTCGATCATGCCGCACTTCTCCTCGATGCGCATGCTCGAGGAGTACGTGGAGGACGTCTACGGCCCCGCCACGCGCCAGTGGCGCCGCTACGCCGAGCAGGACTTCCTCGCCGCCAGGCGCCTCGCGGTATGGAAAGCCAAGCTGCGCGCCGCCTGGAGCGGGGTCGGACTGAGGCGGGTCGACGAGCCGACCCGCCGCATCGACTACGGCGGCAAGCTGAGCATCTCGGTCGCGGCGCGGCTCAACGGGCTCGCCCCGGAGGACGTCGCGGTCGAGGCTCTCATCGGGCGTCCGGGCAACGAGC
>Ga0316575_10000348_pt1 | contig 13085 bp, 13 predicted proteins | sample J5NA_FD_203072 | JGI IMG/M metagenome (GOLD analysis project Ga0316575, IMG submission 203072) | Rhizosphere microbial communities from salt marsh grasses in Alabama, United States - J5-7_050615r2r3 | ecosystem: Host-associated > Plants > Roots > Rhizosphere | place: USA: Alabama | collected...
ATGCGGGAAAAATCAGCCTTGAAGATATTTCATTCGATATTGTCGATATTCTGGAAGATATTGCAACCATGGTTGCAGTAAAGGCTGAGGAAAAAGGGGTCGAAGTGGTGACCGATGTTCAGGAGGGCTGTCCGGCATCGGTCAGTGGTGACCCGGCACGGACAAGGCAGGTACTGCTCAATCTTGTTGCAAATGCCGTGAAATTCACCGAATCGGGAGAAGTGCTTATCTATGTGGAAAAATTCATTGCTCCGGAGAGAGGCGAATTCATCAGGTTTAACGTGCGGGATACGGGAATCGGCATACCGGCGGAGAAGCAGGGAACGATATTTGATAAATTCATACAGGTTGATTCATCGGTCGCCCGTAAATACGGAGGTACCGGTCTGGGATTGACAATTTCTAAAAAACTGGTGAACCTCATGAACGGTGACATCGGTGTTACATCTCCGGTGAAGAATCCGGATTCATCGGAAGACGGTCCGGGTTCGGAGTTCTGGTTTACGATTCCGTTTGTACAGCAGACGACACGCGTACGGGAAACCGTTTCGCCTGAGGTGTTGCATGACCGAAGGGTACTGGTGGTGAGTGACGCCGTTTCGGGCTGCAGGGCGATAGCGGCCTACCTGGGTTCATTCGGTGTGGAGGTGGAAACAGCCTTCAATGCACAGACGGGAATGGAACTCATCGGAAGGGCGGTGAGGAACGGCAGGCAGTTTGACGGGGTTCTTGTCGATGAATCGATGCCGTGGATAAACGGGACGATGATGGGAGATACCCTGATGAGAAACGGATCGCTGCCCATACCTCCGCTTGTTCTTATGGTGTCAATGAAGGCGATGGCGAGGCGTGCCGAGTATCGTAAATCCGGGTTTACCGATTGCATTCAGCGGCCGCTCAAACGCGCGGAACTGTTTTCATGTCTTGTCTCCCTGTTTTCCGGAAATAAAGGTGAAGATGCTTCCGTAAAAACCCGGCGGATGGATGCCGGTGCAGAACGAAAAAAACATATCAGGATACTGCTGGCCGAAGACAACGAGATAAACCGGCAGGTTGTCATAGGTATTGTCGGTAAATGGGGTGCGACCATCGTTACCGCGTCGACGGGGAAAGAGGCGCTTGAGTGTCTCGGGAGGGAACCGTTCGATGTCATTCTCATGGATGTACAGATGCCGGAAATTGACGGATATGAAGCAACGGCACTCATCCGCAGTGGTGCCGTGCCCGGATGTGATCGTACGATTCCGATCATCGCACTTACCGCACATGCCGGACAGGGGTATCGCGAAAAGTGTATCGAACACGGTATGGATGATTATCTCACCAAGCCGATTGATCCTGCAGAACTCCGCAGGATGGTCGACAGGTGGGTGTCGGATGGTGCATCGGAGAAACATGCCGGAAGCGATATCATCGGAGGGGAGGATCGGGGGAGTGCCGGGAGTGGCAATGCGGAAGAAACCGGAATTTTCGATGAAATGTCACTGCTTGAACGCCTTTTAAACGATCGTGAACTCGCACGCAAAGTATTGGTTGCTTTTGTCAAAGATGCACGGGGCAAGGTGGAGGAGTTCAGAAAACACGCCGCTTCGGGGAGCACTGATGTCTGTGCGAAAATAGCGCATTCCCTCAAGGGTACATCGGCGAATCTGTCAGCTGAAGCCTTGCGGCAGGTGGCACTGCAGGCCGAAGAGGCCGGGCTGTCGGGGAATGCCGATGCGGTAAAGGCATGTGTCGGCCCGCTTGAAAGGGAATTCGACCGGTTTACGAAAGTGGTCGAAAAATCAACGCTTATTCATGACGCGTAACGGGGCTTATCCGGTTCTACCGGAATGCTGCCTGTAGTGCATACACCGGCGTGTGCCGATTATCGCTCGGGAAGTGTATTCGATAGTCCCCGTACATCATCACCGTTTCCGGATGAACAAACAAACGACAGGACAAAACCATGGACTGCTTTCTCACGCGGCAGTGATTCTGTTTCAAATGTACTGCCGCTGCAGGAGTGACACTGCCTGTTATCTTGCGGGTGCCGCATTGTTGAACTTGTACGTGAGTCCGAGTGCCAGCACCTCCTTGATGCGTGTGTTCTCGTGAAGTTCTCTGTCGTAAAGAAGCTGTGCCGTCATGTTGATCATGAGGTAGCGGGTAATGTTGACCGAGAGGATGTTTTCCCAGTTGATGTCGGGATAGCGCCAGAAGTCTTCCTGCGGTGTGCCCTTGGTTTTTTCCGCTTCACTGCTTACCAGTGCCTCATACAGCGTGAAAAGTGACGAAAAGTCAAGAACTCCGTTTCTCATCGTCGCCTTGAGTTCGTTGACCAGTTCGAGTCCGGCTGAATTGACGGTTCTCGTGTAGGAGCCTGTATGCGCTTCATCATGGGCATACCGGGTGATGAGCTGGTTGACGGCTCCGCCGAAACGGCCGTTCCAGTTCGCGGCGCTTTTGTTGACGAATGTATGGGCGATGCCGAGGCTTTCGAAAAGACTGAACGGGTTGAGGTAATGGTTCTGGGCCGTATCGGTTCCGTCAACGAACTGACTGATAATGCGCAGGGCGACGAAGGGCTCGATATCTTTGCTCACAGTAAACCGCTGCAGCGATTCGAAATCGACGAGATCGGTTGACTTGAGAAGGTCTCCCCATGAACGGTCTTCATTCTGCGTTTTTGTCTGACCGAACGCCAGCTTGAGGGTGTTGCGATGGTTGAAAATGGGTGAGAACTGTCGTTCGGCAACGAAATTGAGCTTCGAGGCCCAGGACACGGCTCCTTTCTCGCTTCCGATCCAGCTTTTGCTGTAGGCATTCTGGGTGACGGTGACATTCGCATCAAGGGCGATCTGCCATGGCGTGGCAGCATCTGCAGCGAAAATAACGGAGAATACGGTGCACGCTGCAGTGGTAAGACGGGTGAACGATGACATACGGAGTCTCCTCGAAAAAGTGATCTGAACGAAAAGAAAAAGATAGTTTTCTCCGTATACTTCCGGCAATGAATGCCCGGTCAGTGCAGATGCCCTGCTATCTTTTCGAATGAGCGGATCTGCTCTCCAAGGGTGCCGAGGGTCTGTGCATGGCGGGAAGAGTGTTCATTCATTGCGTCCTCTTTATGTTGTGCAAATCTGGTGAGGCGCTGTATGATCTGCTGATATTCTGTGGAGAGTACGCCGGAGAGTGCAGTGAAAAGGGAATCTATTTTTCCGCGGATATGTTTTGAAAACGAGAAGAGGTCGTTCTTTACCATTTCGTCGATAAGGTGATCGTAGCGGGTATGGAGCCTTTTTATTCTTTTTTCGCGTCCGAAGAAGTGATCACCGAAAGCGAGTCTGAACGTAACGGCGAGTCGTCCGCCGTTTTCATCGGGACGTTCTTCAGGGCTGATTTCAAGGGTATCGAGTTTTTCGGTAAACCGTTTTTCGTGGGCATCGGATGCTTCGCTGATGCATCGCTGCATCGAAGCTGCCGCTGAGGCAAACTCCCTGCCGTGGAGCATGATCGCCCGTTTGAGCGGACGGTTGAGCGAAGCAAGCAGACGGGTTTTAAAGGTGTCGAGCGCCTCGGGCAAAACGCGGTTTGCCGCCAGGGTAATGCTGCGCAGCGACTCGGTGCTGCACGACGAGCCGCTCAACAGGCTGTCGATGGTTTCGTGTACCTGCCTGATGAGCTTGAGGCGGCCGGCAGAGAGGGATTCATCGAAAAAATTTATGATTGCTTTTTTCTCTGCGGCGATGATCGAGAGTTCCCTGTCGAGCGTTCCCTTTACAGTGTCGCACTCTTTCCGGATATCGTCCTTTTCGGACTGGAGTCCTGCAAGCGGGGAATCGAGCAGCAGCTTGTCGCGTCTGAGCGTGACGAGAATGCTCTCCACCGCCTCTTTGAGCTTGTCGTTGAGTGCCTGGGACAGTGTGAAATATTTCTCTCGTGCCATGAAACTGATGATGTCGTTCTTGACGGTCTCCATACCGCTTCGTTTCCAGTAGAGATCGTCGATGCTCTGTGCATCCGCGAGCTGGGCGTTTTTTGCACTGATGGGAAAAATGTGCGGACGTGTTGACTGATGAAGTCTGGTGGTGATGACGTCGCCGACGAACCGGTTGACCTTTTCGAGGTTGTTTCCGGTAACGAGATCGATCTTGTTGAGAATGAAGAAGATGCGCGGAACGTGCGCAACGACCATCTTGAGAAATTCGATTTCCGTCTGGGTTACCGGCGGGTCGACGCTCAACAGAAACAGTACTGCATCACAGTCGGCAAGTACACCGAGTGCGGTCTGGGTGTTGTGCAGGTAGGTTGATCCGAATCCCGGTGTGTCGATGAGTACCGTACCGTTTTCGAGTAGTTCGGCAGGAACGGTTACTTCGACCGAGCGTACACCGAACTGGTTGTTGGGATTATTTTCTTCGGCAACATATTTGAGCAGAACGTTACGCACCGCGTCGGCGGACGTGGATACGGTCATCGACGGTTTGTTGCTGAGAAAGGAAATGGTGCAGGTGATATCTTTTCCGTAAACGATATGCGTGGGTACCGAGGTGATCGGAAGTACCGAGGTCGGCAGCAGGTCGTATCCGACAAGACTGTTGATGAAGGTGCTTTTTCCGCGGTTGAACTCGCCCACGACAGCGAGGTGAAGGCGTCCTTTCGCAAGTCGGGAACTGAGTTCTCCGATCTGCTGTTTCTGTGCTGTAAACGTCGGCGGAAGGACGGAACAGCTTTCGAGTGCCATGGCGATAATCTCATCGATCGATAACGGTTCCCCGGAAGGCAGTTCCGTTGAAACCGCTGAGAAGCGTACCGACGTGTCACCCGGAACAAACGGCTGCCTTTCCGGCTCAGCCGGTGAAGAAGGGTCTATGGTTGTCGTCATCGATGTATTTAATTCATTCATTTTCAGGTAATTAAACAGTGATCCGCACTGATTGTTTATAGTATCATTCCGTGATGTATGCTGCAATGGGCTTGAATCATCTTAACGCTGTTCACAGGTGAAATCGATTATGTTCCATCATCAGAAGGAAAATAGCAGATGTTTTACAGTGCGGCAAAAAATCGAAAAAAAATGTTGATTTAAGCAGAACAACTATTGCATAATCCTGACATCATAAACTTTTTTCCGAAGGAGCAGGTTATGGATGTTACCATCATCAAGCAAAAAGCAAAATCACTCGGCGTAAAAATAGGTAAAAAGAACAATGTCGAGCTTATCAAATCAATTCAGCAGGCGGAAGGTAATTTTCCGTGCTTTCAAACCGCACACGGTTCATGCAGTCAGCAGAACTGTCTGTGGCGTATCGATTGCCTTGCTGCACAATAATCGGTAAAAAACGTTTCTCGTTAGCTGACCCTAGGTCGTTGTCTTCAGGATGGTTGTTTTTTTCTGAAGGCAACGATTTTGTTTTCTGCCGTTGAATTTTCATTTTTTGGAGTAGTGTCCTGTTTTGCTGTTTCGACAACTGTTTTTTGAGGTCCGTCGAGTACCACCTTGAGGATTCTGATCTCGTTTGACCGGTCGGCACTCTGGAACCTTCCCTTTACTACATGCGGTGGTTGAAGTTTGAGCACCTGGGCTGCCGGCGGAAATGATGCCAGACTTGCAAAATGCATCCAGAGCCATTTGCCGTGCGGTTTCGCTTCTTCATCATACGTATAGCCGCTGCAGACGCCGTACCCGGCAAATGACCAGCCTTCCTCCTCCTTGAGGATTTTATCTGCACGAACTTCACGCATCAGGAGGCAGAATAAATCGTTTTTAACCGGGAAATCGCCGATCTCGTTACGGGAAAGGTATCGCAGTGCCAGATCGACTATTTCTTCGCGCGGAACAGACATGGTTCGGTCCTTGATAAATGATTACGAGTTAAAATTTAGCGACAGTATCCGGGTGGCGGTCACAATGTCAATTGTATAGCCGTGCCTTGTTTAAAGGTCCCTCCGTGGGTTCCCCTGAAGGCGGGAACCTGCCCGGTAATGCTTTGGTAAATATATTCGATGCATCACTGTACCCGGTATGATATACTCTTTTTTATGCATACCCTGGTACGGTTTTCTGCTCCCGGCATCCTTTGTGCACTGCTTTTTCCCGTGCTCGTCATGTGTAATGGGGGAATCGAAGAGCTTCTGCCGTACGAACCGGAAGTCATTTTCACGGGATATTTTAATGGCGATTACGACAGTCTGACCGGCAATCGCCAGTGGCGGAACACCTGCCGGCTGGTAGGCGATACCATTCGCATTTACTGCTATTCGACGTTCTTCAGTGAGGTTGACATGATTCGGGATGGAGACCTGATGCGGATCGATTTTTTTCCCGACAGCGGCAACGGTTTCGAAAAACGCAACACTCTTTTTCATCTCGCCCGATATCATGGTCAGAATGAGTCGTATACTGTCAACCGGGGCGATACTGCGGATGTCACCATCAGGTTCGAATCGGAAGTCGCAGCATATCAGGCATCGACCGGAGCGGATCTTGAACTCAAAGAGATCTTTGTTTCCGCTCCGCCGGTGGGACAGGGGCGGCATCTCGAAATCACAAAAGGCCGCCTTTTCGGCAGGGTACACTGATGATGCACCGATTGGTGAAATGCGCTGCCGGTGTACTTGTCGTTGCACTGGCTGTTCATGCGGCACCTGATCCGGGTGGATTCAACGGTGCGCTCTGGGGTCAGTCGTCGAATAATGTTAAAACCATTACCAAGGCAACTGTCTGGCAGATCGATCCGGTGCAGCAGAATTTTCCGCCCGATCTCAAAGTGACGGTGTTTCGCACGACAAGTGTCATTGCCGGATACAATGCTTCGATCAGGTACTACTTTCAGGATGACCGTTTTTTTCAGGCGACGGTCGATTTTCCGTTTCCCGATCTGGTCAATTTTGATTTCAACTACAATGTCTTCCGCAGCGTGTCGGAGTATTACACCGTAATCAGGGCGAAAACATTATTGTTTGTCGATGATATCTATGCCCTGCTTTCCGAAAAATACGGAAAGAAAAAACCGGTGTTCAAGGGACTCGATCCCCGGTTCATTTTCGAGGAGCTGGATCACTACGTAATGCAGGAGCGGTGGAACCTGCGGTATCATCCCTACGACTTCTACCAGAACATCGTCACGTCGTCATATGCCCGCTGGGATTTTCCGCATACGCGGGTCTTCTTTTCGGTCAATATCGCCGCTCCGCAGAAGCGCTTCGACTATCGGCTCTCCCTCGCCTCGGTCGACATGAGCGAATCGATCAAAAAGGCGATGGACGTGATCAGGGCGCGTGGGTTGTAGGGGTGGAAAACGGGTACGGTTTTTTTAGGTATGTTGCTGACTGTTGTTAGAACCCCTGGTTCAAAGTCATCCCAAAATCACCTATCCGTTTCATTCTTTCCCTATCGTCCCGATCTTCGTCTTTAAGGGTTTTTTTTTCCGGTGCCTTTTTTCGGATAACTATCCGTTTTTTTCCTTCGGCTGTCCTGCTGACCTCACGGGAAGGTTTTTCCGGCTTGTCCTCCTCAATGGGGGTATCCATCGATTCACGGCGGTCCCGGATTTTTGGCCTGGGGGTTTGAGCCATTTCGAGAGTATGCCGTAAGGCGGCCATTTCGAGACGACGGGAAGTGGTTTCGGGCATTGAAGCTAAATGAGCAAGCCGTCGTTTAGCCTCTTCTCTATCAAAGTGGTTTTGCATGATTCTTTGCCTTGGATCAAAGGTGAAACGGCTCGATTGTAAATTCACAGATCAGAGTGATCTGCTGCCTGATAATTATAAATGAATATACAACTATTTCAAGTACGTCCTGTCGAAAAGGTTTCCAACTGGTCACGATCCTGAAACAGCAGCAGATAAAATAGTTTAATGGGAATATTGCACGACTCTATATAATTTTCAAGAGGAGAGACGTTTTTTATCTTTTTTTAATGGCCCGGATGGTTTGTGCATGAACACACTTACTATTCCGGGTTTTCAGCGCTCGATTTACCATAGGATACACCTCGCCGACTAATTGCTTTTGGATGTGAGTTGCACTGCCCGTTTACCTGATATATCTTGGTCTGGATACGCAACACATCAACCGGGAGGTTTTTCATGTTTCAACGTGCGTCAATTATTGCGAAAGTTGCTGCAATCCTCGGGGTGTTCTCTGCCGCCGCTTTTGCCGGTGTTGAACCCTCACCATTTTGTCCTATCTGGAAAATTATTATCATCATTATCGGTGGATGATCAAAATCTCCGGAACCGGGGGATGCTGATTCGGTATCCTTCCGGGTTCTCTGCGTTACTTTCTAAAACGGGCTGTTTTATCGTTGCGGTTACTACCGGTGAGAACCGGTCCCACGAATGCTTTCAGGAATAAAAATAGGATACCGGCGAATTTTCGAGTCGTTGATGACGTTTGAAGAAAATTCTGGTTTTGTTGTTTTTTATAAAGAGGAGTGCAATCGCCTCCCACAGAAAAACCCACCCTCCGATCGAGATTCCCTGAAACAATGTTTCGGTGAAGATGTTTTCGTGCAACCTTGGACCGAAGGTGAATACGATTGATTCGAGGAGAATAAAAACAATCACGTACAGGGTCGAAAGCTTGTATGATGAGACCAGTCTGCTTCTGCAGGTCAGCATCATCAGATTGCAATATGTTCGTATTCCAGCCCGCGCCCTTTCTTCTTTGACCGTATCATGAATCGCTTCAGGACAGAGAATGTGAAGTTCCATTCCGTATTTAAGGGGGATGTCGGAAGAACAGTCTTCGAGATAGCTGATGAAATCCTGGTCAAGATCCCTCCTTCGAAGGGGTGAAGGATCGAGGTCGTTGAAAATATCCGTGTATTTATTGATCGAAACCTTGACAATAAAAGAACCGTTTTCGGCGTTGCGATCGTAGATTTTCTTAAGGAGATCGATTTTTCGTGTAATCATGGGGCTAATCAGTTTGAAATGTATTGCCGGACCGGGTTAATTGTTAAAAACAGGAAGTTATTCTGATGGAAAGTATATCATATCCCGCAGTGACGTGCAGTGAAAAGTGCCGGCGCAGAATCCGATTTTGAATATCAGTCCGGCCCCGCAGAATGCTCTCTGCCTGTTTTTCCGTATTATCAGATGATTCCGAGGTGTTTAGAGCTGACAGTTGTATGTTGCGTTGTTTCGTACAATTTATTCCCGCCATGAACGGCACAGGCTGGAATAAATGTGAACAGTGATTGCCTATTTGAATGCCGATGTGATAAAGTCGATTGTTTTTCTGATGATTTCACCGGTTCTCGGGTCATCATTTTCCATGTCAAAAAAATGATTGCCTGTTTCATGAACATGTAATGCAACGGTTGCTTTTTTCCTGCGAAGTGCAGTTATGATTCCGTCATTACAGTTTTTGTCGAAATAGTTGTCATTTTCTGCCATTGCGACAAATAAGGATGGAATCTCGTTATGGTCATTCAATTCGGAGGGAAGTTTCCCGTAATACGCTACAATACGTTTAATCGTTTTAGGTTTCAGGAGTAATAGTTGTTTGATCCCGGTTTCAACCCCGCGGGAAAATGTAATAACACATAATCTTGTTTCGTCAATAGATAATTTTTTTCCGTTTTTACATATATACTGAACGGCATCCTGAATATCATCCGGATGTTTATATCTCCAGTAAAAATACGTGGCAATGAAATTGTGCCCGGATAATAATGTACACCAGGAATCAACCTGTTTCACATAATTCTGAGGCAGTCGTATTGACGGCCCGCATCCGCCGTTTATGATTATCACACACGGGTAACGCTTATTCGGATTGAACCCGTCGGGGTGAAATGTTTTCATCGTCAATGTGACAGTATGTTGACTTTTGTAAACAATGTCCGGTTGTGCGTCAACAGTATCGTTCTGAATCAGGTCATCGACTCGATGCATTGTACGTCTCCTGTTTTCTTATTACTCCGTCAGTCAACTATCCCGTAGTGGCATATCCGACAGCCGGATGTTTGGGGCACTCATTCCGGCCGGGTACCCGCTTGTGCCAATGTCGGCGGCACCCGGCCTGGATGCCACCGTCCATGGTTATGGCGGTTCTGAAGAGCCGGTCTATCTGGACAGGGATATTCCCTCTTCTTTTACGAAAGCGGAAAATTAAACTCGTCCGCCCAGTTGAAGTCCCCGAGATCCTCATACCACTGCGGCCAATGAGCGCACCATGGCGGGGTCGATACATGCTTTACCCGGTCGACCCCCGGATGGTATGGTTTGATATCGATGACAGGGGAGCCGTCTTCTGCATCAATATAGTAAAGTTCAACAATTCCCTTTTCGATATCGATGTTTTTGACGGGGCAGACGGAGAGGCCGACAGGGTTTGGCCGGTAATCGGAGCGTGTCGCGAAAATGCCGACCACATCTGGAGCTTTCTTGTATGGTTTGTTGCAGGTGACCGTTTTTCTCAGTTCCATGGTATCATGCAGGTGAAGCCAGAACAGTACCTGTACATGAGAGAATCCTTCAAGTGCGACAAGGGCACCCCTGAATTCCGGTTTCAGTTCGATCTTCCATTGTGAGGTCGACGTGTGGATTGTACCCAGACGTATAACCTTCATTTCCTGTTCATTCATGCGTTTCTCCTTGTGGTAATGAGTTTTCAGATGTGCCGGCTGTAAAAAGAAAATACTGGGTTGGAAGATGCTGTTGCTTTACCCGTATTGCTGTTGGTTTTACTGAAATTGCTTTTTCAGCTGATACAGGGGATTTCTGCCGGCTTTACGGGGATGCAGATATCAACAGTGTTTTTTTCATGGTCGGTCGCCTGGTTCTGCGGAATAAACCACTCAAAGGAAATACGGTCATCAGGCTGATATCTGCTGAGTGGAAGCCAGGTTCCGTACATCCATCCCCAGGCTGCAGAATAGTCGTCTGAACCGAGAACAAAACGACAGATCGCATAGGTTCCACCGGGAAGTTGCATCGTTCCCACTTCGCCCGATGTTTCCGTATTTTCGTCAACACCGATACAGACGCTGATGCGTAGGTTCTCTTCCATGGTAATTTCAGGGTCATCGTGGCAGAGCGTCAGAAAAATCTGATCGGGTGTGTGCAGCAGGCCGCGAGGTGCAGCCCAGGTGGCCAGTCTGCTCCAGAGACGTCCGAAAAGACGTGTGTCGCCTTTGTAAGGGCCGGTATACCGGATATAGGCGACGTACCACGACGGGAGTTCAACCACGTCAACCAGTCGTTCGTAACCGGTACCCCGGACATGATATGACAGCTTCTCTTCATGCTGTTTGATCCTGACTTCAAGTGCATCCCTGTCTTCATCAGGTGGGCAGATGTACTGCTTTGGTGACACGCTTTTTTTTGTGGATCTGAATCCGGATGCCGAAGTACCGAAGTACCGTTTGAATGCATTGGCAAAAGAGGCAGACGAGGCGAATCCGCACCTGAGTGCGATTTCGGTGATGGTCATACTGAGATTGCCGTGCAGGAGTGTTGCAGCTTTCTCGATCCGGAGTCGCTGAATGCATTCCGCAAGCCGCTCTCCGGTTACGGATTGAAAGATGCGATGAAAATGGAACCGGGAGAAGCAGGCGATGTGCGACAGGGCTTCAAGTGAGAGGGGTTCATCGAGATGCGTCTCGATATAATCCATGACCCGGTTGATCCTGTAGAGATAATCGGTCCGGATGGCGGCAGTGTTGTGCGGAGAGTCGTTCATATATTGTGGTAAAATACATAGGTGGCGCGGTGTGACAGTATGTTCTGCGCCTACTTTCCGAATCGCCTGCTGAGAAGCGATCCTTTTTTGATATACCTGACCATCTCGCTGATCGGTATGCCGGTGCGGCAATCAAAGGTCGCCCCACGGTTCCCGCTGTCGTAATTCTGTTCAAAAAAATCCTCAAGCCAGAAGATCAGGCTGTCGTTCGAGAGGTACAGTTCACTCCTTTGAGGGAGCGAACGGACGGTAAAAAGGTCGTCGGCATTTTTTATTGTGCCGTTACTGTTCCCGATTACCTCTGCGAGGTCTTCTTCCCAGTCGGCATCCGGAACCGTTTTCCGTCGTGTCGTTACCATCTCCTGAAGCCTTTTACGGAAGAACTCGTTTAATGCCGGTGAGAATTCGTCCCACAGATTAATCTCCTGTTTTGTCGCACAGTCGAACGTGTGGTGGACGGTACCGTACCGGGCGGTATAGCTTAGATTTGACCAGTCAACTTCAACGCTTAAAAGGTTCTTGTCTGTAAAAAGCGTGGTAAAATGTACCCACTCTTCATCAGGGTAGTGGATACCTGCTCCGAAAAAGGCAAGTTCACCGGCCAGGGTATTGTCCTCATAATAACTATGCTGCAGCATCAGGGCGGATGGTTTCGGGATCACGGCGAATTTCCTGTGTGCCGGATCTGTCAAGTGAAGCACGACCTGCAGGGTGTCCTTTCCGTCAGGCTTGTTCCAGGTGCCGTACAGTGAGTCGGAAGATAATGTCAGTGTGAAAATGCCGGTGACCGCGTTTGATTTTTTATCGCTTTCGGTAAGGGATACGGTCTTCCCGTCAGAAGTGCCGGTCAGGTTGATTGCGCGTCCGATTTTTTTGTAAAAGTAGGTTCCGGTGACTGCGCCCGGACCGGCAGGCAAAGCAAGGTCTGCCCAGATGAAGTAATCCTTCTGTACTCCGTCCTTTACAGCATACATCGATCCTTCGAAAGATAGTGCGAAAACCGACGAATAGAGGGCACTTGCCAGAAGTGTGATGGCCACAGAAGCCCGTCTGACGGTGATGATCGTTCCGGTTACCGGAAAGTTCTTCCCCACAGCAGTGTGAGGCGGTTGCCGTTGGCTGGTAGCAGCATGAAAAGGACGCGTTTGTTTAGAAGATGAGTTCAAATCCCAGAGATCCGATCAGAAAATGCAGCCAGTTTTTCACGTAACCGTCACCCGGCCAGATATCCTTCGTACTGGTGCCGGTTGCCCCGCCCCCGAGATACCGCAGATTGACAAACACGTCACCGTACCGTATCTGCCTGCCGCCCCTGATGCTTGCGTCAAGAATCGCCCCCACCACTTCATTGTCGCTGCCGTTAAGGTAACTGACCGGTGCATAGATACCGTCTGCTTCGAGGCCAAGC
>Ga0316575_10000349_pt1 | contig 13072 bp, 9 predicted proteins | sample J5NA_FD_203072 | JGI IMG/M metagenome (GOLD analysis project Ga0316575, IMG submission 203072) | Rhizosphere microbial communities from salt marsh grasses in Alabama, United States - J5-7_050615r2r3 | ecosystem: Host-associated > Plants > Roots > Rhizosphere | place: USA: Alabama | collected...
CTGATGACATACTCGACAGCCTGCCCGAGGAACCCGATTTTTCCACGACGGCAACCCGCCGCATTGTTTCAACAAAGCCCTATGTCATTCCCGATCCGTCCGTTATTCCCGACCCGCCGCCGCTTGCCAGTATGATTGACAAAGACATGATCGAGCAGAACTCGATGACCCTTGAAAAGACGCTCATGAATTTCGGTGTCGAGGGCAAGGTGGTGTTCGTGAGTCCCGGACCGGTGGTCACCCGCTATGAAATAGAGCTTGCTCCCGGTGTGAAGGTGAGCAAAGTCGTCAATCTGCACGATGATTTGTCAATGGCGGTGGGCGGACAGCGGATCCGCATCGAGGCACCCATCCCCGGAAAATCGGCAGTGGGAATCGAGCTGCCCAATGCCGAACGGCAGATCGTTCATTTCAAGCACGTTCTGCTCGCCGACGCGTTCAGAAAGACCAAGGCAAAACTGCCGGTCATCATCGGCAGCAATGTAAGCGGTGCGCCGTATGTCACCGATGTCGCAAAAATGCCGCATGTTCTCATAGCCGGACAGACCGGTTCGGGAAAGAGCGTCTGCATCAATTCGCTTATCTGCAGCCTGCTCATGACCATGAAGCCCGAGGATCTGCGTCTCATCATGATCGATCCGAAAAAGGTTGAGCTTGCTTTCTACGAAAAAATACCCCACCTTCTCTCGCCGGTGGTCACCGAATCGAAGGAGGCGGTCAAGGCGCTGCAGTGGGGTGTTATCGAGATGGAACGCCGTTACCGGATTCTTGCCAAGGTGGGAGCGCGCAACATCGATTCGTTCAACAGCAGGATCGATTCGGAGAAATTCGCCGAGATTCTCCCTGAGGAGGACAATAAAAAGCTGCCGTTTATCGTTATCATTGTCGATGAGCTCGCCGATCTCATGATGACCGCTTCGAAGGATGTCGAGGGTCTTATTCAGCGGATCGCACAGCTTGCACGTGCCGTGGGAATTCACCTTATTGTTGCAACGCAAAGACCTTCGGTCGATATTATCACCGGCCCGATCAAGGCGAACCTGACGTCACGAATCGCATTCAGAACCATTCAGTCAACCGACTCAAGAACGATTCTGGGACACGTAGGTGCCGAAAAACTGCTCGGATTGGGGGACATGCTCTTTCTGCGCAACGGAGCACCGGAGATAGAACGGTTTCACGGTGCATTTATCAGCGAAGAGGATGTCGAGAAAATTGTATCGAATATCAGGTCACAAAATATAGAGATCGAGAAAATAGAAAGTTTTATCGAAGCTACCGGCGGATCGAATGACGATGATGATTCGTTTCTTTCGGGAGGCAGTGACCGTGATGAACTCTTTGAAGATGCAGCCCGAACGATCGTGAGTATCGGTCAGGGATCGACATCGCTTCTGCAGCGCAGAATGAAGATCGGTTATGCCCGCGCAGGACGTCTTATGGATGAACTTGAACGGGCCGGCTTTGTCGGACCTCCCGACGGGAGCAAAGCCAGGGAGGTTCTGGTAAAGCCCGACGAACTTGAAGAACTGTTCATGAGGATGCATTGATGAAAAAGTATTCAATTCTGATAATGGTCGGTCTGTTTTGTACCGGAGTGCTGTTCGCTGCGCCGGCAAACCTCAAGGATCTTGTCAGAAAGAAGTATTCACCGTCGGCCTCGTTTACAATTGATTTTGATCAGAGCATCTACTGGAGCGTGCGGGAAAAGACGTCGAAAAAAAGCGGAACGCTCACTATCGCTCCCGGTGACCGTTTCAGGATCGAGCTGGGAAATGAACTCTATGTAAGTAACGGGACCGTCTGCTGGCAGTACAGTAAAACCAACAAACAGGTGACGATCCGCAATCTCGGTGATATCGACCTTTCGTTCCACCCGTCAAACCTCCTTTCCTCGTTTCTCGAGCGGTATTCATTTTCCGAATCCGATAAGGGAAACGGAATTGCCGTTCTCACGTCCGCCGACTCCGCGGCTGCGGCACCCTACCACGGAATCGTCATTACGGTGCAGCGATCAAGCGGGACGGTGAACCTGCTTGAATTTACCGATAATAATGAGAACCGGCACACGTACCGTTTCAGAAAAACGGTGTTCACCGCCAAACAACCATTGTCACTTTTCGAATTCGAGGTACCTGCTGATGCGGATGTCATCGATCATCGCCAATAAGAGCGGAATTATTGCCGCTGCGGTTGTTGCACTTGCTGCATGGGGAACGATGCTGCATGCTGCCGAATGTACCACCGGCAAGGGGCTTGCGTCAAATACCGTCAACTGGATCGTCGGAAAAGGCGATACGCTCTGGATGATGGCGGGACGGGATTCATACTCTCTTAATATGATTGCAGGCGACGAGGCGATCAAAAATCCTGATGACGAGCGCAACTGGTGGCTGTACTCACTCGGATGTCATACCCAGGGACTGTTTGATCTGGCAATCGGGGGCGGATACACGGTTGCGAGTTTTGATACCGCACCAAATATTCTCTGGCAGTACACTCATGAAACGGGAAGAACAAAGGATGTGTCGCTTTCGTGGCCGCAGGCGGATTCCTCGTATGATTTTACGGTGGTCGATCTGCTTTATGCCGACGGTGTTTTTTTCGGAGCGGCATCAAACGGCGGTCTGCTTCGCTGGAACAATGAAAACAATGAAAAAGCTGTCTTTTTTCCGGGAAAACCTGGTGCACATGTGCTCGGAGAACTCAAACTGACCGATATTCCGAAGCCTGATTCAATGACTGCAGTTACCGGAATCGAAACAGTTGCTGATGATTCGCTGCTTTTGGTGACCACACCTTCGAAACTCTGGCTTTTCTCGGTACGGGATTCTCTCTGGGACAGCGTATCGGTCGGCACCGCATGCAGCGATCCCGATGTTTCGCTTCATCGTTTCTCATATGTTTTTGTCAACAGGCTCGATGTCGCCCGTCCGATATATGCCCTCGTTGACGTGCGGCTGGCTTCCGCGAAAACCGATACATCGTATCTTTGCAAATACAACCGCAGGGAACATACATGGGATGTCCTTCTCAGACGTACGCCTAAATCGATGACCTTCGGCTGGGGCAACATCTTGTATATGCTCTTTGATGAGACGCTCGGGGGAGCGGCCGTTCAGAACATTGCGCTCATGTATCATGATCTGCCGGGAGATACCGGGAGTATTGAAAATCCGGTCGCCGTTGAAGATGAGCGCTATTTCAACCATAGAATGACCAGCCAGTACGACGTTGATTATCCGAAGGTTCTGACCGACATTCTGTTCATTCCGAAAACCGATTCAACCGGATACCTCTGGATCGCCTCTTCCGAAGGACTTTTTTTCTCCGATGATGAGGTTGCCGGCAGTGATACGGGATCGTTTCTGTTGATTCGCCGGGCACCTTCGGTGGGAGCCGGGCTCAAAACCACCTATGCGCGGCCCGGAATTATTACTCCGTCAAATGACGGGTGCGTTTTCGTCTACAACATCAAGAAAGCGTCGGCAAAGGTTACCATAAGAGTATATGACTACAATATGGAACTCGTGAAAACCATTATCGAGAATCGCCCCCGCCTGTCGGGAAAAAACGGAGGACCGCTCGGAAGAAGCACGGTTGAAAGCGAAGACCGGTGGGACGGCAGAAACGGAAGCGGGCGGGTGTGTGCCCCCGGCATTTATTACTATAAAATAACCACTGATTCCGGAGAACGTTCATTTGGAAAAATCGTTGTTGCACGTTGACAGGATGGCATACCGGTTCCGCGGTACGGTGATGATGATTGGCGTCTCCGCCACGATTCTCGCTGCGTCGATGACGGGCGGAGAGGGTGGTGCCTATCTGCGGTATCCGTCCGGTGCCGCAGCACTGGGAACTGCAGGAGCGAATGCGGCATCTCCCTCGTATCTTCTCTCATGGTGGAATCCGTCGCTGCTCTGTCTTCTTGAAAAGCGATCGGTTGCCTTCGGCGGCGGTATCCGTGCATTCGGGCAGAGTGACGGATTCGGAGCACTTGAATTCAAGGTTCCGCCCCGGGTGGGTATGGGGCTTTTCCTGTTGTATCGGGGAGATCCGTTCCTGAATAATCTCTATGATGAAAACGAAAATTCCTATCCTTCGGCAGCGTATACAACCTTTACAGGCAAGATTGCGCTGAGTTATTACATCAACCGCCGGCTTACCGCCGGAGGATCGATTGCGATCCGTTATGTCAGCATGCCGTCCGGGTTTTCCGATGGAAAAATAGCATCGACATCAACGACCGGCATCGGATCTTTCGATTTCGCCCTCACCTGGCAGCAGTCAAAAAAACTGATGCTCACTGCACAAATCAGGGATCTCGGTGCAACGATGGACTGGAACTTTTCGTCCTATTATTACAGTGATTTCAATGTTCCTTCGCAAGACGTGATCCCGCTGTCATTGCTGTTGGGTTCTTCGTATACGGCAACACTGCTCGAGCGGTCGCTCATCTGGAATACGGATCTTCGCTGTTACTTTCCCGACAACTCATCAAAACCCGCCCGCAGACCCCAGGCGTCGCTTTCAAGCGGTTGCGAATGGCAATACCGGGATAATCTGTCGTTTCGCCTCGGGCTGGGGGACATTCTCTTTAATGGTGACATTACCGCAGATTCGCATACCTACTGGAATACGTTTTCTTTCCGGCTTGCCGGCGGAGTATCGTATGAGTTGTCAAAAGTGCGCAAAGGAATGCGTCTCAATTACGGCTGCAGCACCGACAAGGTATGGGCCGGCGTTGATCAGCAGGTGGATATTACATGGCAATTTTAACAATGGATACCTACATGAAGCGTTTTTTCGGCAGCATTACACGGACCGGGTTTCTTCTTTCAACCGGCGCGGCGGCGGTTTCAGCAGTTCTACTTTTATCGGCGATACGGATCCACTCTGCGGATTTCGCCTACTTCAATTATGTGCAGGAGCCGCTCAATCCGCGCTGCATCGCACTCGGAGGAGCGGGAACCGCGCTTTCGTACGGCGGGTTTGCCTTTTATAATCCTGCCGCTGCTGCATTTGCAGAACGTTCATTCGTCAGTCTTGATTTCGGACAACAATGGTCGGATCTCACCCGCGGATCGGTCGAAACCGCCTGGGTACTTGACAGGTGGTTTATCGGCGGGACGTTTGTCGGCAGGACGGTTGATTATCCGCTTGCCGATGAAACGGGAATACTGCCGGGCAGCGGCGCAAGTCAGGAGACGATGCTGTCGCTTTTTACGGGACTTCGGCACAGTCGCTATTCCGTCGGTATCGCTGCGAATGCGTTGCCTCATTTCATCGGCGGGGAAAATGCTTTCGCAGTATCGGCAAGCGGAGGTGTTTCGGCGCTGGTTATTCCGGGAAAACTTACCGTCGGTGCAGCACTTCTGCAGGCCGGACGATATCACCGCGGTTTTTATTCCAAAGAATTCAGTGCTCATCGGGATTCCATGTCAACCATGGTTCGGGCCGGTGCCGCCTACAATGATATCATCAAAGGGGCACTGCCTTTTACCGTTACCGCCGATATTGAGTATGAATACGGTGAAGACCGTCTGATGGTACCGGCCGGAATTGAATTCAGGCCGTTGGAACCGGTTGCGATCCGTATCGGAAAACGGTTTAATCACTACTCGGACGTGATGACATTCGGGATCGGTTTGCACTGGGAGAATATTGCTTTCGATGCCGCATTCGTACCGACAGTGCTTGACGAAACGGTCAACCGGTCGGTTGATTGGAAATGGCTTATGGGGGTACGGTACGAGCTGCCGCGACGAAAAGGTGAGGGAAAACGTACGTCGATAAAAGGTGATGCGACACTCGTCACACCGCAGCCGGATCCTTCAGGAAAAGATTCCACAATGAAAAATACTTCCGTTCGTGAACCTGAACAGCCGGCTTCGCTACTTAAGAACGGAGAAGAAGGACAAAGTGACTCCATATCGGAAACGGAAGCCGCCGCAACGGGTGGTGAAAACTCCTCAGTAAATACCGCAGCTTCGAACGCGAGCAGTATACAATCAGCTGTTTCAGGAAATGATGCCGCTACAACCGATAGTGGCAGTACCGATCAGAGTATGAACCGTGACGGGGAACCTGGTACAACCGGGACGGTCACCGGCGAACCGGTAAAATTGCCAAATGATAAAAGGCAGGAGCAAAATGACGTCCCCGCGGTGCCGGTACAGGAACAGGAGACAGGTAACTGACAGCTACAAACCCGTTGCGCCTCTCTTTTTTAATTACTGCATCTTTTATCTTCCCGATGTAAGTATATTGTTGTATTTTTATAAATTACATTATACAATTCATGGTACTCTTTAGACACGGTGCCGTAACCGGCCCGAAGTCTGCAACAATCAAGAGGCGTGCACTATGGGATTTCCTTTTCTGTCCAATGATCTTGGAATCGACCTCGGAACCGCCAATACACTGGTGTATGTGCGTGGTCGCGGATTGATGATCGATGAACCATCGGTCGTTGCTATTGACAAAAACACCAAAAAAGTGGTGGCGATCGGTCTCGAAGCGAAAAGGATGCTTGGCCGTACACCGGGTGAAATTGAAGCGATCAGACCGATGAAAGACGGTGTTATCGCCGATTTCGATCTGGTGGAACAGATGCTCAAGTATTTTATACGTAAAGTACAGCGGCACCGTTTTTACTTCAGGCCGCGGGCGGTCATCGGTGTTCCATCGGGAATTACCGAAGTTGAAAAACGGGCGGTCGTTGATTCCGCCGAAAGCGCAGGAGTGCGGGAAGTACACCTCGTTGCCGAACCCATGGCTTCAGCCATAGGCATGGGGATTCCCGTATACGAACCATCGGGCAATATGGTAATTGACATCGGTGGGGGGACGGCTGAAATAGCGGTACTTGCACTTAACGGCATGGTATGTGACATGTCGGTGCGTATCGGTGGCGATGAGATGGATGAAGCCATCGTCTCCTATCTGAAAAAGACCTATAATCTGCTTGTCGGCGAAAGCACTGCGGAGCAGATAAAAATCCAGATCGGTTCGGCATTTCCACTTGAGGATGAACTTGAGATGGAAGTCAAGGGTCGCGATCTTGTTGCAGGAATTCCGAAAACGTTACGGATAACCTCGACGGAAATTCGTGATGCACTCAATGAACCGATTTCGACCATCATAGAAGCGGTAAAGCAGGCGCTCGAACAGACACCGCCCGAACTTTCCGCGGATATTCTTGACAAGGGAATCATCATGACCGGAGGCAGCTCGCAGCTGAGGGGGCTTGATGAACGGTTACGGCAGGAGACCAATCTGCCGGTGAACGTCATCGATGAACCGCTGACCTGTGTCGCCAGAGGAGCACTCAAAATCATCGAAGATCTTGAACGTTACTCGCCGGTATTGATGGGGCTAGGTAGAAGAAACCGATAATCTGAAGAGGCTGACGCCGCATACGGCTGGTCTTGTGTCGTATACGGCAGATGAACGGGCGGAATTGTCGGTACCATCAGAGGCGGGGATGCGATAATGCATTGGATAATCGATCTAATTGTGATTCACCGAAGAATCTGCTCTCTTCTCCTGACCTCGCTGCTCAGTCTCCTCATGATAACGGCATCACCGGTAAAGCAGGCCGACACGTTGCGCTTCCTTTCAATGACCATTTTTTTTCCGCTGCAGATCGTCCTGAGTCAATCCACAAGGGTTAAAAACATTTTTGCGGAAAACCACCGTCTCAAAGCGGATGTCATACGCCTCAGCGCCGAAGTATCGCAGCTTCGCGAGCAGGCTGCAGAAAATGAACGGCTTCGCAATCTGCTTACCATCGCATCCGATTATGATTACGATCTCCTTCCGGTACGGGTGATTGCGAAGGATCCGGCAATCAATTTCAGAAGTGTCGTGATCAGTTCCGGTAACAACGACAGTATTAAGACGTTCATGCCGGTGATCGGTGAAAACGGGGTTGTCGGCAAGGTTGTGCAGGTGATGCATCGCATCAGTCAGGTGCAGCTGCTCAAGGATCCGTCAAACCGTACAAGTGTCCTTTTCAGTAAAACAAGAACGGTAGGGATTCTTGAAACGGAAACCGGAAATGATTTTTTCGTCAACTGCAGAAGTCATGAAGCGATCGAGGAGGGTGATACGGTGGTGACCTCGGGACTCGGCGGTATCTATCCGCGCGGACTCATGGTCGGGGTCGTCAGGCGTATCGAAAAAATAAAGGATCCGCTTTTCAAGAAAGTGCACGTGTCACTCTGTATGGATTTCGATCATCTTGAAGAGCTTTTTGTCATGCGGCTCTCACCGCAATGGTCTGCCTTCAGGGCGGAGCTTGATTCGATCGAGTTTGACAATGATTAATACATTCATCCGCTGGTTCGGCCTGTTCATTGTCATCTATGTGCTCCAGACTACTATCGTTCCGTTGCTTGCCATAGCAGGAGTGAAGCCCGACCTGCTGACCCTGACGCTCTTTTTCTGCGCCGTAAAAACAGAGGTTATCCCAGCTGTGTTTGCCGGGTTCTTCATCGGACTCGCGCAGGATTTCTATGCACCTGATATTCTGGGGCAAAACGCACTTGCAAAGACGATCGCCGGATTTTTCGCCGGTCTTTTCAATGAAAAGGTGATGCGTATTGATCCCTTGTTTCAGTTGCTGCTGATTGTATTCATGTTTCTAATTCATGATGCGGTGTATTATACGGTGCAGATTCTTAAAACCGGCATTTCTTTCCAGAGTATCGGTATGGAGATACTCACGACGTCGCTGCCGCGCATTTTCTACACGCTCTTTTTCGCACTTGTTCCCATCTTCAGGGAACTGGTATTTCCGTCTGCGCTCAAACGGTAAGCACGATTATGGCTTTTGGTACCATTCAGAATGATGATCAACAGACCAGAAGGACCAACAGCCTCATACTGATGGTTGCGGTTTCATTCTTCATTCTGATTCTCATTATGCGCCTTGTATACATTCAGGTCGTCAAGGCGGATGAAAACATACGGCTTTCAACGGAAAATGCCATGCGGCTGCGGACGATCGTTCCGCCGCGAGGCCGCATCTTCGATCGGAACGGTCGGGTACTTGCACGAAACCGTCCTTCGTATGCAGTGTGCGTATTGCCATATAAAGTTCGACACCGAAAAGACGTGATCAGTGCGCTCTGTAAAATCACCGACCATAACGGTAATCCTGTTTTTGACAGTACCGACCTCAGTCAGCAGTTTACAAAGGCATCTTACCGGAAATTTGATGTAACCCGTCTGCTCGAGGATGTTTCCATGGAACTTGTCAGTATCATCGAGGAACATTCGATGGAACTGCCGGGGATCATTGTCGAAACCGAACCCCGCCGCGAATATACCCTCGGCAAGTCGGCGTTTCACGTACTCGGGTATATGAGCGAAATACCTGAAGAACAGTTCGATTCCCTCAAGGAGAAAGGGTATTTCTACGGGGATCTCATCGGAAAGTCCGGGATCGAAAAAAAGTGTGAATCGATCTTCAGGGGAGTTCACGGAAGGGAATATATCGAGGTTAACGCCTATGGAAAGAGCCTCGGGCCGATCCGCACCATTCCACGCATCGATCCTATTCCCGGTAATGACGTGTATCTGACCATTGACAGACGTCTGCAGTTTGTTGCTGATTATGCCTTTCCCGATTCGCTCAAGGGGGCCATGATTGCACTCAATCCCAAAAACGGTGAGGTGCTCGCCCTTATAAGTTCACCGTCGGTCGATCCGAACATTTTTTCACTTTCGTCAACGCTCCGCAGCAAGAACTGGTCTGAAATCGCCACCGATCCCGACCTGCCGCTTAACAATCGCGCTATCGCGGGGACCTATACGCCGGGGTCGACCTTCAAACTCATCAGCGCCCTCAGCGCGCTTGAGGCGGGCGGATTTACCGGAGAGACCCGTATGCCGACTCCCTGCACCGGTGCATACCGCATCGGATCACGTGTGGCGCACTGCTGGAAGCTTTCGGGACACGGCCGTCTGACGCTCATCGGTGCGGTGCAGCAGTCATGTAATATTTACATGTATCAGCTCGGGCTGCGGCTCGGTGACAAGGTCATCAATAAATATGCTCACATGATGGGACTTGGAGATCTCACCGGTATCGATCTTCCGGGAGAAAAGGTCGGGTGGCTCTCGGGAGAAGAGGCATACAACAAACGGTTTGCCAGCAGGGGATGGAAATGGACAACCGGACTTGTGCTTGATCTCGCCATCGGACAGACACAGGTGGTAACTCCGGTGCAACTGGCAGTCATGGTCGGAGGGCTCGGCAATGCACATGAGATCTATCGTCCGTTTGTCATAAGGGAAGAGCGCAGTTCCGAAGGACTGCTGATCAACCGGTATCAACCTTTTGTCAAGGAAGAGCTTTCGCTCAAGGATGCTACGATAACGACGATGCATGAGGCGCTCGCGAGCGTCCTGAAGCCGGGCGGTACCGGTGGCAGGGCTGCGGTTCCGGGTGTTCCGGTGGGGGGAAAGACCGGCAGTGCCGAAAATCCGCAGGGAGACCAGACACATGCGCTTTTCGTTGCATGCGCACCGGTGGATGATCCGGTAATCGCCGTGGCGGTGGTTGTCGAAAATGCCGGACACGGCGGCTCGGTTGCCGCTCCGATAGCTGGCGTTCTGCTCAGATATTTCTTTGCCGAAACGGAAGATGGAAAACAGGTTGTGCGAAATCTCGGTGCGGACTCCGTAACGGTTGCACGACTCAATAAAATGGTTGCACCGACCGTCGAGGAAGTGCGGCGATATTTTCCCGAGGATACGGAACAATGAAAGAATTACAGAAAAGAGGTCAGTTCGACTTTACCCTGTTTTTTCTGGGACTATCGCTCTGGCTTATAGGTAATCTTCTGGTCTACAGTGCCACGTATATCCATGAAAGCGGACCGCTGGCATTTTTATACCGACAGCAGGCGATCTGGCTGGTTATGGCTGTGATCATCATTCTGGCTATTGTTTCGATACCGGGACGGCTATTCTATAATCTCTCCTATGTGTTTTACGGAATGTCGTTAGTCCTTCTTATGATGGCACTTTTCATGGGGGTTTCGGCCAAGGGTGCCGAACGATGGATTGTCATTGCAGGTTTTAAACTGCAGCCGTCTGAATTTGCGAAAATCGGCCTGCTTCTCGCTCTTGCCCGGCATCTTTCGGTAAAATCGGTATCTCTCTATTCGCTCAGGTCGTTCATCATTCCGGGGATACTTATCGGCGTACCGTTTTTATTGGTGCTCAAACAGCCCGATCTCGGAACTGCCGGTGTTTTTTGTGCGATGGCGCTGCCGATGTTCTTCTGGGGCGGTTTGGCGCTCATCGACCTTTTTTATGTTTTATCACCTCTGGTCTCACTCGGGTTATCGGCAATTCCGCTTATTCTTTCGTTTGGTGCCGACAAAGGGTGGGGATTCGGCGGTGCGGTACCATGGGGGCTTTTTTTCATTGCACTCTGTGCGGTGCTTTATTTTACGCGACCGCCGGTACTTATCCTCGTGGGAGTGGTTGTCGCCAACCTTTTCACCGCCACCATCACTACCGTTGTCTGGAACTCCTTTCTCAAGGATTACCAGAAGATGCGTATCATAAGTTTCATTAATCCTCAGGCCGATCCGTTCGGTGCGGGGTATCAGGTGATCCAGTCAAAAGTGGCAGTCGGTTCGGGACACATCTTCGGTAAAGGATTTCTCAAGGGAACGCAGACCAGACTTTCCTATCTTCCCGAACAGCATACCGATTTTATCTTTTCCACCCTCGGTGAACAGTTCGGATTCATCGGGTGCACCGTGGTGCTGCTGCTGTTTCTTCTGTTCATCACGAGGGCGTTTTCGCTCACCCGCAACATAAAAAACCGCTACTTCAATCTTCTGATCGTCGGAAGTGCCTCGATCATCATGTTTCATGTGTTTGTCAATATTGCAATGACCATCGGCATCATGCCGGTAACCGGTATTCCGCTGCCGTTTTTAAGCTACGGAGGGTCGTTTACCCTGACGGTAGCGATTCTGACGGGTCTCATACTCAACGCACGGCTCGCTCAGCGCGAGTCGTGAATATGGCTGCCGTTCATGCGCGAGCTGCCGAGGCAACGGATGCTCAGAATGCTGCAATCAGGTTATCTCATAACCGGATTTATTACCATCCTTTTACTGTGGTGGTAGGTGAGATTGATTTCGATTGTTTGTCATAAGTACAAGCCGGATATCAATTGGTTACGTATTGTGAACAGTCAGTAAAAAGAAGCGTACGGTCTATTGATACTGTTTTCAGCCATTCCGTGACATTTTTTTTGTTTTTTTCCAGCACCGCATTGAATAATTCATGCCGGGCAAAGTCCAGTAATTTTTTGTCAATTTTTCCGTTGTTTTCATATGAGATGTTGATGGTCTTGTTTTCGATGAGTTTTCTGATCTCCTCATCGGGAATCGAATCAATTTCCTTCGGAATACTCAAATGGTATGCTTTGGTGAGTACTTCCTGCTTCAGCAACCGGCTGCCCGTTTCTGTTTTGGCGATTTTTTCAAAGGGAAGTTCTTTTACCTCAAACTTCCGCAGAATGGAATCTTTAGCCAATGCGAAAGGGATGCTTTTTCCCCCGGCAGTGACTTTTTCCACGGAGAAATACCACGTTCCGAATTTACTGAACAGAGGACCGATTAACCCTTTTTTGTTATCCGTTTTTTTGCGGCATTCAATTAATATGTCTGAAACTGATGCCGGCAGGTCTGATGAAATGACAGGTACCGGTTGAAATGCGGAGGTGTCGTCCGCAATCATTTTCTGCTGTTTTTTTTTATCAGCCATAGTGAAAGCACTGCTGTCGATTCGTGGTGGTACCAACCATGCCTGCGTTAGAATCGTATCGGGTGTTTTGAACGTTTTACTGTGTTTTTTATAATACTCCAGTGCACGAATGCTGTCAGGTTTACCACCCGACCGTGCCCTGTCCTCGTTTATAAGATAAACGAGAACATCCCGTACTTCTTCGAGCAGCAATTTATGACGTCGTCTGTTTTCAATTATCCTCACCAGAAAAAAGCCGAAGGGTGTGGCACATGTTTTGTATTCCTGGCTT
>Ga0316575_10000351_pt1 | contig 13069 bp, 14 predicted proteins | sample J5NA_FD_203072 | JGI IMG/M metagenome (GOLD analysis project Ga0316575, IMG submission 203072) | Rhizosphere microbial communities from salt marsh grasses in Alabama, United States - J5-7_050615r2r3 | ecosystem: Host-associated > Plants > Roots > Rhizosphere | place: USA: Alabama | collected...
GTAACCGCCACCGGCACCATTGCGGCCGGGGATTGCTTCACGATTGAAGGCGTCTATGCCGTGCATCACATTACCAAACAATCTACCGGCCAGCTTAAAACTTTCCGCGTGATTACCGGCCGGACTGGCGATGGTGATATCGTGATCAGCCCGCCTATTATTTCCGGCGGCGGCGGCACTGATGCCGAACTGCAATATCAGAACGTGGATTCCACGCCCGCCAATGATGCGGATATCACATTTCTTAACATTGACGCGGCCTATGCCAACCCGTTCTGGTACGTGGACGCCTTTGAAATTCTTCCGGGGCGCTATGCGGTTCCCACCGATGCCGGTACCGCAGTACTTCGCGGCACTACTGATAACGGAATGGAAGTAGTTTGGCAAAAATTCTATGATATCAATACCATGAATATCAAATACCGCCTTGATATTTTCTTCGGGGTGGTATGCAAGCAACCTGAAATGGCAGGTATAATGCTGTTCAGCCAGATCCCGTAATCTAAACCAAGGGAAACCGTTCTAAAAGGTTTCCCCTTTTTAAAACTGAATGGAAATAGAAGAAAGCAATTGGCTGAATGATCAGATAGAATCGCTCATAATCCAAAGATACCCGAATTATGAGATAGTGACGTCATTGCAAAAATACTTCTATTTTACTTTTGGAAAGCGTATCAGCCGCGACGGATTAACCGCGAGGGTAAAACGTAAGCGCCGGGAATTAATACACAAGGTGTTATCATGCCGTTGAAAAAAGGTTATTCAAAAAAGAGTATTTCGACAAATATCCGTAATGAGATGAAGCGCGGCAAGCCTCAAAAACAGGCTGTCGCCATAGCGCTTGAAACCGCTAGACGTGCCAAGAAAAAGGCGAAGAAGAAGAAAAAGAGGTAGGTTATGCCTGAAAAGATTATGCTGTTCCGGCATCCAGGGCGGTATAAATTCAATGGTGAGTGGTTTGACTTTGTCCTTATAAACAAGAAGGAATTGAAAGACTACAAGGATAGGGGATGGTATCAAACTAAACTTGAGGCGAAAAGGCATTCAACCCAGCCGCCGGAAGAAGTTAACCGTAAAATGAAGTACAGCGAATTGACCGGAGATCAAATCAAAGAGATCGAAACCGCCACCGGCACCTATAAGGAGCTAAGAGAACGGTTCAATGTCAGTCTTTATGCTATCCGTAAAATAAGGGGCAGCTTATGAGCTGGACCAAGCGGCAGATTATTTATCAGGCATTTGAATCCATCGGCATGGCCGAATATGCATTTGATCTGACGGCCGAAGAACTTCAAAGCGCACTGCGGCAACTGGAAGCGATGATGGCATTCTGGAACAGCCGTGGTATTCGCATCGGCTATGCCGGGCAAAGCACCCCCGATCTGGATACCGACAGTGGGCTTCCCGATAATGCCGTAGAAGCGGCCTATGGCAATCTTGCTCTTAGAATAGCGCCGGGTTTCGGCAAAATGGTAACCAACGAATTGAAAGCATGGGCGCACAACGCTTATAAAAATCTGCTTTCCATTAGCGCTAAACCGCCCTTTGAAATTCAAATGCCGGCCGGTATGCCGAAAGGGGCCGGTAACAAGCCGTACAGGAGCGAAGACAATTTCACGCAAGGACCGGCAGAGAATATCGATGTCGGTACCGATAATATTTTAGAACTCGACTAGGAAATTCAGTCATGACGCAAATAAATAAATTGACCGGCATCGGAGACATTCAAAGCGGTGACCTTCTAGCTTTCTGGGATACTTCCGAGGGCGATCCGAGAAAAGGTTCGGTTTCGTTACTTATGTCGTTTATGCAAGCCAATCTGACCCTAACTGATGCCGGTGCCGTTCCCAAATTCGAAACCCAATATGCCGCGCCTTCTGCTACCGGCTTTTCGGTTCAGGTGACTGATACGGATGACAATACCCATCTGATTTTAACCCCGGTGGCGGGATATGCGGCCGGTACCCTGACCCTTCCGACTTCAACCAACTGCGTAGATAAACAGGAATTCCTTTTCAATTGTACGCAGGATATAACGGCGTTGACCATCAGCGGCAACGGCGCCGTACTTTCCGGCATTGCTTCACCTTTGGCGGTAACCGCCGGAGATTACTTTAGGTTAAAATACGATCTGCCCGGTAACACATGGTACCGGGTGGGATAAAGGAAAAAAAATGGCGACAAAAACGGTTTATCCATACGGAATGGTAGATATTACGGTTCCTGCCGGTCAATATCTGAAAGTGGCGACGTCCGGCAATGATTACTGCACCATCTTTTACGGCACAACCGCCGTTAAATTTCCACGGACCTATTACAAACAGCAAGACCTGACCAACAACGAAGTCACCCTTGGCGCTATGACGGTGGAACAGCCGGTCAGAATTTATGCCCGCGCCGATCCGGTTTTTTACGATTACGGCGCAGCACCGATTATTCTTATGCCGACCTATGGCGTGCTCATGTACAACCAGAATGCACCGGTCGCATTGACCGGCGCGGCCATGACATTGACTGCCGCCGCAATTCAGGCGGGCATGGTGACAGTAGCCAGCGGAGCCGGTGCCACCACACTAACCACACTGACCGGCGCATTGATGGACGCCGCCTTTTCCGATTTCGGTGAAAGCGACGCCCTTGACTTCTTTGTCATCAATATCGGCCTAACCACGGAAGTCGTCACCATGACGGCCGGGGCCAGCGGCGTTACCGTTGTTGGTGATGCCACCATCGGCGCAACCGTTGACGCTGATGCTTCTCTGAATGCAAGTTCACACTGGCGTTTCAGAAGAACCGGTACCGCAGCTACATGGGTGCTCTATAGGCTTGCCTAATGCAAATACCAATTTTAAGCGGCATCTATGCGGACGAAGCACCGAATTACCGGATATCTTATCCGAAAAATTTGGTGCCTGTGGCCGTGAACACCGGTATCAGTGACGGCTATTTAAGACCGGCAGAAGGGATAACCGCCTACGGGACCGGGCCGGGCATAGACCGTGGGGCAATCGTCTGGAAAGGTGAGCACTACCGCATCATGGGGAGTAAACTGGTATCCATACCGGCTTCAGGTGGTGCCGCCGTTGAACTTGGCGACGTGGGCGGTACTTCTTCCCGATGCGCGCTTGATTACTCTTTTGATTATCTAGCTATCGTTTCAGACGGTGAATTATGGCTTTGGGACGGCACCAGCCTGGTGCAAAATACCGATGCCGATTTGGGGACGGCGCTGGATGTGATTTTTATCGACGGCTACTTCATGACCACCGATGGAGAGTTTCTGGTGGTCACCGATCTGGGCAATCCGTTTTCAGTCAACCCCCTGAAATACGGCAGCAGTGAAGTAGATCCTGATCCGGTTGTCGGTTTGATCAAGATCAATAATGAGCCGTGGGCCGTAAACCGGCATACCATTGAAGTCTTTCAGAACGTCGGCGGAACACTGTTTCCCTTTAATCGCATTGACGGCAGTCGCATAGATAGAGGGGCCATCGGCAGGGATGCCTTTTGTTTTTTTATGGAAAGTCTCGCTTTTCTTGGATCTGCAAGGAACGAAGCCCCGGGGATTTATGTGGGCATATCCGGACAAAGCCAAAAGATATCCACCCGTGAAATAGATCAAATTTTAGATGAATATGCAGAAAGCCAACTGGAAAAATCTATTCTTGAAAGCCGGGTATTCGACAAGCACCAACTTCTGTACGTTCATTTACCCGATCAGACACTTGTTTTCGATGGGGAGACAAGTAAGGCAGCAGGAAAGCCGGTATGGTATCGGCTTTCGTCTTCTGTCATCGGAAATTCTCAATACCGTGGGCGCAATTTCATCTATCACAAATCAAAATGGATTTGCGGTGATTCTTTGAGTGATGCATACGGCTATATGGATAATACTTTATCCACCCATTACGGGCAGACTACCGGATGGGAATTTAACACCGCTATTTTTTACAATGAGGCCAAGGGCGGCATTATCAATGAATTGGAGCTGGTCGGCCTACCGGGAAGAGTGCCGCTGGGCATAGACCCTGTTATATGGACGTCGTATAGCGTAGATGGAGAAACGTGGAGTCAGGAAAAGGCAATCCAGGCAGGAAAGATCGGCGACCGCTTAAAACGGCTGATATGGCGTAAACAGGGTTTTATGCGGCAGACCAGAATACAGAAGTTCAGGGGCACATCCGATGCACACATGGCGATTAACCGCCTTGAAGCCAGATTGGAGCAATTGGCGTACTAATGGCGAAACCGAAAACACCGACCCGAAAAGCACTGGCAAGATATTTCCATGATACGGATACACTGATCCGTTTTGAACAGCTTTTTAAAGCGGTAGGCGATGATATCCCCACCTTTATCGGTGTCATCCAGTTAGCGGCGGATACTACCGGGGCGCAGGTCAACAGCGCTTTGGCACAAATTTTTGAATTACAGAATCAATCCATTGAACTTGAATTTTTAATGGCGGCTACATGCATCAGCTAGCATACTCACAATTAGCGCAGCACCGGGAAAACTCCACTTCCGCCGTTTCCATTTATTCACCGCCGGTAGATAGAACGGTCCAGGGCTTCTTAAAGCTATGCAATCTCACCGATGATGAGGTTTTGGTTTCGGTTTTCCATGATGTAAACGGCACGACATACGATGAAACAACCGCGATTATTTATGATATGGTCCTTTACGGCGGTCAGCTTCTGGAAGTCGATCATATTTTCATGAACGACTCAACCGGTAATCTTGCCTACTCTTCTTCGGTGGCCGATGCGGTTAACGCCACACTATACGGGGTGATCCGATGAGCCGGGTAATCCCTCAAAGATGCCACGGACATGTCGATACGGCCAACAGCACATCCACACCGCTGGGCATATCGGCCGGATTTGTCGGCGGTTGGACTAATATACTTGAGTTCGGCATTATCTATATTTCTGTTTATGCCGACCAAGCCAGTGCTGCAGATGGTCTTTTGATTGAACAGTCTTCAGACGGGGTCAATGTCGATGGTAACGACGTCTTTACCATTCCGGCGACTATAGGAAAGAACTTTTCAATCAATCCTTACGCCAAATATCTGCGTGTATCTTACACAAACGGCACTGTAGCCCAAACCGAATTCAGACTGCAAACGATTTTAAAACAGGGCGGAAAATCTTCTTCTCATCGGATTCAGGATAACATTGTATCCGATGATGATGCCGAACTGGTCAAAGCGGTTATCACCGGGCAAAGTCCATTCGGGACATTTTTAAATGTCGGCGTAACCAAAAAAGCCAATTTGAAAGTCGCCATTGCCCAATTTGGCGACAGCCCGGTAATAGATGCTTTTTCAAGACTGAGAACAAGCTCACCGTTTACCATCGTTGACAGCAAACAGCTTCATGACAAGCAACCGTTATTCTACGATGAGTCATTGGGCGGCAGCGCAACTTCCACACACAATTCAACCAATGCCGATGTTGAAATGGCGGTCACTGCTTCATCTTCCGACTTTGTGATTCGGCAAACCAAACAGCGGTTCAACTATCAGCCGGGTAAAAGCCAGCTTGTTTATTTTACGTTTAGAGCACCGGATGCCGCCGGGGTCACCATGAGAGTAGGCTTGTTCTCCGGTACAGGCGCCAACAATCTTACACCGTTAAACGGCATATGGTTCGAAAACGATGGTGGAACGTTAAGCTGGAATATCGCTAAGAACGGAAGTACTACAGAGAGTGTAACCCAGTCAAATTGGAATGAAGACCCGATGGATGGGACCGGGCCGTCGGGATTTACTTTAGATACGGATGCCTGTCAGATTGGGCTGGTCGATATCGAATGGTTAGGCGTAGGCAGAACTAGGTGCGGGGTGGTAATAAATGGAGTACCGCATTACTGTCATTACTTCTATCATGCCAATGATCCCAGCTTTACTTCTGTCTATATGTCTTCGCCAAATTTGCCGGTTAGATATGATATCCAATCGGACGGAACCAGCGCGGGGCAGCTCGATCATATCTGCTCCACGGTAATTTCAGAAGGCGGTGTAGAGTTTACAGGCGTGCTTCGGTCGGTAAATATGGGTACTACCCATATTGATGCAAACACCGCCGGTACAACCTATGCCATGATCGGCATACGCTTAAAAGCGGCCTATCTGGATATATCCGTGCTGCCGGAGTACTTTTCCATTCTTTCCATTACAAATGATAATTACCTATGGTCTTTAAGCCTGAATCCCACCGTAGCAGGGACATTCACTTATGCGGATATCACCGATAGCGCCTGCCAGTATGCCATCGGCGCAACGGCGAACACGGTGACCGGCGGACTATCCATAGATAGCGGCTATGGAAGTCAGCAAATCATCGTTGATCACAGATTCATTACTTCTCTTAGGCCCGGCAGCACCATCGGCGGCACCATGGACGAACTTGTTCTATGTGTTACACCGCTTTCGGCCAATGCCGATTATCTGGGAAGTTTGACTTTCAGGGAGTTGCTCTAATGGCGGTTTCTTTCAGGGTATTGATCACATCGAAGTATTGTGAGGCCGTCCAGGTAACGCAATATACGGCGACCAACGCCCAAGCGATTATCGACAAGTTTACGGCAACCAATATTACGGCGAATTACGTAACCATTTCGGTTAACCTGGTCATCGGCGGCGGCAGCGCACTAAGCAGCAATCTGATTGTGGATGCGCAACGTATCGCACCGCATCAAACATATTTCATGCCGGAAATCGTAGGCCATATCCTGGAAAAGGATATGTTCATATCAACTCTGGCCGGTACCGCTTCCGCCATTGTCATCAGGGCCAGTGGAAGGGAAATTACCTGATGCATGACATTGATTTTTCGAGCCAGCAACTGGTTGATTATGTCACAAAAAAAGTATTGGCGTTACCGCAGGCCGATGCTCCGGTAGCTCATTATTTTGCACCGGGGCTTTACATCAGAGAAGTTGTTTTTCCGTCGGGGATATTTGCCATCGGTCACAAGCAAAGGTTTGAGCAGTTCAATATTTTTTTGCAGGGCAAAATCGCCATGGTGGGCAAAAACGGAAAATTGAAAGAACTTACCGCGCCCATGGTTTTCGTGGCTCCGTCCGGTCAGAAGATGGGTTATGTGATCGAAACCGTTGTATGGCTTAATATATATCCGAACCCCGACAATGAAACCGATATTGATGTTCTGGAAAACAGATATCTTGATAAATCGGGACCATGGAAAGAAAAAGAAGAAGAAGAAAAACAGCAAAGAGTACTGAATCGTCAAGTGGATAGAGACGATTTTACCGAAAGCGATCCGGCTTTCAGGGATCCGGATCAAAACTATATCGACCTGCCGCCGGGTCTTTCCACCGTGCTGCAAATTAGAAAGTCTGATATAGCCGGGCATGGCGTCTTTGCAAGCTGGCCGTTTGAAACGGGGATGCCCATCGGCCCGTATAAAATCGGGAATGATTATACAAAGCTGGCAAGATACATAAATCATGCAAAGAATCCGAACAGCAAACTGATAGCGCTTGAAAACGGCGATATAATGTTACTGGCTGTAAGAACCATAAGCGGGTGCAAGGGCGGGGATCAGGGCGAAGAAATAACGATAAACTATAAGGCAAAGGTTGAACCATGTCAGCAGCAATTACAGCAGTCGTAGGCGGTGCCGTTGTTGGTGGAATAATCAGTAGTGAAGCCCAAAAATCAGCGGCTAAAAAAGCATCTAAAGCGCAAACCGCTGCGGCCGAAATGGGCATTGAATATCAGGAAAAGCAGCTTGCCGAGCAGCAACGCCAGTTCGATATTCAAATGGAAGAGTATTACAGAAAACAGGAAATGCTCGAACAGAACTACGCCCAAATGCAACAGCAGCTTTTGCCCTATATTCAATCGGGTCAGGGGGCATTATATGAACAAATGGCTCTAGCCGGTGTAGCCGCTCCCGGGTCACCGATTCAAACAAGACAAAAAGGTGACTTTCAGATACAACCAGTCAGGGGCCCCAGCTACATGGAAACCGGCAGGGTCGGTATTCCCACCGGAGAACAAAGTGAATTCATCAGGCCGCAGGTGCAACCGGGCGGGGCAATCCTAAAGACCGATGCCGCTCAACCGGAAATGATAGGTATCGGTGGCCCTATGAGAGGTGTTTTCAATGCAGTCAATGAAGCCTTAAAACAACCTATTCAGGAGGTAAAAGAAGTTGCCCAGGGGCTACCATGGCAACCTAAACCTAATGTACCTAATGTTGTCAATCCTTATGCTGGCATGACCGGAGAACAAGCGCAGGCGGCAGCTATCGAAAAAATTTCTGCAAGCCCGATTCTACAGGAATTAATGGCGCAGGGCGAAATGGGCATTCTCCAGAATGCAGCGGCCACGGGTGGATTAAGAGGCGGCAATGTTCAGGGGGCATTGGCTCAATTCAGACCGCAAATGCTCCAGCAGGAAATCGATAGGCAGTATGCACGGCTGGGCGGTTTGTCTTCAACGGGTCAACAGAGTACATTACAGACACCTACAGTTAATCCGGGCAGTATGCCGGTCTATCCTGGTATGGACACTTCAGTAGCCAATCTGCTAGGGCAGATCGGTTCGGCGCAGGCAGCGCAAGCCCTTGCTCAAGGTCAGGCTCAGGGACAACTCTGGAGCGGCATTGGAACGGCCGGCGGACTTGCCCTAGGCAATTATTTTAACCAGCCGCTACAGCAGCCTACGGTCAGCTACATATAGGAGTAAATCACCATGGATTATCGCATAGATATCCAAAATCCATTCATGGCAGGATTGCAAGGCTTTCAGGCCGCGCAGCAAATGACATTGCAGCAACAGCAATTGCAGCAGCAACGAGCCGCGCAGCAACGCCAAGCCCAAATGCAGCAGGATTTAGCCGATTTTTCCGCCAAGCAGGACAAAAAACCAGAAGACTATCGGCGCATGATGATGCAATACCCGGAGATTTCAAAGCAGATAAACCAGAATCTTTCCATGTACAATGAAGAACAGCGGCAGAATAAAATAGATCAGCTCCTGCCGGTCTACGCCGCTTTAAGATCAGACAATGTTGACCAGGCCAAGGGTTTGATTGATGAATACCGGATTGCTGCTGAAAACTCGGGTGACAGCCAGCAGGCAAAAACGCTCGATCTGTTAAAGCAGCAGATAGATATCGAACCCAAGGGGGCTTTGACCAGCTCCAGACTCTTTTTGTATGGTGCAATGGGCGAAGACGCGTTTTTAAAAATGGATGATAAATTAGCACAAAAACCGGCCGAGTATCAGAAAACCGGTATGGTGATGGTTAAAGATGAAGATACCGGTCAATTTAAAATGCTGGTCGGTTCATATGATAAAACTACCGGCAATTTGAGCATCAGTGAAGGCACCCTGCCGTCCAATTATACCGTAGTTTCTGATTTTGGAGAAACGCCGGAAGAACAGCGTCAAAGGAAAGTCATTACGCAAGGTGAAACGACCGCCGTACAGGAAGCGGTCAAGATGGGTGCCAAATACGCCGATAGAAGCCAGGCCATTTCAGAGAATATCACCAGTCTTGATAAGGCTATCGGCATTATAGAAGAAGGCCTTTCAAAAAATGCCAATTTAGGACTTGGCTGGGTGAAAAGCAGGCTTCCCAAGTTTGATCCGTTTGCTATCAAAATGCAGCAGGCCGCGCAGGAATTGGGTTTGGGCGTGGTAACCAGTGTAACCTTCGGCGCACTATCAGAATCGGAATTAAAAATCGCCATGTCTACCGCCATGCCGTCCACATTACAACCGCAGGAAGCATTGAAATGGCTGAAAGAAAAACGCGCCGCCCAGCAGAAACTAAAAAACGAAATGGACAAGGCTGCCGCATTTATCGGGAGCCAGAACGAAAGTGGGAAATTCAACACTGTAGCCGACTGGAAAAAGCTACAACTTGAAATGAAGAAACAGAAAAAAGAAACATCCGGCTTGCCGAGCATAACGAGTCAGGCCGAATACGACGCTTTACCATCCGGCAGTGTCTATCTTGAGGATGGTAAAAAATATAGGAAACCTTAAAAATGCCTTCTAAATACGGCGGTATTCCAGTTGAAGAACAGACCGGTTCCAAGTTCGGTGGTCAGGCAGTTGACAAGCCTACGCCCAAAAGAACGGTAGCAGAAGCCGAAACCGAACAGCCGGGAGTACTGGATACTATCTTAAAGGTATACGGCACGCCTTTTAGATGGCTGGCCGGTGGTGGTGAACTGGCGGCAACCATGGGAACCGCCGCCTTAGCTCAACCGGTATCCGGACTTGCAGGTATCGCCGGTGCCGTACTGCCGGGCGAAAGGGATCAAAGCGCAAGGTGGATCGAAAACGTTCAACAAGGCATGACCTATCAGCCACGGGGAGAAGTCGCCAGAGGCGCACTGAGCATGGCAGGTGAAACCGTTGAAAGCGCAAAGCGCAACGTGCCGTTTGTAAAAGAAGCAATGGAAGCACCACAGTATTTAGGCAGGGCCGGACAAAAAGCAGGGCAAGCAGTAGGCGGGCCGGGATCAATGGCAGAAGCCGTCGGCGGCGCTATCGGGGCTTCCGCTATCCCCATGGCCATGGAGCTAATCGGTTTGAAAGGCACCAAGGCCGCTAAAAAGGCCGTACTGAAAGATACGACACGCCTTTCAGGAGTAGATGATTTCTACGATGCCGCCACCGGTGCAATGAAACCGGAAATAAAAACAGGCATCAAAGAAGCCGGCCTTTCCATGGATGATATAAAGGATATTTTACCGGAGAACATTCAAGGCAAGGGTGCCGCCGAAAAGCCCATCGAAAAGATCGCAGAAGCCGCCACAGCAAGGCCACGGCAGACCAGTGTCATAGAATCGGCCGTAGCCGAAGTCAAACCAGATCCGGTGGTTATCGACGCGGCAAGAGAGTTCGGTGTACTGGAAGATATCCCGGCAAGCTGGACTTCTCAGAATCCGACCTACCAGGCCATTGAACAAGGGTTGAAGATACCCGGTTCGGCCATCACCGAAACCGAACAGATTGCCATCAAGAAAATGGCGGATCAGGCTCAAAGCTTAATCAGAGAATTTGGTGGAAGTACGTCGAAAAGCGCCATGTCCGGTCAATTTCGGGCCGATAGTATCGATCTGATAGATAAGATGGGTGAGCAGGCCGATGCATTGTATAGTAAGGTAAGGGAAATGGTGGACGTGGAAATGCCCGCCACAGCTCCGAAAACATTGACCGCCTTAGAGGATATGGCCAGAAAGAAAACCACCAGCGGCGAAGTGTCCACCGGTTTAAAACGCATACCGAAAACCGCCCGTAATTTGTTGGTGGAGTTGTCTCAACCGGATATCACCTATGATTATCTTGACTCGCTTAGAAAAGAGGTCGGTGATGCCCTACATAAAAAGGCCGGACCGCTTAAGGACGAAAACCGCAGTCTGTTAAAAATGCTCTATAGCAACCTTACCAAGGATCAGGAAGCCCTTATCACAGATCCCAATGCATTAAGCGTTTACAAGCTGGCCAAAGCAAACGTTGCCCAGCGAAAAGGCATCGAAGAACAGCTTATAAAAGTTATCGGCAAGGACCTTGAAGGGGATATCGCCACCACTGCTAAACAGGCGGTTCTGGCCCTTCAGGACGGCCGTACAAAAGAATTTAACCGGTTGGCGAATAACATCCCTAAGGAGCTGGGCAAAGACGCCAGACGGCAGGTATTTGCTACTTCTTTAGTGGATGTCATGACCCAGGGCAGCAAAAAAGAAAAAGCCCTTCATATGACCGGTTTTGACAATTTTATGACTGGATTGAAGCGTGAACCTTCTAACTGGTTACGCTTTGAAAAAGAGCTGGGTCCTGAAAACATGCAACGCCTAAAGCGCTTTCATGATCTGGCCCATGCCGGTAGAGTCGCCATGGCGAAAGAATTAACCACCGGTAAATCGTTGACGGTGCCAAGGGTCATGGATGAAATTACCACGGTTACAGAACGGCTATATGGCGTTACCCAGCCCATAGAAAAGATACCCGGCGGCGGTACGGCAAAAAATATCATCGGTGCAATTCTTAATATCAAAAAAACTCCCAGAAGTGAAGCCGCCGATAAATTGTTGGGCAGCGCGAAGTTTCGTAACCTAGTCATGCAAAAGGCGCAAGGCAATTTGGATAAACCGAAAAAGATTGAAAATGTAAATAAGCTTGTGGAAAAATTAAAAAGCTATCAGCAATGGAAAAAATCACTTGACCAGGGCGAACTGAGCGACCTTGCAAAAGTGGGTGCCATTTCCTATCTGACTGAAAAAATATACCCAAGCGGAGAAGAACTGCCATGATTCCACTATCCATAAGAAATCCATATCCTCTTTTTACAGACCTGTTAGGGCAGCCGCTTGAAGCCGGATATGTCTATATTGGTGAAGCAAATTTGAACCCGATAACGGACCAACTTGAAACCTTTTTCGATGAAAATTTGCTGTATCCGGCAGTTCAACCGATCAGAACGATAAACGGCTATCCTTCCAGAAGCGGAACGCCATCGGCTATTTTTATAAATTCAATTACAAATGATGCCTTTTCCATCCTGGTAAAAAATAAGTTTGGCGAAACCGTTTTTTTTGATCCGAACGTTACCGATTATATAAATTATTTTTCAAGTGAAGTCGTTAATGTGAAGCATTTCGGCGCTATCGGTGACGGCATAACCGATGATACAGCAGCCATACTGGAAGCCGTTGATTATGCGGACACTACCAATAGAGGTAATATCCTCTTTTTTCCAAAAGGTCTTTACGTAACCAGCGCCGCCATAGAAATATCAACCAAAGGTATGATCATAAGAGGCGCCGGGCCGGTATCGACCAGAATACTTGGCAGCCATATTGATGGTGATGTAGTGCGCTTTAAAAGAGAGTATTCTCTAATTGAAGATATCGAAGTATCGGCTACCGGTAGCCGATTGACCGCTACCAATACCACTGGTATCGGTATCAGAATCGAATATGATGATATCCCAAGTACGTCTGATGTGCGCACAAGAATGTGTCAAATCAGAAACGTGATTGTTTTTAATCATCCTGCTACCGGAATAGTCTATGT
>Ga0316575_10000352_pt1 | contig 13065 bp, 15 predicted proteins | sample J5NA_FD_203072 | JGI IMG/M metagenome (GOLD analysis project Ga0316575, IMG submission 203072) | Rhizosphere microbial communities from salt marsh grasses in Alabama, United States - J5-7_050615r2r3 | ecosystem: Host-associated > Plants > Roots > Rhizosphere | place: USA: Alabama | collected...
GCCCTTGTTCATCTACTCTACAGCGAGCATCATGCAGGAGAAGCCGCAGGTGGCGTCGTTCATCAACTTCTACTTGACCTATGTCAACGAGGAGATCGGCGACGTCGGCTACTTCCCCGCCAACCCCGAGGCACTCGAAGCCGCCAAGCAAGCTTGGCTCGACGCCATGGGCCAATAGCAGTTTGGTTCCATTTTCCTGGCCTGGGGCGGGGAGATCCGATCCCTGCCCCAGGCTAAACAGCATCAAGGCGGTAGGGCAGTGCTCCAGATAGGCCCTGCCGCATCGTCGTGGAGGAAGTGAATGCAAAAGGAGATGACGGTGGCAACTTCAGGCTCTGCTGCTACCACAACCGCAGATTCCGATATCCGGCTTGCCTTGCGCAAGCGCCCGCGCGTGAGAGAAGCCATCATCCAGAGCATCCTGTTCCTATGCGGCGCGATATCGATTCTGACCACCATCGGGATCGTGTACGGGTTGACCAGGGAATCGCTGAATTTCTTCACCCAGGCATTGTGGGAGGATGCGAACAAGCCGACGGTCCAAGCCGTCAGCGCGGTAACGACTTCCTTGGCAGTGTCTGACACCGGCAAGACGCTGGCCGTCGGAGACAGAATCCGCCTCAGCGAGGAAGTGATGGAGATCGTCGGTGTCGACGGCAACGTCATCACCGTCGAGCGTGGCATAGATGGCACAGAGGCTGTATCCCACAAGGCCGGAACCGACATTTTTGTCTCAAACAGAGTATCGCTGGTCGAGTTCTTTACCGGGACCAACTGGAATCCCCAGATCGGCCAGTTTGGCATCTGGCCTTTGGTCACGGCAACACTGATGACCAGCCTCATTGCCATGGTCGTAGCCCTACCCCTGGGTCTCTGTGCGGCCATCTACCTCAGCGAGTACGCGTCGCCGCGCGCCCGCAGCATCCTCAAGCCGGTACTGGAAATCTTGTCGGGCATCCCGACAGTGGTTTATGGGTACTTTGCGCTCACGTTCATGACCCAGCTCCTGCGCAAGATCTTTGGGGTGGAGACCGTCCAAATATATAATACGGCTTCGGCTGGTATCGTCATCGGCATCCTGATCCTTCCGCTGGTGAGTTCCATGAGCGAGGATGCCTTGAGCGCGGTGCCCCGCTCACTGCGCGAGGGGGCCTACGCTATGGGCGCAACCAAGTGGGAAACGGCCATCAAGGTGGTCGTACCCGCCGCCCTTTCAGGCATCGCTGCGGCCTTTATCGTCTCCATCTCTCGGGCCATCGGCGAGACGATGATCGTCGCCATAGCAGCCGGCGCCGGCCCCAACTTTACCTTCAACCCCTTCCAATCGGCCGAGACGATGACTGGCCACATTGTGCGCATCAGCGGCGGTGATATCAGCTATGACTCGATTGACTATAATAGCATCTTTGCCATCGGCCTGCTGCTGTTCCTGATCACGCTGACGCTCAATATCATCAGCCAGCGCGTGGTGCGCAGGTTCCGGGAGGTGTATGAGTAATGGCCTCCCGGAAGGACTCTATTTTCCAGACGAAGGACCCGGACTTTCACGACAATCTCCCGAGGCGGCACCGCGCTGCCAAGGGCTGGCAGATCGTGCTCCAGGCCTCCACTGTCATCGGCATCATTGTCCTGGCAGCACTGCTGCTCAACATCATAGATGGCGCGTTCGGCTACGTAGCCACGCAAAACAGCATCGAGCCAGAGCAGCTTGCCATGGGCGTGCAAGAAGAGCTGATGCTGACGGCGCCCAACACCGTATCCAGCGAAGATGACGTCGAGCTGGCCGAAGGGATCGCTTCGAGCCCCAATGCCATCGGATACTTTGGCTATGCCTATTACCTGGATCGTGCCGATGAGCTGCGTCCCCTGACCGTGGACGGGGTGGCGCCCACGGCCGATGCCGTGGACTCGGGCGAGTATGGGTTGGCACGCCCGCTGTTCCTCTATTCGACGGCGGAGATCATGCAGGAAAAGCCCGAGGTCGCCGCGTATCTCAACTTCTACCTGGATCGGGTGAACCAAGAGATCGAGGACGTGGGCTACTTTTCCCTGGGCGACGAGGCGTTGAATGCAGCCATGCTCACCTGGATGAACGCGATGGGGATAGAGACGGCTGAAGCCGAAACGGTCAGCTGGCCTGTTATCAACCCGCAGAGCGTCTCCGGAGAGGTGAAAACGGCGGGGAGTTCGACCGTGTACCCGCTTTCGACAAGGATGGCAGAGCTCTTCCAGGTAGCAGGCTATTCAGGAGAACTCGAAATAGAAAGCATCGGCAGCACGGCCGGTTTCCGGCGCTTCTGTATAGAGGCTGACACTGACATTGCCAGCGCCAGCCGAGCCATCAATCGCGCCGAGGTTGACCTCTGCAAGAAAGCCAAGCGCGAGCCGGTCGAGTTTCGCGTGGGCACCGATGCCCTGGCCATCGTGGTCAGCCAGGAGAACGACTTTTTGACGGAAGTGACCACCGAGCAGTTGCGGCAGATCTTTACGACTGCAGAGACCTGGTCTGACGTGGACCCCAGTTGGCCCGACGAGCCGATCGAGCGCTTTATCCCCGGCGCCGACAGCGGCACACTGGATTTCTTCGCCGAGTCGGTCTTTGATCAGGAACTGGCGGACCTACCCAAGGAGACGCTGGTGGCGATTCTACAGGCCAACGTGTCCACGGGGCTGTTCCGCCGTTTCGAGAGCGAGATACCCTTTGCGGATCGCAGCCAGGAGAATGTCTACGGCCTGGTCGTCGAGCGGGTCGTCGAGCCGGAGATTGTGCAGACATGGCCGCTATTCGAGTCAGTGTTCAGTCGGTCCGACGTCCTGGCTGAAGCTGCCGCCGAGCACCCGGATGCAGAGGTCAGCTTTGTGTCTTGGCTCAATCCCAAGTTCATCGTCAACCCCCAGTCGGCCAACCCCGAGAGAGCAGGCGTGCGCACGGCGATCCTTGGCTCCCTGTGGACCATCCTGATCACGATCCTGTTCGCCTTTCCGCTGGGCGTGGGCGCGGCGATCTACCTGGAAGAGTACGCGGTAGACAACCAGCTCAACCATCTCATACAGACCAACATCAACAACCTGGCCGGGGTGCCGTCGATTATCTACGGCATGTTGGGCCTGGCCGTCTTTGTCCGCCTGTTGGAGGCACTGACGAGCGGCAAGCTGTTCGGCCTGGTGGACCCCACCACGGCCAACGGGCGCACCATCCTGTCGGCAGGCTTGACGCTGGGACTGCTGATCCTGCCCCTGATCATCATCAACGCCCAGGAGGCGATCAAGTCGGTGCCGAATTCCCTGAGACAAGCCGGCATGGGCCTGGGGGCCACCAAGTGGCAGACCATCTTGCACCACGTCCTGCCCAATGCAATGCCCGGCGTTCTGACCGGCACGATCCTCGCCGTTTCGCGGGCCATTGGCGAGACGGCTCCCCTGGTGGTCGTCGGCGCTTCGACCTTCATCACGGTAGATCCCACCAGCCCGTTCTCCAAGTTCACCACGCTGCCGATCCAGATCTATCAATGGACATCCCGGCCGCAGGACGAATTTCGCAATATTGCGGCTGCGGCCATCCTGGTGTTGTTGATCCTGCTGCTGACCCTGAACGCCACCGCAGTGCTCCTGCGCAATCGTTTCAGCAAGAGGAGAATGGGATGACAGACATGAGCAACCGACCCCAAAATGGAAGGTACGCCATCGAGGCGCGCGACCTGAGCGTGTACTATAGCGATTTCCGGGCTGTCAAGACCGTAGACCTAAAGATTGAACCTCGCAAGATCACGGCCATCATCGGCCCGTCCGGCTGCGGAAAGAGCACCATGCTGCGGTCCTTCAACCGGATGAACGAGCTGGTGCCGACGGCATGGGCCGAAGGCGAGGTATTATTCCAAGGACACAATATCTACGGCGAAGACGTGGACCCCGTCCAGGTGCGGCGGCACATCGGCATGGTCTTCCAGAAGCCGAACCCCTTTCCCAAGTCCATCTATGAGAACGTGGCCTGGGGAGCGCGGATCAACGGCTACAAGAGCAACATGGACGAGCTGGTGGAAAAGTCCTTGAGACGGGCAGCCCTGTGGGACGAGGTAAAAGACAAGCTCGACCAGAGCGGCTACAGCCTGTCGGGCGGGCAACAGCAGCGCCTGTGCATCGCCCGCACCATCGCTGTCCGGCCCGAGATCATCCTGATGGATGAGCCTGCTTCTGCCCTGGATCCGGTGGCAACACTCAAGATCGAGGAACTGATGCGACAACTGGCCGAGAACTATACCATCATCGTCGTCACCCACAACATGCAGCAGGCGGCACGCGTTTCGGACCATACCGCCTTTTTCATGATGGATGACGACCGGGCTGGCTACCTGGTGGAACACGGGCCAACCAAAGAGCTGTTCACCAATCCGAAGGACCAGAGAACCGAGGACTATATCACGGGGCGGTTCGGCTAGTTGAACCGAGGCGGATCAGCATGAAGAAACGGGTGTTGTTTATCTGCACTGGCAACTCCTGTCGCAGCCAGATGGCAGAGGGGTTGGTCAACCACTACCTGGGCGATGAATGGCAGGCCTATTCGGCCGGCACCGCTCCGGCAGGCTATGTGCACCCGCTGGCCGTGCGGGTCATGGCGGAGCTAAACATTGACATCGCTCCACAGCGGTCGAAATCCGTTGATGGGTTCCGCGGGACGCAGTTTGACCTGGTGGTAACGGTATGTGACGATGCCGCCGAGAACTGCCCGGTATGGCTGGGCGGAGGCCGCAAGGTCCACATGGGCTTCGAGGACCCGGCGAAAGCCACCGGCAGTGAGGAGGAACGCCTGGCCGTGTTCCGCAGGATACGCGATGAGATCCGCCAGGAGATATTCGATTTCCTGGAGAATGGTAGCAAGTAAACCGTGTCTTTTCCTCCTCCTTCTTTGCCCCAAACCCTTTCCCCCTTGCTCTCAGAGGGGGGAAGGGGGCGGGCAAAGTCAGGGGTTCGAGATTGGCCACATGCAGAGCGTGGCACTTGCAGAAGAGCTGCCTGAGCAGCGCGTAGAGGAAGCTACTCGTGCAAAAGACCAAAGTCCTGTTTCTCTGTACCGGTAACTCGGCCCGCAGCCAGATGGCCGAGGCCTTCCTCAGGCGGCGCGCCGGAGACCGCTTTGAGGTGCACAGCGCCGGCCTTGAGCCGAGAGGCATCAACCCCTTCACCGTGCGGGTAATGGAAGAGATTGGCTATGACCTCAGCGGTCAACGGGCCAAAGACGTTGCCGAGTATCTGGGCAGGGAGCACTTTGGCTATCTCATTACCGTCTGCGCTCATGCCGAAGAGCATTGCCCCAAGACCTTTCTGGGGGTAAGTGAACGCATCCACTGGCCGGTAGAAGATCCAGCGGCTTTCGAAGGCTCTGAAGAGGAAACCTTGGCCAAGTTCCGTCAGGCTCGTGACGAGATCGCTGCGCGCATCGATGCCTGGCTGGCAGAGCTTGGCGTTTCTATCGAGGGAGAGTTGTGAGCCGCTATCTGGGTGAGTTCCTGAGCACCTTTGCGCTCGTCTTTACAGACACCGGCCCTGGTATCTGGCAACCTGGGGCATGTGTGGACTTACCTGGTCGCTCCCGTCATTGGGGCCTGTCATGCCATCCTGTCCTGCCGGCTGATGAGGACGGCATACTGCTGCGTCATCCTCGAACCCGAGGATCGGCGCTCTGAGGAGAGTTGGGGCAATGTCTCAGCCAACCCGTGATGAAAGATATCGGCAACTCCAAAGTGAATTGCTGTCCCTGGGGAGCATTGTTGAGGAGCTCTTGATCGGGGCCGTAGATCTCCTCAAGCAGACTAGCCTGGATAGCCTGGAGCGGCTGAGCGAGGAAACGCGGCAGGTCCACAAGAAACGCCTGGCCATCGAGATGGGTTGCCTCAGTCTGATCGCGGGCCGGCGTCCCCGGGAGGAGGAGTTGCGGCAGTTGGTCGCCATGGTCGAGATCGCCGCCGAGCTGGAGCATATCGCGGACCACGCCAGCCGGGTGGCCAGGGTAAACTACCTGGTGGCGGACCAGCAGTTGCGCAGGCCGCTGGCCAGTGTTCAGCGGCTGGCCTCCAAGGTGCAATCACCGCTGAACCAGGTGCTGGAGGCTTTTGTGCAAAGGGACCTGGCTCTGATCCAGAGGGCACTGTTCGAGAGCCAAGAGGTGAATGCCCTGTACGGGCAAGCCTATGAGGAATTGCTCGAGGTGATGAAGAGCAAACCGCGTATCGCCAACCAGGCCATCTACCTCTCGCGTGCGGCCTACAACTTGAAACGCGCGGCCGAGCGCGTCGCGGGGATGTGTGACTGGGTCAGCTACGCCATAACCGGCACGATGGGCGCGCTGAACCCGGTCCAGGGACGGGCGATTCCGGAGACCGAACTTGCACATGATGAGTCCATGATCGGGTAGGAGAGACGAATGACAAGACAAAGCTTTGATCGGGAACTACAGCGTCTCCAGGATGAGGTGTTGGCACTGGGCAGCATGGTGGAAGAGGCGCTCGTCGACGCGGTGCAGCAACTCAAGCGGCGCGATTTCGAGGGCTCGAAGCGGCTCATCGCAGCCGACCGGGACGTCAACGAGCGGCGATTCGCGATGGAGGAGGATGCAATGACCCTCATCGCCACGCAGCAGCCGATGGCGGGCGATATGCGCCTGCTGGCGGCTATCCTCGAGATTGTCACCGAACTGGAGCGGATAGGCGACTATGCCAAGGGCAACGCCCGTATCAACCTGCTGATCGGCGAGCGGCCGCTGGTCAAACCGCTCATCGATCTGCCGGTGATGGCCGAGAAAGCGCGAGATATGCTCCACCAGGCACTGGAGGCGTTTGTCCAGCGAGACGTCGAAGGTGCCCGGGCCATTGCCCGGCGCGACGATGAGATCGATGCGCTGTACAACCGGATCTACCGGGAGCTGCTGTCCTACATCATGGAGGATCCCAGCCTCATCGAACAGGCCAACTACCTGCTATGGGTGGCCCATAACCTGGAGCGCACGGCCGACCGGGTGATCAACGTCTGCGAGCGGGTGGTCTTTACCGTGACCGGTGAGCTAGCCGAACTCGACACTGATGACTGGGGGCTGGAGAGCCTGCACTGACATGTTTGAATCCCCTTGTGACTCCCCTCAAAACAACGACATCACCCCCCCGCTTTCCCCTCCCCTGGACCCGGGGAGGGGAAAGTGCTGAGGTGGCTTTGACACGCGGATGACGAGCAAGCTGATCACGATGGTTGGCACCGCTGCCCCCAAGATTGCCAAAGCACTGCTGGAGAAGGGTGGGACTCCGGTCAGTGCTCCCTCGGGCTTTTACCTACGGGGCGGCAAGGGGCCGCTGAAGGAATCGGGCATTTGCCGGCCATGGCCTCGAGCGTAGCCTTTTTCCAGAAGATGTGCCACACCCAGGTCAATCCCAAAGTATGGTCGGGATGATCGTGGCTCAGGTAGACGTCGAACCGATCATCCTCAAGGTAGCCGAACATCCGGTAGAGGCCCGTCCCGGCGTCGAGAGTGAGATCCAACTCGGGAATCGCATAGCAGGCGGTTTGTCCCAGATCGTTGGCACGGAATCCATTAGGACCCAAGACAACAAGCTCCATCTTCAAACCCTCCTCTCTGTCCGTACGCTTCACAGACGGCACGGACGCCTGGGTTGCCGAGAGCGCTCCTGAGCGACTGGAGGGCTGCCCACCAGCGGCCCAGCCGTTGGTCTGAGCAGAGTCAACCTAGAAGAACAGCAACGGCTCGCCGCGTTCTGTGCTCCGATGTCTGAACCACGCTGCGAGTTGCTCTACTGGCTGTACGACCTGCGTTTTGGCCCCGGAGGAACACACAGAGGTGCAGGCAAAGCAGCGGATGCACGTTTCGTCCTCAATAAGATAGGATTCCGGATTAATGGAGCCGGTCGGGCATACCTGCACGCAGTTTCCACAATGGTCGCACACCTGCTCGTTGTGTTCGGACACTCGAATGGTCGGCCGATGGCGCTCTGGCATCGAGACAAAGCCCGTGGGCTCCGCGCTTCCGGACACATACATCCGGATGTACAGGAAGCGGCCGTAGACGCAGGTGATGTCTTCTGGATCTTGCGCGATCCTGTCGGCAACTCTCCGGCCAAACTCTGCTGCTTTGCGCAGGTCTTCCTGGTCCGGCCGACCCTTGGCAATCGCAAAGCTCTCGCAGGCAAAGGAATGCTGCGCGACGAAGTTGCCAGCCGCCGGGATGGTGAACCCTTGCCGCTTCAGGATTGCGCACAGCTCAGCGAGGCAGGTTCCCATGCGGACGTTGCCGCAGACGGCGACCGGCAGCGCCCAACGACCGGCTCCGTCGACCTTGCTCAGGGGAGGTATCACGAACGAAGGGATTCTGCCGGTGTATACGGGGACGCCCACGATCAGCAGATCTCCGTCAAGCTGACCGGAAAAGGAGTCCCTATCCTGAGGTGTGGTCACACTGATGGGCACCAAGGCGGGCACACCCGTTCCCCCGGCGATGGCCTCGACGATCCTCCGAGTGCTGTCGGTAGGCGAGAAGTAGAGAGTCTGCACGCAATTCACGGGCTTGGCTGTCATCACCAACCTCCATAGCGATCAATGCCGAATGCGGCTAAAACTCGATCTCCATCTTATTGTAGGCGACCGCGGTTCGAGGAAGGATCGGACAGGTGTGATCGAGCACGGGCTCACCATGCTCCGGGCAAAAAGAGCAGAGGTGAACCAGGACAAGACGGCCAACTTAGGCCTCGGCAGCCGACTGAGCAACTGGCGTGATGTGGTTGTGAACGACCTATCGGGCGAATTCAGAGCCATCATCCAGAGCAGAACATTCAGGAAACAGCACGTCGCCCCCCGGATGTTGTCTGCATAGCTGGCACCCGGCTCGCCATACGTGCCTGGGTCATGGCGAGTGCATTGTTCGACCCTGGCTCCAAGAGGAGCCAAGGGCGTGTCTAGACGGGCCCGCGCGTGATGGTCGTAAGCTCGCCCAAGACTTCGAACTGCTTCACGCTGATGTCGCTTACCGCCGGGTGCTGGCCGAGCCCAGCCGCGATCGGCCCCTCGAGGTAGGCCTGCGCCGACGATTCGTCGTCGAACAGGTAGATGCCTCCCCCTACTTGTTCCTCGTCGTTCCAGGGCCAGACCTTCCACCGTAGTCCGGCACTCGCCGCGATCGGCCCGGCCACCTCGCGGAAAGTCTTCAGGTAGTCGGCTTTCGAGCCCTCAAACTTGAAATTGATCTGCAGGATCGTTTCAGACATGTCCTTCTCCTTTTCCTTTCATGGAATGTGTTCATACGGACTGCGTACCACAGAATTTCATAAGCGGCAGGCAGTCGGAGGAGCAGCAAACTCGACCGAGCAACTGCCATGATGCGTTGCTGCGTCTACTCATCGCGCATTACGTGGCGCACCTTCTCGACAACCTCTTCCGTCACCGTCTCGAGCCCGTGGACTGTTCTTGCATGAGCGACGACCCGTGCCAACGCCTCCTCCTCGGTCTCCGCTCGCACCACGCCGTCACAGTCGAAACCAATGTCTCTGCAGTGAACTGCTTTCGTCATTCTGAACCTCCTTAATTTCGGTGAGGAATCTTAGACCTCAGCAGTTGCTGCTGCCGGTCTAGCATCTTCACGGCAGACAGGTGACTCATTGGCAAAGAAAACAGACTGCCAGCATCTGAAATCTGCTTTTATTGCGAGGCTGTCCGAGTGTTTTCCGAAACCAGCCAGTCAGTCACGTACTCAAAGACCTCAAAGTGGGTTCCTCCTTCCCTATGAGCAACCCGAAACAAAGAATCAGCCCTATCTGCTGAGCACAGCATCCGCGTAGCACTGATCTGAGAAGATGGGGCTTGTGCGCATGGGGCATGGGCTAATAAGCGCTCGCGCTATCGAGAAGATCGATTTCCGCACTATTCAACGTTAACTCTGGTGCCAGCATCAACTCCCTCAATTGGTCCAGATTCGTCGCGCTCGCTATGGGAGCCGTGACGCTTGGCCGTTGAATCAGCCAGGTGAGCGAAATCGTTGCCAGGCCTACACCTCGCTCTTTCGCAACTCGATCCAAAGCTTCTAGGATTCCGAGTCCACGCTCAGTAAGCATCTTGCAGGCTCCTTCCCCGCGGACGCTCTTATCAGCGTCTTTCTCCGAGCGGTACTTACCAGTGAGAAACCCCCTGGCCAGAGAATAGTAACTGATAACCCCCAATCCGTTCTCGAGGCAAAAGGCTTCCAGCTGACTCTCGTAGTCAGCCCGGTCATACAGATTGTACTGCGGCTGCAGAGTCTCGTATCTGGGGTACCCGCCTTGCCGACTGACTTTCAGTGCCTCTCGCAGCCGATCGGCGCTGTAGTTCGACGCTCCGATGGCTCTTACCTTCCCCTCACGAACAAGAGTGTCATAAGTCGCCAGAGTCTCTTCCAAAGGCGTGTCCGCATCGTCAAAGTGGGACAGGTACAGATCGATGTAGTCCGTCTGCAAACGCCGCAATGAATCCTCGACAGCGGCCCTTATGTAGGGGCCGGAAAGACCTTTGCGGTCCGGTTCCATCTCGCCTCCTACCTTGGTAGCAATAATCACCTTTGCTCGATTGCCAGTTTGTTTTAGCCACTTCCCTATAATCGTCTCTGATTCTCCGCCCTTGTTGCCCGGAGCCCATATGGCATAGACATCGGCTGTATCGATCAAATTGAAGCCGGAGTCGACAAAAACATCAAGCATTCTAAATGACATAGCCTCGTCCGCAGTCCATCCGAAGACATTCCCTCCAAAGGCAAGAGGATATACATCTAGACCAGAATTGCCAAGTTTACGTGATATCATCTTCGTTCCTCTCCACAATCCGAATGGCCTTTCCATCATTCCATAATGGCGTTTGCAGCTTGTATCCATTCGTCAGCGACTGCCGTGTTGCCATGAATGCTTTCCGCAGGACCATCATCCGGTGAGCAGCCTACGATCGTGTGAGCCAGCCCGACTAACGCGACAAGGGCTACCGTGAGGACCCCTCCACGGTGACCGACAAGACCAGGGCTCCCGTGCCAGAGAGTAGTTCTCCGACCATGGTGCAGGCCGTCAGGTGGCTGCGGGATCTTCCCGCTTCTCCTTGGCGCGACGGGCCAGGTCTTCCAATGTGATCGACTCTAGGATCTCCATGCATGCGTCATACATCTGAACCCAGATCTCCTGGGTCGCGCAGCCGTCTGTCCTTTTGCAGTACTCGGGGTTGGTTGTGCACTCGACAAAACCCTCTGCTCCCTCGAAAACATGATGGATCTCTCGCAAGTTGATCTGAGCGGGGGGTCTGGTGAGTGTATAGCCACCCTCCGTGCCGCGGACACTTCTGACCAGACCAGCAGCACGGAGTGCTGCCAGCAGAGACTCCAGATACTTGGGCGACAACTGCTGATGCTCAGCTATCTCTCTGGCGCTGATTGCTCTGGACCCATTGTCATAGTTGAGAGCCAAATCCAGCATGGCTCTGCTGCTGTAGCGCGTCTTGGTTCCAAGTTTCATGCCAATCTATTACTCCTATAGATACAGTAGGAATTATATCATAGAACGAGACGATTGTCAATTGAGAATCCGGCTGGATTGGTAGGTGAGATCTTGGTGCTCCACCTTGTATGCGCAGTCATGGGGCAGCCGAATGCCACACCGAATTGAATGGCAGCTACTCAGAGGCAAGGTTACATCAATCAGACATAGCGACCGGCGTCTGATGCTGAGCGTGCTTCATCGACATCAATTGGCTGCTAGCACAGCTCGATAGGGCTGCCTGGCTCGAGACTACAATCCAGGCCAGGGCCAAGAGTTTGATTCTCGACCCCCAGCTTTTTTCTCGCACAGACCATCGCTTCGCTGCGGCCCACCAGGGGCACAATCCGTTACGCTCATGATCACGCTGAGCGCATCTACTCTCCGATGATTTTGACCGGCACCCGCTTTCGCCGACGGCCGTCGAACTCGCCGTAGAACATGCGCCGCAGCCGGGGCCAACGCAAGCGCAGCCGGGGCCACGGCGGCATTCAGAATCAAGAGCACTGCGGCCGCCAGCACACCGCCGGTCAGCGATCTGTCCGGACCGACCATGGCGTTCTGCACGGCGTTGGCGATCAACGGCAGCACTACCAAATCAGAGAGGTCATCTGCCCGATCTCGCGCTTGCCTGCCAGCCGTAGGCCGATGAGAACCATCAGGTAGATGGCTGCGGTGCGCAGGGCGATGTTCCAGGCTGGCACATCCAGTCTGAGCATAGAGCACTCTCCTCTGTAGGCCAAGCATTTCCGTGCGCTTTGACGAGCGGGCCGAGATGGTTACATCCAGGCACGCTTGCGGATCCACAGGAACATCCCCGCCGGCACCACGACCATGGCCAGCAACATCAGCACAAAGGCCGTCCGTCCGGTCCATGCTGTCAAGGCGGCGACGGGCTGAAAAAAATTGGTGCCAAAGAAGCCAGCGAGGAAGGACACCGGCAGGAACAGCGTGGTGATGACGGTGAGCGTTCTCATCACCTCGTTCATCCGGTTGCTGACAACCGACAGGTAGGTATCTAGGGCGCCGCCCACCAGGTCGCGCAGGCCCTCGGTGATGTCGTACAGCCGCACCAGGTGGTCGTACAGGTCGCGGAAAAAGATGCGCTCCCCCTCGTCGATCACACCATAGTCGCCGCGGGCCAGCTTGTTGAGCACCTCGCGCTGGGGGGCGATAATGCGCCGCAGGTGAAGCAAGGCACGTTTGAGCGCAAAGATGCGTTCCAGGAGGCTAGAGCCAGGTTGGCCAAAGACCTCATCCTCGACCTGGTCGATGGCCTCGTCCATCGCCTCGACCGCCGGCATATAGTCGGCCACCAGCTCGTCGGCCAGTTTGTACAGCAGGCGACTCGCTCCCTTTTGCAGGTGGCGTTCATCCCGCTGGCAGGCAGCCCATGTCCGCTCGACGGCGGCGATGGACTCGGTCCGGTAGGTGACCAGGTAGTTCCTGCCCAAGAATAGATCCAGTTCGTGGGTGTGCAGCGGCTCATCGTCCGCCGGGTCAAAGACGACGGCATGCAAGACGAGGT
>Ga0316575_10000353_pt1 | contig 13063 bp, 8 predicted proteins | sample J5NA_FD_203072 | JGI IMG/M metagenome (GOLD analysis project Ga0316575, IMG submission 203072) | Rhizosphere microbial communities from salt marsh grasses in Alabama, United States - J5-7_050615r2r3 | ecosystem: Host-associated > Plants > Roots > Rhizosphere | place: USA: Alabama | collected...
CGACGAGCAGATCGAGGAGCAGTCAGACAACCATACCGAGCTGGCCCGCGCCGGCGATGTGCTGCCGGGTCTGATCCCACTGCTGCCGGTCGCCGCGCGCCCGTTTTTTCCGGGTCAGGCGGTGCCGCTGTTGATGGACGCCGGCTCTTGGCGCGACACCTTGATGGCGGTCGGCAAGAGCGAGCATAAGATCCTCGGCGTGGTGCTGACCCACAACGAGACCTCAGAGGACAGCAGCGCCGCGGAGTTCTATCCGGTCGGCACCGCTTGCCGCGTGCACCGGGTCAACGAGGACGAGGGCAAGCTGCAGGTGCTGGTGGAGTGCCTGCAACGGTTCCGCATCGAACGCATCGTCGCCGACGAGCGGCCGTTCACGGCGAGCGTCGGGTACTTGCCGGAGCCCAAGCCGGAGCCGGAGGCCGAGGTCAAGGCCTATGCGATGGCCGTCATCAACACCATCAAAGAGCTGCTGCCGCTCAATCCGCTTTATGTCGAAGAACTGCGCATGTTCCTCGACCGCTTCGGCCCGGACGACCCGTCCCATCTGGCCGACTTCGCGGCCAGTCTGACCACCTCCAGCAAGGAGCAGTTGCAAGAGGTGTTGGAGGCCGTGCCGCTGCTGAAGCGCATGGAGAAGGTGCTGGTACTGCTCAACAACGAGCTGGAGCTGGCCCGCGCACAGCAGAAGATCCGCGCCTCGGTGGAGGAGCGAATGCACAAGCAGCAGCGCGAATTCTTTCTGCGCGAGCAATTGAAGGCGATCCAGAAAGAGCTCGGCATCGCCAAGGATGACCGCACCGCGGAGCTGGACAAGTTCAGGGAGCGGATCGCGAAGCTGACCCTGACCGATGAGGCGAACAAGCGGGTCGGCGAAGAGCTGGACAAGATGGCGATCCTGGAGACCGGCTCCCCCGAATACGCGGTGACGCGCAACTATTTGGACTGGATCACGCTGCTGCCCTGGGGCGTCCACTCCAAGGACAGGCTCGATCTGAAGCGCGCACGCCGGGTGTTGGATCGCGATCACTATGGCCTCGACGACGTCAAGCAGCGCATCCTGGAGTTCCTCGCCGTCGGCATCCACAAGGGCGAGATTGCCGGCTCCATCATCCTGCTGGTCGGTCCGCCGGGTGTCGGCAAGACCTCCATCGGCCACTCCATTGCCGATGCCCTCGGCCGAAAGTTCTATCGGTTTTCGGTCGGCGGCATCCGCGATGAGGCTGAGATCAAGGGCCATCGACGCACCTACATCGGCGCGATGCCGGGCAAGTTCCTGCAGGCCATCAAGGATGCCGGCACCGCCAATCCGGTGATCATGCTCGACGAGATCGACAAGATTGGCGCCTCCTACCACGGCGACCCGGCCTCGGCGCTGCTGGAGGTGCTGGACCCCGAGCAGAACAGCGATTTTCTCGATCACTACCTGGACCTGCGCTTCGATCTGTCGAAGGTCCTTTTCGTCTGCACCGCCAATCAGACCGACAGCATCCCTGGGCCGCTGTTGGATCGCATGGAGGTGATCCAGCTCTCGGGCTACATCGCCGCCGAGAAGCTTGCGATCGCGAAGAAGTACCTGCTGCCGCGGCAGGTCGAGCGCGCCGGCCTCAACAAGAACGCTGTCAAGCTGGACACGGAGACGCTGCGCGCGCTGATCGAAGGCTATGCGCGGGATGCCGGCGTGCGTCGGCTGGAGAAGCAGCTCGGCAAGATCGTGCGCAAGGCCGCGGTGCGGATGCTGGAAGGCGAGGACCCGCCGGTGACGGTGACCAGCGCCGATCTGAAAGACTATCTGGGCAGTCCGGTGTTTCGCGACGAGCGCAAGCTATCCGGACCCGGCGTCGTCACCGGGCTGGCCTGGACCGCGATGGGCGGTGCGACGCTGTCCATCGAGGCCGTGCGCACGCACGAATACAATCGGGGCTTCAAGCTCACCGGTCAGCTCGGCGACGTCATGAAGGAATCCGCGGAGATCGCCTATGGTTACGTCGTCAGCCACGCGGTGCAGTTCGGCACCGACCCGGCCTTTTTCGAGAAGGCCTTCATCCACCTGCATGTGCCGGCCGGCGCGACCCCCAAAGACGGCCCGTCCGCGGGTATCACCATGGCCTCGGCGCTGCTGTCCCTGGCCCGCAACGAGCCGTTGCGCCGCATCGCAATGACCGGCGAGCTGACCCTGACCGGCGAGGTCTTCCCGATCGGCGGCGTGCGCGAGAAATTGATCGCCGCCCGCCGCGCCAAGATCAAAGAGGTCATCCTGCCGGTAGACAACCGAGGCGAGTTCGACGAGGTGCCGGAGCACGTCCGCAAGGGGCTGACAGTCCACTTCGCGAGCCGCTTCGAGGACGTGGCGGCGCTGTTGTTCAAAGGACTCGGGGGCCGCCGAGGCCGAACCGCGGGACAGGGCCAATGACGGCGAGCGCGGCGCCAAGGCCGCGACGAGGCTAGCGGCGTCGGGCGGCGATCAGCCCTCGATAGACCAGCAGCGCGCCCCAGCCCAATGCCAGCAACATGATCGCGGTGCCGAGCAGATGGCTCGCCTGGGCCAGCTTGTGGTCCAGATGCAGCATCCCGCTCTCCGTCAGCAAGTACTCCCAGTCGTGGAAGCCATAGGGGGCCGAATGGCCGAAGTTGCCGCCGACCAGCGGCAGTTCGCCGGCGCGGGCGTCATCGATATAGGGGGCGATATCGAGAAAGTTTTCGCCGAACCACCACAGCGCGACGGACGCGCCGAAGGGATCGCGCGTTCTCAACAGCAGGACCAGCGCGCAAATCAGCGGCATCAGCAGCTGGCCGAGGGTGCCGCCCAGCGAGGCCATGAAAGCGCCGAGCGGCCGAAAGAGGATATGCCCGGCCTCATGGAACGGCAGGTTGATCAGATGCAGGAAGGACTGGCCGGCGGCATTGCTCTGCACGGATGAGCCGATCAGCGCCAGGCCCCAGATCAGCAGCAGGCCGAGCAAGGCCGTGCGCGCCCAGGTGCTAACCGGGTCGACATCCGCCGGTATCGGCAGCAGCAGGCCGCGCAAGCCCTCGCCCTTCCCAACGGGCCGATCCCCGCTGTCGGCCGGCGGTTCGGGTGCGGTGCGCTCCCCGGGTCGTGGATGGTATTTCCAGTACTTCTCGAAGACGATGCCGCAACGGTCGCAGATCGCATTCGCATCAGGCTGTAACGCTCCGCATTTGGGGCAGTCCATCAGCGCAGACCGTCCCTGACTAAGCGGCCGGAAACCCGGTCCCGGGCCGCATGCGGCCAATGATGTCGCTGGTGCTGTGATTTTCCACCAGCGGGACCAGCACCACCTGACCGCCCCAGGAGCGGACGTCGGTGGCGCCGACGACCTCGTCTTCGCGATAGTCCGCGCCCTTGGCCAGCACATCCGGCCGGAGGCGGCGGATCAGCTCAATCGGAGTGTCCTCGTCGAACAGCACGACGGCGTCCACGGACGCCAGCGCGGCCAGCACCCGCGCACGATCCTGCTCCCGGATCAGCGGCCGCTCCGGCCCCTTCAGCGCCCTGACCGATCGGTCGCTGTTGAGGCCGACCACGAGTCGATGCCCGTGCCGGCGGGCGCGCTCCAGGTAGGTCACGTGTCCGACATGCAGCAGGTCGAAGCAGCCGTTGGTGAAGACCACACGCTCGCCTTGGTCGCGCCACTGGCGCACCCGGGTCGCGACCTCGTCGAGGCTGCCGATCTTCGCCGCCTGTTCCAGCGCCGCCTCGCTGGCAATGGCGGCGGCGAGCTCGTCGGCCGTGATGGCCGCCGTGCCGACCTTGCCGACCACCACGCCGGCGGCCAGATTGGCCAGATGGGCGGTATCCAGCGGATCCAGGCCGGCGGCACACCCCGCGGCGACCGTCGCGATGACGGTATCGCCGGCGCCGGAGACATCGAATACCTCCCGTGCGACGGCCGGAATGCGCCTGATGCCGTCCGCATCCACGAGCGCGACGCCGAGCTCGCCCAGTGTCAGCAACAGCTGCTCGAGATCAAGGTCCGCGCGCAGCTCGGCCGCGGCCGCCAGCACAGCGTCCAGCCCGTCTCCGTCGATGCCGGTGGCGAGCGCCAGCTCGCCTCGATTTGGCGTGATCAGCGTCGCGCCCCGATAGCGTTCGAAGGCCTGTCCCTTGGGGTCCACCAGCACCGCGAGCCCACGCGCTCTGGCCGCTGCGATCAGCCGCGCGCACAATGCGCCGGTAAGCACACCTTTGCCATAGTCCGACAGAAGCAGGGCGTCCACGGCGTCGAGCACGGGGTGCACCGCGCCGAACAGGCGATCCGCAAGGGCAGGCTGAATGGACTCGGTGCGCTCGGCATCGATGCGTAGCATCTGTTGATGATCGGCAACGACACGCGTCTTGCTGGTGGTGGGCCGGGTTGCGTCGACGAGGACGCCACCGGTATCGATTTCCTGGCCTGCCAGCAGGCTGAGCAGGCGCTCCCGCTGCGGGTCGCTGCCAGTGACGCCGGCGATGCTAACATGCAACCCGAGGCCGACCAGGTTGCGTGCCACATTGGCGGCTCCACCGGCGACCTCGGTCTCGCGTGCTAGGCGCAGCACAGGCACCGGCGCCTCCGGGGAGATACGGCGAACCTCTCCCCACAGATAGCGGTCGAGCATCAGATCGCCGACAACGAGTACACGACGGCCGCCGAAGCGCCCGCGCACGCTGCCCATGACCCTGTCCGGCTCGCGAAACATACCCCGCCCTCAACGCCCGGCCGCGGCGCGGCGCTCCACCAGGTCGCACAGCAGGTGGCCGATCAGGATGTGCGCCTCCTGGATGCGGGCCGTATTTTCCGAGGGCACCACCAGGCACAGGTCGGAATGCTCCCGTAGCCGGCCGCCGGTGCCTCCCGTCAGACCGACCCGGTAAACGCCCAGGTCGGCGGCACGCTGCATCGCGCGCAAGACGTTTGCGCTATTGCCGGAGGTGGACAAGCCGACCAGCAGGTCGCCCGGTCGGCACAGGGCCTCGACTTGGCGCGCGAATACCGATTCGAATCCGTAGTCGTTCGAGACCGAGGTCAGGATGGAGCTGTCGGTGGTCAACGCCATGGAGGCGAGACCCGGACGCTCGCGCTCGAAGCGTCCGACCAGCTCGGCGGCCAGGTGTTGGCTGTCGGCGGCACTGCCGCCATTGCCGATCCAGAACACCCGACCGTTATCAGCCAGACAGGCCCAAGCACGCTCGGCGAAGCGGTTAATGTCTGCTGCCAGGGCGTCTAGACCGCGGATGACGGCGATGTGCGCGGCGAGGGTATCGGCGATGATTGCTTGCATCGATGGGTATCGGTTCCCGCCCGGATTGGGCCGGAAGTATGCAGACCAGCAGGAGCCGCTGCAAATGCGGGAACTGTCGAACGGTGATGATCCCGAGGTTGCGGGCTTCGTCACAGCGATCATGCCCGATCCTGGCCTAGGCTTTCGGCAAGTGTTCGCGACCGTGCGGCACGCCCGTTCTTTCTCGACCGAGGCTGACCGACGCGGTCGTGAACACTTGTAGGCCCGCAATTGGGTCGATCTGGGCGGACGCCACGGAACGCCGGACCGGCACATCCGGCAAAGGCGTCAACTGACTGAAGAGCAAACCCTCCCTCGGCCGCAAACACATCGACGTTCCGAACGCCGTCCCGGCCGCCGGCTAGCACCATTGAGACAGCACCGCGCTGACGCGCTCCAGGTTGTGACGGAGCGCCGGCAGCAGCCGCTCAGCCTCGTCCAGCTGGCCCTCGCGGCCCGCGTACTCCATGGCAGCGGCCAAGTCTTGCAGTGTTGTCGCGCCGATGTTGCCCGCCGAGCCTTTGATCGAGTGAGCGCGAGCGCGCACGACCTCCGCATCGCCCGCGGGTACAGCGGCAGCCAGTTCCGAGAACAATTGAGCGGTATTCGGAACGAAGAGCGTGGCGATCTCGCGCGCAATCGCCTCGTCATTGTCGAGCCGACGCATCATGCGATCGATCGTGAAGCCGTCGGTCTCGGTGTTTCCAGTTGGCTTTGCCTCTTGTTCCGCGATGTCTGAGGTGCGCGCCGCTGCGGAGGACTGACGCGGGTAGGTCCCTCGATGAATTGCGGAACCGCCCGCTTCGAGTCGAGCGACGTTGGCCATGATGGTCTCACCCAGGGCCTCGCGCTGGATGGGCTTGGTGACGAAATCGTCCATCCCCGCATCCAGACAACGCGTTCGATCGCTGAGCGACGCATGAGCGGTCATCGCGACGATGGGCAGATGACGCCCGCCACCGGCTTCCAGCGTCCGAACGCGGCGGGTCGCCTCTAGACCGTCCAGCTCCGGCATCTGGACATCCATCAGGACGAGGTCGTAATCCCGCGCGCTCAGCGCATCGAGTACCTCGCGGCCGTTGCTGACCACGTCCGCGTGATGGCCGAGCCGCTTCAGCATCGAGGCGGCGACCTTTTGATTGGTCGGATTGTCCTCCGCGACCAGCACCCGCAGTGAAGTCTGTGTCTGCTGTTGCGGCGGGTCCTGGACTTTCGCCTGCGCGCCTGGGACGGGCGCCTGCTGAACTTCGTACAGCCGAAGCAACACACGCTGCAGGGCGCTGCGCTTGACCGGCTTGGTCAAGAACGCGTCGAATCCGGCCTGTTCAAGTGCGGACCCATCGCCGCGTTGGTCTCTGGACGAGAGCATGACCAGCTTCAGGTCACGATAAGATTCGTTGCCGCGAATCTCGCGCCCCAGGGTCAGGCCGTCGGTGATCGGCATGAGTCGGTCGAGAATCGCAATCTCGTAAGGCTCGCCGCGCTGGGTCGCGGCCGCCAGCTCTTTGTTTGCATCCGCGCCGCCGGCGGACTGGCCGATGACGCAACCGAAGGCCGAGAGGTATTCCGCCAACACACGCCGATTGGTCTCGTTGTCGTCGACGATCAGTACCCGTTTGCCCTGCAGCAGGCGCGCCGACTCGTCGATCGGCTCCGCGACATGGGCGTCGATCCGGAACGGGATCTCGCACCAGAAGGTCGCGCCGGCCCCTTCTTCGCTGTCGCAGCCGATCTGCCCGCCCATCAGATCCACCAACTGCTTGGAGATGGCGAGTCCAAGACCGGTGCCGCCGAATCGGCGTGTGGTCGAGGTATCCGCCTGGAAGAAGGACTCGAACAGACGGTAGCGGCGGTCCGCTGGTATGCCGATGCCGGTGTCCTGGATCTCGAAGCGCAACCGGCATTGGCGCGCGTCGTTGAGGTCATCGGTGCGGGCCACGCTGATCGAGACCTCACCGCGCTCGGTGAACTTGATCGCGTTGCCGGTCAGATTGATCAGTATCTGCCGGAGCCGACCGCTGTCGCCGCGCAGCCGAACCGGGATCCCTGCCGGAAACAGGCAGCTGAACTGCAGACCTTTCTCATAGGCACGCACGGCGAACATATCCACGACCTCCTCGACGGCGGTGCGCAGATCAAAGCCCGCGACCTCGAGCTCCATCCGGTTCGCCTCGATCTTGGAGAAATCCAGGATGTCGTTGATCACCTCCATCAAGGCGTCGCCGGAGCTGCGGATCGTATCGACGTATTCGCGCTGCTGCTCGCTGAGCCGGGTCTCCTGCAGCAGGCCGGTCATGCCGATCACCCCCACCATCGGCGTCCGGATCTCATGGCTCATGTTGGCGAGAAAGTCGCTCTTTGCCTTGCTGGCAACCTCGGCCGCGTCTTTGGCCTGCTGGATGGCCTCGACCGCGCGCCGACGTTCGGTGATGTCGTGGATGCTCGATCGCCGGCCCAGATTGGCTCCATCACCGTCGAAGATCGGCTGCCACGAGATGGCCGCCCAGGAGGTGCTGCCATCCTTGTGCAACAGGCGGAATTCATGGTCGGTTCCGCGCCCGCTGTCCTTGGGACGCAAGTGCCGTGAGAACTGCTCGCGGTCGTCCGGGTGCACCATCGGCAACGGGTAATCCTGCATCGCCATACAATCCTCGACGCGATAGCCGCTGACCCGCTCGACGGCTGGGTTCACCCAGAGCAGACGGCCATCCTGATCGGTCCAGTCTTCCCAATCGTAGGTGTAGTTCGCGATCGCGCGAAACTCGCGCTCGCTGTGGCGCAAGGCATCCTCAACTCGACGGCGCTCTGCGATTTCCACCGAAAGGGCATCGTTCTTGGCCTGAATCTGCTCTTCGCGCAGCGCCGACTCGGTCAGTCGTGCCCGCAGTGCAGCGGCGTTGAGGTTGGCGCGAAAGACCAACACCGCGCCGCCCAGCACGAGCGCCGCCAATGCGGCCATGCCCAACATCTGGACCCAGGGCTTCAGACTGCCCTCGATCGTCCGCACCCGATTCACCTCCGCTAGGATGAAGTCGGTGCCCGGCACGTCGAACAAGGACACATAGACGTCCAGAGCGGCGTTCTCGACCCGGGCCCGTAGGGGTCGAGACAATGGCTTGCCGGCGCTCGGCAAGGCCGTTGGATTGAGCTGCGCCAGCAACTCACCCCAGGTGCTCGAGGCCCCAGAGCCCACGGCGCGCAAGCCACCGCTCGGCGCCGGCTCGGCGAGGATATAGGCCAGCGCCTGTCCATCTCCGTCGAGTCCGAGCAGATTGCTGTAGAGTGCCGCGGGCTCCATCCACGCGACCAACTGGCCCGCGTATTCCCCTTTGAACTGGTATGGCATCGACACCGTCAAGCCCCGTCCGTTGTCACGCGCGCGGAAAACGCCTCCCACGTCTTGCGGACGGTTGACGCCCGGCAGCTCGGTGCTGCCGATGTCCAGCGCGTTCTGGTCGGTGTCGACCAGGACCTCGCCGGTCTCGTCCACCAGTACCAGCCGCCGGTAGATCCGCTGTTGGCCGAGGCGCTTGCGCTCCAGCAGATCGTCGAACATAGCCTTGATCGGAATCAGGCTCTGTCTGAGCCCGTAGCGTAGGCTCATGCCCAAGGCGCGGTTCTCGAAGAACACGGCGACCTCACGGGAGCGGGCAAGGTGGGCGAGATCGTTCTTGCGCTCGCTGAAGAAGTAGTCGATGGAGGCGACCCGGCGTTCGGTTTCCTGCTGCATGCGCGCCAACAACGTCTGCTGTAGGTCGGCCGCAATGCGATAGTTGTCGAACAACAGGAAGCCCATCAGGGCGACCAGCGCAACGGCGATGAAGACCGTTGCGATGATCAACCCGGGGCGTTTTGTGCGGCTGCCGGGATCGTCACTCATGCGCGGGTCGGCCAACCTCGGGCATCACTGCGCAGCCTTGACGAAGTCGGGAAAGTAATCCGTTACAAACGGGTAGTACTTGCGCAGGAGCTTGGCAAAGGAGCCGTCGGCCTTGCGCTCGGCGAGGTAACGATTGAAGGCGTCCCGCAGACCGGCGTCCGCGGGCCTGAACGCGGGGGCCATTTCTTGCGGCTCGCTGATCGGCCCGATCACCTTGATCGCACCGGGCCACTTCTGCAGCGCGACGAGGGCGTCGGGCACATCGAGCAGCGTGAATTCCGACTCGTTATTAAGCAGCGCCGGGGCCAGCTCGTTGAGACTGCCGGTGAACAACTCGACCTTGGCCCCGGTACGGTTCAGGTCGTAAAGGGCGGGGTCGAGGCAGGTATCGAGCTTGCCGAGCAGTGTTCTGTCCGGCAGGACGGATTTCGTCGCGGCGATATCGTCGGCCAGACCGCCCGTTGGTTGAATGGGTGTTATCGGCGAATCGGCCCTGGAGAGCAGCCACACCTGGGTCGGGAAGGTAGTCGCGCCGAACAATACGACCTGTTGGCGCCAAGGGATGATGGTCATGCCGTTGGCGATCACGTCGCCGCGCACCGGCACGCTACCGAGGCGCTCAATTTCGCCATTGCGGGCCTGGACCCGCGCACCGATCAGATCGCCGATTGCACTGGGCCAATCGGTTTCGACGTACTGGTAATCGACGCCGAGCCATTGGGCGAAGCCCTGCATCAACTCGACGTCCATACCGTCGCCGGCCCCGGTGACGAAGTTGGCATAGGGCACACCGAGGTGGCGCAGCACACCTCGCTCCTTGATCTCCGAGAGGCCGCCGGCCGCCGCTGCCAGCGGCAGCAGAAACAGGACGAGAATCGAGATCGCATTGCTGCGCAGACCGAGAGTGCGATGGGGGGACATGAGAACCTCCGGACTGGCGCAAGTGGTATCGGTTGTTCCTCTTTCCGGGATGCCAAGCGAGGCGGCGTCCTCCGCCCAAGCATCTCAAGTCTAGCGAATCGGCGCGCGGCTAATTTGCACCTCGGTCTCAGAAATCCGATCTGTTTGCCGTCGCATTGACCTGGTTGATGTCCCAAGACTCGCCCGCCAATACAGCTCGGTTTCACTCATCGACTGTCGAGGACGCCGTTCGCGCGTTTCCGTTTTCGCTCCTGAATGACGGGGCCGGCAGCATTCCCTCGCGGACAATGAAAGCGACGATCGCGTCGACCCCCTCCCCCGTCCGCAGGTTGGAAAAGACATAGGGCCGTTCGGCCCGCATGCGCTTGCTGTCCTGGTCCATGACCTGCAGCGAGGCACCGACATGGGGTGCGAGATCGATCTTGTTGATCACCAGCAGGTCCGAGCGGGTGATCCCCGGTCCGCCCTTGCGCGGGATCTTCTCCCCCTCGGCGACGTCGATGACATAGATGGTCAGGTCCGCCAGCTCCGGGCTGAAGGTCGCCGCCAGGTTGTCGCCGCCGCTTTCGATGAAGACGAGATCCAGGTCCGGAAAGCGCTGCAGCAGCTCGGCGACCGCGGCCAGATTCATCGACGCATCCTCGCGTATCGCGGTATGCGGACAGCCGCCGGTCTCGACGCCGATGATCCGCTCCGCGGGCAATGCCTGGCTGCGGGTCAGGAACTCGGCGTCCTCGCGGGTGTAGATGTCATTGGTGACCACGGCGATCTGATAATCGCCGCGCAAGCTTTTGCACAGGGCGTCCAGGAGCGCGGTCTTACCGGAGCCGACGGGACCGCCGACCCCGACGCGGAGGGGATTGGCACTCGTTTGCATTGTTGGCCTCCACTGTCTGTGCCGATTCGTCGACACCTTCGTGCGTAGTTTCATCGAGGGGCAAGCGCCGGGGGGCGGAGGGCCGGCGCTTCGGGCGCATGCCATCAAGATCGGAACAGCCGCGTGTACTGGGTCTCATGCCCGCAGCTCGCGATGGCCAGGGCGGGGCTCGAGGCGCCGATGTCGTCGTCTGCGAGATCGAATGCGGTGTCGACCGCGGCCGGGATATCGCCGAGCAGCCGCGCCAGCATCCGCTGGCCATCCGTCTGGCCAAGGGGGACGAGCTTGACGGCCGCAAGCGCCAGGTTCTCGAGCCAGCACCAGGCGTAGCCGAGGGCGGCCTCGCGCGGCGCGATCCGCCAAGCAGCGGCCGCGACGGCGAAGGCGGCAAGCTGGCTTCGTGCCAGCGTGCGTCGCCAAGCGCCGGTGTCCTGCGCCGTCAGCTGGCTCCCCTCTCCGAAGATGCCGAGCGCCGCGAGTAGGTCGGACAGCGCGCGGCCACGGCCGGCCTCTTCCGCCCGCAGCTCGGCGCTTTCACGGGCTGCCAGTAGCAGATCGATCCAATTGTCCAGCCGCGTCCGGTCACCCGCAGCCGCCGCGGCCTGCATGCGCAGCAGCAGTGGCAGGTCGGTATGGGTGACAGCCGCCCGCAGCTGATCGGCGAGCCAGTCCTCGGCCTCGGCGGCCGTGCCGATCCAGCGCGACTCCACAGCCCATTCGAGCCCCTGGGAATAGGCGAAGGCACCGACCGGCAGCGACGGACTGACCAGCTGCATCAGCCGCAACAGCGCCAGGTCGGCGCTAGTGGTGTCCATGGCCATGGCCTGGACCGCCTTCATGACGATGCCCTCGGCCATCGCCGCCATAGGCGCCGGGCTCCGGCTCGAAGGCCAACTGCTCGACCGCGACCGGGAGCCCCAAGCGGCGCACCAGGTCGTCCAGTACATGATCGTGCCTCCAGCGCAGCCGGCCGCGGTCGATCTGCAGCGGCACATGCCGGTTGCCAAGGTGGTAACAGGCGCGCGCCAACAGCAGCGCATCATCACTGGTTGCGGTGGAGACCGCCTCCCGCGCCGCACGTACCCTGACCACCAGCCCGTCGGCGGACACCAACAGGTCACCGTCCGTCAGCGTCTCACCATGCGGCAGCATGATCCCGGCCTCGCGCCCGTCGTCGAGCTTGATCCGCTGCCGGGAGCGCAGGCGCTGATCCAGTGTCAGCGCGGCCTCGCCATCGATCCGAGCCGCCGAGGCGACCCGCCGGGTCAGCAGCGGCAGCTCGATGTCACTCACCGCTCACCTTGGCCCCGCGGGCTCGGCTCAGAAAAGGAAATACCGCTGCGTCATCGGCAGTTGCGAGGCCGGCTCGCAGACCAGCAGCTCGCCGTCGGCGCGCACCTGGTAGGTCTGCGGATCGACCTCGATCCGCGGCTGCCAGAAGTTGTGGATCATGTCCACCTTGCGCAGCTGCCGCACGTCGCGGGCAATGCCGATGCGCCGCTTCAGGCCGAGCCGCTGCGGCTCACCGGCCTGCAGGCCCCATTGGGACAAGAAGGTCATGCACGTCTCGCCCAATGCCCTGCCGAAGACGCCGAACATCGGCCGATAGTGCACCGGCTGCGGCGTCGGGATCGACGCATTCGGGTCGCCCATCGGCGCCGCCGCGATCATGCCGCCCTTCAGGATCAGACTCGGCTTGACGCCGAAGAAGGCGGGCCGCCACAGCACCAGGTCCGCCAGCTTGCCGACCTCCACGGAGCCGACCTCGTGGGCGATGCCGTGGGTGATGGCCGGATTGATGGTGTATTTGGCGATGTAGCGCTTGGCCCGATAGTTGTCGTTGTCGCCGCGGTCGATATCGGCGGCGAAGGCGGGGGGCTGCAGGCGGCCGCGCTGCACCTTCATTTTGTGCGCGGTCTGCCAGGTCCGCGTGATCACCTCGCCGACCCGGCCCATCGCCTGGGAGTCGGACGCGATCATGCTGAAGGCGCCGAGATCGTGCAGGATGTCTTCGGCGGCGATGGTCTCGCGGCGGATGCGCGACTCGGCGAAGGCCACGTCCTCGGGAATCGACGGCGACAGGTGATGGCAGACCATCAACA
>Ga0316575_10000354_pt1 | contig 13019 bp, 11 predicted proteins | sample J5NA_FD_203072 | JGI IMG/M metagenome (GOLD analysis project Ga0316575, IMG submission 203072) | Rhizosphere microbial communities from salt marsh grasses in Alabama, United States - J5-7_050615r2r3 | ecosystem: Host-associated > Plants > Roots > Rhizosphere | place: USA: Alabama | collected...
GTGCTGAGCCAGGCCGGACCGAACCTCAAGCTGATCGCTCAATTCGGGACGGGTGTCGACAATATCGACCTCGACACGGCACGCAATCGCGCCATCCTTGTCACGAATACGCCGGGCGTCCTCACCGAGGACACGGCAGACATGACCATGGCCCTGATCCTCGCGGTTCCCCGGCGGCTTACCGAGGGAGCGATGCTGCTGAAATCCGGCAGCGACGAGTGGCAAGGCTGGTCGCCGACGTGGATGCTGGGTCAACGGATCTTCGGCAAGCGCCTTGGAATCGTAGGCATGGGACGCATCGGGCAGGCCGTCGCCCGGCGCGCCAAGGCCTTCGGTCTCCAGATCCACTATCACAATCGGCGCCGGGTTGCCGCCGATGTCGAGAAATCGCTCGAGGCCACCTATTGGGACAGCCTCGACCAGATGCTGGCGCGGATGGACATCATCTCCATCAATTGCCCGCACACGCCGGCCACGTATCATTTGCTGTCGGCCCGCCGCCTCGCGCTGCTGAAGCCGTCGGCCTACGTCGTCAATACCGCGCGTGGCGAGGTGATCGACGAGAACGCGCTGGCCCGCATGATCGACAACAACGAACTGGCCGGAGCCGGGCTCGACGTGTTCGAGCACGAACCCGCCGTGAACCCGAAGCTGCTGCGGAACGAGAAAGTTGTCGTGCTGCCCCACATGGGATCGGCCACGCTCGAGGGCCGCGTCGACATGGGCGAGAAGGTCATCGTCAACATCAAGACCTTCCTGGACGGCCATGCGCCGCCGGACCGCGTCCACCCGGCCATGTTCTAGTCCGGGCAGTCATCCAAGCAGGATCAGGCGCGTGTCGCGCGCGCCACTTCCGGAAGGGCGACGTCCTCGGGCCGGAACCCGAGGCCGATAATCCGGCCAGGGATACGCCGGAGCAGAGGAAAGTCGTTCAGCACCCGCAATGGGAACGGAATCTCCGTGATCTCACTCGCGGACAGGACACTGGCGATCACCTTGTCCTGCAGGAACACCTGCATCCGCTGTGTCAGCTTGACGGGGAGGGTCCGGCGTTTCTGCACCCGCGCCAGATCGGCCTCCGAGATACTCCGCTCGAGCAACGGCAACGCCAGGATGTTCGCGGTCGCCACGGCGTCCTGGATCGCGAGATTGACGCCCACGCCGCCGATCGGGGACATGGCGTGGGCCGCATCGCCGATGCACAGTAGGCCTGGCCGGTACCACGTCTTCAGCCGGTCGACCCGGACCGACAGCAGCTTCACGTCATCCCAGGTCTCAAGTTCGCGCACGCGCGCCCCGAGCGACGGCTTCAGCGCCATGATCGTTTGCCGGAAGGATTCGAGGCCATCGCGCCGCAATTGGTTGAAGCCGCCCTTGGGAATGACATAGGCGCACTGCCAGTAGTCGCCCCGGTTGATCATGATGAAGAACCGGCCCGGCTCGACCTTGCCGAAGGTGGCGTCGCCGTCTTCGGGCTTGCGGGACAGGCGCATCCACAGCACGTCCATGGGTGCGCCGATATCATCGACCTCCAGCCGGGCGAGCGACCGTACCGTCGAGTGACGGCCGTCCGCACCGACGACGAGATCGGCCCGCACCTCCAGGTCACCCGCGTGAGTGGCCGCTTTCAGACCGACGACCTTGCCATTCTCGGTCAGGAGCTCATCCACATCCGCACCCAGGTGCAGATCGAAATTCGGGTAGCGCTTGCCGCGTGCGGCGAGAAAATCGAGAAAGTCCCATTGCGGCATCATCGCGATGAACTTGGCCGCCGTCGGCAGGTGTGAGAAGTCGGCCACCTTCAGCGTCCGATCGCCGATCTCGACGCTGAGCGCCTCCACCTTCTGATGTGGCAGTTCGAGAAAGTCGTCGAGCAAGCCGAGTTCATCCATCACTTCGAGCGTCGAGGGATGGATCGTGTCTCCGCGGAAGTCCCGGAAGAAGTCGGCGTGCTTCTCGAGAACGACCACCTTCACGCCCGCCCGGGCAAGCAGGAATCCCAGCATCACGCCGGCCGGCCCGCCGCCGGCAATGGCGCACTGGGCCGTGATCGTCTGTTGCCTCGGCTCGTCGGACATCACTCAGCCCTATCGGACGCCGCCGGGCATGATCGCCAGGCGATCCCGTCATTGATCGTCATACGATCAATTCAGAGTTTAGCGCGCGAATCGTGCCGTCAAAAGGTTGAGAAATCCTGTCGCCGCGGTGGCAGACCGCGGGCGGCCGCTACCGCGAGGCTTCAGCGGCTGTGGTGCGACAAGTCCTTGAGGCTCGGAGTTTGCCCGTTGAGCGGGTTGTTGGGATCCCAGGCGTAGCTGATCTGCGAAAACCGGGCCTGGAGGGCCTCATAGAGCATGAGGCGACCCACCAGCCCCTCACCGATGCCTAGGAGCTCTTTGATGACTTCCACAGCCTGAAGGCAGCCGAGGACGCCCGCGACCGCGCCCAAGATCCCGGCTTCCGAACAGGCGGGCACAGTGCCCTCCGGCGGCGGCGCCGGAAACAGGCAGCGATAGTTGGGGTTGGGCTTGCCGTTCGAATCGTTCTCGAAGGCCCGGAACGTGGTCAGTTGACCATCAAACGGGCCGACCGCTGCGGCGACCAGAGGCCGTTTGGCGAAGTAACACGCATCGTTGACGAGATAGCGCGTGGCGAAATTGTCCGAGCCGTCGGCAACGATGTCGAAAGCGCCGACGATGCTCTGAGCGTTTTCCGCGACCAGACGGGTGGTGAAGAGCTTCATCTCCACGTGGGGGTTGAGGCTCCAAACCGTCGTCGCGGCGCTGCGCGTCTTCTGCATACCGACGGACTCGGTGCCATGCAGGACCTGGCGTTGCAGATTGTCGAGGCTGACGCGGTCGTCGTCGATGACACCGATTTGCCCGACTCCGGCCGCCGCCAGATAGAGGATCAGCGGCGACCCAAGGCCACCCGCTCCTACGACGAGGACACTGGCCGCCTTCAAGCGCTGCTGCCCCTCGCCGCCGATCTCTTTCAAGACCAGATGCCTGCGGTACCGGGCGATTTCACTGTCTGTCAGCATGGTGGTGATCGAAGCATCTCCTTGCATGGATGGCGCCGCTCGCGCCCAGCGCTCCAGAAACACTCAGCCCGTCGAGCCGAAACCGCCGGCGCCACGCCGCGTCTCGCTCACATCCGAAACTTCTTCGATATCGACAGCCGTGACCGGCGCGATGACCACTTGGGCGATGCGATCGCCCCGCGCGATGCGGAAGGCCTCGTCGCTGTGGTTGATCAGCACGACCTGTACTTCGCCGCGGTAATCCGCGTCGATTGTGCCGGGGCTGTTGAGCACCGTCACGCCGTGCTTCAACGCGAGCCCCGAACGTGGGCGCACCTGCGCCTCGTAGCCTTGCGGCAACTCGAACACGAGGCCCGTTGGCACGGCGCCCCGGGCGCCAGCGCTGAGCATTAGCGGCTCGTTCTCGGTCACGGCCGCGACAAGGTCGAAGCCGGCCGCGTGCTCGGTCTGATAGGCCGGCAGCTTTAGGCCTTCCCCATGCGGAAGCCGCAGGACGCGCAGGCGAGGCTTCATCCGGCCCCCTTATTCTGCCGCTAGCTGCACCGTGTGCAGCGCCTCGGCAGCGCGGGCGAGAAGCTTCACGGCCATTTCGTCCTTGCCCATGGCCGGCCAATCCTCGACGCCCGCCGCCGAGACCAGATGGACCTCCGTACGGTCGCCCCCCATGATCCCCGTATCCGGCGACACGTCGTTGGCGACAATCCAGTCGGCGCCCTTCCGGCTCAACTTCTCCTGCGCATGGGTGATGATCGTTTCGGTCTCGGCCGCGAAGCCGATGACGAGCGCGGGCCGCCGAGCGCCGGGCGCCGCCAGCGTTGCGAGAATGTCCGGGTTGCGGGCGAGCGCAAGATTGAGCGCGGTTTGCCCCTCTACCTTCTTGAGCTTCTCCATCGCTTGCGTCGCCGCGCGCCAGTCGGCGACGGCGGCGGCGCAGATCGCAATATCGGCAGGAAGCGCGCCGAGCGCCGCGTCGAGCATGTCCGCAGCGGTCTCGACCTTGACCGTCATGACGCCCGGAATGTCGGGCAAGTGCGTCGGGCCTGAGATCAACGTGACGCGCGCGCCCATGTCCTTCGCCGCGCGCGCCAGGGCATGTCCTTGTTTGCCCGACGAGCGGTTTGCGATGTAGCGCACGGGATCGATGGGCTCGTAGGTCGGGCCGGAGGTGATCAGCACATGGCGGCCCACGAGCGATATGCCCTCGGCGCTCGGCAGAAGGCGCGCGATCGCGCCGGCGATGTCTTCCGGCTCGGCCATGCGGCCGGGACCGAACTCGCCGCACGCCATGTCGCCCTCTTCGGGGCCTACGAAGCGCACGCCGTCGGCGCGCAAGGTTTCGACATTGCGTAGGGTCGCCGGATGCTGCCACATGCGCACATTCATGGCGGGCGCCACGAGCACAGACTTATCGGTGGCCATCAGCACGGTGGAAGCGAGATCGTTCGCAAGCCCGTTCGCCATCTTGGCGAGCAGGTCCGCGGTCGCCGGCGCGACCACCACGAGATCGGCCTCGCGGCTGAGCTGGATATGCCCGATCTCCGCCTCGTCCTTGAGATCGAAGAGATCGGTGAAGGCTTCCTCTCCCGACAGGACCGAGAAGGAGAGCGGCGTCACGAACTGCGCCCCGCCTTGCGTGAGGACGACGCGCACGGTCGCGCCCCGCTCACGCAGGCGGCGGACGAGTTCCAGAGACTTGTAGGCGGCGATGCCGCCGCCGACGATCAGGAGGATGCGCTTGCCGTTCAGCATCGGATCTGTCCTTGGGTTCTTGCGCGATAGTCTACCACAGCGACGCCCTCTCGGTGGGCCTCAGAGGATCTGCGCGACCGCGATGGCAAGGAGCGCGAGCGCGCCAACCCAGATGCCAAGCCGCGTCCAGCGGTCTTGGGCCTTCTGCGCCTGCGCCAGCCGTACCACGCTCTCGTCGTCCAGCCGCAGCCCGTCCTCGGCCATGGCGGCAAACGAGTCCGCGGCATGCTCGGCCTGCCGCAGCAGCTTCGGCAAGTCCCCGACGAAACGCCCGACGGAGGCGGCGCCCTCGGCGGCCTGCTCGATCCGCGCGCCCGCGCCGAGCTGGCTCTCGAGCCACTCCTTCACGATCGGCTCTGACACGGTCCACATGTTCAGCTCGGGGTCGAGCGTCCGGCCCACCCCTTCGACCACGACCATGGTCTTCTGCAGCATGATCAGCTCGGGCCGGGTCTGCATGTCGAAGACTTCCGTGTACTGCAACAATTGCCCCAGCAGTTGCGCCATGGAGATCTCGCTGGCGGGGCGGTCCATGATGGGCTCGCCGATGGCACGCAGAGCCTGCGCGAATTGCGCCACCGAATGCTTGCGCGGCACGTAGCCCGCTTCGAAATGCACCTCGGCGACGCGCCGGTAGTCGCGCGTGATGAAGCCGTAGAGAATCTCGGCAAGGAACCGGCGTTCCTTCATGCCGAGGCGTCCCATGATGCCGAAGTCAACCGCGACGATGCGGCCTTCGGCATCGACGAAGAGATTGCCCTGATGCATGTCTGCATGGAAGAAGCCGTCGCGCATCGCATGGCGCAGGAAGGTCTGCATCAGCGTCGAACCCAGCGCTTTCAGGTCATGCCCCTTGGCCTTAAGCGCCCCAAGATCGCCCATCGGCGTGCCGTCGATCCATTCGAGCGTGAGCACGCGGCGGGCGCTGCGTTGCCAATCGACTTTCGGGACGCGGAAGCCCTCGTCGCCGGCGATGTTGTCGGCCATCTCCGAGATGGCGGCCGCCTCCATGCGCAAATCCATCTCGATGGCGACGGACTTCGCCAGCGTGTCGACGACCGCGATGGGGCGGAGACGACGCGACGGCGCGTGGAACCGTTCGATCATGCGGGCGGCGAAGAAGTAGGAATCGAGATCCTTCTTGAAGCGCTGCTCGATGCCGGGACGCAGCACCTTCACGGCCATGTCCTTGAGCGTCCCATCGGAGCCGCGCACCTTGGCCTTGTGGACTTGGGCGATGGACGCCGCCGCGACGGGCGGGCCGAACTCGGCGAAAAGCGTCGTGATCGGCGCATCCAGCTCGGCCTCGACCAGCTTGACCGCTTGGCCTTGCGAGAACGGCGGCAGACGGTCTTGGAGCGTGGAGAGATCCCGCGCGAGTTCCCGGCCGACGATATCGTCACGCGTGGCGAGGAACTGGCCGAGCTTGATGTAGGACGGCCCGAGGGACGTGAGCGCCGAGGACAGCCGCGCCTCGTTCTGCGTGCCGCCCTTCTTGCGCAAGGGCGCCGTGACCCGGCCGAATACGGCGAGCGGCCCAGACACGCGCGCGTCGTCGGGCAGAACCCGTGCGCCGCTCCAGGCGAGAGTCGCCCCCGCCTTCGTCAGCCGCGCCATATTCGCGATGGCGTTCACGTCTGTCGCCTCACCTAAAGTCGCCAGCCCGAGTGGATGGCGGCAATGCCGCCGGTCAGGTTCCGGTATTGCACACGCTCGAACCCCGCGTCTCTTATCATCTCGGTGAAGCGTTCCTGATCAGGAAAGCGTCTTATGCTTTCCACGAGATAGCGATAGGAGTCCGCGTCTCCGGCCACGAGACGGCCAAGGGCCGGGATCGCGTTGAAGGAGTAGGCGTCGTAAATCCGGTCTAACAGCGGCATCTCGACGTTTGAAAACTCGAGGCACAAAAACCGGCTACCGGGCTTTAGGACGCGATAGGCTTCCGCAAGCGCCCTGTTGATATGCGTGACGTTGCGAATCCCGAAGGCGATGGTATAGGCGTCGAAACGCCGGTCCTCGAAGGGCAGGCTCTCCGCATTGCCCTGCACGAAGGTGAGCCGCTCGCGTCCCTTCGCACGCCGCTTGCCCTCGTCCATCATCTCCTTGGAGATATCGCAGATCGTAGCCGTGCTGCCCTTGCCTGCTGCATCGAGCACGCGCGTGGCGACGTCGCCCGTCCCGCCCGCCACATCGATTAGCGCGAACGGCGCATCCGACTTCGGCGGGGCGAGCGCGGTCACGAGATCGGCCTTCCACAGGCGGTGCAGCCCGCCTGACATCAGGTCGTTCATCAGGTCGTAGCGGCTGGCGACCTTGGAGAAGACATCGTTGACGAGGCCCTGGCGGGCGCTCTCCGACACACGGGCAAAGCCGAAGCTCGTTTCGGTGCCTGAATCGCCTTTATTTTTCACGTCGTCTGGCATGGCAGCGGACAATAGCCTAAGCCTCTAGTTCGCGCTATTGTTGCGGTGCAATGATGATTACTTTGCACTGCAATGAACCGGGAAACCCTTTCGAAACCCTCAATTTTTGAGCGCCAGCCTGCCGACGTCCATGCCTGAACTTCCCGAAGTCGAGACCGTTCGCCGCGGATTGGAGCCCGTTCTTGTGGGCAACGCCTTCGCCCGCGTCGAGCAGCGGCGGCCGGACTTGCGCTTCCCGCTGCCCGAGCGCTTCGCCGAGCGGCTGACGGGGCGCGCCATCGTGGGGCTGGACCGCCGCGCCAAGTATCTCCTGGCGCGGCTCGACGACGGCCAGGTGCTGATCATGCATCTCGGCATGACCGGCCGCTTCGCCATCGAAAAGGCGGGCGCCGAGATATCGACGCCTGGCGACTTCGTACACGACCCGAGCCCTTCGGCCCGCTTCGGCTTCCCCAAACATGAGCACATCGTCTTTCACCTCGGCGATGGGTCGACCGTTCGCTACTCCGACGTGCGCCGCTTTGGGATCATGGACCTCGCCGAAGCCGGGGCGCTTGAGACGCACGCGCTCTTCAGGGATCTCGGGATCGAACCGCTCGGCGCGGAGCTCACGCCCGTCTGGCTCGCCGGCCGGCTGAAGGGCAAGACCACGCCGATCAAGTCGGCGCTGCTGGACCAGCGTCTGATCGCAGGTCTCGGCAACATCTATGTGTGCGAGGCGCTCCACCGCGCGGGGCTGTCGCCCACGCGGTGCGCCGGCACGCTCGCGACGAAGACGGGGCGACCGACCGAGAAAACGAGCGCCCTGGTCGAGGCCATCACCTCGGTCCTGCGCGACGCCATTCGCGCAGGCGGCTCATCGTTGCGCGACTACCGGCATACGGACGGGCGGCTCGGGCGGTTCCAGCACCGCTTCCGCACGTACGGCCGCGCGGAGGAAAACTGCATGCGGGACGCATGCGGCGGTACCATCCGCCGGATCGCGCAAGCCGGACGCTCAACCTTCTACTGTCCAATCTGCCAGCGATAAGGGAACTGACACACATGTATATGGACCAGACCGCCATCGGCGGAGAACCAGCAACCAAGGAATACGCAACACTCATCGTGACGCGCGAGGGCAAGGTCGGCGTGATCATGCTGAACCGCCCCAAAGCGCTCAACGCGCTCAACTCGCAACTCGTGGGCGAGCTGTGCGAGGTGCTCAACATTTTCGACAAGGATCCTCAGATCGGCTGCATCGTCATTACGGGTGGCGAGAAGGCCTTCGCGGCCGGCGCCGACATCAAGGAGATGCAGAGCAAGACCTCTGTGGAGGCCTACAGCACGGCCTTCCTTGCGCCCTACGACACGATCGCCGCCACGCGCAAGCCGATCATCGCGGCGGTCGGCGGTTACGCGCTGGGCGGCGGCTGCGAGCTGGCGATGTCCTGCGACATCATCCTGGCCGCGGAGAACGCGGTATTCGGTCAGCCGGAGATCAATCTCGGCATCATGCCAGGCGCCGGCGGTACGCAGCGCCTGACGCGGGCCGTGGGCAAGGCCAAGGCCATGGAGCTGTGCCTGACCGGCCGGCAGATGTTTGCCGAAGAGGCCGAGCGGTCGAACCTCGTGAGCCGCATCGTGCCCGTGGAGTCGCTGCATGACGAGGCCATGAAGACGGCCTCGAAGATCGCCGACTTCCCGGTCCACGTGGTCATGATGATCAAGGAGTCCATCAACCGGGGCTTCGTCACGACGCTGACCGAAGGCGTCCGCTTCGAGCGCAACCAATTCTACTCCCTGTTCGCGACCGAAGATCAGAAGGAGGGCATGGCCGCCTTCATCGAAAAGCGGAAACCCGAGTTCAAGAACCGCTAGGGAGCGGGGTTGGACGGCCGGTTGATACGAGCCGCTGGTTGACGCCTCTTGGGGCGCTCTGTATAGAGCATGCCAAATTCGTGTTTATGGCGCTTTCTGAGAGCCGCATCAGGCGGACCGGAAGCCCTCAAGGATCCAGAACATGGCCAATACAAAGTCGGCGAAGAAAGCCGTTCGCCAGATTACCCGTCGTACCGCCGTCAATAAGACCCGGCGCAGCAACATGCGGAGCTACCTGCGCAAGGTCGAAGAGGCCATTGCCTCCGGCGACAAGGACGCGGCCCAAGCCGCCCTGCGCGTCGCCGAGCCCGTTGTCGCCCGCACGGCCCAACTTGGCATTCTCCATCGCCGCGCGGCGTCTCGGAAGGTTTCGCGCCTCGCCAAGCGCGTCGGCGCCATGGGTGCGTAACACTGGCGGGTGCGTAACACTGGCGGGTGCGTAACACTGGCGGGTGCGTAACACTGGCGGGTGCGTAACACTGGCGGGTGCGTAACACTGGCGGGTGCGTAACACTGGCGGGTGCGTAACACTGGCGGGTGCAAAACACCCGTGCGTGTCTAGCACTGAGGGCGCTCAGCAGACTGGGTGCCCCACGGATTGAGCGCTCCTTCGAAGCCTCTATCGCCTCTTCGATTCATGACATGACAAACCGGCCGGTTCCGCGCGCGCGGCGCCGGGCGGATTTTGATGTCTTTGCCTTGGCGCGCGTCTCGCGCTAGCGCTCCGCGTCTATGGGGGTCTGAAAGCGCCGCCCGCGCACCTCGTTGTCGCGTCGTCAGTGGACGCCTTGTCCGGCCGCTCAGCGGCGCACGTCCTCGCTCTCGATCAACGCTCCGACAGGCGCACGTTCAGTTACTCATGGGATAGCGGCATGCCTTGCGCGAACGGCACCGCAGACCTCGTTCCCGATTATCTCAATTGCTTGACACTGAGATATCAATTGCTTGACGGCGCCGTCATGCAACCGACATCGAACCATTGTGGCCCCTGCGCCTCACTTCCCCACGAAATGCACCTCGAAAAAAAAATTTCGGGCCTCCAGGGCCGAAAAAGGCTGGGACTCGCTGGGCCGGTCTCGGCGAGCTGACCGATTCACGCTTTTTGCACAGGGGCTTGGCGGGCAAGCGCGCACAGTGAGTCTACTGACGAATACTGGGCCGGGTGCGAGTCTGGTCTGCTTGATTGGGGGGAAAGCCGTGTGTATAGTCTAGTCATCCGAACGGGGAAGTCCCCTCCTTACAATTGAGTACCTTGATCTTGGCCGTTGCCGAGACAGGTTTTCTTTGTCTAAAGCGTGGGGCTTCATGAACATCTTGTGGATTGCTTATGCGTAAGCTGTGAATATTACGTGGGTAAGTGATGCAAGATCACCACGGATAGTGGGCGGCACGAATTTCAGTACTTAATACCGTGCTCATAATTTTGAGGAGGAGGCTCGAATTTGGGCGCGCGCATGGACGATTACACGGTCGATGAGGTGGATGTGGCGTCGACCTGGAGCACGCTCCAGGGGAATCCTCGATCGCAGTTAGTCGATGTGCGTACACGCGCGGAGTGGACTTATGTGGGCATCCCGGATTTGGGAGCCCTCGGCAAACGGGCTGTCCTTGTGGAGTGGCAGACCTTTCCCGACCAGTCCGTAGACCCGCGCTTTGCCGATCGCCTTGCACAAGAGTTGCAGGCTCTCGGCGTCCAATTAGACGATGATCTTTTCTTCATATGCCGTTCGGGTAGTCGGAGTCTGGCCGCAGCCAAGGCGATGGCATCCGCAGGGTACCGCGCTTGTCACAACGTCTCGGAGGGGTTCGAAGGACCGCTCGACGACGACAGGCACCGGGGCACTCTGTCTGGTTGGAAAGCGACTGGGCTCCCCTGGCAACAGGGCTAGAGAACCGGTCATTGGAACTGTCGGGATGGTCTGCGTCCGAGATTGTTGGCCGCTTCAGTAACTGCGTACGGTGCGTGTTGGCGCGACATAAAAATGATTAGGGAAAGAACAATATCGTGGCAGAGGCACAGGCACGGGCTCACGACGAGGGAGCCCATCAAGAGGATCAATGCGCGCCGGGCGAAGCGTGGTTGCGAGTCAAATCCCGGCTGCGCGGCGAGTTGGGCGAGGACGTCTATGCAAGCTGGTTTCGCGGCGTCGAAGTCGACGATATCGCCGGGGGCGTTATCTATCTGACAGTCGCCACGCGCTTCTTACGCAACTGGCTGAGAACCCACTACTACGACACGGTGCTGCGGCAGGTGCAGGGCGAGTGGCCTGACCTGGAACGCCTTGAGTTCGCCGTGCGGACACCGCATTTCACGGCCGAACCCCCCAAGGACGTGGCCATCCCGCGCGCGGCGGCTCCGCAGTTCGTGGCGGAACGCTCGTCCCTGCCGATGCCTTTGCGTACCGGCTATGACGGCTTCGAGGGCTCGCCGCTCGATCCGCGCCTGAGCTTCGGCAGCTTCGTCGTCGGGAACACCAACAAGCTCGCGCACGCGGCGGCCAATCAGGTCGCGCTCTCGTCCTCGAGCCCGCAGTCTCCATTCAACCCACTGTTTCTTCACGGAAATGTCGGGCTCGGCAAAACGCATCTTTTGCATGCCATTGCCTGGGAGGTGAAGCGGCAGAAGCCGGAGGCCGAGGTTCTCTATCTCACCGCCGAGCGCTTCATGTCCGGTTTCGTGCAGGCTTTGCGGGCGCGTGATGCTCTCGCCTTCAAGGAGAAACTCCGCAACATCGATATTCTCCTGATCGACGACATGGAATTTCTGCAAGGCCCGACCATCCAGCAGGAGTTCTGCCACACGCTGAACTCGCTGATCGATGGCGGACGGCAGGTGGTCGTGGCCGCCGATCGGGCGCCGACCCATCTCGACAAGCTCGATATGCGCATGCGCTCCCGGCTTGGCGGCGGGCTCGTGGCCGAGATCAAGGCTATGGACTACGATCTGCGCCACAACATCCTTGAGAAGCGGGCGCTGGAGGCGTGCGCGGAGACGAACGGTCTCGAAGTGTCGGACACGGTTCTCGCCTTCTTGGCGGAGCGGCTGACGGAAAGCGGACGCGAACTCGAAGGCGCCGTCCACCGGCTGCGGGCGAGCTACCAGCTCACCGACGAGCCGGTCACCATCGCCGTGGCCGAACAGATCGTGCGCGATCTGATGCGCGGTGCCGAGCCACGCCGGGTGCGCATCGACGATATCCTGCGTACCGTGTCGAAGCACTACGGCGTCAATCGCAGCGATCTTCTCTCCGGGCGCCGGAACCGGTCGATCGTGCGGCCCCGGCAGATCGGGATGTATCTGGCCAAGCTGCTGACCTCGCGGTCGCTGCCCGAGATCGGCCGCCGCTTCGGCAATCGCGATCACACGACAGTGCTGCACGCGATCCGCAAGATCGAGCAGTTGATGAGCGACGACACGCAGCTCCGCGAGGAGATTGAGCTCCTCAAACGCCTGCTGCGCGATTGAGGCCTTGAGGCAGGCTGGGGGCCCGGAGTTTGCGAACTCCGGCCCCGCCGCCGCCCGCGATCCGCAAGGGCCCACCAAACCCGTTTGAATGTTTGGCGCTCTTGCAAATTCCGCCGCATCACTGCAAGTTCACTGGGCTTTTTGACGCGGGTTTTTCGCCCGCCTCGCCAAGGCTCCGTGGGGAGCGCTGCGGCTTCGAGGGAAGCCCTGGCTTAGCCGGTATGCGGGTCTTGGACCGGGGACCGTTCAGCGGAAAAGACGCTAGATTTCGGGATACTCTCCAACCATGCGCCTAATTATCGAGAAGCCGAAACTCGCCAGAGCCCTCGCCCATGTCGCGAGCGTGGTCGAACGCCGGAACACGATACCGATCCTCTCCAATGTCTTGCTGACGGCCGGCGGCAATGCCCTGAAGCTGACCGCCACCGATCTCGACATGGAAGTCGTCGAAACGATCGACTGCACCGTCTCCAGCGAC
>Ga0316575_10000359_pt1 | contig 12965 bp, 10 predicted proteins | sample J5NA_FD_203072 | JGI IMG/M metagenome (GOLD analysis project Ga0316575, IMG submission 203072) | Rhizosphere microbial communities from salt marsh grasses in Alabama, United States - J5-7_050615r2r3 | ecosystem: Host-associated > Plants > Roots > Rhizosphere | place: USA: Alabama | collected...
GGGCACCGATTACGTCCTCCAGCCAGGCCCAATCGGCAACCGCGGCGCCTTCGACCTCTTCTTCTGCGACATGCTCCGCGCCGGCGCCTGCCGGTACCAGACGCCCGAGGACAAGACCGGCGAGTTCGGGCTCACGCTCACCGTCCCCACCGAGCAGGTCGTCTTCGACCTGATCGCGCACCGCGACATCGCGTACGCGCTCGACGCGCAGGCGATGGTCTACGCCTACTTCTTCGCCGCCGGGCAGCACGAGGGCGACTGGGACGACGCCTCACGCCTCCCCATCCGCCAGCAGCCCGTCGAGATCGCGGGCTCGCCCCCCGCCGTCGCGACCCCCCTCGTCCCGCGCTACGCCGACATCCACCAGCACATCTACGACCGCCTCGGGTGGAGCGCCAGCGAGTTCCGCGGCGTCCGCTACTCGATGAAGTACATGCCCCTCGGCGCCTCCGTCGTCCTGCGCTTCGACCTGCCCAATCGCCCGGGCTGAGCCCCCACCGCTCCCGCTCCCCGCCGGGCAGAGGCCCGGGTCGCGCCGTCTTCGCGAGCCGGGGCGTCCCCGTCCCGGCTCTTGCACACCCTCCCTCAACCAAGCAAAAACCGGGGCGACGACGCCCCGGCTCGCTTGAAACGCAGATGTCCGCGTGGCGCCTACTTCACCCCCGCGCCTACTTCACTCCCGCCATGTACGCCGACAGGATGTCCCGCGCCGCCTTCAGGTCGGTCGTGTCGATCATCTCGGTGACGGTGTGGATGTACCGCGTGCCGACGGTGATGCCGATCGCCCGCGCCCCGGCCGCCGCCTGCTGCGCCGCCGCCCCGTCCTGCCCGCCCGCCGCGAGGATCGTCCGCTGGTACGGGATCTTCTTCCGCTTCGCCAGCGCCTCGATCTCGTCGACGAGCTCCTTGTCCGAGATGAAGCTCCCGTCCTTGATGTGCAGCCCGAACCCCTTGCCCTGCTGCGTCACCATCTCCTCCGTCGGCACGCCCGGGGTGTCGCAGCTCAACGTCACGTCGATGCCCAGCCCCACGTCCGGGCGCACCGCGTAGCTCGCCGTCTTCGCCCCGCGCAGCCCGACCTCCTCCTGCGTCGTGAACGCCACCACGATCTCCGCCTTGTGCGCCGTCTTCGTCCGCTCGAGCTCACGCACCGACTCGATCCCCAGCCAGCACGCCACCCGGTTGTCCAACGCCTTCGAGACCACCTTCTTCCCGATCTCGATGCAAGGCTCGTCCATCACGATGAAGTCGCCCACCTTCACCTTGCTCTTCACCTGCGCCGCCGGCAGCCCAATATCGACGAAGAACTCCTTCACCTCGGGCACCTTCGTCCGCTCCTCCGCCTTCGAGATGTGCAGCGGACGCCCGCCGGGGTTCATCACGCCCTTGAAATCGCCCGAGTCCGTGCACACCAGCACACGCCGGCTGAACAGATTCCGCGGGTCGAACCCGCCCGCCGGGTTGATCCAGATGTACCCCTTGTCGTCGATCGAGTACACGAAGAACCCGATCTCGTCCATGTGGCACAGCTGCATCACCTTGGTCGCGCCCTCGACCCGCTTCCCCTTCGCCCGCGACGCCCCGCCCGCCCGCGGATACCGCGTGCAGATCAGCGACCCCATCGCGTCCGTCTCGACCTCGTCGAACAGCCCCTTGATCTCCTTCTCGATCAGCGCGCGGACGCGGTGCTCGCGCCCGGGCACGCCGGGGGTCTCGCAGAGCCGTTTGAGCAGGTCGATGTTCACGGGTCCCTCCTGTCGTAGAAAAGGAAACAAGCCTAGCCCGCCCGCCGCTTCTACGCTTCCGCGATGACCCACCCGAGCCCGCTCCGCGACCGCCTGCTCGCCCGCGACGCCCTCATGCTCCCCTACGGGCCCGCCGACGCGCCCATCGACGTCGCCGGCGCCATCGCCGCCGTCGAGCTCGAGTACGCCGCCCTCCGCAAGGGGTGTGCCCTCTTCGATCAACCCCACCGCGCCACCATCGAGGTCACCGGGTCCGAGCGGATCGACTTCCTCAACCGCATGCTCACGCAGGAGCTCGCGGCCCTCGCACCCTGGCACCACCGCGCGTCCTTCTGGCTCACCCGCCAGGGACGCCTCGTCGCCGACCTGCGCGTGTGCGAAACCCCCGAGCGGGTGCTCATCGACGTGGACGCGTTCGCGCTCGCCGCGACGCTCGAGTCGCTCAACCAATACGTCTTCGCCGAGGACATCGAGCTCACCGACGCGACCGCACGCCTCCACCGCCTCGCCCTCCACGGCCCCACCTCCCTCCGCCTCCTCGAGCTCGCAGGGACGCACGACGCCGGCCCCGCGCTCGCCGACCTCACGCCCGGCGCCGCATGCACCGTCACCATCGTCGGCGTCGACGTCCTCGTCGAACGCACCGACCTCACCGCCGAAATCGGTCTGGAACTGACCGTGCCCACCGACCGCGTCCCCGACGTGTGGGACCACCTCGTCTCGCTCGCCGCCCTGCCCACGCCCGACCCGACCAGCCCGCGCCCCGAGACCGAGCTCACCGGCGCGCAGGCCGAGGTCCGCCTCCGCCCCGCCGGGTGGCTCGCGATCAACGCCGCCCGCATCGAAGCGGGCGTGCCCCTCTTCAATGTCGACTTCGGCCCCAGCTCCCTCCCCGCCGAGACCGGGGTGCTCCGCGCCCGCGTCGACTTCAAGAAGGGGTGCTACCTCGGGCAAGAAATCGTCGCCCGCATGGACTCGCGCAAGAGCATCAAGCAGGCCGTCGCCGCGATCCGGTTCGACACCCCCGAGGGCACCGACGCCCCCGCTGTCCCCATCGCGGGCGCCCCGGTGCACCCCGATGATGCGCCCGACGCCGACCCCGTCGGCGCCGTCACCAGTTCCACCCTCAGCCCCATGCTCGGCGCCGTGCCGATCGCGCTGGCGACCGTGAAAGCCTCGCACCTCGACCCCGGCACCCGCCTGCGCGCCCCCACCGACGCCGGCCCCATCGTCGGCACCGTCCAGGAGCACCTCGCGTTCTGGCTACCGACGCGCTGACCTACCCGACCTGGCGCCAGTACACCAGTTCGACATCCGTGCCAACGCGGGCCGCGCGCACAAGCTCGAACGCCCCGCCCACGAGCGCCGGCTCAAACGCCTCGGCCGCCCGCGCCGCGCGAACCGGGACGCCGCCCGGTATATGCACCACCGCCTGATCGATCAGCCTCTCCTTGAACAACGCGCCGATCAGCGTCGGCCCCGCCTCCACCAGCACCGACGCAGCCCCCCTCCGCGCGCCAAGATCCAACAGCATGCCGAGCAGGTCGACCCGATCGGACGACGCCGCCTGCACCACAACCTCCACCCCCGCGCCACGCAGCTCCCCCGCCTCCGACCCGCGGTCTTCACCCCGCGCGGACCCGTACACCACCACCGGCACCGCCTTCGCCGTGCGCACGAGATGTGACTCCGCCGGCATCCGAAGCTGCGAATCCACCACCACCCGCGTCGCCACCCGGCGCACCCGGCGCACACCCCGCGCCGTCAGCAACGGGTCATCCGCCAGCACCGTCCCGATCCCCGTCACGATCGCGTCCACCCGCGCGCGCACCCGGTGCACCCTTCGCCGCGCCATCTCCCCGGAGATCCACCGGCGCCCCTCGTCGCGTACGTCCAGCTTCCCGTCCAGCGTCTGCGCCCACTTCGCGATCACCCAGGGTCGCCCCGTGCGCACGCGATGCACGAACGGGTCGCTCACACGCACCGCCGCGGCGCTCGCCTCGCAGAGCTCGCACGCGATCCCCGCCCCCTCCAGCACCGCGTGCCCGCCGCCCGACACACCCGCCGGGTCCGGGCGCGCATAGACGACCCGCGCCACGCCCGCCTCGATCAGCGCCTCCGTGCACGGTGGCTGCTTGCCGACGTGCCGGCACGGCTCAAGCGTGCAATACACCGTCGCCCCCCGCGGGTCCTCCCCCAGCGCCCGGCACCGCGCCAACGCCCCCCGCTCCGCGTGCAACCCCCCGAACCGCTTGTGGTGCCCCGCCCCGAGCACGCGCCCGTCGCGCACGATCACCGCCCCCACCATCGGGTTCGGCTCGACGTCCCCGAACGCGCGCCACGCCCCCCGCGCCGCCATGTCCAGATACCGCTTGGCTTCCGCGTCGCTCACGGGCGAACGCTAGGCGTTCCGCACCATCGCCCGGCGCTCCTCCGCCGTCACGACCCCCCGCGTCTCGTCCAGCCACCTGCGCGCGTCCTGCACGTACCCCGCCGTTGGCTTGAGCTCGGGCACCCGCCCGCCCCAATACCGGTTGAACCGCGCCATCGACAACTCACGCACCAGCTTCGCCATCATCGACGCCAATGCCACCGGGAAGTGCGCGCTCTCCGCCTCCGGCACGAACTGCACCCGCACGCCCTCGCCCACGCCGTACCGGCTCACCCGCGCCGAACGCTCCAGCTCCTCGACCGACCCACCCCACGCGCGCGCCATCAGCCCGCGATAGTCCGACCGCCCGCTCTGCCGATCGCACACGACGCGCACCGCCTCGCCCCCCCACCGCTCGCGCACGAGCGACAGGTGCTCGCGCACCCCGATCTCCGTCGTGCTCGCCTTCGACCCCGACCGCCCCAGCTCCCCGTTGAACTCGCCGACCCCCACCACCCGGCACCGCAGCGCGAGAACCTCCACGCCCGCCTTGTGCAACGCCTTGATCAGCACGTTCGTCGCGATCGCCAGCTCCGGCGCGCTCGTCCCGACCGGCACCCCGATCGGTTCGCCCGCCTGCCACGGCGCCCGCTCGTGGCGCGCCCCGATCGCCTCGAACAGATGTTCATCGTCGTCGATCTCGTGCCCCGCTGCGCGCGCAAACGCCAGAACCCCGCGCTCGAGGTGCAACAGCGGGTGCTTCGTCTTCAGCGAGTTCGCCCCCTTGAGCACCTTCGAGTCCGCGACCGCGATCGCCCCCGCGCGTGCCCCCTTGGCGCTCTTGCACACCGCTTCGCCGAGCATCGCCCACAGGTCCGGCGCCCCGCCACCCGGCGACCACCCGTGCACGCGGAACGCGGCCATGCCCACGCACAACGGCCCGAGCATCGGCCCGTACCCCGCCTCGTCGATGCCGCAATACACCACGCCCACGGGCCGAGCGTATCGCCCGCGCCCCGCCCGCGTCACTTCGGCGGCTTGCCGCCCACCGTCAGCTCCACGCGCTTGCCCCGCTTGCCGCGCCGGAAGACCCCCATCGAGCGCAGCAGAATGACCAGCCCGACCACCGCGAGCCCGCTGACGATCCAGAACTGCGGGTCATTCGTCGGCACGCCGCCCCCTCACGCCACCCCGAACGCGCGCAATCCCTGGTACGTCGCCAGCGCCCCGAGGTACGCCAGCGTACTCATCCAACCGAGCTGGAGCATCGCCCACTTCCACCCGCCCGCCTCCTTCGCCGTCACCGCAAGCGTCGGCAGGCACTGCATCGCCAGCACGAAGAAGACCAGCAGCGACCAGCTCGTCGCTCGCGTCAGCACCGGGCGCCCGTCGTCGCGCGTCGCGCCCTCGACGCGCTCCAGCACGCCCGCGTCGCCGGCGTCGTCCGAGCCCGCGACCACCACCGCCAGCGTCGAGACGAACACCTCGCGGGCCGCGAAGCTCCCCATCACCCCGACCGTCACCTGCCAGTCGTACCCGAGCGGCGCGAACACCGGCTGCACCGTGCGTCCGAGGCGCCCCAGGAAGCTCTGACGCCCCGCCTCGCGCGCCCCGAGCTCGTCCGCGTGCGCGAGCAGGTCCTCTGCCCGCTCGGGCGACGCCGCCTCGATCGCCGCCGCCTGCGCGCGCATCGCGGCGGCCTCCGCCGGCTCGCGCGCGTGCGGGTACTCGCCGAGCCACCACAGCACGATCATCATCGCGACGATCACCGTGCCCGCCTTCTTCACGAACGACATCGCCCGGTCGTACGTCGTCAAGAGCGCCGCCCGCAGGCTCGGGCGCCGGTAGTCGGGCAGGTCGAGCGCCATCGGGCGGCCGCGCCCGCGGAGGATCGTCCGCCGGAAGACGAGCGAGCTGACCAACGCCGCCGCCGCCCCGAGGAAGTAGCACCCCGCGAACGCCAGCGCGGCCAGCGCGGGTCGGTCATGAAAGAGCACGCCCGTCAGCAGCACGTACACGGGGATGCGCGCGCTGCACGACAGGAACGGCACCACCATAATCGTCGCGAGACGCTCCTGCCGCCCCGGCACACCCCGGCACGACATGATCGCCGGGATCGCGCACGCGTGCGCGCTCAGCATCGGCACGAAGCTCTGCCCGGGCAGCCCGAACGGGCGCAGCAGCCGGTCCATCAACAGCGCCGCCCGCGCCAGATACCCCGTGCCCTCCAGCAGCGCGATCAGGAAGAACAGGATGCAGATCTGCGGCAAAAACACCAGCATGGCGCCCAACCCGCCGATCACGCCCTCGCTGACCAGCTCGCGCACCGCCCCCTCGGGCAGCACGCCCGCGACGGCGTCGCTCAACGCCGCGAACACCCCGTCGATCAGGCCCATCGGCACCGACGCGAGCTTGAACACCGTCCAGAACAGCCCGCCCATCACCACCACGAACACGACCGTGCCGGACACGGGGTGCAGCAGCACCCGGTCGAGGCGCTCCGTCAGGCGGACACGCCGCTCGACCGGCGCCCCCGTGCGCGCGTGGTCGACCAATCGCTCGGCCCACGTCCACACGCCGGGCCCGTCGGTCGGCGCGTGCACGACGCTCGCGCGCTCGAACGCGTCCGTCAGGTCGCCCACCCCCGCGCCCGTGCGCGCGCTGCACGCGACGACGGGGCACCCGAGCTCGGCCGCCAGGGCCGGCGCGTCGAGCATCACGCCCTCACGCTCGGCCTGGTCGGACATGTTCAACGCCACCGCGACCGGCAGCCCGAGCTTCGCGACCTCCGCGACCAGGCGGAGCCCCCGCGCCGGACGGGTCGCGTCCACGACCACGCAGACCGCGTCCGGGCGCGAGGATTGCCCGGCGCCGAGCGCGAGCTCGCCCATGAGCGCCGCCCGGCACAGGGTCGACTCGGCGTGCTCGATGTCGAGCGTGTAGGCGCCCGGGAGGTCGATGAGCTCGACCGACGCGCCGGCCGCGCGCGCCACGCGGTACTCCTGCGTCGTGCCCGGGAAGTTCGACGTCTTCTGACGCAGCCCGCTGAGGCGGTTGAACAGGCTGGTCTTGCCGACGTTGGGGTTGCCGATGAGCGCGACGCGCCGGGGCGCGGGGGTGGTCTCGGGCGAGCCGGTGGTGAGCGTGGGCGCGTCCGTGGACATGGCGCCGGTCAGACGCCCGCCGGCGCGATCATCACCCGCTCGGCCAGACGGCGCTCCAGCCCGAGGCGGCACACGCCCCGGTCGGCACCCTCGGCGACCACCACGCACGTCCGCCCGGTGTGGCAGACCCGCACGCGGGCGCTCGTTCGCAGCCCCATCGAGTCGAGCAACGCCCGGTCGGACCCGTCGATCCGGAGGTCGACGACGACGCCGGTCTCGCCGCGCCGCATGGACGCGAGGGGGCAGGCCCCGTCGCAGGGTTGGCAGCCGTCGGCGTTGGGCAGGATGGTCGCGATGGTCGCCACGCGGTGCTCCGGGGCCGGCAGGGGCCCAGACCCGGGTTTGTCGCCCGGAATCGGTCCATGGTACGGGGATTGAGACAAAGTCTCAACTCGCGGGGGCTCCGGGCAAGCGGATCGGGGCGGATCAGGGCGCTTTCTTTGCTCGTCTCTGGAAGCGTTCAAAAATGAAAGCGACCGGGGCTTGTGGGACCCGGCCGAATGCGGACGAGAGGAGTCGAACCTCCACGGGATTTTACTCCCACTAGGACCTGAACCTAGCGCGTCTGCCAATTCCGCCACGTCCGCGGCGAGGCGGCAACTGTAGCCCGGCGCGGGCGGGATCGACAACCCGACCCCGCACGCGAACCACCTTCTCTGCCGCCCGCCCTCTCTCCCCCCAGCGGGGGTGTCGGGTGAGGGGCGCGCCGATCAGGCGTCGGCGGTCTCGAGTTCTTCCTCGGGCTCTTCGGCAGCAACCGCGGCGCCGGGCTTCTTGCGGTTGGGCAGGCGTTGGTCGAGGACCGCCTCGCGGATCTCGAGAAAGAGGTCGGGGTTCTCGGCGATGAACTCTTTGGCCCGCTCGCGCCCCTGCCCGAGGCGGACCTCGCCGTAGGAGTACCACGAGCCCGACTTCTGGCAGACCTTGTCCTCGACGGCCATGTCGATGAGGTCTCCCGTGACGGAGATGCCCTCGTTGAACATGATGTCGAACTCGGCCTGGCGGAAGGGCGGGGCGACCTTGTTCTTGACGACGCGGGCGCGGACGCGGTTGCCGACGGCGACGTCGCCCTCCTTGATCGAGCCGGTGCGACGGATATCGACACGGACGGAGGAGTAGAACTTGAGCGCGCGCCCGCCGGGGGTGGTTTCGGGCGAGCCGAACATGACGCCGATTTTCTCGCGGATCTGGTTGATGAAGATGACGGTGCAGTTGGAGCGGGCGATGACGCCGGTGAGTTTGCGCATCGCCTGCGACATGAGGCGGGCCTGCAGCCCGACGACGGCGTCGCCCATGTCGCCCTCGATCTCGGCCCGGGGGATGAGGGCGGCGACGGAGTCGATGACGATGACGTCGACGGCGTTGGAGCGGACGAGGAGCTCGCAGATCTCGAGGGCCTGCTCGCCGGTGTCGGGCTGGGAGACGAGCATGTCGTCGATGTTGACGCCGATTTTGCGGGCCCAGGTGGGGTCGAGGGCGTGCTCGGCGTCGATGAACGCGGCGACCCCGCCCGCCTTCTGGGCGTGGGCGGCGACGGTGAGCGCGAGGGTGGTTTTACCGGAGGATTCCGGGCCGAAGATCTCGACGATGCGTCCGCGGGGGATGCCCTTGCCGCCGAGGGCGAGGTCGAGGGAGAGGGCGCCGGTGGAGATGCCTGGGATGTTGAGGTACGCCTCTTCGTCGAGGCGCATGATCGAGCCCTTGCCGAAGGCTTTGTCGATCTGGGCGAGGGTGCGCTCGAGGGAGGCTTTTTTCTCTTTGGAGCGAGCTTCGTCGGTGCCGGGTGCGAGGCCGGTGTGCCCGACCTTGGACTCAACGGTGGCGTTCGCTTTTTTCATGGCCATGGCGATGGCCCTTTCCTGGTTGCCGCGCGGGGCCTCGGGCAGTGTTGGGGATGGGCCGACCACCGCCGGAGCGGCTCGCCTGAATCCCCTCAGCCGTGCGGGCGCACGGGGAGCGGCGCGGTGCCCCGCCGACCCGGGTCCATCCGGATCGGTCGAGGGCCGGGGGCGGCGTCGCACGCGAGCCCGGCGAGCGGACTGTACCAGAGCCCAAACCTATCGTCAAACACGTCAGGGTTCTGCACGGCCAACGCGGCGGGTTCGACGCGGGCCTTGGCACGCAACAGCAGGAACAACAAAGGGTTGAAACTGTCGGCCTGGTCGCAAGTTTTTCGGCGCCCACCGAGCGCTAGTCGTCGTGGATTTCGCCCGCGTCGGCGGGGGGCGCGGCGGTGCTCGCGGCGAGCGGCGCGCGCACGCCGTACTGGTGGACGAGCAGCCCGCCCGCGTGACCGGCGTTCGCGAGCACCCCGAGCCCGACCACGTCGGCGATCGCGAAGAGCACCGACCCGATCACGACCACGGGCTTGAGGGCTTTTTTCTTCGCGGCGGTGGCGCCAAGCACCAGCAGCACCGCGAGCACGCCGGTCAGCACGGCAAAGAGCGTGCGGGCCGTCTCGGCGAGCTCCTCGTGGTCGTGGATCGCGTGGCGCACGGTGTCGGTCGCGACGACGTGGTCGGCGGCGGCCTCGCCCGAGAACACCGCGACGAACGCGGCGGCTGTCCCGAACACCATCGCCACCAACCCCGCGCTCGCCCACACCATGCGGCGTTTGCGGTCGAGCAACGCGATGATCAGCAGCACCGGCGAGAACATCAGCACGCCGATCGGCAGGTGCACGATCAGCGGGTGGGCGGCGTCCCAGGCGGGCATCGGCGGGAGCAGGTTCATCGGCGGACTCCTTATGACCATCATTGGGGGCGCCCGGGTGCCCCGTGCGGAGACCCGGTCTCACCTGCGAACATGAGACGGTGTCGCAACGGTCGGGTCAGCGATCGAGGACCGAGCGGTAGAACGCGTGCAGGTCCGCCGACAACTTCTCGCGTGACGGGCGGTGCAGGTACATCATGTGCCCCGCTTCGTAGTCGTGCACCTCGACGTTGGACCGCAGGTCCTCGCGGAGCATGAGGTGGTTGACGGTGTAGTCGGTCGCGAAGACGGGTGTCGCGAGGTCGTAGAGCCCGCAGGCGACGAAGACCCGCATGGAGGGGACGCGCTGCATGGCGCCGCGCAGGTCGTCGGCGACGTTGGTGTACTGGTTGTCGCCGCGCCCGCGGAACGACCACGGCCAGACGTTCGTCAGGACTTGGTAGGGCAGGTCGGACCCGTACCCGAGCTCGCGCCGGACGTAGTCGTTGAACGTCTCGGTGTAGATGCTCTGCACCGCGGCGTACGACGGGTCGAACTCGGGAGACTCACCCGCGTCGTCACGGTCGGCCGCGGTGTACCGCGCGTCGAAACGCCCGATCGTCAGCCCCTCGTCGCGGAGCAGCTCCTTGGGGAACCGGGGCATGGTCACGCGCAGGTCGGTCCTCAGCACGTACTCGGGCGTGAGCCCCGTGAAGTGGGCGACGCGCTCGGCGATCCGCTGGCGCTCGGGCTCGGGCAGCGAGGTGCCACGCAGGAGCGCGCCCGCGTACTCGCCCTGCGCGAAGGCCTCGGCTTCCGCGACGGCCTCGCTGAGCGGGCGGTTCTGCAGCGACGGGTCGAGACGCCCGTGGAAGTGGGCGGCGGCACAGTAGCTCGGCAGGTAGAGCACCGGCGGCAGGTCGTTGCCCACGTCGAAGCTGATGGTCTGGAAGTTGAGCACGGTCGAGATGAGCACGATCCCATCAACGGCGATGCCGTGGCGGTCGAGCAGCGCGCGTGAGAGCCCGGCGGCCCGGGTGGTGCCGTAGCTCTCGCCGGCGATGAACTTCGGGCTCGCCCAGCGCTCGTTGGCGCCGAGCCACCGGCGGATGAACTCGGCGACGGAACCGATGTCGGCGTTCACGCCGTGGAACTCGTTCGGGCTGGTGTCGCCCTCGGTGCGGCTGAACCCGGTCGAGACCGGGTCGATGAAGACGAAGTCGCTGACGTCGAGCAGCGTCGTTTCGTTCGTGGTCAGGCGGTAGGGCGGAGGGCCGGGGTTGCCGAAGTCGTCGGCGTAGTCGATGCGCCTCGGCCCGAAGAGCCCGAGGTGCAGCCAGACGGAGCTCGACCCCGGGCCGCCGTTGAAGCTGAACGTCACGGGGCGCGCGGCGGGATCGGGGAAGTCGAACAGATCGTCGGCGTGCACACCCGCGGCGAGCAGCGCGTTGAGGCGGGCTTCGTCCGCATCCACGCCGGGCAGGGCGAGACGCCTCGCGAGGTCGCCCTTCGCGTCGTCGGTGAGGATCTTGTCGGCGAGCGCTTCAAGGTCCGCGCCCTGGCGCAGCCCGTTCGTCACGCGGTAGCTGATCGAGAAGACGCGGGCGGAGGGCTTGTCGGGCTGCTCGTCGTTGACCATCGTGATGGTGCCGGCGGTCGCGACGTACCGGATGGTCTTGCCGGCGACGGTGACTTGGTGCACCGTGGTCGCCGGGGCGTCGGGGTACCGAACGAACGCGGCGGGCTCGGGGCCCCCGCCCTTCTCGGGGTCAGGACCGCCGGCGAGCGACACGGGGGTCACGAAACACAGCATCACGCACGCGATCAGTCGCACCATCGCCGGTCTCCTCTTCGGGCGGGGTCCCCGGGCAGCCTACACGCCGGGGCGGGGTGAGGGTGCGGCGGGCCCCGCTATCGTTGTCGCTCGAGGGAGCCCGCATGTCCAAGCCCGCCACACCGACGCTTCGCGACGTCACCGCCGCCTTCATGCTCGAGGAGGAGACCATCCGCCTCGGCGGCGGGGCGAAGGCGATCGAACGCCAGCACAAGAAGTCCCGCCTGACCGCCCGCGAGCGGGTCGACAAGCTCGTCGACCCGGGCAGCTTCTTCCAGGAGCTCGGGCTGTGGTCGGCCCACGGGATGTACCGCGACTACGGCGGGGCACCCGGGGCGGGCGTCGTCACGGGCGTGGGGCTCGTGCAGGGGCGGCGCCACGTGATCATCGCGAACGACGCGACGGTAAAGGCCGGCGCCTTCTTCCCGATGACCTGCAAGAAGATCATCCGCGCCCAGCACATCGCCCGGGTGGCCAGGCTGCCGCTGATCTACCTGGTCGACTCCGCCGGCGTCTTCCTGCCGCTCCAGGAGGACGTCTTCCCGGACACCGACGACTTCGGGCGGATCTTCTACCTGAACAGCGTGCTGAGCGCCGAGGGCGTGCCGCAGATCGCGGCGATCATGGGGTACTGCGTCGCGGGCGGGGGGTACCTGCCGGTCCTCTGCGACACGCTGCTCATGACCGAGGGGTCCGGGCTCTACCTCGCCGGGCCCGCGCTCGTGAAGGCCGCCATCGGGCAGGACGTCACCGACGAACAGCTCGGCGGGGCCGAGATGCACGCGCAGATCTCCGGCACGATCGACTTCCGCGAGCCCGACGACGAGTCGTGCCTCCGGCGCATCCGCGAGCTGATCAACAAGGCCCCCGGCGCCCACATCGACCGGGACAAGGACACCCGCCCGCGCGCCCCCGGGCCCGCCCGCGCCGCCGAGGACGTCTACGACCTCTTCACCGCCGAGCCCGGCAAGCAGTACGACGTCGAGGACATCATCGCCACCATCGTCGACGCCCGCACCGAGCCCGACGCGGGCGCCGCCGGCGGCAAGGGCGAGACCATCACCCCCGACTTCGACGAGTACAAGCCCGAATACGGCACCTCCGTCGTGTGCGGGTATGCGCGCATCGGCGGTCGCCCGTGCGGCATCGTGGCCAACCAG
>Ga0316575_10000360_pt1 | contig 12958 bp, 13 predicted proteins | sample J5NA_FD_203072 | JGI IMG/M metagenome (GOLD analysis project Ga0316575, IMG submission 203072) | Rhizosphere microbial communities from salt marsh grasses in Alabama, United States - J5-7_050615r2r3 | ecosystem: Host-associated > Plants > Roots > Rhizosphere | place: USA: Alabama | collected...
TTGCAGCGACTACAAAGTATAACGGCATGCAGATTTTTGCCACGCCGGAAATCAGCGGGAATAATAACAACGGTATATACGCTTCGAATGCCGATAGTGCAGCTCCGGAGACTGCACATAAAACGCGACAGGCTAATTATCTGCCGAATGGAGGACCGCTCGGCGATGCGAATGACGGCGGCAGCGGTCACCATTTCAACATGCTTATCGGACAAAATTATACCGCTAATGATGCTGCTTCTTATAATAGTGCGGGAGGCCGGAATTTTTATGAAAGTTCCGCGGAAGACATGTTGACAATTGCATTCGGGCAGATGGATTCGAATGCGCTCTTTCATACTGCACCAAACAGTGCTGTACTTGGTGTGGGACTGGGTGGCCAGGGGTTGTTCGGTGATTTTTCGTGGGACCCCAACCCTGCTACGGACATGGGTGATTTCGTGATGGATCTGGCTGCCGGTAACGGAGTAGCGGGTTCGGGTACGGTTCAAAACAAACTCGATTATATCCTGAAAGTGATAGACGGTGGTCAGGATTTTACTGCGATGGAACGTTTGTTTGTTTTTGGAAATCCGGCTCTACAAAGTCCTACCGGTTTTGATCGAATCAATAAAATGCGGTCGAATATCGGTGCGATGGTTAACCGGCTTGAACACACCGTCAATAACCTTATGAATCAGCAGACCAATACACAGGCTGCCGAATCACTCATTCGTGATGTTGATTTCGCGACTGAAACAACGAAGTTTACAAAAAATCAGATACTGACACAGTCGTCGATGGCCATGCTGGCACAGGCGAATACATTACCGCAGATGGTGACGCAATTGCTGCGATAGGAGCATCTTGCAGGCGAATGTTCCTGCAGGAAGTTTTGATAAAAAAGGAAACGTCTAGTATCTTTCAGAAAACAGTTACTGAAAGATACGGGTCATGACGGTTACCTTGAACATCGCCGGAATTGCTTTTTACCTCGAAATTCCGCAGGCGCTTTTTCAACCGATAGCGCATCACTTCAGCTTTTTCGAGGAACCGCAAGGTTCTTCCGCCGAAGCATATTTCCATGTCGAAGTTACGAAGGATGTTCCTGTAATTGATGGATCTGAAAGTACCCCGAAGTTCCATGCTGTTTCGCCGACAGCATTTGTTTATGGGTGCACAACGTTTGTTTTTACAATCGATACGGAACGATCTTCAGGACAACTGCTGCTTTCAGCGCGCCTTGTCGATCCATTTGCAGAAATATTCAGCACATTCAAGTGGTTCTTTGTGTTTATGGTCATCGCCAGAAAAGGTATTCCGCTGCATTCTTCGTCAATTATCATGGATAAAAAGGCATATCTTTTTTCAGGTGCTTCAGGGAAAGGCAAGTCAACGATCTGTGGACTTCTTTCATCACACCTGCAGAAATGCCGTAACGGGAGCGACGAACTTAATGTCATCTTTGCTGCCGGCAATGATCTATATACCTATTCAACGCCGTTTCACTCTTCAAACGGAGCAGGGGTAATCAGGGAGCGGGTTTCACTGGCTTCGGTATTTTTTATTGAACATTGTTCATCGAACAAGATAGAATATGCTGAGAGAACGTACGCATTCAGAAATCTGCTCCAAAATGTCTATCACGTTCCTGCGAATCGGGAAGTAATGAATCTGTTGGTTGATTCAGTCTGTTTTTTATCGGAATTTCCGATTTATTATTCGTTTTTTTTTATCAATCAGCCTTCTGTAGCCGAATGCTTCAATACATTCCGGAGTGAAATCAATGCACATCAAGTTATCGGATGACCTGATCGTCCGCAGAATTGAAAACGAACTTTTTGTCTACAACCGTGAACGGTCTCTGATTCATACCTTTAACGAAACGGGTGTGTTCATGTGGGGTCTTTTTGAAAAGGGGTGTTCCGAGGAGGAGGCTGTTGATGCATTGCTCTCGGAGTATGAAACGGACGGCGATACGGCACGCAGTGACGTGTTGTCATTTGTAAATGCCTTGCGGAATGTGGGGATTGTAGACTGATATGGGCGGCATGATCCTTAAGAAGCTGACGGCACTTGGAACAAGAGGGTATTTTTCATCCGCTACTGTCGAATTGACTGCCCGCTGCAATCTTTCGTGCAGATACTGTTTTGTTCGGCCGGATGGTCCGGAAATGACCACGGACGAGATATGCCGGATGTTTGACAAGCTTGCAGATGCCGGAGTTCTTACGCTCATGCTTACCGGGGGGGAAGTTTTCGTTCGGGATGATATTCTTGAGATACTCGACTATATAGGACAAAAAAATTTCCTGATGATGTCCATCCTCAGTAACGGGACACTCATCGGTAAAGAACATGTCGATTATCTGTCAGATCATCGAAATCAGATCGGTTTCGTCAGACTGTCGTTTTTTTCACATGATCCGTCGATTCACGATTCGTTTACGGGTGTACCCGGATCATTCGAGCGTGCACTCCATTCGGCTCTGGTACTGAGGGGTAGAGGGGTGAACGTCCCGATTCTCATAAACTTGATCGATGAAAACGTTGATACACTTGCCGAGACGAAGCGTTTTTTTTCTGAACAGGGATTTACCGTTAGTGAAGGGGTAACGAAGATTGCCGCGGCAGACGGGAGCGGATATTGCGAGCAGCTGATTTCCGAGTCGTTTTTCGAACGGTATTTCAAGGGGTTTGCCGATGATGAACTTTCGCATTTTCACCGTAAGCCGGACGAAAGTCAGACGGTTGCACCAAAAGACAGTGTACTGTGTCAACGGTTGTTCAGCTCCATTGCTATCCGTGCTGATGGTTCGATAGTTCCCTGCATCGCATTCCGTGATCATTCCGTGGCAGACATCAGGGAAGTAAGCGACGATCTGCAGAAGGTGCTGCGGGATTCGGCGCTTATCAGGGAGCTGCATGAGCTGAAAGTGACGGATGTTGCGCAGTGTGCATCGTGTGAACATATCAGAATGTGTCTTTTCTGTCCCGGAATGATGTATTCGGAAAACCGGTCGTTTTTAAAGCCGGTACGGCAGAATTGCAATTATATAAAGGCGTTGAATGATGTTTCGAGACGTTGATGAAAAATGCTCCGTTCCGCGTTCTCCTGTTGCGGACGGCGCACTGCTTATTGTAAACGGTGAATCGATGCATCCGTTAATCAGCTGCGGCGAATGGGTAAAGGTACGCACCGACAGGACGGTGTCTGCCGGTGAATGCTGTGTCTTCAGATTCGGAAGGTCGCTGCTTTTGCACCGGTTGATCATGAGAAAGAATGGTTGGTGCTGGCTGTGGGGCGACAACGCCGGCACGATTGAACATGTACCGGCCGGAGACATCGTTGCATTTGTCAGTGATGGCCGCTCGATGTTGTTTCACGCAGGCATGGTATTTGTCAGCAGCTTCGCACTTCTCTTAAGGAGGAAGGACGGCACGATTCCGTATCGTGTGTACATCGCAAGAAAAAAAATAGTGAAAATTTTAGCGGATAGTGACCGAATTTTTAAGAAGGTAAAAGATACAATGTTCGGACTCGCGGTCAGGTGATTGTATGATCATAGGTATATATAAATAAGCTCTGTGTATCAAATGGCACAGATGTTTCAATAATAGAGAGTACGGTCGTGGAATGAAGAAACAATATCAAAAACCTGAAGTGTACACGGAAGATGTCACAATGACCTTTGTCGGAGCGTGTTGTCCCGGAAATATTCCGGTCAATTTCAATCCGCAATATCTCGATTATTTTGTCCCGTCATGCGGTCCGCCGTGTTCCTGGGGGAGCAACTATGCACAGGCTGGTGGCTGATGATTGTATCGGTTATGAGTGGCGGATGCGGCGTGTCGTTTTATATCGAAGCAGCCACCACGGGTTTCTGACAAACGGAAGTTCAAAAAGCAGTTTTCTGGCCATGCGGTTTTTTATAGTGGCAAACAGGTCAAAGTGCAGCAGGATTCCGGCATAGGGTGACCGGATGGCCGGAAGGGTAATGGTGTGTGAATTAATAGTGTGGCGCCGGCAGGTTGCGATGATCAACCGTATGAAACCGGAAACGCCGGTCGATTCAGCCCGCTCCCAGAACAAATGCCACGAAAAGGCATCCGGCGATACATACCGTTCGATTTCCTCCAGTGCCTGAATGCTGAATCCGTCAACCACATGCGGCAGCATGTGACAAATGTGGATCAGAAGGGCGTCTGCCGGATCGGGAAAAATCACTGATGTATTTACAGAAACACCCCGCGAAAAAAGGTCTTCAGCCGGGAGCAGGAATCGAGCCGGGAAGTTGATCTGCCGGTGCAGCTCAAGATAGACGTCCGCTCCTCCGGTTTTGTAGATGAACGATCTCTCGAAATCCCAGTAGTTTTCCGCAGGTGAAACATTCTTAAGCGTCTCGAACCATTCACAGATTTCGTCAAATCTGCCCGGGGGAAGGAGCAGGTCGATATCCCTGATCCTTCGTTGCGGAATGGAGGCTGCTATTCCGGACATGATGAGATAGGCACCCTTTATCGGCATGAAGGAAAAACCGCGGGCGGCAAAAAGCGCGGTGAGCTCGTCGAGCACCTGGCCGAAAACGACCTGTCTGATCTTCCAGTCTGAAATCACAGGGGGCCTACAGGTGAACCGCTCCGGCGGAACATGATTCCACCGATGCTTCAGAATACATACCCGTCGGGAATCTCCATGCCCTTCGGCACCACGATGATTCCGTCCTTGATGTAGAGTCCGTCCTTTTCTCCGTCAAGAATGCCCTCCTTGTTGATCAGCTGCACGTTATTGCCGATTCTGATGTCTTTGTCAAGAATCGCGTTGGAGATCATGCAGTTGCAGCCGATACCGAGGGTGTTGGTGTTCTGGTCGCTGTCCTCATAGAAGTCGGCGCCCATGAAGATGACCTTCGAGAGGCGGCTTCCGCTGCGGATGATCGAACGGAGACCGAGCACCGAATCGGAAACGGTGGCGTTCTCGATGAGGGATCCTTCACAGACGATTGATGAATTTATGGTCGATCCGGTGATCTTGGCGGCAGGGAGGAACCGTGCCCGGGTAAAGATCGGCTGCTGCTGGTCGTAAAAGTTGAATGGCGGCGTGAGGCGCGTCATGTCGATATGAGCCTTGAAAAATGCACCGATGGTTCCGATGTCTTCCCAGTATCCGTTGAACGGATAGGCGAACACCCTGCACGAGTTGATGGCGGCGGGAATGATCTGTTTTCCGAAGTCGTCGAAATCGTACTTGTCAAGCAGGTCGAAGAGCGTCTTTTTGCTGAAGATATAAATACCCATGGAGCCGACATGTGATTTATTGGGGTCTGCAGATGAAAATGGTTCCTTTTCTCTGAGTTCCGGCGGAATGGCAAAGGTGTCGATAATGCCGTTGTCTTTCGGTTTCTCCACAAAGTCAACAACCTGTGATGTGGAATCCATTTTCAGGATACCGAGTTCCGGCACCTTGGAACGTTCGACAGGAACGACGCCGAGCGTGATGTCGGCATTGTTTTCAATATGGAATTTCAGGAATTTGTTGAAATCCATCCGGTAGAGATGGTCACCGGAAAGCAGGAGAATGGTATCTCCGGCTCGTCTGAAGTTCGTCATGTTTTTGCGGACCGCATCTGCGGTTCCCTGATACCACCCCTTGTTGTCAACGGACTGCGCTGCGGCCAGGACAGAGACGAATCCCCCCGAAAAAGCATCCATTCTGTACGTCTGAAAAATGTGACGGTGCAGCGATTCGGATGCGAATTGCGTAAGTACCCAGATCGTTCTGATGTTATGATGCAGGCAGTTACTGATGGGGATATCGATCAGTCTGAATTTTCCTCCGATGGGAACGGCGGGTTTTGATCGTGATTCGGTCAGTGGATGCAGTCTGCTTCCCTGACCACCGGCAAGAATGATGGCGGTTACGGGAGGGTTTGGCATTTAGTCTCCTTGAAAGGTAAAGTTTGGTTCGGGGCCGGGTTGACCTGTTCCGTCACATTGTGGTATGGTTCAGGTTCTGTGCTGTATAACTGGTACAGGAAGCCCAGAGATGTGAGTTTTTGACGGATGTCGAAGTGATACCTGCAGAAATCAGTTAATAGCCGCAGGAGTGCAAGGCCGCGGGCCGGAGGCGGTTCGGCTGCGACAACCCCGGTAGCCTCGTGACCAAGAAGAAAAATGAACGGTGCAGTGACTGAGTATGATCCTTCATGTGCTGTTCGTGCGCAATCGGCACAGCGCAGGATGCCGTCTTTTACCGAAAGCCATGGTTCGTCACCAGTCGTAAAGCGGTGTCCGCAGATACTGCAGGATGAAACATCGAGATAAAAACCGAGCAGCTCTGCGATGCGGTGGAGTGTCCGTGCTGTCTGCAGCAGAAGGATGCCGCTGCGTGATTCCGCCGAGTCAAGATTCGCCAGATACTCCTGCAGGAGATTGAACAGCGATTCATTGTTGTCAGACGGACTGAGTGTCTTGAGAAGTATGTCGAAGATAAGATCGCGCAATGCTGTCTTTTCGAGATTGTGCCTGATACCGGGGTAGAATTCAACGATGGAGCAGTCGGTCATCTGGTGGAGGTCGCGGTTTGGTTTCATGTAGAGCGTATGTTCTACGAGATACCCTCGGTCAAGCGGGACGGCCCGCCGGTCATTTCTCCGTGTTCCCTTTGCGATGACGCTGATGCGTCCGTGCTGCAGGGAAAAGAGCGTCGCGAGGATGCTTGACTCACGATATGGTGATGTTGAAAGCAGTATCGAACGGTTTTTTTCAATAGACATACATTGTTTTCAGTCCCGCGGGTCGGAAACCGCGCCTTCCGCATTTTTACGGTTGAAAAGGTCGGTCCATTTCCACCCTTTCCGCACGGTATTGTGCGATTTTATTGCCGAGACGGCGTTGTCAGCACCGAGGAGTCCGCCCGAAACGACCAGTTTGATAGCGGCCTCGACGGGCATATCGATATTGATCATGTCTGATTCGGGGACATAGAGCAGAAATCCGGAAGTGGGATTAGGTGTGGTGGGAACGAATACCGCCACGAGTTTCTGGTTGACTTTCATTGACAGTTTGTTATTTGCCGAACTGGTTACAAAGGCGATACAATAACTGTTCGGACGGGGGAATTCGACAAGTACCGGACGTTCGAACACCTGATTCTTGTTGCTCGAAACCATGTCGACAATCTGCTGGAGAGTCAGATAGATTTTGTTGAGGAACGGTATGCTGCCGATGACGTCATTGCCGACGGCGATGAGTTTCTTTCCGAAATAGTTTTTAGCAGTCACTCCGGCGAAATAGGCGATGATAATGGTAATGAGGATGCCCAGTCCCGGGGGCATTTGTATATGGAGAATACGGGGCAGTACCGAGTCGATCCACTGAAAGAGCATGACTATGATGAACACGGTAACAAAGAGCGGAATGATCAGCAGCCCTCCGGTAATTATGTTGGAACGAAGCTGCTTGAAAAATTTGGAAACAAAAGACGCCATTCCTATTTCTCCTCTATGAATTTGTACATTGTTTCATTGCTCCGTGCCATGCCGTACTTCTCACGTGCGATTTTTTCGATATATGCCGTATCGGAGCGCAACCGGGCAATTTCGTTTTTTAATGAATCGATATCACGGTGGACTTCGGCAATCTGTTTGTCAAGAATGTCGATGCGATGACGGGTTTGAAAAAACGTGGCGATACCTGCATCTCCGGTTAGAAAAAAGACGGTGAACACGGCAACAACACCGATAATGAGGCCAATAATCATTTTCTTTCGTACCATCACGCCATCCTTATGAATTGCTGGCCACTGCACTGTTGAACGAGACCTCTGAGTTCGAGATTGAGCAGAATGACGAACAGGTCCGTTACCTGTCTGTTTTGTTTCTCCGCAATATATTCGATACCGGTCGGTATATCGGAAAGTGCGTCATATACCTGTCGTTCTTCGTCGGTGAATATTGACGAATCAAGTTCCTGTCGTGGCGGGACCGGTTTCTGCAGTTCCTGAATCGTGACGAGGGTCAGGCTTTTTGCAAGTTCATGTCCACTTCGTACCGGCGTAGCGCCATCGTGAAGCAGTCTGAAAGTACCGTGGCTCAGCGGTGAATTAATCGGACCCGGTACGGCGCAGACCTCCCGTCCCTGTTGTAATGCATAGCGTGCGGTAATCAGGCTTCCGCTTTTTTCTCCTGCTTCGACAACGATCACCGCGGAAGAACAGCCACTGATTATACGATTACGACGGGGAAAATTAAAGGTTTCCGGAGGAGTTTTAAAGGGAAACTCGGAAACCAGCAGGCCGTTTTTACAGATTTTTTCGGCAAGCTGGCGGTTTGAACTCGGATAAATGGTGTCAATGCCGCACCCGAGAACGGCAATGGTCGTTCCTCCCTCGTTGAGCGTTGTTTCGTGAGCAACGGTATCGATACCGCGTGCAAGTCCACTGATGATTGTAAAACGGTGATGCACCAGTTCACGGGTGATTTTTGCCGTTGACTGTTTTCCGTAAACGGTGGGGGAGCGGGATCCGACAACTGCAACGGAGTGATAGGTGAATGCATCAATATTCCCGAGAACGAAGAGTACCGGTGGGGGAGCGAAAATTTCCTTGAGGAAAGAGGGATAACGTTGATCCGTAAGTATGATGGTTTCAACACCCATCAGTTCTGCGGTCTCAGCCTGCTTTTGGGCTTTTTCAAAAAGGGACGGATCATGAATCTGGTCTGCGATAGTCGGGGATACCAGGCCGTCATTGACAAGTTGCTTTGCTGGAGTGGCAAAGACCGCATCAGGAGAGCCGTAGTATTCGAGCAGTTTGCTGAAGGTAACCGCTCCCAGACCGTTTACAGCGTTGAGTGCTATCCAGGAAACTGACATGCCGTACTTTTGAAACAGGTGAATGTTGATCCGGTACCGAAAGACGTGGATAAAAATAATATGTGGGACCCGACGTTTGCGTATCGTAAAAGAGGTTCCGTCACACAACAAGGCTTCAACAGATGAATTCTGACGACTGGCCGTACGGGTATGCGGTGTCGGATGACCGGATCATGTAATGAAAGATGCATTTCAGGGTGGTTAGAACCCGGCGGTGAATGAAACCGAACTCATGATTTCCTCGAAAACCGGCAGGAATGAATCGAAGAGTGCCGGCTTGGTCCAGAACGAGAGGCGGATGTCGTAGGTGTCAATGGTAAAGAAAAATTCGACGAAGCGGTATCCTGCTTTGTCATATACCCATTTCTCTGCCGTGAGATGTTCGGTGATGAATGGTACCGGGGTGGTATCATGGTCAATCTCTTCCTGGTTGATCGAACGGATATAGGCGGCGTAGTCGTGTGCAGATTCATTAAGATTGATTGCAAGCGCCTTGGTACCGTACAGCCCTTCAAGGGTGGATCCCATGAACAGCAGTTCTGCTCCGGAGTTCTGAAGATACCGGGCAAAGGTGCGATAGCTCTTGTTCATTTCTGCCGGGTCGGTTATGATATTCCATCCTCCCCGGTAGGTGATGCAGAAACCGATAGCCTTGTTTTCGTAGATGTTGTCCTGCGGGTAATAAGCGTCGTAATAAAACTGTTTTATCGGTGGTGCGCATGAAGTGATCAGTACAATACTGATCATGACAACCATACGGTGCGACCATGGAATGATTTTTCCGTGAGTTTTAGGGGAGTGGCGTGTGCTGGTATTCATATCTACTCATTATACCGTTGAATCGATGCGCCGAGAAGTCGCAACCGTTCATCGATGCGTTCATAACCGCGGTCTATCTGTGCGATGTTGTGGATGGTGCTTGGTCCTTCGGCAGCCAGAGCGGCGATGAGCAGTGCCATTCCTGCACGGATGTCCGGCGAGCTGATGGCGGCACCGTAAAGTGGTGACGGGCCGACAATGACAGCGCGGTGTGGATCGCAGAGAACGATCTGTGCGCCCATATTGATCAGTTTGTCAACGAAATAGAGCCGTGACTCGAACATTTTTTCATGGATGAGACAGGTTCCGGCCGACTGGGTTGCAGCCACGAGCAGTATTGACATAAGATCGGTGGGAAAGCCCGGCCAGGGGCTGTCTTCGATACGCGGTATTGCAGATCCGAGATCACGCCTGATGGTCATGATCTGATCGTCCGGCACATATATCGCGCCGGAGTGCTGATCGATTTCGACACGGACACCGATTCGTTCAAACTGCAACAGGATCATCCGCATCTGTGCTGGATTGACACCTGCGACGGTGAGCGGGGACTGCGTTGCCGCAGCCAGACCGATGAACGAACCGGCCTCGATATAATCGGGACCGATGGAGAACGTTGAGGGACACGAGCAGCCGCTGCATCCTTCGATGGTTATAACATTTGATCCGATACCGGTGAATTTCACGCCGCACCGTTCGAGAAACCGGCATAAACCCTGCACGTGCGGTTCCGAGGCTGCATTGTTTATAGTGGTGATACCCCTCGCTCCTGCTGCGGCGATAATGGCGTTTTCGGTTGCGGTAACCGAGGCTTCGTCAAGGTAGATGTCGGCACCATGGAGCCCCTTCGGGGCCTCGAGGATAAAAAGTGTCTCCTGTAAACCTTTTCGTTCGACGGTAAGCGTTGCGCCGAGTTCCGTGAAGACAAGAAAATGGGTGTCGAGACGCCGTCTTCCGATGGTATCTCCTCCCGGCTGTGTGATGACTGCAGTTCCCGTGCGCGCCAGCAGTGCGGATGCAAAGAGGACGGATGCACGTATGCGGTTTGAGAGGTCGAGCGGCAGCACTGATCCTGAAAGTGACGATGCATTGATTGAAAGGGTCCCATGTTCCCATGTGACATCCGCACCGAGCGCTGCGGCAATGGCGCTCATGGTTCTTACATCGCCGATGTCGGGTACATTTGAAAAGGAGACGGTGGTTTTTGACAACAGTGCGGCAGCAATAAGTGGAAGTGCTTCGTTTTTGTTTCCGGCAACCGTTACGATTCCCGACAGTCTTTTTTTTCCTTCAACGATGAATTTTTCCATTGTGTTCTCCGGCAAGCTCAATGCGGGTGGCGTTTGAAACAAAAATAGCATTACCGGGAGGATGACTCAAAAAAAAATATGTTTTTACAGGATATTAGAGTTATTTCAAACGTATTTATGGTATATTTATGTAGACCGGGGGATACATCCAACAGGGACTCCGGTCGCAGATGCTCTACCTGCTGAATGTCAATTTCTTGTCGAATACCGATCTTCCGGGAATTCTTCTTTGAATAGTAAGTTCATGCTGTCCGACGGATAGATTACGAGCTCTTCAAGGGAACAACCAATGTTACCGAAAAGATGGATCAAGAAATGGAAATCACAGGTGGAGCATTTTTTTAGATCATCCATTCCGGAAATAATTACCCGTGTTTTAACTGGTCTGGTATTGATAGATGGATTGATTTTCCGAAGTGGATAAAACAGAACGTATATACCGTGAGTTCTGCTTTCAGATGGTAGTGATGCAGGAATGTAAGGTGTTGATTGGTAACGCTGTCTACGCTGCTTTCATCGTCGGATTGCAGGTTAATTACTACTGCTTGTGGCTTCTCCGATATAGGCACTCAGGCGGTTGATCTCACTTTCCGCAAATGTCGCTTTGGGCGTTCCATCAAAAAATTCCCTGACTTCCCACCATGCGGTTATTGCCGGGCGGGCATTTTTCTTTGTAGGCTCATTGTCGAAAAGATACGAGAAGTACTTGGCCTTGTAAAGAAGATGCTGGCCTTTTCGCTGTTCGGTGCTGATCCGTTTTGACGGCGTTTTTTCTGCTGTTTGAGCCATTTCGTAGGCCTGTTCCCACTCTCCCGATTCGTAAAGGCACCGTGCATAGAGTGAGTAGTAGGCGCCGTCTTCAATCGGCTGTGCTGCAAACTGTTTTATCGCGACGGCAAGGTTTCCACGTTCGACCAGTGATTCGAGATATGAAAGCCGATCGGTTTCCACCGGTGGTGATGGTTTAGTTTTTCGGCTTTGGGATGCCGATGGTTGTGAAGAACGTGGTGGAGCCGCACTTTTAGGTTTGGGAACAGACGCAGATGCAATCGTTTCCTCTGGTTCCTGTAAGGGCTCAGGTTCTGTGGTAACCGGTGTTTCCTGCTGTACAGGTTCTTCTGTTTGTGCCGGTTTCTCCTGTACTGCTGATGTTGCTGCCGGTGATGTTTTCGCCTGTTGTCTGGAACTTTCAATTTTGGACGGTTTGAACATCACGAACATCAATGTGATAACAAGAAGTGTTGTGGGAACGACTGCCGCAAGCGCAGGTATCAGAACATGCCGTGAAATCTGGATTTTGTGCGTAGGAACCGACCCGACTTCAAGAAACTGCTGAATGACAGCCTGTGGATCGTCATGCGAGAGTCTTCTGAAACCTGAGTTCAACTCTTTGAGTACTTCCTGAACATTTTGATACCGCTCTTCGGGTTGAAGTTGCATACAGGTCGAAACCATCCGGTAGAATCGTTTCGGGAGGTTGATGCAGAACTGGTTGAGCGGTACATAATCATTCATTTTACGTTTTTCAATGACATCGAGGAGTTGCTTGGACGGAAACGCCTTGGTTCCCGAAAGCATCTCGTAGAGCACGACACCAATTGAATAAATGTCGGTGCGGGCATCTATCTGTTTGGAGCGGATTTGTTCGGGAGCCATATATTGAAGCGATCCGGTAACTCTGTCTGCAGCGGTATGCAGTGAAACATTGGTTGGATTGGCGATTCCGAAATCCATCAACTTCACGATGCCGTTTTTGGTGATCATTATGTTGGCCGGCTTGAGATCACAATGGATGACCCCTTTTCGCTTTCGACCGTAAAGACTGAACTCTTCCTGATGTGCATAAAGAAGAGCACGGCAGATAAAAATCATGATCGAAACTGCAACTACCGGTGGAAGTGAACCGTTGGTACGGAGAATCTGCTGAAGACTCAGCCCGTCGATGCGCTCCATCTCAATATAAGGCAGGCCGTTCC